>SESF01028145.1_pt1 | contig 12639 bp, 8 predicted proteins | sample 3171521 | NCBI WGS metagenome assembly SESF01 (sample SAMN10866945, study PRJNA518727) | freshwater metagenome | biome: subpolar coniferous forest; feature: holomictic lake; material: water; isolation source: holomictic Lake 227, 6 m and 8 m depth | place: Canada: near Kenora, Ontario | collected...
CTCCTGGTGGTGAAAGCCCCTCCAGGCGAGTGTTCTGATCACGGAGACTCTATGCAAAAGACTGATAACCTGTCCAAATCGAAGAGCAAGACGGACTTTGGCGACCGCATGAAGACCGCCGCCGACGCCAGGAAGGCGCTGTTGGAAAAGTGGCGGCTCATGGTCGAGGCGGCCAGCGATCCGGCGGTCCTGGAACAGCAGGCGATCCAGCAGGCGGCGGCGGTCGCCCGGGCCGAGCGCGACGCCCTCCGCGCGGCCAAAAAAGAGGCGGCCAAGGCCCAGGCCATCGCCGACCGCAAGGCGGCGCAAGAGGCGGTCAAGGACCAGCTGATCGCCGAAGAGGCGGCCCGCGAGGCGGCCGCAGCCGAATCCGCGGCGGCGCGGCTGGCCCTCTCCATCCAGGGCAAGGCCGCGCGCGACGCCCGCTATGCGGCCCGCAAGGCGCGCCGCTGACTGCTTCCCGGACCGGCGGCGCGATCCCCTCGCGTCGCGATCCGCCCTAACCCCGAATCACCAGCGCGGTGTCGAGGCTGAGGACGCGAAGGGCGGCGATACCGCTGCTGATGACGCTGATCACCAGCGCGCCCAGCGCGATCAGGCCGAAGCCGGCGGCGGGCAGCGTGCAGACCGGGCCGGCGGCGAGGCTGCCCGTATGGGGAAACAGTGCGTTGATGATCGCGGCGACGCCGGTGAAGGCGGCGCTGCCGAGCCCGACGCCGAGCCCGACCACGATCAGCCCGCCGAGAAGGCGCATGGCCACGAGAAACCCCGGCCCGTAGCCGATCAGGCTGAGCAGAGCGAGGTCGCGGGCCTTGCGCTCGGTCTCGCTCCACTGGATCGCCGCCAGCGCCACCAGGAAGCCGAACACAGCGAACAGGGAAATCACCTGCAAAATGGTGCCGAGGGCGCGGTTGAGGCCGAGCACCGGCGCGATGTCCTCCTGCCGGCTGTCGACGGTGATGCCCTGGTCGCGCAGCCATGCCGCCACCGCCGCGACATCGTCGAGGCTGCGGGCGTAGAGCCGGAAGCGGGCGAACGCCATCGGCCCGGCGGGGGGTGGGGCGCCGGTCCAGCCCCGCTCGGGCACGGCGTACCCGTTGCGATAGCGTTCAACCGCAAAGGCCAGGGCCTCGGGAACGTAGATCAGGCTCCTGGTTTCCGACAGACGGTCGGGGGGCACGATAGCGGCGACGGTGACGGCAAGGCGACGGCTCTCGTCGACCTCGCCGCGAAAGCGCGGGATTTCGAGCTGAATCTCCTGGCCGACCGCGACCCCGAGTTCGGTCGCGGCGCGGGTCGACAGCACGACCCGGCGCTCCGAAACCGCCCAGCCCCGGACCGGATCGTCGGCCAGCGGATCGCCGGGACCGGTCGCGGCCAGCATCGCCCGCACCGGCCGCTCGGCTCCGGCCTGGGCGTGCACCGGCAGTTCGGCGGCGATCGAGAGGATGTTGCCGACCGCGAAGGCAACATCGGGCCGGGCGCGGGCGGCGGCGAACCACGCCTCATCATAACGGCGGGCGGCATGGTAGACCGGCGCGATCTCGCGCATCGCCGGGATCGTGGCCATGTCGTGGACCAGCCGGTCGAGAATGCCGTGGCGCAGCCCGTGCAACACCATCAGCGGCATCAGCACCGCGGCCAGCGCGAAAACCTGGCAGATCACCAGCAGCCAGTCGCGCCGGAGATCCGAGAGGACGAGACGGAACAGCTGTCCGGTCAGGGCCATCGCCTCAGCCCTCCACGACGCTGCCGGTGTCCGACCCGTCGGCCAGCGGCCGGCAGTGGAGCAGACGGCCGCCGATGCGGGCCGCGATCACCGGATCGTGACAGACCACCACCAGCGCGGCACCGATCTCGGCGGCGACCCCGGCGAGCAGACCGGCCAGCCCGGCGGCACGGGCGGGGTCGAGGGCGGCGGTGGGCTCGTCGGCCAGGACCAGCCCGGGCTGGTGGGCCAGCGCCCGCACCACCGCGACCCGCTGACGCTGGCCGATCGAGAGCTGTTCGGGCCGGCGCGCCATCAGCGCGCCGATGCCGAGACGTGCCGCCAGTTCGGGCACCGGCCCCGCGCCGGCCAGCCCAAGCAGGCGACGCGACAGCAGGATGTTTTCTCCGACGCTGAGACTGGGTAGGAGGCCGCCGGTTTGCAGGACATAGCCCATGGCCGCGGCCCGCAGCGCCGCCAGCCGGCCACGGTGGCCGGCGGCCCAGGCGGCGCCGAGATCCACCATGCCGCCAGACTCCCCGAAGAGAAAGCGGCGGCAGGCGGTGGGCGGGGCGAGCAGGGCCAGCATGTCGAGCAGAGTGCTTTTGCCCGAGCCGCTCTCGCCCATCACGACCAGGGTTTCGCCCTCGGCGATCTCCAGCTCGGGCACCAGCAGCCGGAAGCCGCCGTCGGCACTCTGATAGCGGCGTTCCAGCCCGGTGATCGTCAGCAGCCGGCCCATCGGTCAGGGCAGGGTATCGAGAGGAATGAGGCAGACCGCGTCCTCATCGGCGCTGTCCGCGGCCAGCTTGACCCAGTTGGCGACGTTGTCGTGACTTTTCTGATAGAGCCGGGCCTTCTGGGCCAGACCGTCGATCAACTCCTGCTGGCGGCCGACATCCATGGCTTCCCAGTCATCCCGGTCGATGGCCATAACCTGACTGGTGTAGGGCAGGCCGTCGAGATATTCGCCGAGAATCGCCTTGGCAATGTCCTTGTTGCGGCCGCTGCCGAGCGACGCCGGATCGCGGCTGAGCAGAAGAGCGGCGCTGCGCAGCTCGGCATAGAGCTTCGACGGCGCCATCTTGGCGTTTTCGAAGGCGTCGGCCACGGCGTTGACCGTGACCTGAAGGTCCGACAGCTCGGCCTTGGTCAGGAACACGCCGGGGACCAGACTCTGGACCTCGGGCCGGGCGAAATCGCGATCGACGGTCCAGCTGTCGAACATCGGCGGCAGGGTGCTGCCGCTGGTCCGGCCGAGATACGCCAGCCGCATGGCGTGGCCGATGGCGGCGATATCCTCGGCGATCTTGCCCGGCGCGGTCCCGGGCTTGGCGTCGGGGGCGGTGACGACGGTGCCCTTCGCCTCGGCCTCGCCGACCAGCCGGACCAGACTGTCGGCGATGGTCTCGACCGCGGTGCCAAATTTATTAATGTCTCCGGTCTGGATCGGATAATAGAGCGGTTCGCGGCCGGGATAGGCGGTCATTTCCCGGTATTCGGCGCGGGCGCGCTCATGGTCGGCGGCGCTGCCCTCCGGGGTCAGCAGATGGACCGAAAGCAGGGCGATGCCGCTGGCGGCGGCATTGAGCCGGGTATGGTGGGCGTCGAACGGGGTCTTGGCCAGCGGCCCGGGCTCGCGCGAGGCGGCGTCGGTGATCATGACCACGAAGCGGCCGGAAAAGCCCTCCCAGTTGATGCCCTCGATCGCGGCGTTGATGCCGGAAAAGCCGTCCTCGGCCTCGGCCCGGCTCGAGATGGTCGCGGCCTTGAGTCCGGCGGCGGCGGCGTTGAATTCGGCGCGCCGGGACACCGTGTTGGGATCGACGAAAATCTTGGTCAGGTATTCGATGCCCTTGACCGCCGCGGGATCGTCGCGATAGCCGATCAGGCCGAAACGGACGCTGTCCTCGAGATGGGCGGCTTCGACCTTGGCGTAGAACTTGTCGAGGGACTGGCGCATGCGGTCGATATAGGGCTGGGTCGATTTGGTCGCATCGACGACGAAGACCACGGCGCTGCGGAAGTTCTGGCGCTCGTCGGAGGCCGGCCTGGCCGCGGCGGGTGGCGGCGCGGCCGGCGCGGCCGGGGTCACCGCCGGCTGCGGGGTCAGCGAAATCGCTGCGACATGGAGCAGGCGGGTTTGCAGGCGGTTGGCGAAGGCGGCGGGCTGGGTGTCGAGCACCGGCAGCAGATAGAATTGCGACTTGATGTCGACCGGGGCTTTCGGTTCGAGCGTGGCCAGCCCCGGTCCCTGCTCCCGGGCCAGCAGTTTGCTGATCTGGGCCGCGGCGTCGGGCGCCTTCAGCAGGGCCTGGACCCGGGCCGGATCGTCGAAGAACGGCACCCGCTCGCGGCCGGTGCGGTTGGCGAACGCGACCGCGATGGCATGGCGCCAGGGGATCACGGCGTCGGCGGCCAGCCAGCCCTGGGGCTTGCAGTCGCTGCGGGCGCCGACCTGGACTGCCTTGCCGTCGGCCGAGCGGTCGTAGAGGTAGAGCACGCTGAAGGCCGGCACCGCCTTGTCGCCGGCCGCGCCCGGGCTGGCGGCCAGCCGGGCGCCGGGGCGGACCAGCACCCGCTCGGCCAGCTGGGTCTTGCCCGGTTGCAGCAGCGGCGCCGGCGCGCATTTCAGCGGCGCCCGCCGCTTGTCGGCTTCGGCGGCCGCGGCGGCCTGGCTCAGCAGCAGCGCCAGGGCCGCCAGGGCCGGCAGCAGCCGGCGGATCGTCATCGCCATCATTTCACCTCCTTGAGCCGGGCCAGTTCGGCCCGCGCCGCCTCATGGCCGAGCCCGGCGGCCCGACTAAGATAGGTGACGCCGGCCTCGGGGCCTTCGCCGGCCTGGGTACGGCCGCTCAGCAAGAGATGGCCGAGCCGGTACAGCCCTTCGGGGTCGTTGCGCTCGGCGGCGCGCTGATACCACAGCGCCGCCTTGTCGGGGTCGGGGGCGGCGAAGGCGCTGCGGCCGGGCTCGAAGCCCTCCGGATCCCACATCCGGCCGACCGCGGTGGCGGCGCTTGCGTTGCCCTTGTCGTAGGCGGCGGTGTAGAGCAGCAGCGCGCCCTGGGTAGCCTCATGGCTGCCGGCCTTGAGATAGCGCTCGGCCTCCGCGCGCAGCGCCTCACCGTCGTTGCCCCGCAGCGCGGTGTGCCGGGCCGCGATCACGCTGATCTCGGCGGCGGTGTCCGGCGCGGCTGCCGGGGCAGACGCCGGGGTCCGGAGCCAGAGATAGGCGGCGATGGCGCCGCCGATCACCAGCACCAGCGCCAGCAGGGCCAGGATCAGCCGCCCCGGCCCGCGCCGCCCGGGGACCGGCGCCACCACTGCGTCCGGGGGGGCAAGCGGGGGCGCGGCGGCGGGCGGCGGCGGATCGGCGGCGGCGAGAGGCGGCGGTGGCGGAACGGGCTGCGGTGCCGGCGCGGCCGCGATACCGACCGGCGCGCTGGTGGCCGGCATCTGGATGCCCGGCCAGGCCATCCGGTCTTCGAGGCTCCCGGAGCCGTCACGGTTACGCAGCTTCAGCCGGTAGGTGACGCCGGCCTTGAGGTTCCAGGTGGTGCGGGTGTCGAGCAGAAAGGCAAGACCGTCGCCGCTGATCGCCGCCTCGGCCGGCGGCAGCCAGCTCGGAGTCGTGCCCCAGTCGGTGCCGCCGCCCTCGGCCGGTTGCAGGCAGCGGCCCTGGTTGTTTTCGAGAGCGAACTCCAGCTGGGCCGGCTCGAGGCCGCGCCGGGGCGTAACCTCGAGGCGGGCGCGACCGGGGCCGGCATCCGGGGGTTGGGAAACGCGGATGGTCATGGCGCGGCTATCCCTCCCGGCCGGGTTTGGCGGTCAGATCGGCGAGCAGATCGCCGAGCCGCCGGTTGAGTTCGGGTGTCAGCATCCGGCCGCCGCCATAGTCGAGGTTGTCGAGGCCGATGCGCAGAAAGGCGATGCCCCAGTCGATGAAACCGAACTCCTCGGTCGGCACCCGTGCCTCGCCGAGATCGGGCAGCCGCCCCAGGGGCACGCGCGGCGGCGGCTCGAAGATGCGGCGCTCCGGGCTCTCTGCGCCCTCGGGAAAGCCGGGCCGCCGCTCCAGCGGCAGGGTGCTGAAATCAAGCGAGGAGACGAAGGCGCCCAGCGCGCTTTCGGCAATGATCACGATGCGGTCGGCCGCGTCTTCCCAGCGCAGCGCCGCCAGATTGGTCGCCTCCCGCACCTGATCGGCGATGCGGTCGGCCAGCCGCAGCCGGTCGGCGGCGACGATCATCTGGTCGAAGATGTCGTTGGTGATCCGGCCGTCGAGCCCGAAATGCTCAAGAAAGGCCTGGTCCTGAGCCAGCCGGCGCAGCCGGGCGATCCAGCGCTGGCAGAGACTGCGGGCGAAACGGCAGGGGCGGTCGTCGGTCCGCGCGGCGGTGCGCTCGGCCGGTTTGGTGACGCCGCTCTCGAAGATGTTGCGCCGGGCCTTGGGCGCCGCGCCCTCGCGCGCCGCCGCCGGAGTCGCGCCCTGGACCGCCGGCGAGGCCAGGGTGATCTCGCGGATTTCCGCCGGCTCCAGGCCGAGAGTGCCGAGAAAGCGGCCGAAGCGGCGAAAATCCTCGGCCGCGAAGGCATCGACCAGATGGTTGCGCATCTCGGTCAGCGCCGTTTCCTTCTCCCGCCGGGACTCCGGATCGAGGCCGTGATGAAAGCGGCGCAGGGTGTCGGAGAGCGCCCGCGCACACTCCGAGAGCCGGGTTTCGACCTGAAGCCGCTTCAGCGACGGGTCGCTGACCCCGGTCAGCCGTTCGATCAGGTAGGAGACGCCGCCGTCATTGAGCGCACACATCGCCTCCCAGGCCCGCTCCGGCTCGGCGATATGGTCGGCGACCTTGGCCGAGGCCAGGAACGACTGCCTGAGCTTGCGGAAATACGCGCGATCCGAGAGCACCCGCACTTCGCGCAGCGGCCGTTCGGGCTCGGCCGATCCGGGCCGGAGCGCGTATTCCACCAGATGGACCTGATCGAACGAGGGGTTGCGGCTGAGAAAGACGTTGTTGAACGGCTTGCCGTTGAAATCCTCGGGCCAGCCGTCACGCTTGTACTTGTCGTAGAGCGAGGTGAGGAGGCGGATGTCCCACTTCTCCCCGATCGATTCGTCGGTTTCGCCGCCCTTGGCGATGAATTCGAGGTCCATCATGGTCAGGACCAGAAACAGCGAGGTCGGCACCCGCCGCCGCGCCGCCGGGGTCGGGCCGTGACTGAGGTCGAGCCACTGCCGGATCAGCGGACTGAGGTCGTTGACGTCCACCGGCTTGTTGCCGTGGCAGAGCAGCAGCGAGGTCAGCTCGCGCTCATCGGAATAGCGCTGGAACAGGTAGGCGACCTTGCCGCGCCGGATCAGCTGGTTGACCTGATCGAAGCGCTTCTCGGCATCGGCATCGAGGTCGACGAACTTTTCCCGCGCCTTGGCGCCGGGGAAATCCAGCAGATCGGTGTGGCGGAACATCGGCCACGGGCACTGGTCGACCGTGATCCGGAGTTCGGCGACCAGCGCCGCCACCACGGCACGATCGAGCGCGACCGCCGGCGCCAGGGTGCGGTCGGCGGCCCGGGCCCGCAAGCCGATGCCCGTGCCGGGACCGGCCGGGCCGTCGAGGGTCAGGAGGGTGTGGACGTCGATGATGCTGCTCTCGCGCGGGATCAGCGCCGTCATGTCGGCTGCGGCCTCGGCGGCGAAGCCCAGCGCTTCCAGGCCGCCGACCAGGGTCAGGAACTTGCCGGTCAGCTCATCGAGCCCGCCCCAGATCGGGGCAAACAGCCGGCCGCGCCCGGCCCGCGACAGGCGGGGCGCGAGATCGATCACAGTCTCCCAGTAGCGGACCCGCTCCAGCTCCTCCCAGCGCAATCGGAAATTTCGGAAGAAGTAATCGCCGATCTCGGCGACCACGATCTCGTCGAGATGGGGCGCGACCACCGCTGGTTTCGCCGCCCCCCGCGCCTCCTCCAGGGTCTTTTTGATCGCGTCGCCACGCGGCACCGCGATCCGGACGTTGTTCTGGTCAAAATCGCTCTGAAAGGCGTTGCCGAGAATCTTGACCAGATCGCTCTCGCTGAGCAGCAACAGGTCCACCGGATGGGCGGCATCGCCGGCGCCCCCGACCGCAGCGGTGGTGAAGCGGGTGACGATACCGGTGGATTCCTGGCCGCCCTGAGGATTGAGTTCGACCAGAAAGTCGTAGGTGCGGGCGCCGAAGCGGGCGCGCAGCGCCGCCTCACCGGGCGGTCGGGCCAGCACCGAAATCAGGTAGGACTTGCCCTGCTGGCTGGCGCCGAAGACGCCGGTGCACATGCGCCGGGCCGCGGCGATGCCGAGCCGGCGGGCCGCGCTCTCGACCTTGCGCGCTTCGGCGATCAGGCTTTCGGCCTCGGCCGCGACCGGTTCGGCCTCGCGCTGGGCCTCCTTGACCCAGGTCCGGGTCTGGCGGGCGCCGCGGGCGATGCGTTCGGCGATGGCGGTCAGGTGGGCTTCAGCGTCGAGGGTCATGATCTGCCGCCGGGTCTAGACGTCGATGAGGATGCCGGTGTCGAGCCAGTAGCCGTTCCGGTTGCGCAAGGTCTGGAGCCGCATGCGCAGGCCCCGGGTCGCGCTGCTGGTTTCGCCCTCGGCGCTGGCGATTTCCAGGCGGTCGTTGACCTCGGGCGGTGGTACCGCGCCGCGCTGGACCATCGGTCGCCGCGGCGGCTTACCGCGCTTGAGCCGGATCACGAACGGCGTTTTCGGCTGCAGGCTCCGGCGCGAGGCTTCGTCGAGATAGTCGAGGGCATAGAGCAGAGTCGCCGGCCACCAGTCCTGCGGAAACTGGCGCACCCCGAGCAGGAGCGGCCCGCGGAACTCGAAGCTCTGGCTGGCGGGCAGCTGGTAGTCGGGGGCTTCGAGGTCGAGATTGCTGTAATAGACGTCCTGGCCGAGAATCCGGCCGCTGTCGTCGATCTTGCCGAAGAAGCGTGCGACCGAACTGGCCGAGAGGGTGTCGGAGCGGAAGTTAAAGTTGAAGAGATGGCCCTCGGCGAGCAGGCAGATCATCGCGCCCACCGCCGCCGTGGTCTTGGGATCGGCGATCCGGGCCTCGCTGTCGCGGAAGGGATACCACTGTCCGACCCGGTATTCGTGCATCGCAATCACCCGGTGAGCCGGGATCGCGCCGCACTCCAGGATTACGTCGCGGATGGCGGCAAAGCGTGAGGGCCGGCCCGAGAGCAGCATCAGATCGACATTGAATCGCCAGGCAACCTCGGTCAGGGCGCGCAGCATGCCCTCCATGGTCTCGCGGATCAGGCGGTCGACCTGAAGCCCGTCGACCGGGATCGTCACCGCGCCAACCTGGAACTCGGCGCCGCCGCCCGCCTGCTGAAAGGCGCGCTCGATCCAGGTCACCACCGCCGGCGACAGTTCGGCGCCGGGCAGGAAGGCGGCCAGCGCCCGCCTCTCCACGGCCGGCGGCCGCAAGAGATCGGCGCCCTCGTAGGCGGCCAGGATCGCCAGCACCACCGGGGCCGCGACCTGAGTGGCAAACTGCTGGCGCCGGACCTGATCCTCGGGCGTCATGTCGCCGCGGTCGCCGCCGAAAAGGTGCTGGATCAGCGTGTCCGAGCGCGAGCGGCCGAGCCGGTTGGTGAACTCGGCGCGGAACGATTCGACGACGATCTCGCGGGCCAGCGTCCGCACCAGATCGTCGCCGGCCAGAGAAAAGCTCTCGCGGAACAGCTGGTGGGGCGAAATGGTGACGTTGGCGCCCTGGCCCTTGGCGCTCAGTTCGGTGATCACGAGATCGCTGGTGCCGCCGCCGATGTCGAGGGTGGCCACCCGCAGTACGCCGTCCTCGGCGCCGCCGCGGATCGAGCGGAAAAAGGCGCGGGCGTCGCCGGAAAAGGCGCGGGCGATCTGGCCGTAGAGATAGACGACCTGGGTCGCGCTGGCCTCGTCCCATTTCAGCACGATTTCCGGCTCGCGGCCCTCGCGCCAGTCGAGGATGCCGTCGGAGCCGACCGAGGCGCGGTTGAGGGAAAGATAGACCAGATCCCGGGCCGCCTGCGCCCGCTCCAGCAGAATCTGCCGCTCGGAGAGCGAGAGCGCGGTCGGCATGGTCAGGATCAGCCGGCGCAGCCGGCGCGGCAGGTCGGCATTGAGCCGCTTCTGACGTCGGGCCGGCGAGTTCATCATCGCCATCGCCTGCATCAGCACCTCGGCCAGCACGAAGGTGACCAGATGGCTGCGGGCGTAGCGGGCGGAAAAGCTCGGCAGATCGTCCTCGCCATCGGCGGTCAGGTGCAGGGCCTTGCCGTCGTCGTTGACGAACTGCGCGAAGCGGCCCTGCGCGGCGTAACCCTCGCTGACGCCGTCCAGCGACGGGCCGTTGAAGCGCCAGGACTGCTCGGCGCCGTCCTCATCCCACAAATAACGCTTGGGACTCGACATGCCGGTGCGGCCCTCGGTACCCCGGCGGGCGCCGGCCAGCCGCACCGCTTCCGGCCCGACCCGCACGATGGTCGGCCAGAGGAAGGCGTCGGCACGGCCGCTGCGCAGCGAATGATGCTCATAGCCGAAGCTGGCCATGGCGAACTCGAAGCGGCTGTCGAAGGGCTCGCGATAGACGAATTCGGGCCGAGAGAGGTCGCGCAGTTCCAGCTTGAAGGCCTTGCCGATATCGGGCGCCGCCGCCCCCGGCTCGGCCTCGACCAACAGGCCGCAGGTGCGCGAATTGCCGAGGTCGAGCACCATGTCGACGTCGACATAGTCCTGCCGGGGCGCGGTGACGGTGTCGGCCAGCTTGAACCGGGGCAGAAAGTCGAGTTCGTGCAGGAGATCGAGCAGGGCCATATAAAGGGAGAGCGGTTCGTTGGGGCCGCGCTTGCGCCCCTCGATCTCCTCATCGGAAAGCACCACCTCGCGCCGGCCCAGACTCTTGCGGTCCTGATCCTGGAGTCGCTTGCGATTGACCTCATCGAGCCAGCTGCGGACCCAGGGCTCCATCAGGAAGAAATTATAGTCGTCGGTCTTGCGCGGCAGCGAGAACAGCCGGCCGCTGACCGCATCCTCGGTTGAGGGGCAGAGATAGCCGCCATCGGCGAAGCGCTCCATCAGCGCGGTGTCGAGCGCGATCACAAGGCGGTGATCGTGGCCGTCGGCGTCGGAGGCGGTCAGGGGCGCGATATGAACACGGGCCCAGTTGACCGGTCCCTGGGCGTGGCGGTAGCCAGGCTCCTCGCGCAGCAGCGGCAGGGGCAGCCAGCCCGCGCCGAAACTTTCGATCAGGTCGCGGGGCGTGATCTCATAATCTTCCTGGCCGGCGCGGAAGTCGCTGCGGCCCGAGGTGACGTCGGCATCGCCCCGGCGCAGCAGGGTCGGCAGTTCGACGGCGCTGCGGCGGCGATCGGGCCGGGGATCAAAAAAGCCCCAGCTCGCCGGCACCTTGTCGTTGCGCTTGCCGTCCGGGTGCACCAGCGTCAGGCCAAAATCCAGGAACTGGATGCCGGTGTCTGGAATAATCGTTACCAGCGGCGGCAGCGGAAAGAGTTCGGCCAGATCAGACTGCATCGATCAGATCACCTTGCGACAAGGGCTACAACTCAGTTGTGACTTGATTTCGCGCTGGCGCCGCCACGAGCATAAGCCGGGGCGGCCCGGGAAATCAACGACAAGACGCGGCACTTCATCATCGCCCCCCGCCATGACCTTCGCGGCGGAACCACAATTGGCTCTGGCCGGTGTGATCGCCGTCGCAGCGGGCGGTGCCGTCGGGCTGGCGCTGGCAGCGGAAGGTGTTGCGGTTGAGCACGAAGCCGTCGCCGTCGGCGCAGGGGCCGACTTCATTGTGGGCGACGATGCCGCCCGAGCCGTCGAAGCTGACGGTCAGCGGCACCGTGCAATGGGAGAAGCCGCCGGCCTTGGGGCCGGTCAGGAACTCGGCCTGATGCTCGCGGGTGCCGTGGCCATTGCCGTCCAGGCACAGCCGCTCGGCATGAACGCGCTCGCTGCCGGCGGTGCGGCGGCGGATCGAGTAGTCGGAGACATACTCCCGTCCCAGAATCCAGCAGCCCTGAAGCATCGAAAGGTCGCGCTTTTCCCAGCGGTCCCTGGGCAGATCAACCCGCGGCTCGGCCTTCGGCGGCGGCGGTGCCGGGGGCGGCGGCAGCGGTTCGGGCGGCGGCGGCGGCCGGCGGCGCGGCAACGGCGGCTCGTCCTCGGGCGGCGGCTCCTCGATTTTCGGTGCTTCCTCGACCTTGGGCGGCTCGGGCGGCGGCTCTACCTTCGGTGGTTCGGGCGGCGGTTCAACCTTCGGCGGCTCTACCTTCGGCGGTTCGGCTTTGGGCGGCTCGGGCGGCGGTTCCACCGCCGGCGGTGGCGGGGGGGGAGGCGGCGGTTCGGGCAGCGGCCGCAACCACAGCCAGCCGAGCAGCAGGCCGAGCGGCAACAGCAGAAGGAGGGCCGCCAGCCAGCCCCAGCGCCGCCACCAGGGCGATGGCGGCAGCGGCGGCGGCTCCAGCCCGGCGGCGAAGGGATCGAAGCGGCCGGCGCCGACGGTGCGGAAGCCCCAGAAGGTCAGGACCAGAGTGTCGCCGAGGATAAAGAGGTGCTCCGGCCCCGGGACCTCCAGGGCGGTATGGAGCATCTGGGCGAAATTACCCAGGCGGGTGTTGGGGCCGTTGCGGGCGAGATCGAGGGCGAGACCGGCCAGGGCCTCGCCGGTCTGGATGCGCTGGGCCTCAAACGCCGCCCGCTCGGCCGCCGGCAGCTCCACCCAGCGGCGCGCCGGGCCGGTCAGCTCGGTGGTCCAGACCAGTTGGTCGCCGACCCGCTCCGGCCGGGCGAAGGTGTCGCCCGCCCGGATGCCGAGCCGTTGCCGGACCAGCGCGGCCAACTCTTCATGGGCCTCGAACACCGGCTTGTTGCATGCCTATCCGGTTAA
>SESF01011299.1_pt1 | contig 12636 bp, 12 predicted proteins | sample 3171521 | NCBI WGS metagenome assembly SESF01 (sample SAMN10866945, study PRJNA518727) | freshwater metagenome | biome: subpolar coniferous forest; feature: holomictic lake; material: water; isolation source: holomictic Lake 227, 6 m and 8 m depth | place: Canada: near Kenora, Ontario | collected...
GGCGCTTGATAACAGCTTCAAGAGCTCCAACATCTCCAGTGTTCATGACAGCAAGCAGATCACGGCGGATCGGCTCTTTGTCCGAACCCCTGGTCATCGATCGCAAAATATACGCGTTGAAACTCATCTGCACCTCTTTATTGGGAAACCCCAACTCGTATCGAATTCCCATACCCGACGGTATAACGCGCTTGATGGTCAAATAGCCGGTCTGAAACAGAATGGTCTCAAGATCAAGATTTTCAAGGTCAAAGCTGTTGACCAGTAACTCATCACTTTCTATTCCATTAAATTCCAGAATAAAGTATTGGTTCTTGTTGATCAGCTCCATGAGAAATCCTGGCGTTCCTGTCTCGAACCAGTAGTTCCTGAACATCCGCTGATTCTTGATAAACAGGAGGATATCAAAAGGGTTATAAACACTGTCGCCCAAAAAGTTATAGCCGTTGTACCACCGTTTAACCTGCTCCATATCCACCCCTTCGAAATAAGAGGCAAACGTGGTGTCGAGGTCGAGCTGGGTATACCCGCAGACATTGCCAAAGTTAGGGTTCAGACTAATATCTTCGAGATTGTTCAGACCACTGAAAAGCGACACTTTGGAGAATTTGCTCACCCCGGTGAGGAAAGCAAAGCGCAGATACTCGTCGTTCTCCTTGATTTTTGTATAAAAGTCACGCATCCCATCACGAATAATGAGAGCCTCAGGAATATTCTCAATATTGTCGAGAATCGGCTTGTCATACTCATCAATCAGGATGACCACCTTCTGATGATATTTCTCGTATGCTTTCTCGATTAATTCTGCGAAGAAGTGTTGTGCCCTGGTTCTATTTTCACACTCCAGCCCAAGTCGCTTCTCATTGGATTTGAGTATGTACAACAAATCTGCTTCCAGGTCGGCTTTCGAGTGAATCCCGCCACTGAAACTGATCTTGATGACCGGATATTTCACCTCCCAGTTCCACTGCTTCTCAATCAGCAGTCCCCGGAACAGCTCCCGATTCCCCTCAAAAATATTTTTTAACGTATCAAGAAACAGGCTCTTCCCAAATCGCCGGGGCCGCGACAGAAAAACGTATTGATAGCTCTCAATCAAGCTGTGGGCAATCTCCGTTTTATCGATGTAAAGATAATCGCCTTCAATTATTTTACTGAACGTCTGTATTCCTACCGGCAGTTTTTTCATCGTCAACCTCTATTTAAAACATGAGGCCATCACGGGCATCGACTCTCCAACACATTAGCTTCAGAGCGTAACAGTTTTTAACTACACGCTAAAATACAAAACTTTTTGACAGGAAAACACCTGCCATTGAACCCGGCTCATGGCAGGCTTTCATCGCTCTTCTGTCGAAAACCTGGATGCCATTTGCGAAATATTTGCTTTAACGTTGAGTGCTATTCGGTAAAATACTCTTTCATCCTGCGGAACACCGCTTTTTTACCAAGCAGGCCGCTGATCATGCCGAGCACGGTTACAGCTCCGGCAGCAAAAAAGAGCGGACGGGAGGAGATATTGTTAGTGTAATAGATGGCCGGAATGCCCCGCTCCTTGGCAAAGCTGTCGAGCGAGGTGGTGCCGATCACAAGATCCGGTTCATAATCAACCACTGCCTGCACATCCTCCTCAAGGTACTTGCGATAGCGAATCTCGGTACCAAGCATGGTGAGCACCTTGTGCTCCTCTTCTCCGAGCGGCATTCGTGCAATGGAGGTGGAGGCGTAGGGTACCTCAAGACCAGCCTCAAGCAGGAGACGAACCAGCGGCAACTCATTGCCTTCGTAACCGGCAACAATCACCTTCCCCTTCAACTGGCTGAACTGCGCAAGCACCGCACGGGTTTTCTGACTCTCCTCTTCGGCAACCCTCTGAACAGTGACGGGATCAAGATCAAGAGCCTCTCCGATACGGCCTATCCATTGCGCCGTTGCATTCGCACCAATCGGGTTGCCCTTGACAATCTTCACTCCCTTCTCTTCAAGCAGTGAAACCGTTCTCTCATAAAAGGGATGAAGCACCGCGCACGCTTCAGCCTGGCCAGCTTCGATATAGTCTTCAAGTGCCGTACCGGGCAAAACCATCACCGACTCGACACCGATTTTCTGGAGAACCGCTCCGATGGTCATGGCATCGACCGGAAAAATTTCGCCCAGCACAACGAGTGATTTCACTTTTTTGGGGCCATCAAACCGGGCAAAGCGCTTCAGCAAGGTTGCCACGGCAACATCTTTTGCCTCCGGGTGTGTCCTGATCTGGAAGGCTGGCAGGCGCACCAGCAGCACCTCTGCATTACCGGCCTTTCGGGGAAGCAGCTCCTCGGCAATTCCGGCAGTTTCAGCCACACAGGTGCTCACCACAGGAATAAAACGCACCGCCGGGTCGCGGGCAATCTCCTCTATGGTGCGACGCACATCGTCAATCATGGTTCCGCCTGAAATCTGCACATTCATCAGTTCAGGCGAGATGATCGATTTGCGTGCAGCATAAAAATGCGACACAAAAGTAAGTCCGTAGAGGCAGCCCTGATCGGCCACCAGGCAGACCTGCACACCGTCGATTCTTGTCAGCACCCTCAGCCCGCCGAATGCCGGACACATCGACTGGGGATGCAAGGTGTTACAACACTTTCTCTTCATGAAGCACAACCCTCTTGATGATATGTTGACTATAGGCACCTCCGGCACTCTTTTGAGCCATTTGCCCAAGACGCTCGGCGGCAGCTTGACGACTGGAAAAACTGCCTGTAATGAGCCTGTAGTAGGTGATTCCGTTCGCCTCTGCGGGCCAGACAAAAGCCTTCACCCCTTCGGAACGCAGACGCAGCACCTCTTTGTGAACACTCTCCGATTTTCTGAGGGTAACGAGCACGATGGTATAACTGTCGGGAGCAAGCACAAGCGAGCCGTTTGCTTCACTCTCTTCGGATGAACGAAGCGGAGCTACCGGTTTGCGAAGCGTGAGACTATCGGTGTGAACCTCTGCGGCGGGCCTCTCTCCCCGGTCAACAGTTTTTATCACGCCTGCGACCGGCTTCACGGTTGAAGGAGAGGGGATGGTGGGCGGTTTCGGTTCCCTGCCAGAGAAAAAGGCAAACAGCAAGGCCGCAATCGCGCAAACCGAAAGCGGCACAAGGTAACGAAGCGCTCTCTTCACTCCACTGCCTTGCTTAAATTTCCCCGATGGCAGAACAAGCTCCTGCAGATCGTGATACTCCCGATTCAGAAGCACTTCGAGTGAGCGTTCAGGAAAAAAAAGATAAGCTCCCTGCTCAAGGGTAAAGCGACCGATCCCGTTCAGACGGATATCTCTCTGCTGCTGGATCGCACGCCTGAAGAGAGCGGAAAGAGCCTCGCCAAACCGCTCGGCCTCTTCAATTCTCATGGAGAGACGAGCAACCGCCATTCGCATGGTATCATCAACGCCGAGCAGCTTGCTGGTGAAGGTGAGGCGATTACCGGGCGGAGTATAGACAACCGTTGAAGCGCTGCTCTTTTTTTCTGCGGGGAAATGTGTCACCGTAAACGACCCAAGCCCCTTGAGCGAAAGCTTGCGTGCTGCAAGCAGCTCCGCCGCCATGGCAGAGGAAAAACGGGTCAGAAGAAGCTCCGCCTCCGGCTTCTCAACCTGAAACAGTCCCGCAAACTCTTCGATACAATCTTGATGCAGCATAACGTCACACCTCTCCGATCGGGCAGTCACCACGCACAAGGTTAATGAAAACCGAATATAACACTTCCCCCCCTGAAAACACCCTCTCCGGGGCCGTTTCAGCCATCTGCACTCCTCCGTTTTTTTTCAACGCGGATTTGTTCTATACTTTGCAAAAGTGCCGAATGATCAACCCAACTCCAACCCTTTTTCATGAAATCAGAGATTCTTTCTGTCAGTGAACTGACCAGGCAAATTAAAAGCGGGCTTGAAACCCTCTTTCCCCAGGTCAAAATCAAGGGGGAGATCTCCAACTGCAAGCGGCATGGTTCGGGTCACATCTATTTGACACTGAAAGATGAGGGTGCCCAGATTCCTGCTGTGGTCTGGAAAACCACGGCAAGCCGCATGAGCGTGGCACTCAAGGACGGCATGGATGTTGTCGCTGAAGGACGTCTTGAGGTCTATCCTCCATCAGGTCGTTATCAATTGATCTGTACCTCTGTCACTGAGGCCGGGCAGGGTGCGCTGCAGCAGGCTTTTGCCGAACTCCTCCAGAAGCTTGCCAAGGCGGGCTATTTCAGTGCTGAACGAAAGAGGGCGATTCCGGCCATCCCGGAAACCATCGGGCTCATCACCTCCTCAACCGGTGCGGTGATTGAGGATATGAGCAAGGTGCTCGAACGGCGCTTCCCGGCGGCACGGCTCCTGCTCTATCCGGTAAAAGTACAGGGCAGCAGTGCCGCTGAAGAGGTTGCGGCAGGTATTGCCTGGTTCAATACCACGAAACAAAAGCAGCATCGGCCCGATGTGATCATCATTGCCCGAGGGGGAGGTTCACTGGAGGATCTGCAGGCCTTCAATGTAGAGGTGGTAGCCAACGCCATCTATCACTCCAGAATACCGGTCATCAGCGCCATCGGCCACGAAACCGACCTCACCATTGCCGATATGGTGGCCGACCTGCGGGCAGGAACTCCCTCCATTGCGGCTGAACTTGCCGTGCCGGACAGCCAGGAGCTGTTGCGCCATATCAGCACGCTCCAGTCACGGCAGGAGAGGCTGTTGCAGGCAAAGCTTGAGGGAGCAGAGCGTCACGTCTACTCAATCTGCAACAGTTACGCCTTCAACCGGCCACCACTTCAGATGGCGCAGTTTCATGAGCAGCTCAACGCGCTTGCTGCGCAGATGTCACGAAGCATAACGGCACTCTACTCCGGGCGAGTGCAGCACTATGCGTCAGTCAAACAGCAATTATCCATGCTTGATTACCGCAAAACGCTTGAACGGGGATATGTGCTGGTTAAAAAGGAGGGAAAATATATAACCGGTGCAGAAAAACTCAACGCGTCGGATGGAGTGGAACTTCTCTTTCATAACGGGATGCTTCCAGCGGTGATCAGCCCCGTAAAGCAGCCCTGATAATGCTGCGCACCAGCTCAAGATCTTCAAGGGTATTGACCCCGGGGTTGTCGATGAGCGTGGTAACACACTGTATGCGGAAGCCATGCTCCAGCAAACGGAGCTGCTCAAGTGATTCCGCCTCTTCGAGCATGGAAGGGGGAAGCGCGGCAAATTTTTCGAGCACATCAGCGCGGAACCCGTAGAGCCCGATATGGCGATAGAAGGTGGTGGAGGGGAGCATCGTGCGCCGAAACGGTATCGGACTGCGCGAAAAATAGAGGGCAAACCCCCTGGCATCCATAACCACCTTAACCTGATGCGGATCGTCGATCTGCCCGCGGTCATCGGGCTGCAACGGCAAAACAAGGGTTGAGCAATCGGGAGGCGTATCGGTAAAGAAAGGCTCAAGGGCAAGATCGATATTTTCTGGGCTGATCAGAGGTTCATCGCCCTGCAAATTGAGGAAAACATCCGCATCAATATGACGGGCAGCTTCAGCAATCCGCTCGGTACCGCAGCTCGCTGTTGGAGAGGTCATGACCACCTCCGCCCCGTAAGCCTCAAGAACCGAAGCAATTTCAAGACTGTCGGTAGCAACCACAACCCTTTCGGCCAAGCGTGATTTGAGTGCCTGGTGCCAGGTACGCACAATCAGTGGCTCCCCTTCAAGATCCGCAAGCATTTTACGCTCAAGGCGGCTCGACTCAAGCCTTGCGGGGATCAAAATAACGGCTTTCATGGTGAGGTATCAAACGAAGGGTTCAAGAATGATGGCCGCAGCCTCGGAGCTGATTCCCTCAACCATCACGGTTTTTGTCCGGGAACTCTGACCCGTCACGATGTGCACTCGCGACGGAGGGATATGAAAAAGCTTTGAAAAAAGTTCACAGCACTCCCGGTTCGCAGCATCGTCAACGGGCGCAGCTTTCAGGCTCACCTTCAGGCCACCGTTATAGATGCCGCAAATCCGGCTTCTCGATGAGCGAGGCTACGCCTTGACGACAAAGAGAGCACTGCCATTTTTTTCGCGAAATGCAATCACCGAAGAGCTACCCGATCACCTTCGGCACCTTGAGAAACCGATCCTGCCGGTCGGGAGCATTCAGCAGGACCTCCGACGATGAGAGAGGCTGATGCACAACATCCTCACGAAGCACATTGAGTGCATCATGAATACTGCTGAGCGGCAGCACGCCCTCAGTATCAACTTCCTTGAGCTTTTCAACATAGTGCAGAATATTGTTGAGCTCGCTGGTCATCGTCAGCATCTCCTCATCGTTGAATCGCAGTTTGGACAATTCAGCGATATAGGCAACATCTTTAGTGGTAATAGACATAACAAAGCTTCATAACATTATAAAAACACCGTGATCAACAAAAAAAATTGCGACTACAACATGCAGGCACCTGCACCCTGCTCGTCATTGCGATTTTTCGGACGTCGCTCAACCGGAACAAACTCCCTCTCCTCTTCGCCAAGGTAGATCTGCCGTGGTCTTGCAATTTTCTGCTCTGCGTCCTTGACATGCTCAATCCACTGCGCAAGCCATCCGGGAATTCGGCCGATAGCAAAAAGCACAGGAAACATGTTCAACGGGAAGCCCATCGCCTGGTAAATCAGACCGGAATAAAAGTCCACATTGGGATAGAGCTTCCGGTTTATGAAATATTCGTCCTCAAGGGCGATTCGCTCAAGCTCAAGTGCAATATCGAGCAGCGGACTGCGCCCGGTCTCCTCAAAAACCTGAAAGGCAATCTCCTTGATGATTTTTGCCCTTGGATCATAATTTTTATAAACCCTGTGGCCAAAGCCCATCAAACGGCCATCACCATTCTTTACCGACTGAACAAAGGCCGGAATTTTGTCGATTGAACCGATTTTCAGCAGCATGTGAATAACCGCTTCATTGGCTCCGCCATGCAACGGCCCGTAGAGTGCCGCACAACCAGCGGCAAGAGCCGTGTAAGGATCAACACCGGAGCTGCCTACCGCACGGACAGCATTGGTTGAACAGTTCTGTTCATGATCAGCATGGAGAATAAAAAGAACATCAAGAGCATGTTCAAGCACCGGATTGGGCTTGTAATGATGCTCGGTCATCTTGAACATCATGGAGAGAAAATTGGCCGTATAGCTCAGTTCATTGTCGGGGAGAACATAAGGATAGCCAAGACTGTGGCGGAAACTCATGGCTGCAAGCGTCGGTATTTTACCAATAAGACGACGAACCTGAAGTTTGCGCGACTCTTCATTGCAGATATCCTTCGCATCCTGGTAAAAGGTCGAAAGCGCTCCAACCGTTCCAACCAGAATACCCATCGGGTGCGCATCATAACGAAACCCGTCCATAAACTTGACAATATTTGAGTGGGTCATGGTATGATGGCGGATGTTATTGGTCCATTCCGCAAGGCGTTCATGATCCGGCAACTCACCCTTGATGAGAAGGTATCCGGTTTCCAGAAAAGAGCTCTTTTCGGCAAGCTGTTCAATGGGATAGCCGCGGTAACGCAAAATCCCCTTGTCTCCATCAATAAAGGTGATACGACTTTTACATGATGCTGTATTCAAAAAACCGGGATCGTAGCCCAGCAATCCGAAATCTTCGGGCGAAATCTTGATCTGGCGAAGATCCATTGTGTTCATACAACCGTTCTCAATCGGAAGTTCATAGGCTTTTCCGGTTCGATTATCGGTAATGGTCAGGGAATTTCTGGAATCTGTAACGGGCATGATAGTCACTGTCTTGATGGTTGAATACCGTTTATAAAAAAAGTTGCAGGAACACCCCCTCTTTTCCGTCGCTTAATATAAACAGAAAAAAGCGAAAATAGTTTTTGGATATTACACCCCGAATTTTTACATTTACAACTTCTTAATGGAGCTGTAGCTCAGTTTGGTTAGAGCGCCTGCCTGTCACGCAGGAGGTCGCGGGTTCGAACCCCGTCAGCTCCGCACCAGAGAGAAAAAAAGGGAGTGCACTGCACTCCCTTTTTTATTGCCCTCCTGAACTCTTATCTTGGAACCAGTTCAACACGACGGTTTTTGGCACGTCCAGCTTCCGTGCTGTTCGATGCAACAGGAGCAAGATAGGCGGCCCCGTTTGCCGTAAGGCGAAGGGCAGAAATACCAAAATCCTTGACAAGAGTAGCAACAACAGCCTCGGCTCTCCGTTTGGACAGCACCGTATTAACATCATAACCCCCAATGTTGTCGGTGTGACCCACAACATGCAACTTCAATGCTGGCTGTTTTTTTAAAAGCGTCGCAATTTCCTGGATTGCAGGCTGGGAAGCTGGCTTGATCTCCCATTTATTGGCATCAAAATAGATGCCGTAAAGAGAGACCTTGCCAACGGCACTCAATGACTGCGCCATGTCATCGGCACTGACGGTCACCATTTTTTGCACCAGAGGCTGTGTCTCTATGATATCGAGCGCAACATAAGCTCCACGCTTTGCCTTGTAGACCCCGTCATTTTTCCCCCACTCCACCGCAACAAGATGCACATAAACATCGCCCTCGGGCCGGCTCTTTTTGGCGCTGAGTACACAAATCCCTGCCTTTTCAGCCGCATAAAAAATATAGTTACTGCGACTGGTCTGTATATCCATGCTGCCAAATGGGGCAAGATAATTACTCCACCTCGTTGCTGCAGGGTCTTTTTTGGAGTCGTAAAGCATAACAAACCCCTTGGCTGCAAGCTCATTGACATAGTTCCTGAACACTTCAAGAGAGCCGGTATCCCCGGCAACCTCGTACCAGATTCGGGTCAATCGCCCTTCCGGCTTCAGGGGCGGTTTAACATACTCCTGTTTTTTTGACTCAAGGTTATAGCGACTGAAGGTAGAGGTCTGCAACTCATAAGCATCAAAACGCTTCACCTGATAACCAACAATTTCCGAACCGGCAAAACGCCGCAACAGTGGATGATCTTTGGAACCGGCAATGTCGGCAGCGCCAGCATCCCCGAACGGTAACACCGTAACAATGAAGAACAACAACAGCAGAATGGCCTTACATGCTTTCATGGGGTAATGCTCCCTTAGTTTAATGGTAAAAAAATCAGACTTTTTTGCGTTTATCACGAACATAAATAGTTTTTGATTGTCCTTCGCCGACAATACGCTCCTCAATATCAAAAAGTTTTGTAGCGGCCAGCAGCTCACCAAGCCTGATATAGCCATAGTTGCGAGGATCAAACTCCGGAGACTGTTTTGCGATATTGCTCCCCGTCGTTGCAAGCTGCGCCCAACCGCTTTCATCAGAAGAGGCCTCAACGGCATTGCGCAACAAGCGCACCAGTCGGGCATCCCGTTTGAGCTCCGTCATCGACTTTTTGGCAATTGATTCATTTTCATTTATTTTTGCCCGTAACACTTCAATATAGATAAACTTGTCGCAGGCAGAAACAAATGCAGCCGGGGTCTTTTTCTCTCCAAACCCATAGACAAAAAGCCCCGACTCCCTGATTCGCGAAGCAAGTTTCGTAAAATCACTGTCGCTGGAAACGATGCAGAAACCATTAAACTTCCCGGTATACAAAAGATCCATGGCATCAATAATCATGGCACTGTCGGTAGCATTTTTTCCTTTGGTATAACCGAACTGCTGAATGGGTTGAATGGAGTACTCCAGCAGCACCTCCTTCCAGCTTCTGAGCGCTGTCGAAGTCCAGTCGCCATATATCCTTTTGACGCTTGATGTCCCGTACTTTGCAACCTCCGCAAGAAGACCTTCAATAATTGTCGCCTGCGTATTGTCAGCATCAATCAGCACAGCAAGACGCTCTGTTTTTTCCATAGTCATGGCACGTTCCACCCTTTTGTTGTACAAAAAAACGCAGAAGGCCTCACGATGTAACCTTGAAACCCTGCTCCTCAATAACCGCTGCAATCAATGCCATGCTGACCGTTTCAGGTTCATACTCCACAACAACAGTACCTCTGGCAAAAGAAGCCTCAACCTCCCTCACCCCTTCAACCTCCTCAAGAGCCTCCTTGACAAGCAGTTCACAACCGCCGCAACGCATCCCGCTAACCTGTAGTTCATTTTTCATGTTTTTTGATCAAGCATCATTATTTTACACACGCCCAACACCTGCCGAAAGAACAACTCTATCCCGCAAAAGCACTAATTAAGGAAGAAGTTACGTACACTACCGACAATATTAAAATATTTCCGTCAAATCAGGATTGGCAGATCATTCCCGTAGTCGTTATATTGAACCACTATGAATCAATCACAACCACACCCAAGAGCAGGCATACCATGCCTTTTTGTGCTCATTCTCCTGGCAGGAATGACCATGCTCACCTCATGCAACCGCACAGAGCATGAGATCAACAGCCTGCAGCAGCAGGTCTGGAAAAATCCTCAGAATGCCAAAGCTTATATGCTTCTCGGAAATGCTTGTGCACAAGCACGGCGCTACAGCGAGGCCTCGGCAGCATACAAAAGCGCCCTGGCCATAAATCCGGAACTCGATGACGCCTTCCACGCCCTTGGAGCCATCGCCTTCAACCAGAAAAACTACGGCGAAGCAAAAAAATATTTTCAGCAACACCTTGCACTCGCTCCAAAAGACTCGCTGAGACTTTACGATCTCGGCAACGCTGAAATGCAGCTCGGGCAGTTCGACAAGGCGGCAAAATCGTACAGTGAGGCAATTGAGAACAGCGACTCATTTACCGATGCCCACTACAACCTTGCGGTCTGCTATATCCGTTCAGGGCGAAAGGCCGAAGCCGAGGTGATTTATAAATGGCTTCTTGTTAAAAACAATTATCTTGCCATCTCTCTGCAGAAACATCTCAAAAATGAGGCCCGGTGACTAACCCTTCAGAGGAACCTTTATCCATAGAAAAGGCGGTTTCAAGCCTTGCATCGGCGTTACAGCGCTATCGTGACGGGCACACACAACCCCTTCACCGTGGCCCTGCGCAGCTTGTAACATTCCATCAGCCTCTTCAACCGACAGAACTCCCTGAATGGCTTTACTGTCAGACGCTCTATCCACGACTCTACTGGATGAACCGGGAGAAGGATTTTTCCGTGGCAGGCATCGGAGTTGCCGACACCATAACAGTTAACGAACCAGGAAGCAACAGGGCCAGCTTCGAGCAATTCGAACAATGCATCGCCCTGAAAAACCCTGATGCCCGCTATTTTGGTGGATTTTGTTTCAACAACGAGGAAAAACAGGAGGCAATCTGGCAGAAGTTTTCCTCATTTTCCTTTATCCTTCCCCTTCTCCAGTTAACCCTTGAGGAGGGGGCATACACCCTCTCATGCCACCTCTGGCTTGAAACCGGCGACGAGATCGAGGCAAAAATCGGTGCCATCAACGGGGTGCTCAATCGCCTTGTCACCAACACCGGTTGCTCTGCACTGAAGCTGCCTGAACTGCTGAACATCTCCTATAATCCGGATGAGAAAGAGTGGATGGAGCTATGCCGGCATGCGCTGCTCACCTTTGAGTCGGGCGAAATGGAAAAGATCATGCTTGCGCGCAAGACCACGCTCGAATTCAGCCGCAGCTTTTCACCCCTTCTGTTTCTGTTGCGCTACCCCTCTCCACAGAACAGCATCTACCGGTTCTACTTTGAACCCTCCGAAAACCATGCCTTTTTCAGCTTTACGCCTGAACGGCTCTACCGCCGTGACGGCAAAATGCTGCTCACTGAAGCCCTGGCAGGAACCTGTTCAAAGGAGTCCACCAACGGCAGTGACCATCATGCCTCAGAAATCTTGCTGAATTCAGAAAAGGATATCCGCGAACACAACTTTGTCAAGGATATGATCTCTTTGGAGCTGCTCAAGATATGCAGCACCATCGATATGGATAAAGAGGTGCAGGTGCTGCAACTCAATCGCCTTGCACATCTCTACACACGCTGCAGCGCTGAGCTGAAAGCTGAATTCGAGAACGACAGCGCCGTCCTGCAACTCCTCCACCCCACCCCGGCGGTTGGTGGAGTACCCAAGGCTCCAGCCATGCAGCATATCATGGAACTCGAACCCTTCAGCCGCGGCTGGTATGCAGCACCTGTCGGCTGGGTAAGCCGGGATGCCGCCGAATTTGCCGTAGCCATCCGCTCCGCCCTTGTCAATGGCCGTTTTGCCACTCTCTACTCCGGTGCCGGTCTTGTCAAAGGATCAGACCCGTTTGCCGAATGGGAAGAGGTTGACCAGAAAATAGGGGAGATGCTCGCCATAACCCGTCAGGAAGCATGAACAACCGCCAGATAACCACACTGTGGAGCCAGATCATTGTTGAAGAGCTGATCCGTCAGGGCGCAGGCTTTTTCTGCATCTCGCCAGGCTCGCGCTCCACACCCCTCACCATCGCCATTGCAAGAAACCCGAAAGCGCGATGGAAAATGTTTGCCGACGAACGCTCCGCCGCCTTTTTTGCACTCGGGTATGGCCGTGCTACCGCCCTGCCAGCCGTGCTCGTCTGCACCTCCGGCACCGCTGTCGCCAACTACTTCCCTGCCATCGTTGAGGCCTCAACAGACTTTCAGCCGATGCTGGTGCTTTCAGCCGACCGCCCCTTCGAACTACTTGAGTGCGGAGC
>SESF01004300.1_pt1 | contig 12634 bp, 7 predicted proteins | sample 3171521 | NCBI WGS metagenome assembly SESF01 (sample SAMN10866945, study PRJNA518727) | freshwater metagenome | biome: subpolar coniferous forest; feature: holomictic lake; material: water; isolation source: holomictic Lake 227, 6 m and 8 m depth | place: Canada: near Kenora, Ontario | collected...
CCTTGAACCCCTGCTGCTCAAGATCAGCCTTGATGGGTGCAATTATTTTGGCCAGATAGCTGACACGATTGCCCTTGCCCATGCGAATTTTTTGCTGGAGAAACTCATACATCTCCGGATCGATGAATTTGAGTGCCAGGTTTTCGAACTCGACCCTCATTTTTCCAAGACCGAATCGGTGCGCAAGAGGAGCATAGATATCCCGCGTTTCGAGTGCAATCTTGAGCCGCCGATGCTCCGGCAGCGATTCGAGTGTTCGCATATTGTGCAGACGGTCGCAGAACTTGATCAGAATAACACGGATATCCTTGACCATCGAGAGCAGCATTTTGCGGAAACCTTCCGCCTGGGTCGTCTCCCGGTTGATCGTGATACCGGAAATCTTGGTCAGCCCTTCAACAATTTCGGCAACTTCAACACCAAGTTCAGCGACAATATCTTCAAAGGTATAGCCGCTGTCCTCAATGACATCGTGCAGAAGCGCTGCCGCTACAGAGACGTCATCAAGGGGAAGCTCATTGAGCAGAATGGTAGCAACTTCGACAGGGTGAAAGAAAAAAGGTTCTCCTGACGCCCGTTTTTCGCCTTCATGTGCCCGATAGCACATAAAAAAGGCACGCTGAATCAGAGATTCATCAAAATTTTTGAGATTCTTGCGCGAAAGCTGGAGTATCTCGTGGAGTTTATTGTAATGATCCTTCCCTATCTGTGCTAACATTGCAAACGAACCAGAGTGAACTGCATATAAAAAAATAACGGGGTAGAGACACGATACTTGGTATATAAAGTTTTTCTTCACAACAATACAAGCTGCAAGAACCGCAAAAAAATCATCCGTCGGATGGCAAACGCTGCAAGGCCTCTTCAAGCCTTGTTATTTCGTCACGAAGATAGGCCGCTTTTTCATACTCCATCTGGACGGCAGCCTCCTGCATTTCAAGGCGGAGTTCGGCGGCCATTGCATAGCCTGCTGCAGGTGTGAGCGTATCGACAAGGCCCGAAAGCACCCTCTCCGGCTTGGGTTCAAGACCGAAACGCTTCCTCCGGTAACGCTCTTCCGCATCGGCCACCCCGGTAGTATCAAGAATCTGGTCAACCGATTTCATGATGGAGCAGGGGGTAATGCCATGCTCCTCATTGTATTGCCGCTGGATGGTGCGACGTCTTGCGGTCTCATCAAGCACTTCACGGATGGAGCGGGTAATAACATCAGCATAGAGCACAACAAATCCGTCAAGATTCCGGGCAGCCCTGCCTGCAATCTGCATCAGCGAACGGGTGTTGCGCAAAAAGCCCTCCTTGTCGGCATCAAGAATGGCTACAAGGGAGACTTCAGGAAGATCAAGCCCTTCACGAAGCAGGTTGACCCCGACAAGCACATCAATATCTCCTACCCTGAGTTCCCTGAGAATCTGCATACGCTCCAGACTCTTGATCTCCGAGTGCAGATAGCGCGAACGAATCCCCGTCTTTCTGAAAAAGTCGTGCAAATCTTCCGACATTCTTTTGGTCAGGGTCATGACCAGCACTTTGTTGCCTTTTGCGGTGTGGAGACGGATTTCTGCCAGTAGGTTATCAATCTGCCCCGTGATCGGACGAACTTCCACCGGCGGGTCAAGCAGACCGGTCGGACGAACAAGTTGCTCCACCACTACACCACCGGAACGGATCAGTTCGTGTTCACTCGGAGTGGCACTGACACAGATAACCTGTGGCACCATAGCCTCAAACTCATCGAAACGCAACGGACGATTATCAAGCGCCGAAGGGAGCCTGAAACCATGTTCAACCAGAATGGTTTTACGGGAGCGGTCTCCTCCATACATACCCCGTATCTGAGGCAGCGTCACATGCGATTCATCAACGACAACAAGGTAGTCCGAAGGAAAGTAGTCGAGCAGACAACACGGGCGTTCACCGGAAGGACGACCGGAAAGGTGACTCGAATAATTTTCAATGCCGGAACAGTAACCAAGCTCTTTCATCATCTCAAGATCGTAACGGGTGCGTTCTTCAATCCTGCGGGCTTCGAGAAGGCGGTTTTCGGAACGGAAATAGTTTAACCGCTCCGCAAGCTCATTTTCAATGGAGAGCGTCGCCATCCCAAGCTTCTCCTCATCAGCAACAAACTGACGGGCTGGATAGATAAAGGCGCAGGTTTCAACACCAAGAACCTCCCCGCTGTGAATATCAAAGGTCTGTATACTTTCGATTTCAGAGCCGAAAAACTCGATGCGTAGCGCAAGCTCCTCATGAGCGGGAACAAGATCAATAATATCCCCCCTGACGCGGAACTTTCCCGGGCTCGGCTGAACATCATCGCGGATGTAATGACGGGCTATCAGCTCCTTAAGAAAAAGATCACGATCTTTCACCATGCCGGAACGGAGTTCGATAATCTGTGCTTTCCAATCTTCAGGAGAACCAAGACCGTAAATACAACTGACCGAACTCACCACAATAACATCCTTCCTGCCGCTGAGCAAGGAGCTGGTGGCCTTGAGCCGGAGCCGTTCAATCTCGTCGTTGATGCGCAGATCTTTGGCAATATACTTGTCGAGAGAGGGGAGATAGGCTTCGGGTTGATAAAAATCGTAGTAACTGATAAAGTACTCAACGGCATTATCGGGAAAAAACTGTTTGAGTTCCCCGTACAACTGTGCCGCAAGCGTCTTGTTATGGCTCATCACCAGAACAGGCTTGTCGAAACGGGCAATAACATTGGAAATGGTAAAGGTCTTTCCCGACCCGGTAACACCAAGGAGTGTCTGATAAGGATTTCCCGAACGAACCCCTTCACAAAGGGCCTCAATAGCTTTGGGCTGATCACCCGCTGCGCGGTAAGGACTGACAAGATTGTATATTCCGCTTCCGTTCACCTGCATAGACAACTCCCCACACTTGATATTTTTTTCACGTTCGCCTGTTTTAACCCTACAAGAACTAATAATGCTGTTTGTTAGTTCTTGGACAATGATTATCTATCGTGACAGCAACAAATGCTTCCCTCCTGTGCAAGCCCCCTCTGAACAGATGGCTTTGTTCGGGATCTTTTTCGAAAAAGTTCATGAAGGGTGGTTGCAATTATCCGCTTTTAATCCCATTATTATCTTTTTTTGATGCCGGATAATTTTCAAAGAGTTATGACGCGCTATGTCCCCATATTAACCATCGGGATACTTTTTTTGCATCTTATTTCCTGTAAACCCATGATCAACGAAGAGAAGCCCTATCCCTACACGACGGTTCCCGGAGACTCCCTCCACACAAGAATCTATACGCTCAAAAATGGCCTGACGGTCTACATGAGCCCATACAAGGACGAACCACGAATCTACACCTCCATTGCCGTACGGGCAGGAAGCAAGAATGACCCGGCAGAAACAACCGGTCTTGCCCACTATCTTGAACACATGCTTTTCAAGGGTACTGACTCACTCGGCTCTCTTGACTATGCCAGGGAGCACACCGAACTTGAAAAAATCTCCGAACTCTATGAGCAGTACCGCTCAACCGAAGATGTGGAGAAACGGGCAGCAATCTACAAGGATATCGACAGCATCTCCAACGTCGCGGCAACCTATACTGTCCCAAACGAATATGACAAGATTCTGAGCTCAATCGGTGCCCAGGGTACCAATGCCTACACCTGGGTAGAACAGACCGTCTATGTCAACGATATCCCCTCGAACAAGCTTGACCAGTGGCTCTCCATGGAGGCGGAACGATTTCGTAACCCGGTTATGAGACTCTTTCATACGGAACTCGAAACCGTGTATGAAGAGAAGAACATGACAATGGACAGTGACAGCCGGAAAATATGGGAAAATCTTTTTGCCGGATTGTTCAAGAAGCACACATACGGAACACAGACCACCATTGGCAAGGCAGAGCATCTGAAAAATCCCTCGATTCGCAATGTCGTCAACTACTACAGGAGCTACTATGTACCGAACAATATGGCACTCTGTATTGCCGGGGATTTTGATCCTGATGCAACCATAAAGCTGATCGACCAAAAGTTTTCGGTGCTTCAGCCCAAAGAGGTTCCTCACTTTACCCCTGCTGTGGAAGATGCCATCACCGAGCCTCTGGTCATCAAGGCAAAAGGGCCTGAATCTGAAGAGATCGTTATCGGATTCCGCTTCAGTGGAATAAACAACCCTGATGCCGATTACATCACGCTTGTCGACAAGGTGCTCTTCAACCAGACTGCCGGACTGATTGACCTTAACCTGAATCAGCAGCAGAAGGTGCTCGATGCCGGTTCGATGCTGGTGATGATGAAAGATTACTCCGCCCATATTTTGAGCGGAAAGCCGAGAGAGGGCCAGAGCCTTGACGAGGTAAAGGAGTTGCTGCTCGCACAGCTCGAACTGCTCAAAGAGGGCAAATTTCCTGACTGGCTGCTCGAAGCGGCAATCAACGACATGAAAATAGAGCAACTGAAGCTCTACGAAAGCAATCGGGGACGAGTTGAAGCCTACGTCGATGCGTTTGTATGGGGTATGGCATGGCCTGACCATGTGAGCCAGATTGAGCGTCTCCAGAAAATCACAAAAGAGGAGCTTGTGGCATTTGTCCAAAAGCACTACAGCTCAAACTATGTCGCTGTCTACAAAGAGCACGGTACGCCGAAGAGCGAAGTGAAGATACAGAAACCACCCATCACTCCCCTGAAGGTGAACCGGAACAGCTCGTCACCCTTTGCGGAGAAACTGCTTGCGCTGAAATCAACAAAAACAGAACCGGTCTTTCTTGACTATAAAAAGGATATCGGATTTTTTGATGTCAACCCCTCCGTCAAGCTGAACTATCTGCAAAACAACGAAAACGAACTTTTCTCGCTCTATTATGTCTTCGATATCGGAAAAAACAACAGCAAAAAAATAGAGCTTGCCCTCGAATACCTCTCCTATCTCGGGGCTGGCAACCTTACTCCTGCTGAATTCAGCCAGGAACTCTATAAAATCGGTGCAAGCTTCTCGGCCTTTACCTCCGACGATTACGTCTACCTGAAACTGTCGGGACTTCAGAAAAACTCTGCGGCGGCTATCCGACTGCTTGAAAATCTTCTTGTTGATGCAAAGCCCGATCAAGAGGCTCTTGAAAAGCTCAAAGCAGGTACACTCAAAGAGCGTACCGATGCCAAGCTGGCCAAGAAGAAGATTCTCTTTGAGGCAATGACCAATTATGGCAAATACGGGCCATCCTCGCCCTTTACCAACATCCTCAGCAATGAGCAGCTTGAACAGGTCACCTCAAAAGAGCTGCTTGACGAAGTACACAAACTCCTGCAATACAGCCACAGGGTGCTTTACTACGGCCCTGCAACGTCTTCGGAAGTGCTCAGTGAACTGCGTTCGGTGCGCCATTACCCCGAATTGTTCAAGACTCCGCCGGTCACCGACCCCTTCCATGATCTTGAACAGCACGAAAATCTTGTCTATGTCGTCGATTATGATATGACGCAGGCGGAGGTTATTCTCCTGACAAGAGACGAACTCTACAATCCATCCATACTTCCCCTCTCGACCCTCTTCAACGAATATTATGGAGGCGGGATGTCGTCTGTCGTTTTCCAGGAGTTGCGTGAAGCCAAAGCGCTCGCCTACTCTGTTTTTTCGGTGTACAAAACACCAAAACAGAAAAATGAGCACAACTATATTGTCAGCTATATCGGCACCCAGGCAGACAAGCTTCCCGAAGCGCTCGATGGTATCAGCATTCTTATGAACAAGCTGCCTGAATCACCAGAACTCTTTTCCTCAGCACAGAACGGTATTATGCAGAAAATTTCAACCGAACGGCTGACGAGAACCGAGATTCTGTTCAATTACGAAGAGGCCGTCCGTCTCGGACACGACCATGATATCAGGATGGATATTTATCGTGACGCAGCACTGATGGGCCTTGCCGATATTGAAAAATTTCACACCGACCATTTCAGGAACAAAAAACATGTCATGCTGGTGCTTGGCAAGAAAAAAAATCTTGACATGAAAACCCTGAAAAAGTATGGCACCGTAAAAGAACTCACGCTGAAGGATATTTTCGGCTATTAAACAGTGCCTTCTGCACCCACGCTGGTGGTGGTTTGTTTACCTATGAAAATTCTGAACAAGTATATATTCAGGCAGTTTGCAAAGACTTTTGTATTCAGCTCCATAGCCTTTGTCTGCCTGTTTGTTCTCGTCAACATGGTTGAAAAACTTGGCGAGTTCATGGACAAAAATCTCTCTCTGTGGGATATTATCTGTGATTACGCCCTGTCGATACCCTCCATCATTCTCGTCATCTCTCCAGTGAGCGCGCTGCTCTCTTCAATACTTGTTGCCGGAAGACTCTCCTTTTCAGGTGAACTTCCGGCAATACGCTCTGCCGGTGTCAGTATGCGCCAACTGCTTGTTCCCTTTTTTGCCGGTGGCATGATTATTCTCGCCCTCAATCTTCTCAACGCATGGTGGATCTCGCCCGCGGCAGTTACCGAAAAGAGTGCTTTTGAACAGCGCTCTTTCAAAAACAATCCAGCAGCCCTTCAAGAAAACAGCAATATCCACATTCTTGAACCGGGAAGACGTATGGTCTCTATTGGCAGCATGAATCCTGACTGCTCCATTCTCAGCTCCGTCTCCATTGAGGAGTTTAACGGCACCCGGCTCATATCGCGAACCGATACCGATACCATGCGTTACGACAAGAAAAAAAGCGCATGGATGATGCAGAACGCCTCAACCCGCTTTTTTACCAAAGGAGGTGAAGCATTTCATTTTGAACCGGTAAAATCACTGAAACTTGCCCTTTCGCCGCACTCTCTTGCTGAGCTTAATCTTCAGCCTGATGAAATGAACATCATTCGCCATTACCAGTACCTTTCAAAAAAACAGAAAGCCGGTTTTTCCGGACTGGAACGCTCAATGGTAAAATTTCACAACAAAATCGCCCTGCCATTCGCCTCTCTCATCATCATTCTTATCGGTGTACCACTTTCTGCAAAAAAAAAGAGGGGTGGACTCGCCTCTGAAATAAGCGTCACCCTTTTTGTCGGTTTTCTTTTTTTGGGAGTACAAAAAACCAGCGCAATCGCCGGTGACCAGGGGATGATAAACCCGATGCTCGCTGCCTGGATTCCAAATATTCTCTTTCTCGGCATCGGCTACGCCATCTACAAAACCGCTATCGACTGAGCCTCATGCACACTTTGCTGCGCCCTGCTGTTGTTCTCATGACCGATTTTGGCCTTGGCGACACCTATGTCGGTCAGATGAAGGGAGTCATCCTCTCCCTTGCCCCTGCAGCCCCAATCATTGACCTGACCCATGCCATTACGCCCCAAAATATTGCACAGGGGACCTTTCTTCTTGGCAAATCTACCCCGTATTTCCCTGACGGAACCATTTTTGTCGCAGTGGTCGATCCCGGAGTCGGCACCTCACGCAAAGCCATTGCGGTAGAAACTGCCCGTCATATCTTTCTTGCACCTGATAACGGCTTGCTCACCTCCATTTTTCAGGCCGGAGAGGTCAAGCGCTGCGTCACCATCACCAATGAGCACTACATGCTCCCCTCCCGCAGCTCAACCTTTCATGGTCGGGATGTATTTTCTCCCGTGGCCGCGCATCTCGCCTCAGGCGTTACCGTCGAAGAGCTTGGCCCGGAAATCGATCCATCAACATGCACAAGAATCCCGCTGCCGGGATGCCAGAGCAGAGACGATGGCGCATCATGGGAGGGATCAATCATCTGCACCGACCATTTTGGCAACCTCATAACCTCACTCGATTCAGACGTGCTTGACCGCTCAAAAAAGTGGATAATACACGCTGGAAAATATCAGTTACCGGTTTGCGGCACCTATGGCGATGTCGCCGAGCGGCAGCCACTCGCTTATACTGGCAGCAGCGGCATGATCGAAATTGCCATAAGAAACGGTAATGCGGCAAAGATGCTTGGGTTGAACGATGGAGAGCCGGTCAGGGCTTATAGCCAACAGAGTGCATCGTAAAAAAAGCACCGGGTTGTTTCCGATGCCTTTTAATCGTCAGGTTAAACCCCGGAGTAAATTAGCATTGCCTCAGCTTCCGATATACTCCTTCAGTATCTTGCTGTATGCCGACTGGCGAAGCCGGCGTATCGCCTTCTCCTTTATCTGGCGAACACGTTCGCGGGTGAGGCGGAACTTTTCACCGATCTCTTCAAGGGTCAGCGGGTTATCCATGCCAATGCCAAAGTAGGACTTGATAACGTCAGCTTCACGCGGAGCAAGGACGGAGAGAGAGCGTTCGACCTCAAGGGTGAGTGAGTCGCGGTTGAGGCCGTAATCGGGCAGATGGCCGTCGTTCTGCAGCACATCGAGCAGTCGGTTATCATCACCCTGGGCAAAGGGGGCATCGACAGAAACATGGCGTCCGGCAATTTTCAGGGTGTCGGCAACGTCCTGCGAATCCATCTCAAGCAGGGTGGCCAACTCCCTTGTGTTCGGGTCACGTTCAAATTCCTGCTCCAGTTGGCTGTATGCCTTGCTGATCTTGTTCAGCGTTCCTACCCTGTTCAGCGGGAGCCTTACAATTCGCGACTGTTCAGCCAGAGCCTGAAGAATGGACTGGCGTATCCACCATACCGCGTATGAGATAAACTTGAAGCCTCGGGTTTCATCAAACCTTTTGGCGGCCTTGATCAGACCAAGGTTCCCTTCATTGATCAGGTCACCCAGGGTCAGACCCTGATTCTGATACTGTTTGGCAACAGAAACAACAAAGCGCAGGTTACCCTTGATCAGCTTGTCGAGAGCGCGTTTAGCCCTCTTGTATTCGATCGTGTCGACCGGCATATCAAAACCCTCCTTGATCGCCTTGGTCAGCTTGACCTCATCATCGGCTGTCAACAAGTCATATTTACCTATCTCCTGCAAATAACGATCGAGAGAGAGGCTCTCCCGATTGGTTATCTGTTTGCTTATTTTAAGCTGCCTCATCTATAGCGTCTCCTTTCGAACTTCAGCGTTTTAAACTTTTCCCGACAAACAGCATAGTGCATGACAAACAGGAAAAGTCGGAAGATACCATTTCTTGATGACTAAACCCAATGAAAAATTTTTTATATTCCCCATCGCAATGCGCTCAAGCATAATAAACCCTAAAGCCACGCACTGCTCAATCACCGAGAACAGAAAGATTGCTGTTTAGTTTTTCGAGATTACCCTCTGCTTCCCTCAGTTTTTCACGCTCCCTGGCAATAACATCAGGTGGCGCATTGTCTGCAAACCCCCCGCTTGCCAACTTCTTCTGAATCGAACTGACATAGGAGGAGATATTGGCTATCTCTTTCTGCAGCCTTGCACGCTCTTTTTCAAACGATATCAACCCCTCAAGCAGCACAAATAGTTCATTGCCCTCAACCACAGAACCTGCGGCATGACCTGGACGATGGGTATCAACCATGAGTTGCGGAATGCACTGACCAAGCGCGGCAATAAGCGGAAGATTGGGTGCAATGAGCAATCGATCTTCCTCACTGCCCGGCCTGAAAAGAACCTCTGCCCGGCTGCTGTGAGGAACACCGAAGAGCGAACGAAGGCTTCTGACCTCGGTGACCAGCTTCTGTATCAGGGAAAAACCACGGAGATCGGCTCCTGCAAGTTCACTGTCGGAAAGAGGCATCAAAGAAAGGGCAACACTCTCGTCCGCCGAACGCGGAAGAACCTGATGCCATATCTCATCGGTAATAAAAGGCATCACCGGATGCAGCGCCTGCAGGGTACCCTCAAGCACACACACAGCAAGGCATACGGTCTGCTGGGCCTCCTCTCTGGTCAAATCACCCGAAAGTCTCACCTTCAGCGCCTCCAGATACCAGTCGCAATAGTCGCGCCAGAAAAAGTCGTAGAGATTTTTGACAATATCATTGACCCTGAACTGCGTAAAAGCGGTATGATAGCGTTCAAGCATACCGTGATATCCTGCCAGGAGCCACTGCCCGGCAAGGTCACCAGTTACGGAACGGGGATCGAAGTTGCGATAGATGTCTGAAAACTCCTCATGATCACGGAAATATTTCTCTCGCTGCATAAAAACCAGACGGGAGGCGTTCCATATTTTGGTGGCAAAATTCCGACCGAGTTCACACTTTTCCTCACCGAAGAGCACATCCTGACCGAGAGGAGCAATGTAGATGATGGTAAAGCGCAGGGCATCGGTACCGTAGGTATCCATCACCTTGATCGGGTCGGGTGAATTACCGAGCGACTTTGAGAGCTTGCGACCCTTCATGTCACGGATAATGCTGGTAAAATAGACGTCGCGGAAGGGAACCGCTCCCTTGAAATAGAGTCCGGCCATAACCATTCTCGCAACCCAGAAAAAGATGATATCCGGGCCTGTCACCAGCGTATCGGTAGGATAGAAGGCCCTGAGATTTTCATTATCACTCTGTTTGTCTGTCCAGCCAAGCGTTGTCAGTGGCCAGAGCCATGAAGAGAACCAGGTGTCGAGCACATCATCGTCCTGCACCAGTTTGTCAGTACCGGCAAGATGGCAGGCCTCCTCATAAGAGGCGGCAACCCATACCTTGCCCTCGCTGTCGTACCAGGCCGGAATGCGATGCCCCCACCAGAGTTGACGGGAGATGCACCAGTCACGGATATTGCCCATCCAGTGGCGGTAGGTGTTGATCCAGTGCGGGGGGTGAAAGCGTATTTCGCCGTCATTGACAACCTGCAGGGCCGATTCAGCCAAAGGCTTCATCTTGACAAACCATTGCTCGGAGAGATAGGGTTCAACCACCACATCCGCCCGTTCAGAGTACCCAACGTTATGCTCATACTCCTCAACACGGAGCAGATTGCCAAGCTCTTCGAGATCGACAAGAATTTTTTCGCGGGCAACGAAGCGATCCATGCCGCCATAGCCGAACTCATCAGTCATTTTGCCATCCTTGCCGACAACGGAAAGAATGGGGAGATTATGACGTTTGGCTACCTCATAGTCGTTGGCATCATGTGCCGGAGTGATTTTCAGCGCACCGGTACCAAACTCAATATCAACATAGTCGTCAGCAATAATGGGAATATATCGTCCCGCAATCGGCACAACGGCAAGCTCGCCGACAAGAGCGGCATAACGCGGATCATTGGGGTTGACGGCAATGGCAACGTCGGCAAGAATCGTTTCAGGCCTGACGGTTGCAATGGTAATGAATTGTCCAGGATGGCTGACGAGGGCATACTGCAGATAGACCAGGCTGTCCCTGCGCGTCTTCATGATGACCTCTTCATCAGAGAGCGCCGTCTGTGAAACGGGGCACCAATTGATGATACGGGTTCCGCGATAGATCAGTCCGTCACGGTAGAGGGTGATGAAGGCGTTGATGACCGCTTTTGAGGCACCCTCATCCATGGTAAAGAGGTTACGCCGCCAGTCACAGGAGATGCCGAGCCTGCGCAATTGCCGCAAAATGAGGTCACCGTACTCCTCCCTCCACTGCCAGACATGGCCGAGGAACTCCTTGCGTCCAAGGTCGTGGCGGGTAATCCCCTCTTTTTTCAGCTTGCGCTCAACCACCGTCTGCGTTGCAATACCTGCATGGTCGGTACCGGGAAGCCACAAAGCCTCTTTTCCGGTCATACGACTATAGCGAATAAAAATATCCTGCAACGTATGGTTCAGCACATGGCCAAGCGTCAGGCTTCCGGTCACATTGGGCGGGGGCATGAGCACGGTATAGGGCTCTTTGCCCCCCTCCAGCACGCGGGAGCTTTCGGCATGGAAACTGCCGATCGACTCCCAGTGTGCACTTCCCCACCGCTCTTCGACGTCGTGATGATTATAGCTTTTTTCCAGATTGAATACTTCGGTCTGATCGGTCATGATAACATCGGTCGGGGTTAGTCCTTCTTTTCAGGGATGGGACGTTTCTGGAAAATGGCGTCAATGATGCCGTACTCAAGCGCCTCCGTAGCATTCATCCAGCGATCCCTCTCTGAATCTTCCCGGATCTGACGGACATCCTTGCCGGTATGGCTGGCAAGCAGTTCGTCGAGCAGCGTGCGGATCTTCTCTATCTCCCTTGCCTGGATAACAATATCAGTCTCCTGCCCATGTGCGCCACCCGATGGCTGATGGATCATGATTCTTGAATGGGGGAGCGATGCCCGTTTGCCTTTTGCGCCACTGGCAAGAAGAAATGCTCCCATGCTTGCCGCCATGCCGACACAAACGGTCGACACTTCGGGACGGATATACTGCATGGTGTCGTAGATACCAAGACCGGCAGAAACACTGCCACCGGGAGAGTTGACATAAATGAAGATATCACGCTCGGGATCTTCCGATTCAAGAAAAATAAGCTGCGCCATGATGAGCCCCGCCACATGCTCGTCAATGCCACTGCCAAGAAAAATAATGCGTTCACGCAAAAGCCGTGAAAAAATATCGAACGCACGCTCGCCGCGCCCCGAAGTCTCTATAACCATAGGCACAAGAGTGTTGGTAATCCCCTCCTCTATCGCCCCTGAATACATTTTTCTGGCATGATGCTCAAAACCGAAATTAATATTTGCCATAGCTGCCCTGTCGTTTGAATTTGGTAAGTCGTCTCCTAAAATAAAGAATTCCGCTTCCAATTAGCAAAAAAGGAT
>SESF01026804.1_pt1 | contig 12630 bp, 6 predicted proteins | sample 3171521 | NCBI WGS metagenome assembly SESF01 (sample SAMN10866945, study PRJNA518727) | freshwater metagenome | biome: subpolar coniferous forest; feature: holomictic lake; material: water; isolation source: holomictic Lake 227, 6 m and 8 m depth | place: Canada: near Kenora, Ontario | collected...
CTCTGGGACGAGAAGCTGGCCATGATGCGCGCCACCGATCCCGATCGCTACGAGGCCTTCACGTCCCGGTTTACGACCTTCCGCCGTCATGAGGTGGTGGAGCGCAGGGTCAGGGAAACGAAGGTTCTCGACGCCAGCTCCATCGAGGCCATCCTTTCTGACCGCGAGGCTCCGCTTTGCCTTTGCGGTGAAGGTGGGCCGAACATCACGCTAGGTACAATTGTAATGATATGTGACGCAAAGGAACCACGGATGCGGGTCGCTGCGCTGCCAGGTCGCGGAGGGGATTACGAGGAACACGGATTTTGATGGACATCCTGGGGATGCCCATATTCAGGATCATCACGCAGAACGCTAAAGGAGCAGTCATGAAACGAGTGGTTGTCGCACTGGCATTTATTGCCGCGCTATCGGTTCCGGTCTTTGCGCAGGAAGCCGCAGGGATAGATACATCGCTGGTCGTCGCTTCTACGCTGGAGATGAAGGCGGAGGTTTCCAAGACCTGGTCTGAATCCACTCCGTTTGGCGGACTCGCCTTTACTCCCGCCCTTGAACTGTCGCCCATCACGGTAGCCGGAAGGGCCGCCCTTACCTGGTCAGCCCCGATTCACCTCGTGACTGCCACCCTTGGCGGTACGGTCGGCTCCGGCTGGAAATTCCTCAGCATCGCTAATGGTGTTGGCGTGCAGCAGGCTGGCTTGGCGACAATGAAGTATTCCGAGAGCCCCTTCTCCGGTATCTACTTCAAGGGCAGGGCAGGAGGGGCAATCCAGTTTGACACTGCCGCGATATGGCCTGGCGAATGGAATCACCTGATTACGCAAAGCTACCACGAGATTTACTACGAGTACCTTACGGGCACTGGTGCAAGCGATGTCTGGCTTTACGAAGCAGGCGGAAGCAAGATCAACGGCTTCCGCTACCGCTCGAGTTCAGTGCTCGGCTACCAGATGCCTCTCGTGCTTTCCAGGGTTCTCGCGATGCTGGAGACCGATATCAGAGTGACCAACCAAAAGACCTCCACCATGGCCTCGGGCGGCTGGGGTTCTGATTTCCTTTATATGGTACCTGGATTCCTCGCCACCTTCTCCTTCGGAAAAAACACTAGCCTGGACACGATCGTCCAGTTCCAGAACAAGCTCAACTACACGAGTCCACTGGACGCTTCGCTTTACTCGAGCAAGGTAGATGCAGCACAACCCGTGGGCTGGGCCTTCCGTCGCGTGGCGGTGATACTCAACGTCAAGTTGTGAGATTATATGCCTGAATTCGAACTGGTGATCCGGGGGGGGCGCGTCATCGACCCCGCCTCCGGGGTGGACGCCGTCATGGACCTGGCCGTCAAGGCAGGGAAGATCGCCGCCCTCTCGACCTCCACCCTGGTCGGGAGGAGGGTCGTCGATGCCTCGGGTCTCGTCGTCGCCCCCGGTTTCATCGACATCCACAGCCATGTGGACGGCATTCCCCATGCAGGCCATTGCAATGCCAGGATGGGGGTCACCACCGTCGTTGCGGGAAATTGCGGCACGACGGTCGCGCCAGAAGGCCTCGATGTCGCTGCCTTCCTGGATCGCGTGGACGGGAATTTCCCCGTCAATACTGCCTTTCTGACGGGCGCCTCCGATATCCGCAAGGCCGCAGGCGTCGATCCGGGGAAGCCCGCCTCCGACGAGGATATCGGGCGCATGCTCAAGCTGGCCCAGCGGGCCCTTGACGGGGGTGCGATCGGCCTGTCCTTTGGCATCGAGTATTCGCCCGGTACCAGTTTGAAAGAGCTCAAAGCCTTCGGCAACCTGGCCCGTGACCGCGATATTCCCTGTCCCGTGCATATCCGCTCCGGCGGGCCCTTTGTGCCCTTCCTGAAATCAGGGGCCCCGGCAGCCATCAGGGAAGTCCTCGACGCGGCGCGCACGACACAGGCCCGCTTCCATATCTCCCATATAGGAGGGCAGATCGGCATTCGGACACGGCCTCGCGAGGCACTCCTTCAAGAAGGCCTCCGGCTGGTCGAGGAGGCGAGGGCGGAGGGGCTCGACATCGAGTCCGACATGCACCCCTATGACGCGGGTGGCACCTGGATCGATGCCGCCTTGCTGGACATTTTCGAGATGGGATTTCCCGTTCCCCAGGTCATAAAAAGCAGCGTCTTCCTCGACATCGGCATGATTGAAGTGGGCACGGGACCCCATGCGGGAGAACGCCTTACGCGCCCGCTTCTCCGACAGATACGGAAGAAGGACCCGAGAACCCTGGTAGTACTCCATTTTTTTGATCGGGACCTCATCGAGCAAGTACTGCTGCGAAAGTGGGTTTCCTTCATCTCCGATGGCGATTTCGACCCTGTCACCGGATCTCCTTCCCATCCACGCTGTTCTGGCACCTTCCCGCGCTTTATCCAATGGCTTGTGCGGGAGAGGAAGGTCATGAGCCTCAGCGAGGCCCTGGAACGCATGACCATCATGCCGGCCCGTCGCTTCGGCCTTGAAAAGAAGGGGCGGCTCTCCTTGGGTTCGGATGCGGATATCGTCATTTTCGATTTTGCGACGATGGCGGATAACGCGAGCTATCGGGAACCCGACACGGCACCATCGGGGATCAGGCATGTTTTCGTCAATGGCACGGCTGTCCTGGATGGCGGAGTCATGACCGATCTCAAGCCTGGCAGGGCGTTACGCTTCTAGCGATGCGCAACAACAGAGGAGGGTGATTGTGGCTGTGATTCTTGAACTCCTGTTCATCGGTAGTGCGACGATCATCGCCGTGGCAATCGCGTTCTTCCTCTATCGAGCCATCGCGCCGAGGCACACGCCTCCCATCCGCGATGGGTCGGGTCGAGTCGTGCCTGCTTCGATAGCCGAACTCACGAGCGTCCAGATAGAAGGTCTTCGCCAGTGGCTTCTCATCCGAGGCCGGGACGCATCAAAGCCCGTTCTCCTGTTCCTCCATGGTGGCCCCGGCTCCGCGCATATCGGCGTCTTCCGCTGCTACCAGCGTGAGCTCGAGCGGCACTTTGTCGTCGTCCAGTGGGACCAGCGCGGGGCTGGCTTGTCAGGCGAGGGCCCTCTCGACGACGCGAGCTTGAACAAGGAACAATTCATACAAGATGGCCTGGCGGTCACCGATTACCTCCGTTCGCGCTTCAAGGTACCGAAGGTCTACCTCGTCGGGCACTCCTGGGGCACGGGCCTCGGATATATCCTGGCTCAGCGTCATCCCGACCGCTATCTCGCCTATGCCGGCATCGCCTGCATGTCGAACGATCTGGGGAAGCGCAACTACGACGCCACGCTGGCGAAGGCACGTGAGGTCGGGGATCGAGAGGCCATCTCCGACCTCGAGCTTCTCGGTCCCCCGCCTTTCAGGAAGATACCCCAGGTGAAGGGACTCCTCCACAAGGTTGAGCCCGGACACGAGGGTCTGGCCGGCATGCTCATTGTTTTCAAGCACTGCGAACGACTCCACGGAGACGCACTGCGGCTCAACATGACCAGGATCTTCGTGCGCGATCTACTCCTGTCGAAGGAGTACAGGCTTTTGGACTCCCTGGCGTGGATGAAGCGCAAGGGTCACCTGATAAACCTGACCTACCATGAATGCAACGAGAACCTCGATCTGGAAGGCGAAGGGACCTCCTTCGAGCTCCCGGTGTACTTCCTGCTCGGAAGGCATGACCTCCAGACAGCGGCTGGCGCTGCAGCAGAGCTTTTCGAGAAGCTCACGGCGCCCAAAAAAGAGCTTGTTTGGTTCGATGCGAGCCATCACATCATGTGGGAGAAAACCGGGGAGTACCAGGATGTCCTGGTCCGGCTCTTCGATCAGCTTTGAGAAAGAGGTGGCAATTGTGCACGCTGTGTTGATGGAAGAAATGACCTGGCCGGAAATCAGGGACGCCATGGAAGCTGGCGCCACGACCGTGATAATCCCCGTCGGAGCGGTCGAGCAGCACGGTCCACATCTCGCCCTGGGCACCGATGCCCTGATGGGGCAGGTTGATGCTGTCCAACTCGCAGGGCGACTCGGCAACGCCCTTGTCGCGCCGGTGATTCGCCCTGGCATCTCTCCTCACCACCTGTCCTTTCCTGGCACCCTGAGCCTGCGGAAGGAGACCCTTGTCATGGTTCTCGAGGACTACGTCGCAAGCTATGTGCGCCATGGATTCCGGAAAATGCTTTTCTTCTGCAGCCATGGGGGAAACTACGATGCGGTAAGGGAAACCGTCGAGCGGATGCGCACAGCCTATCCGGACTGCCGCTTCTATCCCGAACCCGATCTCCTTGAGCTACTCGGAAGGATGAACGGGGTTGGCTGCGACGAGGGCATCAGGCCCGAAGAGGTAGGCGCACACGCCGGCGATTCCGAAGCCTCGCAGATGCTCGCCTATTTCCCCGAATTGGTACGGATGGAAAGGGCGGAGGCCGGCTTCCTGGCGCCCTTCGACAGGGTAGCGAAGAAACGCCTCTTCGAAGGCGGCACGAGGAGTCTCTCAGAGATCGGCGTGATCGGCGATCCGCGCAGGGCCACAGCAAAGCGGGGGAAGCGCTATGTCGCGGCGACGGTCGAACTTCTTGAAAAGACAATTCGCGACTGGGACGCGGCGCCGGAGCGCGAAAAGATATGAGGAAGTTTGTCATGCTGGATGGCAATGCCGCAGCCGCCCATGTCGCGCACGCGGTGAGCGAAGTCGTTGTCATCTATCCCATAACTCCTTCTTCGCCAATGGGCGAGATTTCCGATGAATTCTCTGCCCAAGGACGGAAAAACATCTGGGGTACGATCCCCCAAGTCACGGAGATGCAGTCGGAAGCCGGCGCGGCTGGAGCTGCCCACGGCGCCATTACGACCGGATCCCTTACGACGACCTTCACCTCTTCTCAAGGGCTTCTTCTCATGATCCCCAACATGTTCAAGATAGCGGGTGAATGCAGCCCTGCGGTATTCCATGTGGCTGCGCGCGCTGTGGCAGCGCATGCGCTCTCTATCTTCGGCGACCATCAGGACGTAATGGCAGTTCGCCAGACTGGTTGGGCCATGCTTTCGTCCAGCAATGTGCAGGAAGCCATGGACATGGCGCTTATCGCGCACGCTGCTACCCTCGAAGCGAGGGTGCCATTTGTTCATTTCTTCGATGGGTTCCGCACATCCCACGAGGTTGCTAAAATCGAGGAGCTCGGGTACGAGGTAATGCGGAGCATGATCCCCGGAAGGCTCGTCAAAGCCCATCGCGACCGGGGACTCAATCCTGAGAGGCCCACGCTCCGTGGCACAGCCCAGAATCCCGATGTCTATTTCATTGGGCGCGAGGCCGCGAACAAATACTATTTAGAGGTTCCCGGCATTGTGGAGAGCTGCATGGAAAAGCTCGGGAGTCTCACAGGTCGCAGCTACGCTCCTTTCGAGTATAAGGGGGCACGCGACGCGCAGCGGGTCATCATAGTCATGGGATCTGGCTCAGAAGTCGTCGAGGAGGTAGTTGTTTGCCTTGCCGAGCGGGGAGAAAAGGTCGGTGTCCTAAAGGTACGACTATTCAGGCCCTTCTCGGGCGAGCGCTTCATCGCCGCCCTCCCCGAAACCGTTCGCAGGATCGCGGTGCTCGATCGGACGAAGGAACCTGGAGCTCTCGGCGAACCGCTCTACGAGGAGGTACGTGTAGCGCTCTGCGAATCCGGTGGCCTAGCCGGAGGGAATGTCTGGCCGCTGGTGACGGGAGGGCGCTATGGTCTGGGATCGGCGGACTTCACCCCTGCGATGGCCAAGGCTGTGTTCGACGAACTCAGGAAGGACGACCCCAAGCCGCACTTCACCATTGGTATACATGATGACGTGACCCATCTCTCCCTCCCCTGGGACGCCGACTTCCAGATCGCTGATGATGGCATCGTTGAGTGCCTTTTCTACGGTCTCGGTGCAGACGGCACCGTGGGAGCGAACAAGAACTCGATCAAGATGATCGGCGACGAGACGATGAACAACGCCCAAGGCTACTTCGAGTACGACTCCAAGAAGGCAGGCACCTATACGATCAGCCACCTGCGCTTTGGTCCCAAGGCAATCAGGAAACCTTATCTCGTCAGCAGGGCGGACTTCATCGCCTGTCACAAGTTTTCCTTCGTCGAGAAGCTCGACATGCTTGGGAGCGCAAAGATCGGAGCAGCCTTCCTCCTCAACAGCCCCTATGACGAAAGTGCCGTATGGAAGGAACTGCCGATCGAGGTCCAGCGCGAGATCATCGCGAAGAAGCTTCGCTTATTTGTGATTGATGGGATGGCAATCGCTGAAAGGGCAGGGATGAAAGGCCGCATAAACACGATTATGCAGACGGCCTTTTTCAAGATCTCTGGCGCCCTTCCCGAGAAGACGGCGATCGGACTCATCAAGGAATACACGGGCAAAAGCTATGAGCGAAAGGGAGCCGATATCGTCGCAAAAAACATGGCGGCTATTGATCTTGCCCTGACCGGTGTCCGCGAGGTTCGATATCCTTCCACTGCTGACGGCAAACACCGCATGAAGAGCCCCGTTCCCTCGGATGCGCCTTCTTTCGTGAAGGAAGTCCTGGGGCAGATGATCGCCCTGCGTGGCTCGCAGCTCAAGGTCAGCCAGTTACCCGACGACGGAACCTATCCAACCGGAACGACGCAATACGAGAAGAGGAACGTGGCTGAAAAGATCCCTGTATGGAACCCGGAGCTCTGCATCCAGTGCGGGCAGTGCACGATGGTCTGCCCCCATGCGGCCATACGGCTCAAGGCATATGAAGCACGCTACGCGGCCGGCGCACCGCCTAGCTTCAAGTCGATCGAAGCAAAGGGGCGGGAGTTTGCCGGTTTCAGGGTCAGCCTCCAGGTGGCGCCAGAGGATTGCACAGGCTGTGGAGCCTGCGTTCATTCCTGCCCTCTCAAGGACAAGGCAGCGCACGGCCGCAAGGCAATCAATCTCGAGCCGCAGATGCCACTCCGCGACACAGAAGCAGCCAATTGGCAGTTCTTTCTAGGTATTCCCAACACCGATGCGAAGCTTCTCAACCTCTCGACGGCCAAGGGCATTTCGATGCGCCAGCCCCTTTTCGAATTCTCAGGCTGCTGTGCTGGCTGCGGGGAGACACCCTACGTCAAGCTTCTCTCACAACTCTTCGGCGACCGCCTATCGATGGGCAACGCCTCGGGTTGCTCCTCCGTCTATGGCGGCAACCTCCCCACGGTGCCCTATTCGAAGCGTGCGGATGGTCGTGGCCCTGTGTGGTCGAACAGCCTTTTCGAGGATGCCGCCGAGTTTGGTTTCGGCATGCGCCTCAGTGCGGACAAGCAGCGTGAATATGCGCGAGAGATCGTGGCCGAACATTCGGGTTCTGGCATTGATGACTCTCTCGCAGCCATGCTCCTTTCCAATAAGGAGTCGACGGACGAGGAGATCGATACGGAGCGAACCGCTGTCGCAAAGCTGCGGCAATGCCTCGCATCCTCTGGCGAGGACTGGGCGCTCGAGCTCCTGGGGGTCGCCGACGCCCTCGTCAGGCGCTCAGTGTGGAGCATGGGTGGAGATGGTTGGGCCTATGACATTGGTTATGGTGGCCTCGATCATGTCCTCGCCATGGGACGCGACATAAACCTTCTTGTCCTTGACACGGAGCTGTACTCGAATACCGGTGGCCAGATGTCCAAGGCGACGCCGATCGGGGCAGTCGCAAAATTCGCCGCTGCAGGAAAAAGTCTGGGCAAGAAGGACCTAGGTATGATGGCCATGGTCTATGGGACGGCATATGTCGCCCAGATCGCGATGGGAGCCAACATGGCCCAGACAATCAGGGCTTTCCGCGACGCGGAGAGTTATGACGGACCTTCCCTCATAATCGCCTACAGCCACTGCATCAACCACGGTATCGACATGACGACGGGGATGGACCAGCAGAAACTCGCTGTGGAGTCAGGCATATGGCCTCTCTACCGCTACGATCCCAGGCGCAGGGTCGAGGGCCTGAACCCCTTCCAGCTCGACTCCAAGGAGCCCGATCTTTCGAAGATGGAAGAATATACCTATAACGAAACGCGGTTCAGGAGTCTCCGCGACTCCGATCCCCTCCGCGCCGCCGAGTTGCTGGCCAGGCGCAGGCAGGACGTGGTGCGCAAGGACAGGGAATACCGCTATCTCGCCGCCAGACCATTTTGAAGAGGTATCAAGCCACGGACATGATTTCCACATTTTCATGCTGCCTGGGTACGAGCCGAATGGAAGCTCTGCCAAAGAATATGCGAGCATGAGAAGGAAAGCACATCAGAGTGAGTACATATCCCCCAATCAGGAGTTCCGCAATGAAGGAAATGAACGGTGCCGAAGTGATGGTGAAAAGCCTCGAGGACCTGGGCATCAGGCAGGTCTTCGGCTATACCGGAGCCATCGTGCTTCCGGTCTTCCATGCGCTCGGCAAGAGTGGCATCGAGATCGTCATCAACTCCAATGAACAGTCCAGCGCCTTCAGCGCTGCCGCGTTTTCTCGCTCGAGCGCAGGGGTCGGAGTCGCTGTCGTCACCTCGGGTCCGGCAATCACCAATACGCTGACGGCAGTGGCCGATGCCGATGCAGACTCCATTCCCTTGCTCGTCTTCGCGGGCCAGGTGCCGCAGAACCGCCTCGGCACCGACGAATTCCAGCACATCAACGTGAACGAGGTATTTCATGAGGCAGCGAAGAAAGTCATTCTCATCGCGGAGAGCACCGACATCGAGGCTACGATCAAGGACGCCTATTTCTTCGCCAAGGCAGGCAAGCCAGGCCCCGTCGTAATAGACTTTCCGATGGACCTCCAATTGAAAAAATGCGTCTATCAGGGAATGGGCATCTCTCGCTACAAGTACAAGTATGACCAGGAGAATCATCTTGGACGGAATCAGTGCGAGCAGTTCTTCAGGATGCTGCAGGAGTCGAGGCGTCCGCTCCTGTACATCGGTGGTGGCCTGCAATCACAGGTTGCCAGCGACAGGATCCGCCGCTTCAACAAGAAGCTCAACATACCCTCGATCAACAGCCTCACGGGGAAGGGTATCCTCGATGAATCGCTCGACACCTCACTCGGCATGCTCGGACTCTTCGGCGTGCCCTATGCGAACAAGGCGATTCAGGAAACGGACCTGTTCATAGCATTTGGCGTTCGCTGGAACGACCGGGTGGTGCAAAAGGTCGGGGAGGAGGGACTGATCGCGGAGATAGCGTACATCGATATAAACGCCGAAAAGGTGCAGGAGGTACGGGCAACCCGCAATCCGAAGTTCTCCTTCATCGGGGACGCCTGCATCGTTCTCGAGGACCTGCTCGAGTATCTGGAAGCGCATCCCGTCTCGCTCGCGATAGACGGATGGCGCGCAAGGGCGGCGGAGCTCAAGCAAAAATACACGCTCAATTACAACCGTCAGTCGGAGCACGTGCAATCGGCGGAAGTCATGGACCGGCTCTCCAGGCACATCACTCCCACGACCATTTTCACCACAGGGGTCGGGAACCATCAGATGCTTGCGGCCCAGTATCTGAAAACGCTGCGTCCCAATTCGTTCCTGACCTCGGGCGCCTTTGGAACCATGGGATTCTCCCTTCCCAGCTCCATCGGGGCCTACTACGCGAATCCTGACGCCACCGTGATCGCCATCGACGGCGACAGCAGCATCAAGATGAATATGGGGGAAATCCACACAATCGGCTCGCTCGGGCTGCCGATCAAAGTCCTCCTCCTCAACAATCACGGCGACGGGATGATCCGGGGAATCCAGGCATCGCTGTATGAGGCCCGGTATACAGGATCAGAACGCGCGACAGACGCGAATTTCGCCAATATCGCCCGGGAGTGCGGATTCCATTGGACGCGGAAGATCCGCAGTCGCGAGGAACTCGAGCCTGCCCTAAAGGAGTTCCTCGAGGCGGAGGGATCGTGCTTTTTGGAGGTCGTGGTGGACAAGGACGAGTCGGTCTATCCGCGCATCCCCATCGGGAAGGGCTACAAGGACATGATCCTCGGGCCCTACATCAAGGAGAGCTGCTGATGGCTTCCGGGTGAGGCGCGGCTCAGGCCAGTCCCAGTTCGCGCGCCCTGACGATGGCCTGGGTCCGACTCTCGACGCCAAGACGGTTGTAGAGCCGGGTGATGTGCGATTTTACCGTGCTGACCGAGATGAAGAGGTTGTTCGCAATCTCCTGGTTGTCCATGCCGACGGCGATCAGGCGGAGGACCTCGAGTTCCCGTTCGCTGAAGGCTGCGGCGATGCGCGATCCCGAGCTTCGGTCCGTCTTGCCGCGTGCCGCGGCGGTGATGCGGGCGACTGCTTCGATGTGCTTGCCTCCCTGCGCGAGGGCCTGCACCATGCCCAGGGTTTCCTTGCCCTCGTCGGCGAAGATGCGCACAAAGCCTTCGGATCCAGCCAGGGAAAGGGCCTCGTCGAGGGTAGCAAAAGCCTCAGCTCGCCGCGAGGCCAGGTCGAGAACGCGAGCCTTGACGATACAGATCTCGATGCGGCTGCCATTGCGGCCAGAGTCCTTGGCCTTGTCGGCCAAGGACTCGATCATCGCAAGGATATCGCTGCTTTCCATCGAGGTCCCTCGCGCTCGGGCTCCGCTGAGATACATCCGGGCCATGGTGAGGTGCTCGTCCTCGAGCGGGTAGGGCAGCTGTCGCAACGCAGGGAGTGGGTGCGCTTCGATCCATCGTTCGAGTTCGTCGAGCGGCAATCTATCGGCAGCCAGCTCGAGCCTTATCTGGAATTGGCGGCACCATGCGATGAGCGAGTTTGATTTTGTAGAAGCAGCGGCCTCGTTCGAGCGCCTGAGCGACCGATCCATGCCGGCAAAGTCCCCACGCGCGAATTCGCAGCGCGCCATTGCGACATAGCCTACGCAAAGATAGCGGAGAAAGCCGGCCGGACCACTTTGGGCTATGCCAAGGGTGAGCATGGCCTCCGCGCTGTCGAGTTCATCCCGCTCCCGGAGTATGTCCCCAAGGAGGATGTAGGCCTGGGCCAGGGGGAAGGTCGGACGGGTACCGCCCTCCGCAAGCTCGATCACTTCCCGGCATATCCGTTCCGCATCGCCCAGGGAACCCATTTTAGTGGCGATACGAGCGAGGTCCATGCGCAAGGCCAGTCCCGGTATGCGGGTTTCCTTCGCGTCAAGCGAGGCTAGCGCCTCCGAATAGGAATCCCGCGCCGAGCGGAAATCATCCATGTCGCGCAGTCCGTCCCCGAGGGCGTCGAGGACAGCCGAGCGGCCGACCCTCTCATCCTGGGAAATATGGGGAAGGGCTTCCCTCGCGATGGAGACCGCCAGCGCGGCGTCGCCCTTGCTTACGGCGACAAAGGCCCGCAGGGCGCAGGCCTGGGCGAGCAGGCTGCTGACGTCAGGCCCGTCGTCGTTATTCCAGCCAATTGTGCCTTCCGGTCGGCCGATGGCGGAGAGGGCTGCCCGCACGTAAGACTCCACTACGCCAAGGTCGGCCTTCATGAAATGCGCCCAGGCATAGAGCATGGGAATCCGGGGATTGGAATGGCGCATCTCGGGGGGCAGCATGCCAAGCCACGAAAGGAGCGTGCCGATCTCGCCGCTCATTGCCAGCGTGACGGAGGCCCGATCGAGGACAGCGGCCGCGAGCCCATAATCCTTGGCCGCAAAGGCATGGGCCGCAGCCTCGAATGATTGCCCATCCGACTCGTACCAGAGGGCGGCGGTCCGATGGAGGCCCGGCTCCTCCCCCGGCAGGCGCTGGACCAGCCTGCTGCGGAGAAGGTCGGAGAAAAGGTGGTGGTAGCGGTACCAGCGGCGCCTGTCGTCAAGCACAATTATGAAGAGATTTTCCCGCTCGATCGCTTCGAGCCGGGCCTGGGATCCAGTTTCCCCCATCACGGCGTCGCAGAGTTCGGCGGTCATCCGGTCGAGGATGGAAGTCTTGAGGAGGAATCGCTGCACATTCTCGCTCTGGCGGTTGAAGACCTCGTCGGCAAGGTAGTCGAGCACATAACGGTTGGATCCCGCGAAGTCCCTGACAAAACGGTCGATGTCCTCCCGGCCCTCCATCGCGAGGGCCGCGAGCCGCAGGCCGGCAATCCATCCCTCGGTGCGGTCGTCAAGGGACGCGATGTGGTCCTTCGAGAGAGCGAGTCCGTTCTTCTCGTTGAAGAAAAGCTCCGTTTCGCGCAGCGAAAAGCGAAGATCCTTTTCGTGCAGCTCGAGAACCTGGTTCTGCGCGCGGAGGAGGGGCAACTGGAGAGGAGGCTCCGTGCGCGAGGCCACGGCGATACGGATTCCGTCGGGAAGATTCTTGATGAGATAGGAGATTTCGCGGTGTATATCGGGATTTACGATGGCGTTATAGTCGTCGAACACGATGAGCGCGCGGAGCTTCGTCTGCGAGCCAGGGGTCGATGATGGCCATTGGGTCGAGAGCCAGGTGAGCAGGCTTTCTGCGGAGTTCGGTGCCGGACCGGGGGGGTGGCTGGGCGAAGCACGCTGAAGTCCCGCGCCGATGGCTCGGGCCAGGGAAGCATGGAGATATGAGAAAAAACGCTCGCGGTCATTGTCTCCCTGATCGAGGGAGAGCCAGGCGGCTGGCAAGCCCTGATCCCTGACCCAGTCGCTGAGAATGGTTGTCTTGCCGAATCC
>SESF01028073.1_pt1 | contig 12627 bp, 10 predicted proteins | sample 3171521 | NCBI WGS metagenome assembly SESF01 (sample SAMN10866945, study PRJNA518727) | freshwater metagenome | biome: subpolar coniferous forest; feature: holomictic lake; material: water; isolation source: holomictic Lake 227, 6 m and 8 m depth | place: Canada: near Kenora, Ontario | collected...
AAGTTTGGAGAAAAGGGGTCGAAGGGGCGGGAGCAAGGGGAAAAGCGGTCAAAATACCGACTTTGCCCCTTTCCCTGCCTCTTTCCTTGTTCAGGTGTGCTTCAGCATGCCCTTGGCCACGTGGCCTTCGACGTCGGTCAGGCGGAACTGGCGCCCCTGGTATCGGAAGAGCAAGCCCTCGTGATTGATCCCGAAGAGGTGCATCAGGGTGGCCTGCATGTCGTGGACATGGACCCGGTCCTTGATGACGTTCCAACCGAACTCGTCGGTCGCGCCGTGCACGTGGCCAGGCTTGATACCGCCGCCCGCGAGCCACCAGGAATAGGCGCGGCCGAAATGGTCACGGCCCTGAGGTTTACCGTCTTTAACGTTTTGGCCGAAGGGGGTCCGGCCGAATTCGCCACCGAAGCAGACGAGAGTGTCATCGAGCAGGCCACGCTGTTTGAGGTCCTTGACGAGGGCCGCACTCGGCTGGTCGGTGTCGAGGCACTGCTGCGCGAGTTGTCCGCTGAAAAGATTGCCGTGCTGGTCCCAGCCGGAATGCATCAGCTGCGTGAAACGGACGCCGCGCTCGGCGAGGCGGCGGGCAATGAGGCAGTTATTAGCGAAGGTGCCGGGCTTGAGGACGTCGGGGCCGTACATCTCGAGCACGGACTTCGGCTCGTTTTTAAAATCGAGCAGGTCGGGCACCGACGCCTGCATGCGGAACGCCATTTCATATTGGGAGATGCGCGTATCAATTTCAGGGTCGCCGACCTGGCCGAAGTGCTCGCGGTTCAGTGCCTGCATGTCGTCGAGCATCGTGCGACGCGCGTCGCGGCTGACACCAGCCGGGTTGCCCACGTAGGGAACCGGGTCGCCGACGCCGCGGAAGCGCACGCCCTGATGCTTGCCGGGGAGGAAGCCGTTGGACCAGTAGTGTTCGAAGAAGAGCTGACCGCAGGTCTTGGCGGAGTCGGAAGAGGTCATCACGACATACGAAGGCAGATCCTCGTTCATCGTGCCGAGGCCGTAGGAAAGCCAGGCACCCATCGACGGGCGGCCGGGAATCTGCGAGCCGGTCATGAAGAAGGTCACACCAGGCGCGTGGTTCACCGCTTCGGTGTTCATCGAACGGACGACGCAGATCTCATCGGCGATAGAACCTAGGTGCGGGAGCATCTCGCTCAGCTCCGTGCCGCTGGCACCCCATTTCTTAAATGGCTTGAGCGCCGGGGTCGCGATGTACTTAGCATAGCCGCTCGACATCGTGGAGAGGCGGGTGTCGCCGCGGACGCTGGCGGGGATTTCCTCTCCGGCCATCTTGAGGAGGGTCGGCTTAGGGTCGAAGAGGTCGACGTGCGAAGGGCCGCCGCCTTGCCAGAGGCAGATCATGCGCTTGGCCTTGGGGGCGAAGTGCGGGAGCCCGGGGAGGGCGCCGATCGGGTTATTCGCGGCCTTGAGGTCGCGGGCGAGGAGGGAGCCGAGGGCGACGGCGCCGATACCTTGGACGCCGGCGCTAAGGAAGCTGCGGCGCGTGAGGCGCTCGCGCCATTCGGAGGGAGAGAGTTCGAAGTCCATGGGTTCAGTCGCGGGTGATGGCGGCGTCGAGGTTATAGAGGGCAAGGCAGGTGGCAGTGAGCGCCGCGTGTTCGGCAGCGGGAATTGTCGCGTCGCGTTTGCTCTCGCCGAGTGCGAGCAGGGCTTCCGCGGCCTTGGTGTCGGCGGCGTAGATTGCCCGCTGGTTGGCGAGCATCTTGGTGAGCAGGGCGGGTTCCTTGCCGGCAGGGGCACGGCCGAGCACGAGGGCAAAGGCGCGGGCGAGGCGGGTGTCGTCGGTCGATTGTTCTTTCGTCACGCGCTGGGCGAGGGAGCGCGAGGCTTCGACCCAGGTCGGGTCGTTGAGCATCGTGAGCGCGTGCAGCGGCGAGGACGTCACCGCGGTACGCACGCGGCAGGTCTGACGTGCCGAGCTATCAAACATGTTCACTGGCGCGATGGTGCGGCGCCAGAACGTGTAGAGTGAGCGGCGGTAGAGGTCGGGCCCCTTCGACTGCGGGTAGGTGAAGTCGCGCTCCTTCGTGATCGCGAGGCTCTCCCACGGGCTGTCAGGAAGATAAGGGTAGACCGGCGCGCCGCCGAGCTGGGCGTTGAGCAGGCCGCTCGTGCTCAGGGCGACGTCGCGGAGCACCATCGAGGGCAGGCGCAGGCGCGGGGCGTGCGAGAGGAGTTTGTTCTCCGGATCCTTCTGCAGCTGTTCCTTGGTGACGTGGCTGGACTGACGGTAGGTCTTGCTGGTGAGGATGATTTTCTGAAGAGCCTTGGTCTTCCAGCCGGATTCGCGGAACTCAACGGAAAGCCAGTCGAGTAATTCTGGGTGCGTCGGGCGCTCGCTCTGGACGCCGAGATCTTCCGAGGTGCGCACGATGCCCTTGCCGAAGAGCTGCTGCCACTGGCGGTTGACCTGCACGCGAGCGGCTAAGGGATGCTCGGGGCTGAAAAGCCACTGCGCGAGGCCGAGGCGATTCTTCGGGGCGTCCTTCGGCAGCGGCGGCAGGAAGCTGGGCGCGTCGAAGGTGACCTTCTCCTTCTTCGAGAGGTAGGCGCCGCGGTCGAGGATGTTGGTTTCGCGCACCATGCCGTCGCTCATCACCATCACCCGCGGGATCTTATCATTACGATAGCCGTCGATCTGCAGCTTGGCGTTGTCGATGGCGATGACCGCGGGAATCTTCTTCCGCTCTTCGACGAAGACGACCTTGTCATAATGGGCCCGCAGCTGCTTGTCTTCGGCGGCGGTGCGCTTTTTGTCGGGCGCCAGCAGCGCGTCAATCGGCTTAGGCAGCATGCCCTTGTCCTTGGTCGGTTTGGCGAGCCAGGTTTCGTAGGCCTTCTTTTGGTGGACGAAGAAATCCTTATTTAGCTTATCGAACGCGGCCTGACGATTGGCCAGTTCGGCCGTCTGTTCTGCGGTGGGTACTTCGACGACGGTGGTGTCGAGGCGGAAGCGGGTGGTGACCCCCTTCACGAGGGAGACGCCGCCGCCGGGCACGCCGCGTTCGTTGACGTGATTAAACGCGTCCATCCACTGGTAATAGTCCTTCTGCTTCACCGGATCGTATTTGTGATCGTGGCACTGTGCGCAGGCGACCGTCATGCCGAGCCAGGTGGTCGTCGTGCTCTCCACGCGATCGAAGAGGCTGACGTAGCGCTGTTCCTCGGCGATGTTGCCGCCTTCTCCGTTGAGGATGTGGTTACGGTTAAATGCCGTGGCGATCTTCTGGTCGAGCGTCGCGTTGGGCAATAGATCGCCGGCGAGCATCTCGGTACTGAGTTGGTCAAACGGCTTATCGGCGTTGAGGTTTGTCACTAGCCAATCGCGCCAGACCCACTGGAATGTGTCGCCGTCCTGCTGGAAGCCGTTGCTGTCCGCGTAACGCGAGGCGTCGAGCCACGGAAGCGCCATGCGTTCGCCGTAGTGCGGCGAAGCCATCAGGCGGTCGACCTGCTTTCCGAAGGCATCTGGACTCGCATCGGCGAGGAACGCGTTGGTCTCTTCGGGCGTGGGCGGCAGGCCGGTGAGATCGAGCGAGAGGCGGCGGAGCAGCGTGGCCTTGGGGGCTTCAGCCGAAAGCGTGAGGCCGGCCTTGGTGAGTTTCTCGACCACGAAGGCATCGACGGGGTTCTGCTCGCCGTTGGCGGGTAGGGTGGGGCGGACCGGTGCGACGAACGCCCAGTGCGGTTTATATTCGGCGCCCTCCGCAATCCAGCGCTTCAGGATTTCGCGCTGGGCCGGAGTCACGGTGCGATGCGAATCGGGTGGTGGCATCACTTCCTCCGAGTCCTTGGAGAAGAGCCGCTTCACCAGGTCGCTCGCGGCGGGATCGCCGGGCACGAACGCTTTTTTCTGCAACGCCACTTCCCGGACGTCGAGCCGGAGCTTGGCCTTGCGCTTGTTGCCGTCGGGGCCGTGGCAGTAGAAGCAGTTTTCTGAAAGGATCGGGCGCACGTCCTCGTTGTAGTCGAGCTTGGCGCCGAAGGCGGGCAGGGCGACGACGAGCACGGCGAGGGGGAGGCTGAACCGGGGCATGGGGTAATTTTAACAGGAGGAGCCCGCCGGGGGAATGGTCGGGGGTGAAGGGCGAGTTGTAGAATACGACCAACGGCTGGGCTGGAGTTAGCAATATTGAGACAGTCTCCGTGGCGGGTGGTTTCAATCTCCGATTGGGCGGACGTTCCCGCGCGACGGAATCCTGTAATTAAAAGGCGGAAACGTGCGCCTAAGCTTGGTTTGGGGTTGCTGGAAAGCCCACCCTTGTTGTCATTCCGGGCAGTGCGTATCCTGGACCGCTATATTCTCGCCGAATGGGCCAAGGTCTTCGCCTTGTGCATGGCTAGTTTCATGGGATTGCTGCTGCTCTCCGAGGGGTATAATTGGATTCCGGAGTTTCTCGGCTGGGGGGCGTCCACGGGGACCATTATCGGGTATCTTTTGCTCAGCGTGGTGAAGAATGTCTCCCTGCTGATTCCGATCTCCCTGCTGATTTCGGTCATCTTCGTGTTGGGTAGCATGAATCGCAACCAGGAGATCGCCGCCGCCCGCGCCGCCGGCATCGGGATGTGGCGGCTCGCTGCTCCGCTGTGGGCGGTCGGCATTCTGCTCGCCGGCCTGCTGGCCTTGCTCAACGCGGTCCTAGTGCCCGATGCCCTCGAGGCTCAGAACGGTCTCGTGGAGCAGGCGCAGTTCACGGCCTTGAAGGCCAAGGGCGGCACGGCCATCCCAAAGGGGCAGGCCTACTCGGTCTCTTTTGAAAACACCAAGGATCACCGGCTCTGGCTGATTTCCAGCCTTGGTCTGGCCACGGGTCAGGCGTTTGAGGTCATCGTACATTCCTTCGATGAGCATGGCCGCGAGATTCGCACTATCGCGGCGCGCTTCGCGGAGTTCCGAAAAATCGACGGTCGCTGGCATTGGACTTTCCGGGAAGGCCGCGACTTGCGTTTTGATCCGGCCACGGGCTCGCTGATGGCCCAACCACGCTTCAAGGAACTCGCCCTGCCGGAGTATGCGGACGACCCCGAGGTGATGCTCTATTCGACGCGCGAGCCTGACACGCTGTCGCTGCGCGAGGTTTCCCGTTTCGTCGAACAGACCGGTTCCAATCCTGGCGGCCCCAACGCAGCCTACGTCATGCGCTACCATGCGATTATGTCCGCCCCGGCCATCTGCCTGGTCGTCATCGCGGTCGCGATTCCGTTCTCCGTCACGGGCGGCCGCACCAGCCCGATGGTGGGCGTCGCCAAGACTTTCGGTCTCTTTCTGGTCTTCTACTTCGTCTCATCCTTCTGCTCCGCCTTTGGCGAGAGCGGCGCGCTGCCGCCAATCCTGGCCGCGTGGATTCCGGCCGTGCTCACGGCGGTCTGGGTGATCCCGAAGTTGCGCGCCGTCAATTAACACATGCTTAGAGCTATTCGCATTCGCCCCGGACGTCCCGTGCGCGCACTCCGGGGTCATCCCTGGGCTTTCCTCGGTGAAGTCGAGTTCGTCGGCGAGCCGCCGACCGACGGTGATTGCGTCGAGTTGACCGACCTCAAGGGCCGCTGCCTCGGCGCGGGCCTCTGGAACGGCAAATCGCAGATCGCTTGGCGTCGGTATTCGCGCCGGCCTGTCTCCCTCGACAGCCCGCTGCTCGAGGAGCTCGTGACAGCTTCCGTCAACCGCCGTGCCGGCAAGCCGGTGTGCCGCCTGATTTGGTCGGAAGCTGACAGTCTCCCGGGTCTCGTGGTCGATCGTTATAACGACTTGATCACGATTCAGGCGCTGACGTGTGGCATCGACCGCCGCCTTGCCACAATCATCGACATTTTACAGCGCCTGCTGAAGCCGCGCGAAATCGTCCTCCGCAACGACGCGGCCACGCGTAAGCTCGAAGGCCTGCGTCAGGAAATCCGCACGGTCTCCAATAAGCCGCTGGAACCCTGCTGGATGGAAGTCGGCGGGGTGCAGGTGCTCATCGACCTCATGGGCGGACAGAAGACTGGCACCTATCTCGATCAGCTCGATCAGCATCAGAACGTCGCGAAGCTCGCCAAGGGCCGCCGGGTACTCGATGCGTTCTGCAATCAGGGCGGCTTCGGTCTGGCCGCCGCGAAGGCCGGCGCCACCAGCGTGCTCGGACTCGACCAGTCGGAAGATGCCATCACCGCCGCCCGCTCGGCCGCCGAACGCAACGGCCTGAACGCCACTTTCGAAGTCGCCAATGTCTTCGACTGGTTCACGGAACACCGCGAAGCTTCCTTCGATCTCATCGTTCTGGATCCGCCGCCTTTCGCCCGCAGCAAGGACGCCGTGGATGGCGCCCTCCGCGGCTACAAGGAATTGAATCTCCGCGCGCTCCGCTTGCTAGCCCCAGGTGGCATCCTGGCGACCTACTCGTGTTCGCACCGTGTCTCGGAAGAGATGTACCTCGAGGTCATCGAGGACGCCGCTTCGGATGCCCGACGTGAAGCCGTCATCTTGGAGCGCACTTCGCAGCCCGCAGATCACCCGGTGCTGCTGAATTTCCCTGAGAGCCGCTACCTCAAGGGTTTCATCATCGAGATTCGGGCTTAACTCCCGGACGGTTTCCGCTTTCATCGCTCCATGATCGTCTCCCTCCGCGGCAAGCTCATCGAAGCCGGCGTCTTGCGCGTCGTCATCGAGTCGTCGGGCGTGGGTTACGAGGTCAACGTGCCCGTCACGACCGCCGAGCGCCTGCCAAAACTCGGTGCCGAAGTCTTCCTGCTGATCCACCATGTCTTCCGCGAAGACGGACAGGCCCTCTACGGCTTCGCCGTCGCCGAGGAACGCGAGTTCTTCAAACTACTCGTCGAGAAGGTCTCCGGCGTTGGCCCTAAGATGGCGCTCAATATTTTGAGCCGTCTGGCGCTGCCGATTCTGCGCGATGCGATTCTGCGTGGCGACGTTGCGTTGCTTTCCCAGTGTCCTGGCATCGGTAAGAAGACCGCCGAACGTCTCGTCATGGAATTGAAGGATAAAGTCGGCCTCGAAGGTGCGAGTGCGACGGTGGTCTCGACCTTGCCGGCGGCTTCTGCCATTGCGCCGACGCCTGCTTCCGATGCCATGGCCGCGCTCATTGCGCTCGGCTTTAAGCCCGTCGACGCCGAGAAGGGCGTGCGCACTGCGCTCATCAAGCTCGGTGCCGGTGTCAGTGCTGATCAGTTGGTGAAGGCGGCGCTCGGGCGCTGAAGCCCGCATGAGAGGCTCGGAGGCCCAGAGGCTCAGTTGACCAGAGGTAATTAAGGTAGGGACGTGATTGCCATCACGTCCGTTCGCGCCGGAGTATGGGTAATACGTCCGGTCTTGGCTAAGACCCGATGACTTTCGGCTTCGGTCTCAAACCGACGCGACGCAGTCGCGCCCCTACCCGATGCAGTATGCATTTCCCGCCACCCGCCACCTGAAACGAATAACGAAAACATTAGGACAGCACGTGGTGCTGTCCCTACCCGATACAGTACTGTCGTGACGCGGTCCCGACCCTACCCGATCCATACGGTCTTTCTGGGCCTCCGGGCCTCTGGTCAACAGGGCCTCTTATTTCAGCCCGAGCACGTCTTCCATGCCGTACAGGCCAGCGGGTTGGCTCGCCAGCCAGCGGGCGGCGCGGACGGCACCACGCGCGAAGATCTCGCGGTTGGAGGCCTTGTGCGTGAGCTCGAGGCGTTCGCCTTCGGCTGCAAAGAGCACCGTGTGGTCGCCCACGACGTCGCCGCCGCGGATGGCGTGCACGCCGATTTCGTTAAGCGGGCGTTCGCCGACGAGTCCGTCGCGGCCGTGCTTCAACGCGTCCTTGGTGAGCTGACGTTCTTCGAGGAGAATCTTGAGGAGCGTCTCGGCGGTGCCGGAGGGTGCATCCTTCTTGAGGCGGTGGTGCATCTCGAGCACTTCGACGTCCCAGCGGCCCGCGTCGGCGAGCGAACGTGCGGCCTGGCGGACGAGCGCGTTGAGAAGTGTGACGCCCACAGAGTAGTTGCCGGCCCAGACGACCGGCAGGCCCTTGATGGCGGCGTTGATGGCCGCCTTCTCTTCGGCGGTGTGGCCGGTGGTGCCGATCACGAGCGGCTTATTGTGCAGAGCACAGAGCTGCGCGACGGCGAGGGTTGCGGAGTGGAAGGAGAAGTCGATGACCACGTCGGCGGCGCCGATGTGCGCGGCGAGGTTATCCCCCTGGTCGACGCCAGCGGCGATGACGGCCTTCTCGGACACGGCCACGTTGGCGATGGCGAGGCCCATGCGGCCTTTGGCGCCATTGAGGAGAATGCGGATAGGCTGGCTCATCGGAGGGAGGCGAGGGTGGCGTCCGCGACCTTCTCGACGAGAAGGCGGTTGGCTTCAGACATCTCGCAAAGGGGCAGGCGAACTTCGTCCGAGCGGATAATCCCGGCGCGCATCATGCAATGCTTCACGGGTACCGGGTTCGGTTCGACGAACAGGGTCTTTAAAATCTCCGCGAGCTTATCGTGCAGCACCTTCGCTTCGGCGAACTGCTTCGTGCGAGCGAGCTTGGCGAGCCGGGCGACCGGGCCGGGGATAAGATTGGAGGCGACGGAGATGATGCCTTGCCCGCCGACTTCGGCGAAGGGCAGGGTCAGGGAGTCGTCGCCGCTGAGGACGATGAACTCCGGATCCGCTTCGCGCACGAGGCGGGCGGCCTTGTCGACCTGACCGCCGGCTTCCTTGATGCCGATAATGTTCGGGTATTTCTTCCGGAGGCGCAGGGTGGTCTCGACGGTGATCTCGATGCCGCAGCGTCCTGGGATGGAATAGAGGATAATCGGCTTCGCGGTGGATTCAGCGAGCAGAGCGAAGTGGCGGAACAGGCCTTCCTGGCTGGGCTTATTATAATACGGGGCGACGAGCAGAAACGCATCGGCACCGGCTTCGTCGGCGCGCTGGGTGAGGTCGAGGGCTTCGGTCGTGGCGTTGGAGCCCGTGCCGGCCATGACCGGGACGCGGCCGGCGGAGAATTCGACCGTCTTGCGGATCACGTCGATATGTTCGTCGTAATCGAGGGTGGGCGATTCGCCGGTGGTGCCCACGGCGACCAGGCCGTCGATGCCTTCGGTGATCTGGAATTCGACGAGCTTCTTCAGGTCATCCCACGCCACCGCTCCGTTGAGGAAGGGGGTGACCAAGGCCGTATGGGCTCCCACGAAAGCGCGGGGGCCAAAAGGACGGCGAGAAGAGATGGAACCGGTCGTGGACATTGCGGCTGGATTGGACCCCAGAAACAACCTCCCCCTGCTAAAAGAGACAAACCCAAAAACCCCGCCAAGCGGGTTGAGCCCTGCTTATGGGGCCGGACCGATGAGGATTCGGTTGTTTTCCGTATCCGTGACGTAGAGGCGGCCATCCGGTCCGATGCGGGCCCCGTGAGGGCGATTGAGCTGCGTGCCGGCCCAGTCGGAGCCGACGGTGGCGCCCTTCTTGCCGTTGCCGACAATGGTGCGGATCGTCTGCTTGAGGGGGTCGAAGAGGCGGAGGCAATGGTTCTCTGTGTCGAGGATCAGCACGTCGCCCTTGGCGTCCATGGTCACGTATTTTGGTCCGTTCATGTGCGCTTCAGCAGCGGGTCCGTCGGTCGCCGGTCCAGGCTTGCCAGCTTTATTCACCACGACGTTGACCTTGCCGTCCTTGATCGCGACCAGCGCGTGGCCACCGCGGAGGAGCGCGAAGACCGTACCGTCTTTCGCCGTGCAGGCCGCCCGGACGTCGCCCATCGGCGTGTTCAGCGCATCGTCACCATCCTTCGGGAGGCCCTTCTTGCCGTTGCCGGCGATGGTCGTGATGACCTTTGTGGCGAGGTCAATGCGGCGCACGCGGTTGTTGCCGATATCGGCGATGACCATGAATTTCCCGGAGGGGTCGATCACGCCGCACATCGGGATGTTGAACTGCGCCTTTTCCGACGGGCCGCCGTCGCCGGCAAAGCCGGACTTGCCGGTGCCGGCGAAGACCGTCGTGGCGTGCGTCTTGGGGTCGAGGCGGATGATGCGGTGCTGGAAACTGTCGGAGGCGTAGATGGAGCCGTCGGGCGCGATGGAGATATCATGCATACCGTTGTAGACGGCCGGCGAAAGATCCAAGAGCTTGGCGGGGGCGGGGAGCTTCGGGGCTTTGCCCATGCTGTTCCATTTTACGCCGGAGATATATTCGATTTTCCCGTCATGGATTTTAAAAATCTGGTTCGCGGGCTGAAACTCCACGCCGTAAGCGTCGCCCTTGGCGTCGAAGGCGATGCTGAAGGGCTCATGCAGGTCTTCGGCGCCGGGGAGTTTGACGACTTCGATGGCGGCGAACGCCGAAGCGGCGCAGGCGAGCAGGGGGAGCAGGCGGGTAAGCATAGGTCGTTTGTAGGCCGAGGCTGGAGTTGTTCAAGTCCCGTGCGGTAAAATGGTTCGACCTCGGGCCAGTCGCCACCACCTTGCTCATTCTCCCGTGCCTGCTTCGCTTCCATTGATCATCCGCGAGCTCGGCGGCACCGGCGCCCCGCTGGTCGTGCTGCATGGCCTGCTCGGTTCATCGCGCAACTGGCAGTCCGCTGGCGTGGCGCTCGCGGAGCGCGGTCACCGCGTGCTGGCGCCGGATTTGCGTAATCATGGCTCGTCGCCTTGGGCAGACGACTGCTCCTATGCGGCCCTGGCCCGTGATGTCGTCGCGATGCTCGAACGCCTCGCCCTCGGCCCCGTGCACCTCGTTGGACATAGCATGGGCGGCAAGGCCGCGATGCGCCTCGTCATGGACCGCCCTGATCTCGTCGCTCGCCTGACGGTCGTGGACATCGCCCCCCGCGCCTATTCCGACCGCGTACGCGTCGAGTTCGCCGCCATGAACGCCCTCGACCTCTCCGCGGTGAAATCGCGTAAAGATGCGGAGGAGAAACTTGCCGCGCAGGTGCCCGAGTGGGGCATGCGCCAGTTCATCCTCACTAATCTGAGTCAAGACGTCGACGGCCGCTGGCGCTGGACTGTTAATCGCGAGGCGCTGACGCACTCGTTGCCCGAGATCCTCGGCAATCCGCTGGCTGTTGGCGAAGTCTGGAGCGGCTCGACGCGTTTCCTGCGTGGCGGGAAATCGAATTACATCCGCGATGAAGATGTCGCCTTGATTCGCGTGCATTTCCCCCAGGCCGATGTCGTCACGCTACCTGATAGTGGGCACAACCCGCATTTCGAGGCGCGGGCGGGCTTCGTCGAGGCGGCGTTGGCTTAACGCTTAGGCTTTCGGTCTAACCATTCGCCGAAGCGGTTCAAGCCGAGGGCGATCCAGACCAGGATCATGCCCGCCGCCGCTGCGCCCGTGATCAAGATGAATTTTGCGGACTCTTTGCTGAGCCACCACGGGGCATCCCGGCTGGCGGGCGCGGCCGTCACGATCAGCGGCGATTCGTCTTCCGCGACCATCATGATCCAGCGAGGCTTCGCGGCCGGTTTCGTTTCATCCACCAGCCAGAGAATGAACGTGTGCGGGCTCATCTCTGGAACGCGCAGGACGAATTTAGGATTCTCCGGGGTCCAGGTCCATTCGGCAACCTCGAGCTTGTAGGACTTCGCAAGTTCTTCCGGCGTGTGGCCGAGCGGGGCGGTCGGGTCTAATTTCTGCTCGGAGGTGAAGGCGGGCTCGCCTGCCGCCTTCACCAGGGGGACGGTGTCGTTCCCCGAGGATAGTAGGAAGAAGTTGTTCGCGGCCTCCGTCAGTTGGGTGCGGTTTTGAATCGTGAAGTTGGCCTCGATGTCGGCCGTCACGCGCAGCACGCACGAGCCGTCCGCCCGCAAGGTGAGTTTGGCGAGGAGTAGCTCGCCGTTATGGGCGCAAACGAGCAAGGGGAGCAGTAACGCTCCCCCTGTCAGGACCAGCTTTTTCAGGGTGCGAATCACTTACGATCCCAGCGTAGCACGCGGCCGAAAGTATTCCACTCCGTTTCGAGGATATTGCCCTGGCCGTCGAAGGTGATGCCGTGGGGCGAGGTCACGACGCCTTCGCGCCAGGCGGCGGGCTTTACGCCAGGGGTGTTAGTTTCCTTCTTCGTGCCGTTCGCGCCCGTGTTGTCGTTGACCCCCATCGAGGCGACCATCGCGCCTTCCTTATTCCAGACCGACACGCGGCCGGCGATTTCAGCGACGCACATCAGGTCGCCGTGGAAAGAGGCAGAGGAGGGGTTGCGCAGGCCGGTGTTGGCGATCATCTGTGGGTTGCCGCCGTCGAGGTCGAGGTGGAACATGCGGTTGTTGCCGCGGTCGAGGCAGAGCAGGCGGACCGGCGAGAAACGGGTGTCGATGAAGATCTTATGGGTGTTGGCGAAGGCTTTGCCGTCCACCATCTGGGTGGGGCCGCCGAAGACCTTCTTGAAGGCGCCCGTCTTATCGAAGACGAAGATCCAGCTCTTGCCGTAGCCGTCGACGATATAGATGTCGCCGTTGGGAGCCACGTCGCAGTTGGTGAGTTTGAGGGCGTTCACGTCGTTGCCCTTCTTGTCCTTGGCCTTGCCTTTGTCCGCCGGGAAGGCGTCGGGCTTGATTTCCATGACGATCGTACCGTCGAGCTTGGCCTTGATGAAGCGCTGCTCGCCGAGGACGGCGCCGAAA
>SESF01002197.1_pt1 | contig 12624 bp, 8 predicted proteins | sample 3171521 | NCBI WGS metagenome assembly SESF01 (sample SAMN10866945, study PRJNA518727) | freshwater metagenome | biome: subpolar coniferous forest; feature: holomictic lake; material: water; isolation source: holomictic Lake 227, 6 m and 8 m depth | place: Canada: near Kenora, Ontario | collected...
GTGAATGGAAGGCTTAGGCAATCCATGCATAACTATCTGTCTTTGTGATCTTTGCGTTCTTTGCGGTTAAATCAACTGCCGAATTTAGGATGAATGCACGAGCCTCGGCAGCTTTGGGAAGTAGCAGCGGACGTCAGTCCGCTCAAACATCCTCCTCAGTAGGAGGCGCAAAGTCAGGCGTTTCATGATGTGCTTCATTTCCAAAACTGCCACCAGCGCTTCCGGCGAGACGGGTTCTTCCACTCCTCATACCGGCGGCTGATGACAGCGGCGATCTTCGCGTAGTTCTCCCACGTATCCGCCACGTGCCAGAAGCTGGGCAGGCCCGCGGTCAGCACTTTCTTGTAGTCGGCAAAATAGGCGCCGCGCTTCCCGGTCTCGTCCACGTAGTAGTGCTGCGCAAACGTATTGCCTTCCTCGTTCAAGTCCCGTTCCGAGAACCGCTCACTGCACGCCGCCTCGAAGAACTGGCGTCCAGTAATCTCCCGGCGGCGCAATTTTGCAAGTAGCTCCTCGTAGTGATCGCGGAGAAAGTCGCTGTGCAACTCGTTGATCACCGCCCAGGCCAGGAACATGCCGATGTGCGTGGCGGCGTGCCCCTTGGGCAGGGGATCGGCTTCCGTGCTGTAGTCGAAGTTTGCGCGATCGTAGGACATAGCTTAAACGGCAAAAGCTGAAACGCTGACATACTGAAAAACTGAAATCAGAAAGGGCCTCCGGGCCCACCCTGGCTCAAACGGTAAGCTTGCGTCGTCGTATAGTATTTCGCCAGCATGTTCGGCACTTCCCAGGCGGGCATTTTTCCTTCCGACAGGAAACGCAGGAACTTTTCGGTCACCTGGGCGAAGTGCTGCTCATGGCCCACGCGGTATTTGTCGGGGATAACGACTTCCCAGGAGCCGCCAGCCAGCTTCAACTCCAGGCCGGGCCAGGTGGCATTCAGTTTGGCGACTGCGCTGCGGAGGGTTGCCTCGAATTGCGCCGCCGGTAAGCCCGCTTTGTCTTCGACGTAAAGCGCGGGTTTGTAGTTCTGCTCAGCGCCTTGCTTGATGAGCAGGTTGCAACGGGTGCCGCGCACGAGGGCGTAATGGGTGTCGCCCGCGCCGGGCGGGGCCTCGAATTTCCACAAAGCGGTGACCTTGGCCTGAACCCCGCGCAAGGCGTAGGCGACTTCGCCGTTGGCATAGACTGCGAGCGCGCCGTCCGGACCGATGTCGTTCTTGAAGTAGTCCGGGTATGTGTCCGCGCCGGTGGAGCGTTTGAACTGCTCGGGGCTCAGCTTGGTGGACCAGTGACGGGCGGCGCGGACCTTAACGTCTTTGCGCCAATCCAAGGCCTGATCGGGGAAGCATATCCATTGGACGGCGTCCACGAGGTGCGTGCCGACGTCGGGGACGGATTCACCCTGCTGCCGGACGTCGTAGAACCACGCGGGCCGGATGAGCGGCTTGCCGGCGACTTCCTTGAAGAAATGGTGGACGCTCTCAATGACCACTGCGGGTTGTTCGGGGGTGCCCTTTTGGAGCTTGCCGAACAGTTCGGACATCCGGGCCAACTCGCGCTGGAGCATACTGGCGATCTCGTAGCGCTCGGTCATGATGTCGTAGAGCAGGACCTTGTTGGCAGCAGCGCGGTCGAAGGCCTCGCGGAGCCTATCGAAGTTGGCGGGCGTGATCGCCATTGGCTTGTCGGCAAGCACATTGTAACCAAGGGCGACTGAGCTGTAAATGTATTCGGTCTTTCGAGCGTTATTGCCGGCCAGCACCACGACGTTCCCGGCCTTCTCGTTCAGCATGCGCTCCACGAAATCAGGGCCGGTATAGACCTTCTCTTCCCAGCGGGTGGGCTGGCTGGCGCGGGTGTTGAATCCCTCAATGCGCTTGAGGTGCTCCTGCAGATCCGGGCCAGCCGGCGCATAGACGTGCGCCACCGGGTCCACCTGCGGATACATGAACTTCTGCACCAGGCCCGCGTGGAAATGGCCAGGGTCGAGGGTGAGAAGGCGAACGGTGTTGGTGGCAGCGGAGGCGGAGGGAGTGGCGCACATAGCCAGGAGAAGGATCGCGCTCGAAATCCGAAACCCGAAGCCCGAGATCTGAAAGAAATCCGAAAACCGAGGGCCGAAGGCAGAGGGGCGCGTGTGTCCTATTCGGATTTCGGATTTCGGCCTTCCTTCGGGTTTCGGTTTTCGGGTTTCGGGTTTCGCCGACTGCTGGCTCCGGCTGTGTTGCGGACTCAATGTTTCGTGCATAGTGTTCGTTGTATTCAGGGTGTCACTCGGGTTTAGGTTTTCTTGAGCAGGCGATTAATTCCATACGGGGCACGCTGCGGGCGCGAGCACATGGCGTTGGCCTCGTCGTCGCCAATGAAGACTTCCTTGACCGGATCCCAGCGGAGCTTGCGGCCCAGCTTCATGGCGATCCAGCCGAGGATGCACGCGCTGGTGGAGCGGTGCGCTTCTTCGGGCGTGGTGACCGCCGGCTGCCGGGTCTGGATGCTGATGAGCCAATCCAGATGGTGGTCGTCGCTCTTGTGCAGGTGGAGTTCGTTCGGGCCGATGGTCGAGTTCAGAATCGCTGGGTCACTCGCTTCGAGCGCTTTGCCGAAGGCGCTGGCCGGGTCGCTGGCCGTGGCCTTGGCGCCGCCGCGGCTGACGAAAATCCAGCCGTTGTCGCCCTCGAAGCGGATGCCGTTGGTGAATTTGTTGTCAATGATCATGGTCACGCCATTGGCATACTTCGCCTCGATATGATAGGGGCCGTGGACATTCCACAGGCCTTTCTTGGGGAACTCGGCTTTCGCCTCAAGTTCTACTGGCCCGGTGAACTCAGTGCCCATGCCCCAGTGCCCGATATCCACGTGATGCGAGCCCCAGCCGGTGATCATCCCGAGGCAGTAGGATTCAATGCGCAGCCAGCCGGGGCGGTCGCCGATGCTGTTCTGCGGGTGTACGCGGTCTTCGGTGTAGGGTTCCTTCGGCGTGCAGCCGAGCCACATGTCGTAGTTCAGATTGAGCGGCACGGGCATTTCTCGCGGGTCACCGCCGGACGGGTCCACCGGGAGGCCGATCTTGACGGTGTGCAGCTTGCCGATGCGGCCGTTGCGGACCAGTTCGCAGGCGATGCGGAACTGGGAGGTGGAGCGCTGCTGGCTGCCGATCTGGAAGACGCGCTTCTTTGCCCGGACGATGTCGCTGACCGCGCGGCCCTCGGCGAGGGTCATGGAAAGCGGTTTCTGGACGTAGATATCTTTGCCGGCCAGCGCGCCTGCGATGACCAGTTCGGCGTGCCAATGCTCTGACGTGCTGACGGCGATGGCATCCACATGGCCGTCCCGGAGCAGTTCGCGGTAGTCGCCGAAGGTCTTGACGGCCACGGCGCTGGCGTTGCCCTTCTTCTTCGCGTAAGCCCCCTCGACATACGCCTTCGCGTGCTGGAGCCGTTTCGAGTCCAGGTCGCACACCGCGACGATTCGTGCCCGGTCGTGCTTGAGAATCCCCGGCATGTCCATGTCGTGCCCAATGCGCCCGCAGCCGATCTGGCCGATCTGGATCTTGTTGCTGGGTGCGTCGGCGCCCAGGACAGAGGATGGGATAATGGTCGGCACGAGGTAGGCACCGGCAGCGCCGGCCAGGGATGTTTTCAGGAAATGGCGGCGGGAGAAAGGAATGGTGGTAGTCATAAGATCATACTTGCAAACTGACTGTGGGGAACGGGCTGGGAAATCCGAAGGCCGAAATCCGAAATCCGAAGGAAGGCCGAAACCCGAAAGCCGAAGAGGCTATTCGACATACGGTGGCCGGAGCAAGAGGCACCAGCGCGCCCTGGCTTGTTTGGCTCTGCCTCTAATCCGTATCTCTGCAATCGGGCATCCTGTTCCCCCTCACCCTGACCCTCTCCCTCAGGGAGAGGGAACAGCTTTCGCCACCTCGGAGATATGCGCTGCGTGGTGGACATTACCCGGCACTGAGGATGGTTCTCCCTCTCCCTTGGGGAGAGGGTAGGTTGAGGGGGAACGAGGCGCTCGAATTGAGTCGGTAGGGCTAAGGACTGCCTGGTGCGGGGCCGGCCGGTGGCCGATTCGGATTTCGGCCTTCGGCCTTCCTTCGGATTTCGGCCCTCGGGTTTCGGAATTCTGCGACTCATTTGCTCGCTCCCATAGCCCACAGGATTCCGCCCAAAAGGTGCTGGGTGAACCGGGAATCGGAGTAATGCTCCGGCTTATGACCGAGGGCAGTGTACCACTCGCGGCCGCCATCGAATTCGTGACGCCAGGCAAGCGGGAACTCGTCCCCAAACAGCTTCCCTGGATACTTGTCCTTGCCGGGGTCGTCGAGGTTGGTCAGGTCGCCCGCCAGTAACACGTGCAGACCCGTAGGCATGTGATCCACATAATAGAACTCGTCTGTCCACTCGAACGTGGCGGGGAGGTGGGCGGTCGAGGCATCCTTGGCGTCCTTAACCTTCACGGTGAACTTCTGCATCTTGGCGTGGCGACTGAACTTGCCGCCTACCACCGACCAGAACCAGGGCCATTGGCGCATCGAGCCGGTCGCGGAATGGATGCCCACGAATCCGCCACCAGCACGGATATAGCGCTGAAAAGCAACCTTCTGCTCCTCGTTGTCGAAGACTTCGTTGTTGGTATTGTCGAAGATGATGGCCTGGTAACGCTTCAGATTCTGGTCGGTCAATACCGCCGGGTCGTCGGAGACGTCCACGGCGAAACTGTTTGCGGCCCCGAGCTTCTTGAGGGCGACGACGCTGGCAGGGATGTTATCGTGGACGTAGAGCCCCTTGCCCACCTGGTTCTTCGTATAGACCAGCACCCGGCGCTCAGGAGCTGCGCCGAGGGCAGCCGCCGTCAGGCAAGCCAGCAAGGCAAGCAGGAGCGTCGAGGCGCGAATGCGGGACAAGGTCAGCATGATCGGTTGCAGCGAAATAGACATAATGATTCAGTCGAGGGCGCCACCGGCGCCGTTAGTAGGGTAAGCCTCTGGCTTGCCGCGTCCGCTAACCCTCCGGGTTGGCGGGCTGGGCGGTAAAGCTGAAATGTTAGCAGCCATGTTAGCTGGGCCATTATGGCGGCCGGCGGAGATTGATCAAGCGCAAGCGCACAGGACGCTTACCGGAAATAATGATCGAACTTACGTTCGATGCTACGTTGGGACTGACCTGCACTTGCCGGGTATGCTATCGTTTCAGCCTTTGAGCGTGGAAAAGCTTTTCGACATCATTTACGAAGACAGCGAGCTGTTGGTGGTCAACAAGCCCGCCGGCCTGGTCTGCCATCCTACCAAGACGGACGAATACTCCAGCCTGATCAGCCGGGCACGGTTGCACCTGGGGCTGGGGTCGCATCCGCAACTGGTCAACCGGCTGGACCGTGAGACCAGCGGTGTCACGCTGCTGGCCAAGGACGCCGACACCGCGCGCGCGCTGCGGCAAATCTGGGAGAGGCGGCAAGTCGAGAAGGACTACCTCGCCATCGCGCATGGGCATGTGATTGAGGCGCACGGGGTCATTGACGCGCCGCTGGGCAAGGACGAGCAAAGCCGGGTGGTTATAAAAGACTGCGTGCGGGCGGATGGGGCGGCCGCGAGGACGGAGTATTGGGTCCGGCAACGCTTCACGCATGACGGCCTGCCTTTCACCCTGTTACTCGCGCGACCGCAGACCGGGCGTAAACATCAGATTCGGATTCACCTGGCGCATATCGGGCATCCGCTGGTGGGGGAGAAGATCTATGGAGGCGACGAGGACCTATATCTGGCGCTGGTGGAAGACCGTCTGACGCCCGAGCAGCGCCAACGGCTGATTCTGACCCACCACGCTTTGCACGCCTGCGAGGTCCGCTACGAATGGCGCGGCCAGCCGACGGTCTTTCACGCTGAGCCCGAACCGTGGTTCACCGGCTTTGGAGGGGACAGCCGCCGGATGGCCGCCAGCTCTGGTGAAGCCACGGTGTAGTAACGGTGTGGTGACGGTGTCGTAAGCGTATTACAAGCCTGTTGGTAGCCTGTTGCGGGCGGGGGACAAAGCCTTTTGCCAGTGGGTGACGCAGGCGCAGCCCCCACTTCGGCGAATTACTCCGTCAGGACGCGCACGTGGGCCTCCGCGGAGGCAGCCAGGCTTTCCAGGTTGTAGCCCCCTTCGAGGATGGTCACCAGCCGCCCCTGGCAGTATTGCACGGCGATGCCTTTGACGATACGTGTCAGTTCGGCAAATCCTTCCGGCGTCAACTTCATCCGGCCGAGCAGGTCACCCTTCGCCGAGTCGAAACCCGCCGAGACCAGCACGAAGTCGGGCTGGAAGGCCGCCGCCGCAGGCTTAAGCTCCTCCAGGAACGCCTTCTTGTACTCGGCATCGCCGCCGCCTGCTGCCAGCGGCACATTACGGGTGAAGCCCAGACCTTTACCTGTGCCTCTTTCATCCGCGCCGCCCGTGCCAGGATAGAAAGGCGACTGATGGGTGGAGAAATAGAAGACAGTTGGGTCGTCGTAGAACATCGCCTGGGTGCCGTTGCCGTGATGCACATCCCAGTCCACGATTAACACCTTGCCCAGCTTGTGCTTCTTCTGGATGTATTTGGCGGCAATGGCCACGTTATTGAACAAGCAGAAGCCCATGGATTTGTCCTTCAACGCATGGTGGCCGGGAGGGCGGACGGCGCAGAAGGCGTTCCTGACCTTCCCGTCCATGACCGCATCAATGGCGGCCTGCACGCCTCCAACAGCGAACAACGCCACCTCGTAGGAATCCCGCGACGTCGGCGCATCCGGCGTGTCCACATAGCGGGCGCCGGCCTGGCAGCTCTGCTTGACGCGCTCGACATATTCCGGCGTATGGACGGTGGTAATCCATTCCAGGGAAGCTGCCGCCGGCTTCAGCCTGACCAGGTGCTGCAGCACGCCCTTCTGTTCCAGCCGGTCAACGATGGCGGTCAGCCGTTCCGGGCGCTCAGGGTGTCCTGCGCCGGTATCGTGTTTGAGGTAGATGGCGTCGTAGAGGAACCCCGTGCCGCCGCCAGCCTCGGCGGCTTCGCCGCTCAGGGGGGCAGGGGACAGAATCCCCAACAACAGGATCGGGAGCAGGAGGCAGCCAGCAATTCTCATATGGACGAGATGGGGACGCCGGGTGAGAGCACCCATCGGTGTTTCGGTGGGGCGGTGTAGGCCGGGTGCCCTCACCAGGCGTCCCCATCTCGTCCATAATGACTACTGCTGAGAGGCAGCACAGGCTGCGCCCTGGCTTCAGCTTCTGTCCATCTCAAACGGCGGGAGGGGCTTCCCTCTCTCTTCCGGTGGGCGAAATTGATCGTCCTGCTCCATCAGCCATTTGAGTCCGTCTGCCAATACTTGTTTGGTCTGCTCGATGTCAATGCCCACATGATCTGACTCATACCAGGTGATCTTCTTGGGCTCCTTGGCGGCATCCTGCAAGGCCTTGCCGGCCGCGGCAGCCACCAGGACGTCGTGGGTCCCGTTCTGGAAATAGACGGGCGTGGGCGAAATCTGGTTCACATAGTGGATTGGGTCCGCCACCCCGAGGAAGCGGCTCGCAAATGGTTTGATCAGCCCGAGCACCATCCCCACCTGGCGCTCTTGGGCTTGGGTCAATACGGGCAGGGGTGGCTTCTCCGGATTTAGATCCTTGCCATCAATCAGGCCCAGTGCCGCCGCTGTGCTCAGGTGATAGGCATACGCATCCAGGAGTTTGCTGAAGTCGCCGCCGCCATACACCAGGATCCCAGCCCGCAGCCGTTTGTCCTTGGCCAGCACGGTGCTGCCGGTGATGGCGCCGTAGCTGGCGCCCACCAGGTAGATGCGCTGCGGATCAATGTCGGGGCGGGTCAGCAGATAATCAATGAGCCGCCGCGTCTCGTTGATGGTCTTGGCCGGCCGTTCCGCAAACGCCCCCAGACTGTCCATCATAGACGGTTTTCCCTCCAACTTCCGTTCACCGGTTGTGTACTGGTCGAAACTCGCGAAGGCAAACCCCATCCGGTTGAAGGGCGCCGTAATCTCTTTCAGAAAGTTCTTATTCTGGCCGATGCCGTGCAGGAAGACGATAACCGGGAGCTTCTGGCCCTTCTGGTTCATCGGCAGCGACAGCAAGGTGGGAATCTTCTCGCCCTTGTAGCCGTCGAACGTGAACTTGGTGATCGTGTAGCTGCTTTCCGGCGTGCGCTTGTTTACCTTGGTCGTATCTTGCACCGTGATGTTCAGCGGCGCGCTCGGATTGTAGTTGTCGAAGTAGTGCTCTGCCGTCACGATCTTGTCGCCCTCATTCGCCTTCAGCTTCCACTTTTCCTCCGGCCACGCGTCCTGGATTTGCGGGTTGCCCAGGTCAATCTGCACATCGGTTCCTTTGTCGTCGCGATACCCAAAACGTACTGGGAAAGAGTCGCTCTCGCGCAACCAAAGCTGAACCGTCCCCTGCGGCACCTTCATCTTCTCAATCGCTTCCTTCTTCGGCGTCACCTTCAAGATCCGGCACGGCGTTGTCCCGACCGCCTCGCCGGGCAGGAGCTTCACGTCGGCAAACAACGGCAGCAGCGCCAGTTGCCCGATGGGGAACGGGAGCTTGAGCGGGCCCATTCGCGCCGTATTATTAGTATTATCGGCAGCCGTTGCGCTCGAGGTCAACGCCTCCTCGGAAATCCCCACTACCCCGAACTTATCCACCGGAGAATAGATCCACATTTGCTGTCCGTCCCGGCATACGACGAAGCTCTGCTGCTCCCAGTTTCCGCTGATCCGTAAGTGGTCCGGAGCCTGGAAAGCAATATCCATTTCCCGCCCCACGACCTGACTCGGCATACCTTCGGCCTTGGTGACCTTCAGGGTGGTGGTGAAGGTGTGAGGCCCCTGGCTGGCCGACGGTTCGAGAACTGACGTCAGCCGGTTCACCGCCTGGATAAGATAGTGGGACGGCGAGTTGGTTTTAGCCTCCTGGGCCGAAGCGGCGTGAGGCAGCAGGAGGGCGGCGGCTACCAGGCTGGGGGTGAGCGCAGCGGTGGCACGGAGCATGAGGGTCTGGGCAGGGGTAGTCATATCGGTTGGGATCAATCATCAATGGCGAGGGTTCAGCGCGCCATAGTTTTCACGTAACGCATCAGTAATAGTAACGGGGCTGGGCTAGTTGGGGTTACAGTCGAGCACACCTTTCTCCCGGTCCGGTTTGGGCAGTGCGCATCTTAGATTTTTCCAAGACCACTACACAGGGAATGGGAGTGATGAGAGTAATGGGAGTAATGGGAGTAATGGGACCAGGCAAGCCCGAGGCGGACAAGAATGTCCGCGCTGCGAAAAAACGCAGATGCGCACGTCTGGGCAGTAGTGGAGGGCTGTGGATGCACGACGATTCATTTTCTGCGCACACACCGGAAGCCATTCGAATCCATGGTCAGGCAGACGTCTGTGAGGCCCGCCTCGTCGCAGTTGCGGACCCAGGAGGCGCAATTGTCTGCGCTGCTCGACCAGGCACCGCCTCGCAGCACGCGCTTCTCGCCCTGCGGCGGTCCGTGAGGATTGTCCGCGGGACTGGTCCGGTAATACTTGGCGCCATAGAAATCATGGCACCACTCCCACACATTGCCCGCCATGTCATACAGCCCCCAGGCATTCGGCTTTCGCTGACCGACGACGTGGGGCTTGGAATCTGAGTTGCCTTCGAACCAGGCATAGGATCTGAGATCCTCCGCCTGAGAGCCGAAATAGAACTGGCTCGTGCTGCCGGCGCGGCAGGCATATTCCCACTCCGCCTCGGTGGGCAGGCGGTAGCCGCTGGCGGAGAAATCGCAGGCCCACGTCTTCAGGTCGTAGCAGGGGGTCAATCCTTCCAACTCGGACCGGGCATTGCAGAACTTCACCGCCGCCGTCCAGGTGACTTGCTCCACCGGGTTCCTGGGATTCTTGACGCGCGAAGGAGCCTTGCCCGTGACCTTCTCGTACACCTCCTGGGGGACTTCATGCTGGTCCATGAGAAAGCCGTCCACGCGCACTCGATGCGCGGGCTTGACGTCCACAGGACCATCGTCCGCCCCCATGGTGAACTCCCCGCCCGGGATCGAAAGCATCTCCATCCCGCACGCGGTCTTGATGACGCTACGTTCGGAAGCGCTCGGCGTTTTATCGGGCGTCTTGTTTTGCCCGCCGCAGCCGGCGAGCAAAACAGCGGCAAGGACGGCAGCGATTCCACCTGCGATCCCACGAACGCATTCCGGCTCAGCTTCAATTCTCAGATCCATAGGCGCACGCATTCCCGATCACGGCTCAAAGAAATACAAGGTGCGCCGCGACTCCCACCGCGTCGGCTGGCGTAGGACCTTGCGCGATTCATCCCAGACATGTTTGGCGATGGCGGCCTTTTCCGGGGAGTCGCCGCACTTCAACGCGGCGGTCTCGAAGAGCCTGATCACCTGCCGGTTGTAGCGGCGGCAGAGATCGTCCTGCGTACCCGCCGGGCCCCGGACATCGAGTTTGCCACAGTCAAAGCCATCGCCACTTCCCGCTCGCAAGAGCTGCTTCATGTCCTCGATCCTCTGCTCCACCGTCGCCAAAGGCAGGGAGTAGATTCCATTGGTCTTGGACTGCGCCTCTACCACCAGGGCCTGCAATTCGGCGAAGTACGGCTGCCATTCGGGATGGGCCTTTTGTTGGCTGTCGATGTAGCCGTTCATCTGTTCGAAGAAGGCCGCGTATTGATCAATGCGCCCGCGAATCTCCCGGATGAACTCATAAAGATGGGTGGCCAGGTTCACCCCTACAGTCTGTTTGTCCCCCTGCTTGAGGTGCGACAGGCGGGCGGTCGTGGCGCAAACGGGCCGGTCGTAGATGAACTCGTTCGGAGTGGAATACCTCAGCTTCCGCATGCCGACGCCATCAAAATCAAACAGCGCCGCGGCCTTTTCCTTTCCCAGAACCTCCTCGACGATCTCGCAAGGGGAGTTCAGCTCAGCCGCCGCGGGTTCGAGGAAGTAAATAAACGCGTCTCCGTTGGGGATAAACTTCTTGTCGAAATGCAACACCGTGCGCGGGCCGTCAAAGTAGAACGGATAGTGATTCCAATCTTCAAACCAGGTGCCCCACATGCGCGTCTTGGTGTCCGCTATGGGAAACGAGTAGTCCATGTAAGGGTCGCGGAAAGCGGGTTTGCGGCCCGAAGTCACGAAGAATTGGCCCATCCAACGCGCCGGGAACGGACGCTCCCACCCAATCGGGACGTATTCGCCGAGCCAGTCCTCTTTCAAAGCTTCCTGATGCCAGAGGCGAGGATGCTCAACCAAGGAAAGCGAGAATCCCGCCCTGTCCGTAGCGATGGACAGCGAGTCTATTATCCTGTTCTCACCTTCGCCCGATAGCCCCAGCGCCACGGCCTGGGAGTCCGTGTCCCACGCGGCCACCAGCATGCTGTCGTTCCCTTCTACCAAACCCACGAACCACTGCGTCGAGGGGATGCTGATCGGCTTCAAGCCAGGCAGCTTTTGCGGAGCATAGCCGATATCCGTTCCCACGAACGAAGGCAGGAGCCCGTAGCGCAACCGGCAATCGCGCACGACAAACTGCGGCACCCCGCGGGCTTCTATGCTGACGACGCCCCTGGGAGAGACCCAAGCCGTGTAGGAGCGATCACCATTCTCCGAGGCCACCCGAATGCCCGTCTTCCCATCCGCATGCACCAAATTGCACTGCGCTGCCCGGAAAGCCGGCGATGGTGTCACGACAGCCCGCCTGTTGAGCACCGTGTTCCGGACGGAAGATAGGATCAGTGCACCATCCTCGTGGCGGACCTCGCCGCCGAGCTGCCAGCCCTGAAAGACCGGCGTGCCGGTGAAGACATGGGACTGGCCTTCCACCGCCGCTCCTTTGTCCAGCACCAGCGCCGTCGCCCCGTTGCCTGATTCTTCTTTCGCATCCCAGACCAGGAGGGTAGGAGGCTTAGGAGGTTGGTAGCGGACCAGTTCACAGTCATCTACCAAAATGGGGGCTCCCATCTCTCCCGGCGTGCCGTGGTAAAAGCGGAAGTCCTTCGAGGTCCCACCCAGCGCGAGCACCAGGGTGCCCCGCCGGTCCAGCGAACAGAAGGCCTCGATTTGCACCCAACGGTCACTGGGGACGGTGACCTCGGCGCAGGTGTAAGCCGCCCAGGGCCGGTCGGGGTTCTGGAGCAGGAGGGTCACGGGTTGCTCGGCTCGGGATTTGACCCAGCACCGGGCAAGGTAGGCTCCCGGCTCCACGCCCTCGACCCGTTGTTCCATCGCGGTATTGGCCGGAATGGCGATGCACTGCCGGCCCGCGTGCGGCTCCTGGTCAGTGACAGCGCCGCTGTTTGCGCTTTCAGACCGGCTCGCCCAGTTGGGAGGACTATGCGTATCAGGCCCCGCTTCCTCGAAGCCTGGATTCTTGAGCAGATTCGCCCCCGCTTGCGCCGGGTGACCAGCCATAGCGACCAGCAAGCAGACCGGCAGCCCCAAAGCCCACTTCCAGCCCTGGGCAATTCGGCCCCACCGCGAGGGGAACATTCCGAGATTCGGCATCATTGCTCTTTCATCTTTGTTGACCGCGAAAGACTGTAAGCGTAATGACCGGGGCTTTTCGCCGCAATCATCTTCCACCGCCGA
>SESF01013225.1_pt1 | contig 12623 bp, 8 predicted proteins | sample 3171521 | NCBI WGS metagenome assembly SESF01 (sample SAMN10866945, study PRJNA518727) | freshwater metagenome | biome: subpolar coniferous forest; feature: holomictic lake; material: water; isolation source: holomictic Lake 227, 6 m and 8 m depth | place: Canada: near Kenora, Ontario | collected...
GCGCCAGCCGGGCGGGAGACTTGCTGCTCACGGCAATGCTGGCACCATGCCACGAATTCCGTTACCGTTGCGGCGCATGAACTCAGAAAGGGAACCCTCGCCGTTGACCCGTGTTGCGTGGCTCTCAATCGCTGCCGCGGTTGTCACCATCGCACTAAAACTGGTCGCCTACCGTCTGACGGGTTCCGTCGGCCTGCTCTCCGACGCCATCGAATCCGTTGTCAATCTGGTTGGAGGCATGATGGCTTTGGCAATGTTGACGGTGGCGGCACGCCCGGCCGATGAGTACCATCCATACGGTCACGGCAAAGCGGAGTATTTTTCCAGCGGCGTCGAGGGCACGCTTATTCTCCTGGCCGCGGTCAGCATCGCCTATGCTTCGGTGGGCCGTCTCATTACCCCTCAACCGCTCGAACAAATCGGCCTCGGATTGGTGGTCTCCGTTCTGGCATCGTTGGTTAACCTGGGCGTCGCCTTGTTGCTTCGGCAAGTGGGACGCAAGCGCAATTCCATCACCCTCGAAGCGAATGCACAGCATCTGCTCACTGACGTGTGGACCTCGGTGGGGGTCGTCTTGGGAGTGGGTGCAGTGGCCCTGACAGGCTGGCAGCGGCTCGATCCCATTGTGGCACTGCTGGTCGCCGCGAACATTGTTTGGACGGGGGTCGGTATCGTTCGGCGCTCCACGGCGGGGCTGATGGATGCTGCGCTGTCCCCGGAGGACCAGGCGGTCGTACGAAAGGTACTTCTGATCCACGAACCGGACGGGGTACGCTTTGAGGCCTTGCAGACGCGCCAGTCAGGCGCATACAAGTTCGTGTCTCTCCATGTCCTGGTCCCCGGTGAATGGACAGCGCGACGCAGTCACCAACTCCTTGAGCGCGTCGAAAGCGACATTCGCCAAGCATTACCGGGTGCCTCTGTAATCACGCATTTGGAATCGCTGGCTGACCCCGGCTCCGGAGCTGAGGAACTGTCGGCCCGAAAAGACCTGCCCTGACTAAACCGGGCTAGCCAGCTACAAGCCTGCTGATAGCCTGCTGATAGCGTGTTGAGAGCCCCTTGCTCCCGGGTTGCTCCCATGATGTTCCATAGGGATTCCATAGGTACTCCATAGGACTTCCATAGGATCTCCATAGGATTGGCCCTTTTTCTCTGCCCTTGGCTGCCTGGCCTCGACCGGCCAAGGCTCCGATTGTATAGACGTTTTTGGCGGCGAAAAGTTTCACGCTGTGGGGAGTGCAGGTACACTGTCCGAGCGTTCCGACTCCTTGCGTTTGAAGAGGGTGTAGAGGACGGGCAGGACGACCAGCGTGAGCAGGGTGTTGCTGAGGACGCCACCGATGACCACCGTCGCCAGCGGGCGCTGGACTTCACCGCCCACGCCCACATTCACGGCCATCGGGATGAATCCCACCGCTGCCACGAGCGCGGTCATCAGCACGGGGCGCAGGCGGACGAGGCAGCCTTCGCGCACCGCGGTGTCGAGGGGGGTGCCCGCATCGAGCTTTTGTTTGATAAAGGTCACCAGCACCAGGCCGTTGAGAATGGCCACACCGCTCAGGGCGATGAAGCCGACGGCGGCGCTGACAGTAAAGGGCATCCCGCGCAGCCACAACGCCAGCACGCCCCCAACTGCGCCCAGCGGAATACCGGTCGCGACGATGAACACGTCACGCAGTGACTTGAGGCTAAAGTAGAGCATGATGAAAATCAGCCCCAGGGCCATCGGCACCACAAACCGCAGCTTGGCGTTGGCGCGCTCCATGTTTTCAAACTGCCCGCCCCATTCGATGCTGTAGCCTTCCGGCAGTTTCACCTGGGCAGCGATTTTCTTCTGCGCCTCGGCCACGAAGCTGCCCACGTCCCGACCCCGCACGTTGCACTGAACAGTGATACGCCGCCGACCCCACTCGCGATTGATGGTCGCCGGGCCTTCCGTTTCCACCACCTGAGCCACCTGGTTCAGCGGCAGGACCGAACCGGTCGCTGTTTGAATGAGCGTGTTAGCCAGCGCGTCGGGGTCGGTACGCTGGCGGTCGGGCAAACGCACCACCAGCGGGAACCGCCGCTGGCCTTCGCGCACTTCACCGACCTTCCTGGTGCCGACGGCTTCCACGACGTTCATTACGTTGCGCGTAGGCACGCCATAACGGGCGATGGCCTGCGGGTCCATTCGCACCTGCAAGATGAGTTGGCCGGTGAGTTGTTCGCCGGTGACTTCGCCGACACCCTTGATAGCGCCTAACACCTTCTGCACCTCGTCGGAGAGCAGACGCAATTGCTCCAGATCGTCGCCGTAGATTTTGATGCCGATGTCGGAGCGGATGCCGGCGATGAGTTCGTTGAGACGCATCTCAATGGGCTGGCTGAACGCGACCGTCATGCCGGGAAATTTGGTGAACAGCTCGCGCATTTTCTCCACCAGCTCCGTCTGCGTGCGGGCTTTCTGCCATTGATCGCGCGGCTTGAGCGCCAGGAAGAAGTCCGACAATTCAATGCCCATCGGGTCCGTGGCGATTTCGGCGCTGCCCAGGCGGGTCCAGATGTTGGCGAGCTCGTTGGGAAACTCGGCCAGCAGGAGCTTCTCGATGCGATCGTTGTAGGCTACCGCTTCTTCAACCGAAACGCCGGCCAGCCGGACGGTCGTGCCCACGATGGCCCCCTCCCCCAGCTTGGGCAGGAATTCGCCGCCCATGCGCAGGGCCAGAATGACCGCGGCCATCAGAATCGCCAGCGCGCCCAGCAGGGTGAACGCCCGGAAACGCATAGCCAGGGCCAGGACCGGCGCGTAGAGGCGATGCGTGGCCCGCACCAGCCAAGGCTCCTTTTCATTGACCTGCTTCGGCAGAAACAGGCTGGCCAGGACGGGCGTGAGGGTGAGCGATAGAATCAGCGAGCCGGCCAGCGCGAAGATCATCGTCAGCGCCATCGGTTTGAACAGCTTTCCTTCCACCCCTTCCAGCGCCAGGATGGGCAGGAACACGATTAAAATGATGCCGACGCCGAAGGCCACAGGCCGCGCCACTTCCAGCGGCGCGCTGGTGAGGGTTTCGTCGCGTTCTTGCTTCGTCAACGGACGCCCCAACTCACGCTGGCGCAGCGCCAGCCGGCGCATGGCATTTTCGACCATTACCACCGAGCCATCCACGATGAGTCCGAAGTCAACCGCACCCAGGCTCAGCAAGCTGGCGGAGATGCCGGTCTGCAGCATCAAGTCGCCGGCGAACAGCATTGAAAGCGGAATGGCCGCCGCCACCACCAGACCCGCCCGCAGATTGCCCAGGAACGCGAAGAGAATCGCAATCACCATCAGCGCTCCAGCCAGCAGGTTGTGTTTAACGGTTTCGATGACCTTGTCCACGAGTTCCGTGCGGTCATAGAGCACCTGGACGACCACGTCTTTGGGCAGGGTCTTTTGAACTTCAGCGAGCTTGTCTTTCAAGCCGCGCGTGACGACGGCGCTATTTTCCCCCATGAGCATGAACCCCAGGCCCAGCACGATTTCGCCTTTGCCCGCGCCCGTCACCGCCCCACGCCGAATCTCATGGTCCACCTTCACCTCGGCGACGTCGCGCACGCGCACCGGCACGCCATCGTGTGCGGTGATGACGATGTTGGCGATTTCCTGGGCGTTCGTGGTCAGCCCAAGGCCATGCACCAGCAAGGACTCTCCGCTGCGCACCACCTGGCCGCCGCCCACGTTTTGATTATTGGCCTCGAGCGCCTCAAAGAGCTGTTCGAGTGTAAGACCGTATTTGACCAATCGCTGTGGCTCCGTGATGACGTGGAACTGTTTCTCGAACCCGCCCCAGGTGTTGACCTCGGCCACGCCTCGCACCTTGCGCAACTGCGGCTTGACTACCCAGTCCTGGATTTCGCGCAGCTCCGTAAGCGTCCGGTTGGTGCTGTCCGAGCGGACGGCGTAATGAAACACTTCACCCAAGCCCGTAGAAATCGGGCCGAGTTGGGGCCGCGCAATGCCCGGCGGCAGCTCGATGGCTTGCAGTCGTTCGGTGATAAGCTGCCGCGCGAGGAAGATGCTCGTGGCATCGTCGAAGGTGGCCACGACTTGCGAGAGGCCGAACTTGGACACTGAGCGGATATTGATCAGGCCGGGCAGCCCGCCGATGGCCAGCTCTACGGGAATGGTGATTTGCGACTCGGCTTCCTGCGCATTCAGCGACGGCACCGTGGTATTGATTTGCACTTGCACCGGCGTCGTGTCCGGGAAGGCGTCGATGGGCAGGTTGGTGAGCGCGCGTCCGCCCACCAGGATGAGCAAGGCCGCCAGGATGGAGACGAGCAGTCGGTTCTTGAGCGAGATCGTGATAAGCCAGTTAAGCATTGGAAAATTCTTTCAGGTAATGGCTGGTCGCGGGTTAATCATCTGCGCAACCCGCGCCGAGCCGCGAAATAAGGAAGGCGGACTTGAGCGGGAAGACGTGGTTCACAGCGACAACTTCCTGTGGCTTCAAGCCCTCGATGATTTCCACCTTACCGTCGAATTTGGCCCCGAGCCGAACTACGCGAGCGTCGAACAAATCATCCGCTAGTTTCACGAACACAAAGCTCCTGCCTTCCATGCGTTGGATCGCCGAAGGCGGCAGCAACAACGCGCCTTCCGCTTGGCGAGTCAGGATGCGGGCCTGGGCAAACATCCTCGCTTTGAGCAACCCGTCCGGGTTGGCCACTTCGGCGCGGGCACGGGCCATGCGGCTCTTTTCGTCCACTTCCGCGCCGATCCAGGTCAGTTTGCCCGTGAACGTCTGGCCCGGCAACGACTCGACTCGCAGCTCGACTGTCTGGCCAATCTTCACCCGGGCCAGGGCCGATTCAGGAATGTTGAGCATGGCCCACATCACCGAGCGATCCGCGAGCGTGAACAAGGATTTGCCTGCTTCCACCAAAGCGCCGCGCACGGCGGTCCGCTCGACGATCTCACCCGCAAATGGCGCGCGCACCTCCATGAGCACCTGATCGTTGGGCTTGGCCACCAGCGCGTCAATCTGCTCCTCGGTGAATCCCTGAGTGCGGAGTTGCTGGCAGGCCGCGCGGTGCTCGGCCTCCGCTTGCTGCAAGTCCTTCTCCGAGGTCACCCGCTCAGCGCGTAGTTTGCGCTCGCGGTCGAGGGTCTGATGACTCAACACCGCTTTGGCCACGGCTTCCGCAATAGAGGCTGACCAAATCTTCACCACCGGCTGCTTTTCTTCCACCTTGCTGCCCAAGTCCACGGACACTTCCTGAATGATACCGCCCACCGGCGCGGCGATTTGGGCCAGCTTGTTTTGGTTGAACGCGAGCTCAGCGTAACACTCCACGGCGTCGGCAATCGTGCCCACGGTCGGCGCCGCGGTCTGAACGCCGGCGATGTCGGCGGAGTCATTGGAGGCTAGCCGCACCTTGGCCGACTCGCCGGGTTTCAGTGTCCCCGCCAGTAGCGGTCGGCAAATACCGCATTCCTCCAGCGGGACGTTGTGCTCCGCGCACATCTTCTTGCCCGGCGGGGCTTTGGTTTCGGCGGCTGGCTCACCGTGTTTGTGGCCCGCGTGATCATCTTGCCCGGCGGGCTCGCTCTGTTTGGAGCACGCGCTCAGCAGGCCCACGGCGGCGAGCAGTGGGAGGATGGTTAATTTGCAAATGATTTTGGTGTTCATAAATCGTCTCGTTATCACTCGTCATTCTTTGATTCCAGGCTGGTTGGGATTAATAGGCTTGGCTTCGCCGGAATTCCGGGCCACCAGGGCTTCAATCCCGGCCTGAGCCACGTTGAGTTCGAGCAGTTTCTGCTGGTAAGCCAGCCGCACTTCGGCGGCCGTGCGTTGCGTGTCCAGCAAGTCAATGAAACCGAACTTGCCTTCCTCGAAGCCGCGTTGGACGAGTCGCAGGGCCTCGTTTGCCTTGGGCAGGATCCGCTCACGGTAGTTGGCGGCTTGTTCCACAGCGGTTCGCAAGCGTTGGCTCGCCATGCCCCAATCCCGCAGCAGCCGTTGCTCCACCGCCGCAAGTTCCGACTCGGCGACTGATACATTGGCTTGTGCCTCCTGTTTCCTGCCCTTGGACCGGTCAATGATTGGCACCGGCACGGTCAGAGTAAACTGCACAATCGAACCGGCCCCGCCCGACTCCTGGCCACCAGCGGCCCCCAGTTTGACGTCAGGATACGGCTCCAGCCTGGCCCGCCGCGATGCCGCCTCCGCCCGTTCCTTGCTCGCCTGCGCCGCCAGCACGCTGGGATGCCGGGGTAGCCATTGCTCCGGACCGTTTTTCAGCAGCGACAAATCGCCCGTCTCCGACAGGGCGCCGGAGACGGGAACCGCTCTCAATTCAGGACGCCCCAAAAGCATGGCCAGCTTCTGGCGGGCGAGTTCCTGTTCCCGCTCAAAGCCAGCCAACTCGGTTCTGGCCTGTTCCCAAGGAATTTCCGCGCGCAACTGCTCCTGGTCAGCCGCCGCTCCGGCCTGCACTCGCTTGCGCGCTGTGGCGGCCGACGACTCGGCTACCCCGACCAGTTCGCGGGACACCTCCACCAAGCGGCCCGCCGCCAGCACCTCAAAGAAGGCTGTCTTCACGTCGCGCACTAACTCCACCCGCCGCAAGCCGTAGTCCGCCTCGCTAACGCGCACACCCAGGCTGCCGATTTTGCCGTCGAGCATCTTCTTGCCGGGGAACGGGACCGTTTGAGACACCCCAACGAGTTTCTTGGCATCAGAAAAACCGCCACCGCCCGTCGGCCAGTCTTCGGCGCTCAACTCCAGTTCGGGATTGGACCATAGCTTCGACTGGTAGGAACGCCCAGCCGCACTGCTGATCTGGCTGCCCGCCGCGCGAAGTTGCGGGTTGCTTTCGAGCGCTAAACGGACGGCAGCCTCCAGCGTGAGGGAGTTGGTGACTGATCCGGATTCAGCTTCCCGGCTGATTGCCGGGAGCACGCACGCACTACCCAGCGCCACCGCCAGGAGCAGCGGCCCGGTGAAGTAACCGAAGAACCTCACGGGCCAAGGCCAGCCACAATAAATCTCTTGCTTCATAAACAGACGACTCAGGTTGAAACAGACCAAAAGGACGGACAAAACGGCGTGAAATCACGCGACGCTTACAGAGGAATCCCCGCGGGGATTATTCAGGAAACTATGGATGGCGCGCGCGGCGGAAGCGCCGTGCGCTGGGAGAATTGCCAGATCCTCGGAAGGTCCGGCGGAGAGGAAGAAGCAGGAACCAGGCAGACGGATTCGCCAGCCTGGCAACTGTACGGCAAAGGAACCAACCAGGCGACGAACATGCGCAATGGCTTCAGCGGCGCCGGTTGCGGCTTGGCCAGCTTGTAAAAGCCGAGTTCCACTGCCGCGCAGCCGTCATCCTGGCAGTCCTTCTCATGGTGGGTCGGGTTCTTTTCGACGTCCGAATGCTGGCAACAGGAGAGGAATTCAAAGCCGGGCAGGATCTCCAGTCGGCAATGCGAGCCCGCCGCCACCCAAAGGGTCGCAATCACAACTGCGAAGATGATTCGCCAAGCTCGCACTTAGCACAATAGAAAGGCAAATGCGCCGAATGTTCAATCATTTAGTATCTCTCATTTTGTATCTCTGCTTTCCTCCGAGGGAGGTTTAGTGTTTAGTCGCCGCCGATTATGAGCAAAACGGCATTATTATTTGCAGGGCAAGGCGCGCAGGTCGTGGGCATGGGGAAAGACCTGGCAGAGAATTCGCCCGCCGCCAAGGCGTGGTTTGACCGCGCCAACGCGGCACTCGGATACGACCTCGCGGCCATCTGCTTCAGCGGGCCGGAGCCCGAGCTGACGAAAACGGAGCACGCGCAGCCCGGGATCTTCCTGGTAAGCTGGGTCGCCTTTGAACTGCTGAAGGAACGCGTGCCTTCCCTGGTGTTCGGAGCCACGGCCGGCTTGTCGCTGGGAGAGTTCACGGCGCTGACGGCAGCGGGCGCGCTGAGCTTTGAAGACGGGCTGAAAGTGGTGCGCCAGCGCGGGCGTTTCATGCAGGAGGCGTGCGCGGCGACCCAAGGTGGCATGGCGGCTATAATCGGCCTGAATGAGGCAGTCACACGCGAAGTCTGCGCCGAAACCGGCGTGGTTCTGGCAAACCTGAATTGTCCCGGGCAACTGGTGATCTCCGGCCCGACGGAAAAGCTGGGGCCGGCTTGCGCGCTGGCCAAAGCGAAAGGCGCCATGCGCGCCCTGCCACTCCCGGTCGCCGGCGCCTATCATTCGCCGCTCATGGCCAGCGCGCAGCCCAAGCTCGAGGCCGAACTAGCTCGGGTGACCTGGCGCGATCCAGTCGTCCCCGTCATCTCGAACGTGACTGCGCAGCCGCATGGCGGCCCGGATGCCATTCGGGGCCGATTGGTCGAGCAGGTCACTTCGTCGGTGCGCTGGGAGGAATCCATGCGTTACCTGATCGGGCAAGGATTCACGCGTTTCATTGAGCTGGGACCAGGCCGGGCCTTGAGCGGCTTTCTGAAGCGCATCGACAAGACGGCCCAGGTTCTGAACGCCGAAGACCTGGCGAGCCTGGAAACCACCGTAAAAAGGCTACAGGCTGAAGGCTGAAGGCTACAGGCTGAAGGCAAACCCATGCTCGATCCGCAATTCCGCCTTTAGCCTTTAGCCTTGCTATTGACAACCGCCTGGAGATAGGCGACAACACACGGGATCCATGAACGAACTAGCCGATAAAGTAGCGGTTGTTACGGGCGCTGGCCGCGGTATCGGCCAGGCGATTGCCCTGAAACTGGCTGCCGCCGGGGCGGATGTCGCCTGCGTCGATTTGCAGGCCGACTTCTGCACGGAAACCGTGCAAAAGGTCCAGGCACTCGGTCGCAAAGCGTGGAGCATTGGCGCGAACGTCGCCGAGGCGGCGAGCGTGGAGGCGGCGAGGGATCAGATCATCACGGCGGCCGGCAAAGTGGACATTCTGGTGAACAACGCCGGCATAACCAAGGACGGCTGGCTCATGCGCATGAGCGAAGCGGACTGGGACGCCGTGCTGGACGTCAATCTCAAGGGCACGTTCCTCTTCACCAAAGCCTTTACGCGCCTCTTTTTCCAACAGGAGTCCGGCCGCATCATTAACATTGCCTCCGTCGTCGGCATCATGGGCAACCCCGGGCAGTGCAATTATGGCGCCAGCAAGGCCGGCGTGATTGGCTTTACGAAGTCGGCCGCCCGGGAGCTGGCATCGCGGGGCATCACCGTGAACGCGATCGCCCCGGGCTTCATCGAGACCGCCATGACCGCCAAGCTCAAGCCCGAGGCCCGCGAGGCGCTCGCGAAGATGATTCCGCTGGCCAGCCTCGGCCAGCCGGAGGATGTGGCCAACGCGGTCCTGTTCTTCGCCAGCCCCGGCGCCCGTTATATCACGGGCCAGGTGCTCGCGGTGGACGGGGGCATGGCAATGTAACTTTTTACGATTCGGGGCTTGACGGGTTCCGAATCGTCGCTTAGACACACAGCAACACTTAAAACTGGAGTAAAACATGGCTGAGAAAACAATTGAGCAACGAATTAGAGACATTATTGTCGAGCAGTTGGGAGTGAACGCCGACCAGGTCACCCCCGACGCCAAGTTCATCGAAGATCTTGGGGCGGATTCGCTGGACACCGTGGAGTTGGTCATGGCGCTCGAAGAAGAGTTCGGCCATGAGATTCCCGATGAACAGGCGGAGAAACTTCAGAGCGTCGGCGACGTTATCAAATACATCGAAGACTTCCAGCAGAAGTAGCTGTGAGGTGAACACTTCCGGGGCGGAGGTTTGGAGTACACCCTTTAGGGTGTTCGAGGCTGAAAACACGCTAAAGCGTGGACTCCAAACTAGGCGCAGGTGCCCATAATGAGAATTGCATCAGCTTAAGCCGCCCCGCTTGATTTTATGGCTATCAACTGGGTCGAGCGCCGGGTAGTCATTACCGGCTTAGGCGCGGTGACTCCACTGGGCCACCAGGTCGATGCCTTCTGGAGCAACCTGATCAACGGCCAATGCGGCGTGGAAAAGATCGCCCGCTTTGATGCGTCCGGTTACGATTCGCAAATTGCCGCTGAAGTAAAGGACTTCGACCCGCTTCCCGCGTTGCCCTCACCCAAGGAGCTGCGGCGCACGGACCGTTTTGCCCAATTCGCCGTGCATGCGGCCTGGCAGGCTTTGGGCGACTCGGGGCTGGATCTGGACCGGGAGAATCGCGATGAGATCGGCGTGTTCATCGGCTCCGGTATCGGCGGTTTGTATACCGTCACGGAGCAATGCAGAGTTCTGATAGAACGCGGGCCGGACCGGCTTTCGCCCTTCATGATCCCCATGCTCATTGCGAACATGGGTTCGGGCCTGTTCTCGATGTATCACAAGCTGCGGGGACCCAACTTTGCGACCTGCTCGGCTTGCGCCACCTCCAACCACGCCCTGGGCGAAGCCTGGCGCACCATCAAGATGGGGGATGCGCAGGTCATGTTCGCCGGCGGCGCGGAGGCAACCATCGTGCCCGTCGGCATTGGCGGGTTCTGCGCTATGAGAGCACTGAGCACCCGCAACAACGATCCCCAGCACGCCTCGCGGCCGTTCGATAAGGAGCGGGATGGATTTGTGATGGGCGAAGGCGCCGGTGTGCTGGTGCTCGAAGAACTGGAACACGCGAAGAAGCGCGGCGCGAGAATCTACTGTGAGATGGTCGGCTACGGCAACACCGCCGATGCCAACCATGTGACCGCCCCGTCGCCGGAAGGCGAAGGCGCCGCCCGGTGCATGAAGATGGCCCTGCGCCACGCCGGCCTCAACCCCGAGGACATTTCTTACATCAATGCCCACGGCACTTCCACTCCCCAAGGGGACATTGCGGAAACCAAGGCGGTGAAGAGAGTTTTCGGCGAGCACTCCCGCAAACTGGCCATCAGCTCGACCAAAGGCGCCATCGGCCACATGCTGGGGGCGGCCGGCGCCGTGGAGATGGTCATCTGCACCAAGGCCATCGAGACTGGCACCGTCCCTCCGACCATCAACTACGTCGTCCCGGACCCGGAATGCGATCTGGATTGCGTCCCCAATGCCGCCCGCCAGATGAAGGTCGAAGCGGTCCTGAACAATTCCTTCGGCTTCGGTGGCCACAATGCCAGTATCCTGGCGAAGCGGTTTACGGGTTAATTGAACTTTCTTTCCCTCATCGAGGCCAAACGCGACGGGCACTCGCTGGACCCAGTCCAGCTCAAGGAATCCATCTCGGCCTACACCACCGGCCGGGTACCGGATTACCAGATGGCCGCGTTCCTAATGGCCGTCTATTTCCGCGGCCTGAACGCTGCGGAGACAGGTGCGCTCATGCGCGCCATGCGCGACTCCGGAGACGTGCTGCGTTTCCCCGCCGACCCACGCCCCCTGGTTGATAAACATTCCACCGGCGGAATCGGGGACAAAGTCTCACTGCCGCTGGCCCCCTTGCTGGCTTGCCTTGGATTTCGTGTGCCGATGATCTCAGGGCGCGGGCTCGGCATCACCGGCGGCACGCTCGACAAGCTCGATTCCATACCCGGCTTCCAAAGCCTGCCCTCCACCCAGCGCATCGTGGAGATTGTTCAGACCGTCGGCTGCGTCATCTGCGGCCAGACCGCCCGGATGGTGCCGGCGGACAAAGCCCTCTATGCCTTGCGGGATGCCACCGCCACCGTCCCGTCCATCCCGCTCATTGTCGCCTCGATTCTTTCAAAGAAGCTGGCCGAAAGCCTGGAAGCCCTCGTGCTCACCGTGAAATTCGGCGTCGCGGCCTTCATGCCCACGCTGGAAAGAGCGCACGAGCTGGCCCAGGCGCTGGTCGCGCTGGCCAACGAATCCGGGGTGAAAACCCGCGCTCTGCTGACCAACATGCACATCCCGCTCGGCCGCTCCGCCGGGAATTGGATCGAGGTAAAGGAGTCGGTCGAGTGTTTGGAAGGCCGCGGGCCCAAGGACCTCCGTGAACTTGTTCTTGCCTGCGCCGCGCATCTGCTGGTCCAAACCGGCAAAGCCAAAACACTGGACGCCGCGCTCCAGCAGGCCGCGGACTGCCTGGCCTCCGGCAAACCGCGCCAGAAATGGAACGAACTGCTCGCAGCCCAAGGGGCAGACCTTCCCGCCTTCGACCGGAAGCTGGCTCTGGAGCATACCGCCCCGGTTGTGGTTGAGTTGAAAGCACCCGCCTCAGGCTACGTCTCGCGCTGCGACGCCCGCATTATTGGCGAGGTGGTTCGTGACCTGGGCGGCGGGCGCTTCACGAAAGAGTCCGGCATCAACTACGACGTCGGAGTGGATGCGATTGCCAAGCCGGCGGAATCCATCACAGCCGGGGGCTTGCTGGCTCGCATCCACGCTACGGATCTCGCGCAGGCGGAAGCCGCTGGGGCACGGTTGAAAACGGCGTTCGAGGTTTCCGCGCAACCCCCTGTGGCAAATCCGATTATCGCGGGCACAATCTAGCTCCAACGCCAGGCTCTGCGGCTACGGACTGTTTTCCTGGACAGCGGGTGCGGACATACAAGATAGATCCGAAACCCGCCCAGTGAATTAGCAGGAAGACTTCACGGGCCAAGGAAATCCGAAGGATGGCCGAACTCGTAAATCGTAAATGGTTAACCCGAGTTTCGCACGTC
>SESF01028692.1_pt1 | contig 12623 bp, 10 predicted proteins | sample 3171521 | NCBI WGS metagenome assembly SESF01 (sample SAMN10866945, study PRJNA518727) | freshwater metagenome | biome: subpolar coniferous forest; feature: holomictic lake; material: water; isolation source: holomictic Lake 227, 6 m and 8 m depth | place: Canada: near Kenora, Ontario | collected...
AATTCTGCTGATAATATGCTGCGGCAGAATCTTCCTCAAGCATATGCCGAGAATGGGGCAATTTATTTGAATCGGATATTTTCTCTTATCGAAGAACAAACGTTTATTCCTGAAAATAAAACACACCCATATATTATGCCTCCGGAGCGTTCGATAGATATTGACACTCCGTGGGATCTTTACTTGGCTGAGCTGATATTAAAAGAGCAGAAAATAAAAGAGCAGAAAATTGTTTATGATTAAAAAGCCACAAAGATTTCTTACATAAAAACACCCTTGTGAAATCTGATATGCACAAGAAAAAAAGAAATCAAAGAGATTTTTATACGGAGAGCACAATCCTAATAAACAATAAAGTATAATAATAACATAGTAGGAAGGAACATTCCATGAAATATTGCAAAAAATGTCTAATGCCAGACACCAGACCCGGGATTCAGTTCCATGATGATGGTATCTGTGCACCGTGTCATAATTATGAAAAACAAAAAACTACTGACTGGGGTCAAAGGAAAATGGAACTGGAGAAAACATGCAATAAATATCGTGGAAAATATGGCGATGGTTATGACTGTGCGATTTCGGTTTCTGGGGGAAAAGATTCACACTTCCAAGTATACATAATGAAAGAAGTCATGAAGATGAATCCTGTTTTGATATCAGTTGGAAATATTGACTGGACAGAAACAGGAAGAAAAAATTTAGCAAACTTATCAGATACATTTGATTGTGATATTATCTCGTTGATGCCCAATCATCACGTAGCAAGGCAGATGGCAAAAAAAGCATTTTCTGAGATCGGATCTCCCACATGGTATGCGGATGCTTTAATTTATGCATATCCCTATCGCATGACCATGCAACTGGACTTGCATCTATTGGTATACGGAGAAAATGTAAATTATTCGTATGGTGGAAAATATAATCAGGAGACTCCCTCTGCAAAAATGCAACCATTAAATGATGTTGTAAAACCGATCTGGAAAGAGTGGTTTAAGGATGGGCAGGTAACTGAAAAGGAGTTGGCATCTGCCAGGCAACCTGCATTAGAAGAATGTGAAAAACATGGGTTAGATCCAATTTATTTAAGTTACTTTGTTCCCTGGGACAGTCACCACAACTATCAGGTTGCAAAACGATGGGGATTCCGTCAGTTATCCCATGAGTATGTACGGGAAGGGACCATTGAACAATATAATCAGATCGATTCGATAAGTTACCTTCTCAACCAATATTTAAAATACCCAAAATTTGGTCATGCATCAGCAACTGAGATGGCTTCACGCTGGATTCGTGCCGGGCTTAAAAAGAGAGACGAGATGATCCCATTAGTTAAAGAGTACGATAAAAATCTTGATCAGGGTATTGTTGATCACTTCTGTGAGTTTGTCCGAATGAGTCCACGGGAATTTTGGGCAATTATGGATAAATGGTATAACCCGGAGTTATTCTTCCAGGATGCAGATGGCGTCTGGCATGAAAAATTTGAAGTGGGTGTTGGGTTAGCAAAATAACTTGATAGACGAAGGAGATTTTTGATTACGCCCCATTTTTTGAGGGGTGTCTTCCCCTGCGACGGGCATGTCGATATTCCACACCCCGTGAACTCAGGAAAAGTTAAATGGGTCGACATTTTTCGGTGATGTAAATTCTACAGAGCCGTTTTTCGAAATCTTCTAAAGCTTTATTTCGAGAATCTCAATATTACAGATTATTGATAATCCGTTGATTAAAAGACGTTTGTGAGTGTCAGTAGTAATTGTCCAAGTTCTTGTTGGATCATTTTTATTCTCACAGATGTCAAATGGCATTTGAAAAGGATAGAATGTGTGTCTATTAAATCCAATGGTGTTATCTAAATAATCCGAAATTGATTTTTTTGAGAAAATATTCCATCCCGGTTCGCGATGTTCACAATTCATATCAGGAACCAACCGGTATTTTATCCAGACATCAATAGGATATTGATTAAATAATCCTATGATGTATATTCTGCCTCCTGACTTTTTTGTCCATTTTATTAAGTTTGACAAACAGGGTTCGAAATCATCGAATATTTGAAGAACTCCGTTTAAAACAGAAATATCAACACTAGAACTTGGTAATAACTCTTTATTTAATACGTTTCCTTTGGAAAAAAAAACACCTTTAACATTTAATTGTGCTTTTTCAATTAATTCTGGTACAACATCATATCCACGACAAATCCCATTTGGAACTTCTTGTGAGAAATAGTAAAGAAATTCACCGGAAGCACAACCAAAATCACAAACAAGACTATCTTTTGATAGAGTGCCATTTTGTTTTACCAGCTCTACAATTCGTTTAAAATATTCCTTTGGTGTATTGTATCTATCTTCTTCTAAATAAATGGCTTTATCAGCAGTTCTTGTTTTATCCATAATAACTATACGTATAGCATTCTATTATTTCTAATACTATCCCTCAATATTTAATCGTTTGATCATTCACTTTACTTTATGCTGTATCGATAGATAATTAGATAACAAGGTGGTTTTATGCAATTTATAGAAATTGCCGGAAGAAAAATAGGGTCTGCATATCCTCCATTAGTCATCGCAGAAATTGGTATTAATCATGAAGGGGACATTAAAAAAGCCATCCGGATGGTGGATGATGCATATTCAGCAGGATGCGAATGTGCAAAATTTCAATGTCACGTTATATCGGATGAGATGATCCCAAATAAGGTCATTCCTGGAAATGCATCAGAAAGTATCTGGGACATCATGTCCCGCTGTGCATTGAATGAAAAAGATGACCGTTTTTTAAAAGAATATGTCGAATCAAAAGGCATGCTTTACCTTTCCACACCGTTTTCAAGAGAAGCAGCGATACGATTGGAAAAAATGGACGTTCCCGCATACAAAATTGGTTCGGGAGAGTGTAACAATTATCCCCTTATTGAGCATATTGCCAAATATGGTAAGCCTGTAATATTAAGTACGGGTATGAATGATATCAAATCTATCGAACCGGCTGTAGAAATATTCAGGAAAGAAGATGTTCCATTCGCCCTGTTGCATTGTACCTCGATTTATCCAACTCCGTATTCGAAAGTGCGCCTCGGTGCATTACACGATTTGGAAAAAGCATTTCTTGATGCTGTACTCGGTCTTAGTGACCATTCTCTGGGTAATTACACCTGTTTTGCTGCTGTAGCTTTAGGTGCATCGATCTTAGAAAAACATTTTACTTCAGATAAAAAGTGGCCCGGACCAGATAATCCCATTTCCCTTGAACCGCATGAACTCAAAGATCTCATTCATGGTTCACATGCAATTCATGAAGCCATGGGTGGTAAAAAGGACATTCTGCCAGATGAAAAGCCCACTATTGATTTCGCGTATGCATGTGTTGTGTCCACACGAGATATTTCAGAAGGGGATGTTTTAACCGCTGAAAATATTTGGGTAAAAAGACCCGGAACTGGAGAAATAAAAGCACAATATTACGAGAAAATTCTGGGGAAACGCGTATTAGGGGATATTGGAAAAGATCAACAAATACGGTGGGTGGATATCCAGTAATTTTTAAGGATAACCTTTTTTTTATTCCAGTCGGGATAAGAGTTGCTTAAAATCGTCTGAGGTTAATATCATTTTGGGACTGGATTGACCATCACTCTGACAATTGTAACTAATCACATTTTCATGAGGAAGTGAGAGAGTATCATGAACGTGTTCTCCCTGCTTGGTTCCAATGATATTTAATTTAGTATCAACATTACCGAATTTTTCTATCATCGCTTTTGCAAGATCATCCATCTGGACCAGATTGTGTTCCGGAATGTAAACCGTGCCGGTTTTACCGTGGTCAAGGATTTGTAGAATAAAAGATGACAGTTGCAGACCACCGATAAAGAATCTGGTCATTGCCGGGTTTGTTAAATCGATTTCGTTTCTTGTTTTGATCTGGTTTTTCCAGATACTTATGACCCCGCCATCCGAATCAAGAATATTTCCTGACCTCACTACTAAATATTTTTTTGTCGGATGCTTTTTTGATTGGTCAAGAATTATTTTTTCCATCAGCAGTTTCGTGGCACCATAACAACTTTCGGGATGAATTGCTTTGTTTGTCGAGATTGCTAGGAACGTGACGCCATTAAAGTGATTTAAAAGATTGATCGAACCTTCAATATTGGTTCTCACCGCTTCAATAGGATTTTGTTCACAATACGAGATATCCTTAAGTGCAGCAAGATGGATCACGGTATCAACATCTTCCATACAATCCTTAACAAACCCCTCATCCCTGATATCACCAACAACTTGTTGAGATGAGATGTCTGATAACTTTCTAATGGGTGTGGTGCAGATGCAATTTGGATTCCTGACAATAATTTTTACATGAATTTTTTTTTGATTATTTTTAAGAAGATTCAGAATTTTTTTCCCGAGAAAACCATTTCCACCGGAGATTAACATTGTTTCCATGTTTTCAACCCTCGTCATTTTGAAGTGCAAGATTCGACAATGATGCAATATCGCTCATAAATTCCCGGAGCACTGGGGGTATTTGGGATATTCGTAACATACTCAAGCGATAACTCCTTAAAATATGCTAATTATTCAAAAAAACTTTTATGAACAATTCCATTGAGATCAATCTCACCGAGTATTTTTACAATTTTGTCTCCAGATTCCCCAGTTCCATAGATAAATTGTCGATCATATCGTCCATGGTTGAGACTTTTTTCAATTGCGTCCCTGATTTCTTTCTTGTGATTCCCGACATTTATTACATTGCTTCCGGATTCTCGCCTGTTTTGCCGAGTACCGATATTTACTGCGGGGGTTCCGAAGTAACAGGATTCCCGAATTCCACTGCTGGAATTACCGACAATGCAATCACAATGAGCTAATAACCGTATGAATTCTTCAAAAACTATATGCCGATAAAACTGAATTTTTGAATCCTTTTTAGTTGATTTAATCTTTTCAATCTCTTGGGATATTTCAATTGTGCCGGCATCAGGGTTCGGGTATATTCCAAGTGTCTGGACATTCAACTCGGTGATTGCTTGAAGGGATTCAATTATATGTGATCTGGTGCGGCTAAATTCAGTTGTAACAGGATGTTGTATCCAGATGATGAACTGTTGACGGGGATCGAGATTGTATTTTTTATACAATTCCTCTCTCGAGCCAATATCAACCGTTTTAATAATATCCACAGATGGGCATCCAACATTAAATACATGGCGGGGATTCTCTCCCATCCGGATTATTCTTTCTGCACTTTTTTGGGTTGATGGAAAGTGGAGATGGGCAAGTTTAGTCATCGCATGACGGATGCTTTCATCGATTGTACCGGTAAGTTCACCTCCCTGAATATGAGCTAACGGAATATTCATTAAAGCTGCAGTGATAGCTGCTCCAAAAGAATCGTATCGATCAAAACCGACAATAATAATGTCCGGTTTGAAAATCTCATATAAGCTCGGTAATTCAAGACAGCATAGTCCAACGGATTTTGCCATTGATGCCGGGTCGCCACCACTGATCATGGTACGTGCAATGGCATCAACCTTAAAACCATCCATCATTATTGAATCAATCGTTTTTCCATATTCCTCCAGAATCAGTGCTGATGTTCCAATAAGAATTAATTGTAATTCTTTATTTTCCTGGATTGCTTTCAGAATAGACTTCAATCGGCTATACTCAGCCCTATTTGCAATGACTACACAGATTTTTCGCATCACATTCACCTTAAAATACAATAGATCCCATTTTTCCGGAACAGTGAAGATTTGATAATTGATCCTGTAATGTTTTAGTTTATCAGTATTCTCTAAAAAAGGTATAAGTATGATGAAACGTTCAAGTTCTCATAAGCAAAGATCTATGAGAAATAATTTCGGGGCTGTACATATTATGACAAAGATCTATTCTCCACCGGTGCATCTCACTCACTACTATCCCCATGAACTGGGATATCGGGTATCGCACCCTCTCACGGAGAAAGTTGCAAATGATATCGTAAGCCTGCAAATTTACCTTGGCATGCCGGTTGAAGATATAGAAAAAGTCGTTCAGGATATTTCAGAATATTATGGGGGGAACTAAGATGGATATAGCAAGCTTCTATCATGGAAAGAGGATTTTGGTCACGGGTGGCGTTGGCTCTATTGGTAGTCACCTGGTCAGGGAAATTCTTAAGTATGACCCCGAATATATCCGTGTCTTTGACAATAACGAAAGCGGTCTCTTTGATCTTGAACAGGAAGTGAACTCCGTAAAGATCCGTCCACTCATTGGGGACATACGGGATAAAGAAAGACTCGCAATGGCAATGGAAAATGTTGAGATTGTCTTCCATGCGGCTGCACTCAAACATGTCCCCCTCTGTGAGTTTAATCCCTTTGATGCGGTAAAGACGAATGTTATCGGAACACAGAATGTACTTGAAGGCGCTTACGCCCAGGGAGTACAAAAAGTAATCACCATAAGCACCGATAAGGCAGTGAATCCTTCAAATGTCATGGGTGCAACGAAATTACTTGCAGAGCGGCTTACTATCTCTGCGAACAGTTATCGAGGGCATAAGAAGACGGTATTTTCATGTGTACGGTTTGGAAATGTTCTGAATTCACGGGGATCTGTTCTACCCTTATTCATAAAACAGATTCAGAACGGGGGTCCGATAACCGTTACACATCCAGATATGAGACGCTTCATTATGGATATCCCTTCTGCAAGTCATCTCATTCTTACAGCAGGAACGCGTTCTTGTGGGAATGAAATCTTTATCCTGAAGATGCCGGCACTCCGCATTATGGATCTTGCAGAGGTGATGAGGGCGAAGTTAGCACTACGTTATGGCTTTAAACCAGAGGACATTCCAATTACGGTTGTTGGATTGAGAGGTGGTGAGAAAATCGATGAATTACTTATGTCATTAGATGAAACATCATGTGCTTTTGAGAATGATAATATGTATCTTTTGCTACCCAAGGATATACCCTATGTGGATTATTCTCTTTTGGATACAGTGCCGCAAGGTTTCAAACCTACAATGGTTAATTCAATCTCATCAGAACATGCGAAGTTGATGACGAAGGAAGAGATTGGCTTTATTTTGGACAATCTCGATATCAACTATCCCCATTCTACCAACTGAAAATCAATAATCCAAAAAACCTATTAGGATAGGGAAAACCCCTTGTCAAAAGCAATTTCAGGATTTTTCAATCAATTAAAAGGTGTGAAGGAATGAATGGCATACAAAAAATTGCTGGTATACTCAAATCTATCCGAATACAAACCCCTCAAAAAGCACCTGTGCTCGTTTTCGATCCTGAGGGTAGTAAAGATCTTATCAACCTTGTATTACCCGGGATACAGTATTCCAGTTTACCTATCAGGAATGAATTTTTTTACCTTTCCCCTATCATTTTGATGATGATGATTAAAAATTTTAATTATCGTGCGTTAATTTCTGGAAAAAAAGTTATCAGTCTTATCTACCTGTCGTATATCTACACCATTACAGAATGTATTCAGCCTTCTATTGTAATTACATATGTTGATAACCAACCCACCTTTCAGTGGCTTTCAAGAAATTACCCAAATGCCCAGTTTTTTGCAGTTCAAAACGGCGCGCGGAATAAATCCGATCTCTATGACTCGTTAAAAAATCCAGACCAGACGGTGATAAAAATGTCTATGCCGAATTTTATTTGTTTCGGACAGGACGATGTGGATAATTATACCCGTTTTGGTCACCAGATCGATCATTTTTATTGCAAGGGCTCCTTAAGATGCAGTTATTACCGGTATTGCACTCCGAGAACGCCGGGAAAAAATACGTATGATATTTGTCTGGTTTCTCAGTATATTAAAGAGATTTTTGACAATGACAATTCCCTTGGGTTCAAAGAAGCATTCACGGAAATATTACAGTTGTTAAAAAAATATCTCGAAATTCACCATAGCCACACATGTGTAGCACTTCGTTCTTCATCAGCGGAAGAAAAAAAATATTATTCTGATTTTTTCGGGGATTTGGTTACTATTATCCCTCAAAATCCAAATGATTTTTTTTCTACGTATCGTGCAATGGATTTTAGTGAAGTGATTATTGGATTCACTTCAACAGCACCTCTCGAAGCGTTTGGATGGGGAAAAAAAGTCCTGTATTGTAATTATTGGGGGGATTTCGAAATTGCAGAATTTTATCACTCGGGGATTTGTTCCATAACCCAAAAAGATTATGATTCATTTGAGCAATCTCTCTCACTTCTGTTGATGATGGATTCTGAAGAATTTACTCAAAAAACTAAAGATGCCCAAAGATACATGATGGCTTACGATCCTGAACAACCGGTCCATGAATTTTTGAGGAAAATTATTACTGACGCATCCCATTGATCTCTGCGTTATCTCCCACGGGGTTGTCTAATCCCCAACGGTTTTCCCATGATGCGGTGCATCATCTGTTTCCCTCTCCTGTCCCATGTATAACTGATAATACTCACCTTTCTTATCCATCAATGCATCATGCGCACCACTTTCAACTATCGCCCCGGCTCTCATCACATGAATAACATCCGCGCCCTGAATCGTTGACAATCTGTGTGCTATTGTAATAACCGTCATGTTTTCAGATAACTGCTGAACAGAATCAATAATTTTCTTTTCTGAAATATTATCTAATGAACTGGTCGCCTCATCCAGCAGTAAAATATCAGGATTCCGGAGTATAATCCGCGCAATGGCAATTCGCTGTCTCTGCCCTCCTGATAGTTTAATCCCCTGATCTCCGATAATTGTATCGTAGCCCCGGTCAGTATTAATGATAAAGTCATGGGCATCAGCACGTTTTGCCGCCTCAATTATTTCTTGATCATTGCAATCCAGCCCAAACCTGATATTTTCCTTAATGGTATCATGATAAATAAAAGTCTCCTGACCAATATATCCAAGAAATCTCAGATAATCAGCATGGTCAAAGTCATCTAAATTGACCCCATCAACAAAAATACCGCCTGTCCTAGGTTTGTAGAGCAATGCCAGAAGATTTGCTGTACTCGTCTTACCGGAACCCGAATTCCCCACAATCGCAATTTTTTTGTTTTTGCCAATCTCAAATGAGAGATTATTAATAGTATCCTGTTGAGCCCCGGGATACCTGAACGATACGTCTTTAAACTCGATCTTATCTTTAAATAAAAACATCCGTTTATTATCGCTGGTTTTTTCAGTACACTCCTTATCGCTATCAGCGTTCAATTCATCATACACAAGCGTAAGTGCCGGAAGCGACTGTACAATACTAGACAAATTAGTCTGGGTTGCAGTTAAAGCGGGGATCAAACGGTACAGAGCGAGCATAAATGTTCCAAAAATTCCAATATAAGCAATAAAATTCTCACCGGTAAAAAAGTACAAAAGGATAGCACCAATAGAAATAATTGAGAACATTATTAAATCATTAATAATTGAGGGAATCTTGTTAAGAGCAATTGAATTAGTATAAACTTTTAAAAGTTTCTTTACCGCAGAATCATATTTTCCCTTCCATACTTCGATCGAACCTGTTATAAAAATAGTCTTTATTCCTGATATGAACTCCTGGTATACAACCGATTTTTCCATTGAAGCTCTGTTCCATACGACACTGTTTCTATACACTCTTGAAAATAAATGTTCCTTGATTAAGTATGCGTATATAGTACCGATTATGAGTAATACGACTGTAAGCCAGAATGAGAGATAAAATATAAACAAAATATACAGCAGAGAAGTCAGCAAATTTTTCACAAATTCAATAAAATTACCGATTGCATTCGCACTGTCATTCACAGCCCCTTGACCTATATATAATAAATCCCCCTGTTTCTTTCCTGCAAAATAGCTGTACTGATTATTCGTAATTCTGTCAAAAACACGCCGGTCTAATGAATCACGCACCGATGAAAAGAGATATGCTCCTGCATATGCAATGATTCCATAAAACACGGCAATAACAAAAGTGACAAGGAGCAAAAGCATTGCTGATGCAATAAAGGGATCAAGCGATGACGGTAATATCTTATCATAAAATGCATCGAGAAGTTTCGGCTGGTTTTGCACCCCAAGACCATAGTTAATGAGCGGATATACCAGCGATGTCCTAAACACCTCAAGCCCGCTGAGTACGATAACTCCGATCAGATATATTGCAAGTGTCTTTTTAAATGGGCTGAAAAGATAATGCAAAATCTTCAAAGAGTCTCTAATCACTGACAATCTGTAAAACCTCCTTTCCCTCTCATACAGGTACGTTGCATTTCTATTGGTACTGTAACTATTTTTGTTAAAATAACCAATCCACATAAACTTCACGGACATAAATAGACATCCTGCCGTTTTCTAAAAAATATATTAAGTTGGTTCAGTTCAATTCCCTGTTCGGAAGGGGCAAAGTCCATTTTTCAATGATTGAAATCTTTTCAACTCATATGCATGTGTCATCGGTTAAGCCCAAATTCCATCGTTTGACCTATTTTTGCTCACAAGGGTGTCCACAGATTGATTCATGTCGCATCGCGACAATCCGCACAAACCCATCATTCCAATCAGGAGTCAATCCAATAATGGTAACCCACAGGAGTTCACTGGCTGCAACAAACGAAACGTCGGTTCCACAGATCAAAATCCACTGAATTAATGCAGAGTTTTCCCTTAACCGATGACACATGAAATCATATGCGAAGCGAGAGAAAAAAGCCTCAGCCGTGATTTGAACCCAGAACCCGCTCATTACCAGTCAGCCGCTCTGCCAACTAACCCAATGAGGCGCCATACAATATTAAAAATTCCACGATAAAAAAGAGGGTGCTGATGGTGAAGCATCCACAGATATCATTGACTCCCCATCACACACGATGGCAAGGGTCCCGCACAAAATCGATAGATAAGGCAGGACAAGTGTCAGCCTTTTGACAAGATCGCGATGCAGACCGGGAAGAATAATCAGCAGCACCCGGTTTTTAAAAAAAGGCGGAAAAAATGATAATTCACCCGAAGTTGGGAAACTTAATCGCCCGGGTTTGAGCACTCATTATTCGCCAATTACGGAATTGCATTCCACCATCCGCGTGCGCAAAAAAACCATTAACAACATAGAGTAGATCAATCCTGTGTGGCGCTCCTTGCGGCACTTGATGAACAGGAAACCGGTGTTTCTATTTCCCGTTGTAGCCGGGTTTAGAGATTGCCGCATTGTCAACACGATTTGCAGAACCTCATTCTTCATTGGGGATTTGTGATGGGGTTGAAACAATTTTCACTCATTTTCTGGAAGAACTGAACATTGAACGAAATAAAAATTGCTATGCGGGAAGGGTGTGAGATACTGCAAACAATGTGCGGTGAAATTAAAACAACCAGCGACAATGTTCAAACATTTCCCCATTCAACAAAAAATTCTATCCCTCCGCCAACCCTTCATCCTTATACGAATCGTCCCGGAAAACAACCAGAGACACACTGGAAAACCAACCATGCGAGGCGCCCGACCAACAAAAGCTATTGAAGAAGCACAGCGATGCGCAGAAAAGATGGGATACCACTGGATAAAAAACACGGATCCTGCACTCCAGTTTGATGCGTTTATTTTCCGGGAATTAGCCATCTCTGCCGTCATAGTCAAAAAGATCCGGCATGCAATCGATGAGAAAACCTTTGTCGAAAAATTATTTCCTGATGAAGTCGAATCACTGCGCTCACTCCCACTTCCCCTGCAGGTGCTCCGCGAGATCTGGATACGAACACAGAACGAACGGGAATGGCGCCGGTTTTATATCTTTCCGGATACCACAGGTGAGATCGGCTTCAACCGGGCAGAGGGGTACATAAACCCCCACTTCCGGAAAGATGAGTGGAAAGCTTCTCTCCAGCATGTGATCGCCCGGTATTCAATCAAAGATGGGAAGCTGGAAAAACAAGCCTGAATCGGGCTCCGATTACTTGTTTTGTGACCCTGTTCTTTGACTCCAAAGGAAGTGGTGTCCACGCCCACGGAAAATGTTGTTTAAAACGATTGAATTTCAAATTGGACCGATTTTAATCCGTTTTGATCCTGCAATTTAGCGGGCTTCCGGCAACACCTTTTTTTGGGGGGGTATTTCACAGGTCATTTAGCATGAGATTTGCCTTACAGTGCCTGCTATATAGATCATATATTTTTAAATTTATAATTATAACTTCCTTACTTGCTCACTGCCTGTATACGCATGTCTCCTGATTTGTGATGTTCATTGGATTGGCTGGGAATGATGAAGTTAAAAGACAACCTCGCCTTTGCTCCACATCAAACGACACATCCTTCAGTGCCCAGAATTCTTCAGAAGTAAGAGCGGGATGGAATCGCTTGAACGGCGCCTTCACTAAAATTGACGATTGCATCGCGGAATGTATTATATTTCTCCTCCGGTCCGTCGAGTTGGTATTTCTTGCCGGGATTTCTGATTCGGATGGCGATGTTGTCAGAAGATATGGAACAGTTCCTATAATGATGTATATAATGAAAGAATTAAAAGATCATTCCCATATAACAGGATCGACTGCGGGATGTCATGTTGGATCTGTTTTATATTATTCAATAACCAT
>SESF01026221.1_pt1 | contig 12616 bp, 2 predicted proteins | sample 3171521 | NCBI WGS metagenome assembly SESF01 (sample SAMN10866945, study PRJNA518727) | freshwater metagenome | biome: subpolar coniferous forest; feature: holomictic lake; material: water; isolation source: holomictic Lake 227, 6 m and 8 m depth | place: Canada: near Kenora, Ontario | collected...
TCGCTCTTCCATCCCACCGCCCCCGCCCCGGCTAAAATCGCATTCGCTATCAAGCAGGCCATCGAAACTGCCAGCAATACGATCCAAAAGCCGACGGAAGCGCCGGATTGGCAGCCGGGGCTCCTGGAACCAATCTGCGCGCACGCATTTATCCACGAACCTAAAAACCAGACGGCTTCCCCGCTACAGCAAGCAGCCCAGGAGCAGGCCAACCAAACCCTGCGCAGCGCGCGCTTAGCCAAACAACTTCCCCCGCAGTTGCAGCACATCGTAGCTACGGTTCAAATCCAAAGAAAACAAGCGGTCGTCACAACCCGGCCACTACCGTTCTCCCTGGCAATCTGGCTCACAAAAAAGCACTACCATGCGGGGAATAATTACGCAGGCCGCCTCCTCATCACCCCCAACAAAAACGGGAGCCCGGACGCGCGCTTTGTCCCCCCGCGCGTATCAGCCAAAGAGCACACCATAATATTCCGCATCCTCAACCCAGAAACCATATTCACGATAGAAAACGGCCAAACCCGGCTGCGCGCCCCTTTCGCCCAGTTTATCGCCCGCACGAGCCGGACCACCAGTGCGGCCGCTACCTGTTTCTACCTCAAACGAAACATCCTCTGGGAAATACAACCGTAACCTATCCGACACACGTTTCACATGTTCATACTAAAATTCGCAGGCGAAGGCGCGGAAAAGGCCAGCTTCCAGCTTAAGAAGAAGCCGGGCGGGCTGTTCGAGCGGCCGGACGATCTCTCCTTCTACGGAGCCTACACCCGCTATGAACCGGCCAGCATAGAAGACGTTCCGATTTCTCGATGTGCTTCTTCTAGGAAAAGGTTCGGGCCGCCGTTGGGATGAAACTGTTGGAGTACCCAAACCGCGCCGCAGTTAAGCCCTTGGCGCAAGTGCAGTGGTTGTGAAGCCGCTCTATGGCAACAAGACTGCCCGATAGAACCGCTGAGCAGCGCTCTGCGTTTGCGCCCCGGTGATTACCACCGGAGTCTCGCTTAGCAGGTGCATACTTAGATCCGCCCAATCAACTAAGTTGGTTGAGTGTTGGACCGTGCATCCCTGGCCAGACGTTCCGGTCAGGCTAAACCTGAATTCACCGCCTGGTCCGACCGACAAGATCCCCAACTTGACGTGCGGGAGGGTTGTGGTGCTGTCGAGGATGGTCAGGATGGCGGAGGTTTGCTGGCCCATGCGAGCGCCCGGAGGAGAGCCTGCGGCCAAAATCAGGCTCAATTGAAGCGGTTCATCGCCTTCAAGCAGCGAGTCTGCCACCACTGGAATGGTGACGATCCGGTTCATGTTTCCCGGCCGGAAGGTTACCGTGACGGGCGTGGGATCGAAATCGGCATGGGCTGTGGCCCCGCCCAGAATTTCCGTCGGCGTAATGACCAACGTAACCTCTCCGGCGCTGCCGCCGTCGCGCCGAATCATCACCGGGTTCACCGTCGTTCCATCTTCCTTCACCCTGTACGATGCCTCCGTGAACGCAAACACGCCCGGCGAGTCATTGTCGATGATCGTGACCACGGCCTGGTTCTGTGTGCCAATCTGGGTTTGTGGCGGTGCCCCAGGCAGGAGGCTCAGCGTCAAGTGAATCGTCTCGTTGGTTTCGACCTGGTTATCGTCAATCAAAGTCGACGCCAGGTCCACGGTCCGGCTGATCTGGCCGTCCGCAAATTGCAGGTCAATGTTCGTTGTAGAATAGTCGCCGTCCTCATATCTTGCGGTTCCGTCGCTGAGAGTAATCCGCAGCCCGACTGGCCCTTTGTTTCCCTCGGCGCGAACGACCGTGACTGCGGATAAGGCCGCGCCATCCTCCAGCACGCGGAATTCGCTCTGGCTGAAGCTAAATGTGCCTAGGCGTGTCTCATCACCGGTGATGTCCCCCACCGGTGCCGCGGTAACCTGGGTTTGAAGCGCCTCGCCCGTGTTGGCTGCCAGTGCGTCATCTATCGCCTTGGCATTGGCGGCCACCAACGCCAGGTCATCGGCAATGCTCCCTTGCGCCAGGCCCTGAATCCGGCTGATCTCCTTGGCCGCACTCAAACCATTCATTGCCGCTGCCGCCGCCTGGTCCTTGAGCTGATTCACCTCGGCGATGATCTGCGCGGCACCTGCCGCAATGTCGGTGCTGAGGTGAATGTCGGCGTGACTAGCCGCTTGGGTTAGCACGTTCTGTATCTGACTCGGTGCGCTGATGCTAAAGGAAGCGTTGGTTTGCAACTGGACCGCCAACGCCGACGTGACAAGTCGCGCGAGTTGCTCCGAGTTCTGGTTATTCAAAGCCCCTTCCATCAACGCTGCGATCTGCACGGTCGTGTCCTGCACCTGGGCGGCGGCGCGCAGCACGGCCACGGCTAGTGGATCATTCGCGCGGGCTCCGGCGAAGGCGTCATAACTCGTAAGGTCGACTCGATTTGAAACGCCCAGCGCCTCCTGGACGCGTTCCTGGGCGTTCAAAACGGACAGACCTGGAGTCTGATCAAGTAATTCCTGCAACAAGGTGGTCAACGAGCTTACCACTGTCGAACCGGGCGGTGCGGTTAGAGCCGTGCGCAACGGTTGGCCGGTCGCGATGTCCAGCCCACCCTTAAGGACCAAGCAGCCCTCGGTCGGATCCAGCCGCCCATTGTGGTTCGTGTCAAACTCGCCCAGCGGCACCTGCAAGGCAAACTGGCCCTGGTCATCGGTGATCGTGCCCGGCTCGTTCCCATCCTGCTCGCCGTTGCGATTCGCATCAAAGAACACCGTGGCGTGGGCGACATAGCCATCCAGGCCCACACCCGCAAGAGTGCTGGTGCCGGCGTCGCTCAGGCGTCGGATCACCAGGTTGTCATAAATCAGCGTCGCCCCGTTGCTGTGCGGTCCGCCGAAACCGAGCGCGCAACCTGCAACGTAACCGGGGTTGGTGAAAGAGCGAGTGTAGATGTTGGCAGGGTTGCTGCCGTCCCGGAGGGTGATCTCAAACAGACCTGTGACGGCCGTGATCTTGAGTGTCAGGTGGTGCAGCACGCCCAAGGCCGGGGTGAAACCCATGTTTTGGTCCCCAAAACCGTACGGCCCGTCCACCTGGAATTGCCCTCCGCTGCAGCCCGGGTGAAAACCAACGAGGTTGTCCCCGACCACGAAGTTGACCTTGAACCCACAGGCGGTGCCGCCACCAATTGGCGCGCCCATATCCACGTCGATGAGCAGGTCACCGGGATAGCCGCTCATTAACATGGCATTGGCGTCGGTGTTGCGCAGCATCAGCACCCCGTTGCTGACACTCAGGCTGGCGGTGCCACTGTAGGAGAAGCGCGGGTAGGCCGCCCGGGTTTGTGCGGTGCCGGTGACATCGGTGTTGAAGCGCTCGACGCATATGGTCGGCGGCGTGCTCACACTGAGCGTGGCCGTCTGGCTGACGATGGAGCCGTTCGTCGTATCCCGCACCACCACGCTGTATTGGCCGGCGTCGCCGGGTTGGACGTTGGCCAGGGTCAGGGTGGCGGTGGTGGCGCCTGACACGTTCCCGCTGTCCAATAAAGCGCTCGCGCCTTTTCGCCATTGATAGCTCAGCGAGCTGGTGCCGACGGCTGCAACGCTGAAGGTGACGTTAGCGCCCGTGCCGACGCTTTGGCTAGCTGGCTGCACGGTAATGGTGAGGGTACCTGCACTCATGAGGGCCAGGCTGTGAGTACCCCCGCCGGCTATCGCCACCACGTTGCTCAGGCCCACCGGCGAGCCAGCTTGGCCGTAGGGGTTGAAGCCCCAGCCGACGAGCGTGCCATCTGCTCTCAGGGCCAGGCTGTAGTTGTCACCTGCGTCAATCGCCACCACATTGCTGAGCCCCGCCGGCAGATTGGTTTGGCCGTAGCCGTTGTGGCCCCAGGCGGCTACGGTGCCATCGTTCTTGAGAGCCAGACTGTGAGCGCTGCCGGCGGCAATGGCCACCACGTGGCCCAGGCTCACTGGCGGGCTGGCTTGGCCCCAATAGTTCTCGCCGCAGGCCAGGACCGTGCCATCACTCTTGAGCGCCAAAGAATGGTACATTCCGGCGGCGATCGCCACTACCTCGCTCAGACCCGCGGGGAACCTGGTTTGGCCGTGGTCTTGCGTGTAGTCACTCGGACCCCAGCTAACGATCCTGCCATCACTCCCCAGCGCCAGGGAGTGGAAGGTTCCGCCGGCGAGTGCCACCACGTCTCGCAGGCCGTTCGGAGGGCTAGCTTGGCCATTTCCGTTATCGCCCCAGCCGACAACGGTGCCGTCCTTCCTCAGCGCCAGCGCATGATAGCTTCCGGCGGTGATTGCCACCAAGTTGCTCAGCCCCTTGGGCACGCTCCTCTGACCGTAGGTATTGTCGCCCCAGCCAACCATCGTGCCATCCGCGTTCAGGACGAGGTTGAACTGCCTGCCGGCTGCCATCGCGACCAAATTGCTCAAGCCGGCCGGAGGGCTGGCTTCGCCGCATCGGTTATTACCCCAGGCCACGACGGCCCCCGCTACGGGTGGGGATGGCGTGAAGACGGTAAGCTGAGCCACCCGGCTGGTGACCGAGCCCAACGAGTTCATGACGATGACTTGGTATCCTCCGGCGTCATTGGTCTGGACATCGGCCAAGGTCAAGGTTGGACTGGCCACGCCAGAGACATCGCCACCGTTGGCCAGATTTACCCCGTTTTTGAGCCACTGGTAACTGAACGGCGTCGTGCCAAAGGCGGCCACACTGAACGTCACCGTCCTCTCAACCGGGGTCCTGCGGTTCGGCGGCTGCAAGGTGAGAACGGGAACGGCAGGCACGCTAGCTTCGACCCGGCCGGTGTGCCGGGCATTTTGATGGAACATCGGCCAGGGGCTATTGGCCAGGCCACCGGCGCTGGTGGTCCAGAGCGCATAGACTCTGTTGTTTGCTCCTATGTAAAGTGTCCCATCGTTGCCGAGCACCGGCGCACCGCCAGCGTCGCCACCGGCGGCGAACTCCCAGCGTTTGACCCCCGTCGCTCCATCCAAGGCATACAGCTTGCCGTCCGCAGAGCCGATGTACACCGTCCCGTCGGCACCAATCGCCGGCGAAGAACGGACCGCCCCTGCGGTGGTGAACTCCCACCGTTTGGCGCCGGTGTTCCCATCCAGCGCGTAAACTTTGCTATCGTCCGAGCCGATGTACACCGTCCCGTCCGGCGCGATGGCCGGCGAGGAAAACACATATCCGCCGGTCGGAACCTCCCATTTCTTGGCGCCGGTCGCACCATTAACAGCAAAAACGCTGGATCTGAAAGTGCAACCGAAGTAGATCGTCCCGTCGGCGCCAATCGCGGGCGAGGAATATATTTGCGCTCCAGCGTAGAATTGCCACCGTCTGGCACCGGTGGCCCTGTCCAAGGCGCAAAGCATTGCCGAATAAGTTCCGAAATAGAGGGTGCCGTCGGCCGCAATCGCGGGAGAGGACCAGATATACCTGGCATTTCCGTTATCGTCGATAAATACCCAGCGCTCGGCGCCCGTCGCTCCGTCCAAGGCAAACAGGTGCGGCTCGCTGCCGATGTAAAGGGTGCCGTCAGGTCCGATCGCCGGAGTGGACGAGATATGACTGCCCACCTCATTGATGATGTATTCCCACAGGATGTTCCCCGTGACGCCGTTCATGGCGTAGACCCTCCGGTTGTCGAACGCGAGATAGACCCTGCCATCGGCACCCACTGCGGGAGGCGATCCATTGCCCGCTCCGGCGGCCCGGCGCCACCGTTGAGCACCCGTGGCTCCGTCCAGGGCGTAAAGGACCCCGGACCCCGGCACGTACACGGTCCAATCCGGGCCGATGGCGGGTGAGGACGCGCCGCCTAGCGATGGATCATAGAATTCCCAGCGTTTGGTTCCGGCCGGCATTGTGCCCAGCGTAAGCGTCGCGATCTGGCTGGTCACAGAGCTAAAGGGGTTGGTGACGGTAACCTGGTAGCTGCCCGCGTCCCCGGCTTGCACGCTGGTTAGCGTGAGTATGGGCGTGGTGGTGCCAGAGACGTTGCCGCCGTCGGTCAGAGTGATGCCGTTCTTGCGCCACTGATGACTCAATGGCCCGGTGCCGATAGTCACCACGCTCAGCATGGCGTTGGCGCCAGTGGCGACGGTTTGGCTGGCTGGCTGGAGGGTAATGGCGAGGATGTCTGGACTCCTGAGGGCCAAGCTGTGGCCGCCCCCGGCGGCAATCGCCAGCACGTTGCCGTTGCCAAGACCCACCGGGATGTTGGTTAGACTGCCCCAGCCGATTAGCGTGCCATCACTTTTAAGCGCCAGACTGTGGTTGGCTCCCGCCGCGATTGCCACCACGCCGTTCAGGCCGGCTGGGACATTGGTCTGGCCAGATCCGTTGTAGCCCCACCCGATCACTGTGCCATCACGCTTGAGTGCCAGACCATGTTCGTTCCCCACGGCAATCGCCACCACGTTGCTCAGGCCGGCGGGAATACTGGTTGTGCCGTTTGGGCTGTAGCCCCAACCGACGATCGTGCCATCTCCTCTGAGCGCCAGACTGGCGTAAATGCCCGCGCCAATCGCCACCACGCCGCTCAAGCCGGTCGGAATATTGGTTTGGCCAAACATCGGACTTCCACCCCAGGCGACAACCGTGCCGTCCCCCTTGAGCGCTAGGCTATGGAAGGAGCCTGCGGCGACGGCTCGGACATTGCTCAGTCCCACCGGAGGTTTGGTTTGGCCCAGGCCGTTGTCCCCCCAGCCGACGACTGTGCCATCGCTCTTGAGCGCCAGGCTGTGAGCTCGGCCGGCGGCGATACCAGCCACACCGCTCAGGCCCGCCGGAGAATTGGTTTGGCCCAAGCTGCCCTGACCCCAACCAATTACGGTGCCATCACGCTTAAGGGCCAGACTGTGCGACAAGCCGGCGGCGATCGCGACCACGTTGCTTAGGTCAGCCGGAACATCGGTTTGGCCCCAGTTGTTGTTGCCCCAGGCAACCACGAACCCTTCGGCCAGCGGGCCTTGGGCCGTGACGGTGAGGACGGCCACTTGGCTGGTCAAGCTGCCACCCGTGTTGCTCACCACCACTGTGTAGTTGCCGGCATCAGCGGCCTGGACGAAGGCCAGTGTAAGCGCGGCGGTGGTGGCGCCCGAGAGACGCCCACCGTCGGCCAGATTCACGCCGCCTTTCCGCCACTGATAACTCAGCGGGTCCGTGCCGGTGGCCGTCACACTGAAGGTTGCTGTCGTTCCGGCCATGTTCGTTCGGCTTTGTGGTTGCCCGGTGATCGTCGGCATGACTAGAACCGTCAGCGTCGCCACCGCACTGGTAACCGAGCCGGCGGCATTCGTCACCACGGCTTGGTAGTTCGCTGCATCCATCGGTTGGACGTTCGCCAGAATCAGGCTCGCGCTGGTCGCGCCCGAGACGTTGCCTCCGTTGGCCAGGTTCACACCGTTCTTGAGCCATTGGTAACCTAACGGTGTTGTGCCCGTCACCGTGACGCTGAAGGTGGCGGCGGTGCCGGCGATGTTTGTGCGGCTCTGCGGCTGCAGCGCGATGGAAGGGTCCGCACCCGTTACTAGGGCGAAGCTCGAGAACCCGGCGGCGATCGCGATGACGTTACTCAACCCCGGTGGCGGAACCGTGTTGCCCCGATAGCCATCACCCCAGCAGACGACGGTGCCATCAAGCTTAAGCGCCAGATTATGGTACACACCCGCTGAAATGGCGACGACATTGCTCAGGCCCGCTGGAGGATTGGCGACGCTCAAACCCCAGCCGATCACAGTGCCATTGTTTAGAAGCGCGAGACTATGCTCACAACCAGCCGCAATCGCAACAACGTTCGTCAGCCCGTCCGGAAGGGTGGTTTGACCGCGGGAGTTGTCGCCCCAGGCAACGACGGTACTATCGGCCTTGAGCGCCAGGCTAAAGGCACAGCCCTTGGCAACTGCAACCACATTGCTCAGGCCAGCCGGAGGAGCGTTTTGGCCATCGGCGTCATGGCCCCACGCCGCGACGGTACCATTTGCCCGGAGCGCCAGACTGGAAGAACTTCGCGCGGAAATAGCAACGACATTATTGAGGCCGGACGGAACGTTAGTTTGGCCAAATTGGTTGCCCCCCCACGCGACGACAGTGCCGTCGGCCTTGAGCGCCACACTATGCATAGAATCGGCGGCGACGGCTATGACGCCACTTAGACCTACTGGGACATCGGTTTGACCGAACGGATTGGCAGTCTCGCCCCAAGCGGCAACGGTGCCGTCGGACTTGACCGCCAGTGCGTAGTCATCCCCTGCGGCGATTGCCACAACGTTTGTCAGTTCGGCGGGAACATTGCCTTCCCCGTGGTTGGTGTTGCCCCAGTGTACCACCCGGCCCATAGGGAGGGCTTGGGCAAGAATGGTTAAGACGGCCACTTGGCTGGTCACGGAGCCAAAGGCGTTGGTGATGATTACCGTGTAGTTGCCCGCATCATTGGTCTGGGCGGTGGAAAGACCCAGTGAGGGCGAAGCCGCGCCGCTGATGCGCAGACCGTCAACCAGATTGGTGTTGTTGAAGCGCCACTGGTAGCTCAAAGGCTCGGTGCCGCTGGCGGTCACGTTGAATGTAGCCGTGGTCCCGAGCAAGTTCGTCCGGCTCTGCGGCTGCACTGTGATGGCCGGAGGAACCCGGACCGTCAGCGTCGCCACTGCACTCGTCACCGAACCGGCGGCGTTGGCCACGATGACTTGGTAGTTGCCCGCGTCGGCCGCTTGGACGCTGCTGATCGTGAGGACGGTGGTAGTCACGCCACTAATCCGCCCGCCATTCAAGAGGTTTGTCCCGTCCTTGCGCCATTGGTAATTTAATGGTGCGGTGCCAGTCGCGATGACGGAGAAGGTCACGTTAGTGCCTGGGGCTATCGTCTGGCTCAACGGCTGTTGGGTGATGTTGGGCATAACGCCCACCGAATTCACCACCACGGTAAAACTCTTCGTGTCGCTCAAAGGCGGCATTCCGTTGTCGGTCACTTTCACGGTGATGATATTCGTGCCGGGCGCTTGCGCCCCGGTGGGGGTCCAGATCAACACCCCGGTAGTGGGATTCAAACTGGCACCCGTTGGTCCGGAAACGACGCTAAAGGTCAGCGTATTCGCCGGCAGGTCCGCGTCGGTCGCGGTGTTCGTCACCTGCAAAGTGGTCATGGCCGTCACCGTTTGGTTGGTCGGCACCCGGAGTACCGGGGCAGTATTCACTTCCCGAACCACCACCGTGAAGCTCTTCGTGTCGCTCAAAGATGGCACCCCGTTATCGGTCACCCGCACGGTGACCACATTGGTCCCAGGCCCTTGGGCTTCGGTGGGCCTCCAGGTCAGCACACCGCTGGCTGGATTCACACTCAGGCCCGCTGGCCCCGAGACCAGACTGAAGGTCAGCGTGTTGGCCGGCAGATCCGGATCGGTCGCCGTATTGGTCACGGTCAAGGTGCTGAGTTCATCGACGGTTTGGTTCGGCGGCACGATTAGCACCGGCGCACGGTTGGTGGAGCCAGGCAGGGAATCCATCGTCAATGGGTTCGGGTCCGCAAACCGAATCGCCGGATTCACCATGCTCGCGAACTGGTATTCGACTTCGCCTCGAATCTGTTGAGCCCCCGTCGCCGCAGCCGGTACCTGCACCGTATAGACCATTCGGATCGGACTCGGCGGCAATGTCCCCAGCCACAGAATCTCCCCACCGCTCAATTCGAGATTGCCGTCCCCGCTCAGCGAGCCCAGCGTCCAACCGCTGGGCAACTGCGGCCGCCACAACAATGACCACAGCGCATTCGTGTAGGTGAAAGTGTTGGTGACATTCAATGCCGCGCCGGCCACATACTGCGCCGACGATAGGTGGGTCACCGCCGGACCGCCTTGAGCCTTTGCCGTCAATGGGTTGGGCTCAGCAAACCGATTCGTTGGGTTGGCCATGCCCGCAAATTGGTATTCCGCTTCGCCTTGGATCTGCTGGTCTCCAGCCGACCCCGCCGGCACCAGCACTGTATAAACCATGCTGATCGGACTTGGCGGCAGAGTGCCCGTCCAGAGAATCTCCCCAGCGCTCAATTCGGGGTTGCCGTCCCCGCTCACCGAGCCCACCGTCCAACCGCTGGGCAACTGTGGCCGCCACAGCAACGACCACAAAATGTCAGTGAAAGTGAAAGTGTTGGTGACGCTCAACGCCGCGCCTGCCGCATACTGGGATGCGGTCCAATGGGTGACCTGAACTGTTCCAACTGGCGGACCACCTTGCTCCTGCACCGTCAATGGATTCGGACGCGCAAACCGAGTCGATGGATTGACGATTCCCGCGAATTGGTATTCCACTCCCCCGCGGATTTGCTGGGCCCCCACCGCCTCAGGGGGCACCAGCACCGTATAGACCATCCTGATCGGGCTCGATGGCAAAGTGCCTGTCCACACGATCTCCCCAGCGCTCAATTCGGGGTTGCCGTCCCCGCTTACCGAGCCCACCGTCCAACCGCTGGGCAACTGCGGCCGCCACAGCAACGACCACAGCGCATTCGTGTAGGTGAAGGTGTTCGTAACATTCAACGCCGTGCCCGCCGCGTATTGCCTTGATGATGCTTGCGTCACCGCGGGACCTCCTTGTGCCTCGACGGTTAATGGATCCGGGTCAGCAAGCTGAGTTGCGGGATTGACCGTGCCAGCGAATAGATATTCCACTGCTCCGTGGATTTGCTGATCCCCAACCGCCCCGGCCGGCACCAGCACCGTATAGACCATGCTGATTGGGCTGGGCGGCAACGTGCCTGTCCACACGATCTCCCCACCGCTCAATTCGGGATTGCCGTCTCCGCTCACTGCTCCCAGCGTCCAGCCGCTCGGCAACTGCGGCCGCCACAGCAAGGACCACAATTGGCCGGAGTAGGCAAAACCGTTGGTAACGGTGAAGGAGTCTCCTGGCGTATAGGCGGGCACTGATTGCTGGCTCGCCGCGGGTTGGCCAAAAACATTGGAACCTCCGGCTGCCATCAGCGCAACCAGGCCAATCCAACCCGCCTTTCGATTAAAAGGCTGCATAAACAGGCCAAGATCAAAGGTTCGCTCAAGGCAACAAACACGCCCGGTAGAAACGCCGTTGCTGCGTTATTCCTTCAGGATCGGTGATCTCCAGCGTGCCGCTATCGTTGACGACTGTGGTCAAGGTGCCCCAATCGACCAGGTCCCGGGAGACCTGAATCGCATATCGCCGCCCTGGCTCCGCTCGCAGCATCAGCCGGACCTGCCCTTTCGGCAGGCACTCGACTGCGGTGAGTTGGCTGAAACCGCTTCCCTCCTCCCCGAAAACCAGCTTGGGAACGGCCACGGTGATCGGATTCGCCCAGCCGGCGAAGTGACACTCCACCTCCCCTTGAATCTCCTTTAACCCGCGCTCTCCGACGGGCACTTCCACCGTCAGTTCCACCTTGATTTCCTGGGGTGGAATAGCGCCAGTCCAGAGGATTTCGCGCGAGTCTGCCTCGGGGCTCCCATCGCCTGTAGCCGATAGCAGCCTCCAACCGCCTGGCAGCCGCGGCCGCCACAGCAAGGAAAGCGGCTGTGCTCCGTAACCCAGGCGGGTCTTTACTGTTACCGAACGCCCGGGGCTATAGGTCGCCAGCGCGTCCTGACACACCGACAAACTTGAGGCCACGTCAGGATCAAATCCCAGTGTGCGCATCGCTCCCGGGGCCAGGCCAGGGGCATAGCCATCCAGGCCGCTGGCATCAATATGATAGCCGCCGCCGCGCCAATAAGACAGCACCCGGTTGGCTTCTGTGCCATCAATAATCCAGTAGTTCGTGCTATAATCCGCGCTATGCTTTGCCCCGTTGGTGCTGCCGGCCCCCCCGGCGTAACTGTCCCAGCCTGACGAATCAACGTGATAGGCTCCAGCGCGCCAGTAGGCGAGCACTCGATTCGCCTCGGTGCCGTCGATTTCCCAGCGTGGATCACGGAAATCAGCCGTGTGATATCCGCCGGGATTAGTAGCATAGATGGACAAACCGAACGCCTTAACCGCCTCCAGGCCGTTTGCGCCTCGCGCTCGGATCGAGAAACTAAAGGAACCAGCGACCGTGGGCGCCCCGCTGATTGCTCCCGTGTTGGTGTTCAGGACCAGGCCTGTCGGCAGGCTCGAAACCAGTTGCCACACGTAGGGCAGACTGCCGCCGGTGGCCTGCAACGTCTGACTGTAAGCCACCCCAATTGTTCCGGATGGCAAGGGAGAGGCGGTGGTGATCGTCGGAGCCGATCCCGTCCCCACATTCACATTCAGGACGTACTGGGAAAGCAGCCCCGCGCTTCCCGCCGCTGACTTGACCCGAACGTAATACTGGCCCCCCTCGCCAATGGAGATCGGGTAGCCGATATGCGTCTCCCCGTCACTACCCAGCACTACATACGTCCCCTCCTTATACAGCGTCAACTGCCCCACCAGCGGACTCGACGCCGGCTGCGTTAAATCCAGATTCACCGTCACTCCCGCCCCTAGCGTCCCCAACAGGAAATAGTCCCCAGCGGTGTCATTCGTCTCCACACACCCCGCCACCCGCGCCGTCTGGCTGCCCCCCAGCCCCGGCGCCAACACCAGCGGATCGGCATTGCTCAGCGTCCCGTT
>SESF01008380.1_pt1 | contig 12609 bp, 6 predicted proteins | sample 3171521 | NCBI WGS metagenome assembly SESF01 (sample SAMN10866945, study PRJNA518727) | freshwater metagenome | biome: subpolar coniferous forest; feature: holomictic lake; material: water; isolation source: holomictic Lake 227, 6 m and 8 m depth | place: Canada: near Kenora, Ontario | collected...
TGGTCGGTATTCCGGTTTTGACTGAATGGGCAGTTAACAATCATTCCGCAGACCTGATGTATTCTATGTTGAAAAAGAAAGATTATCCGGGCTATTTGTACATGTTAGAAAACGGCGCTACCACGACCTGGGAACACTGGAATGGAAACCGAAGCCGGATTCACAATTGTTACAACGGTATTGGTTCTTGGTTCTATCAGGCAGTCGGCGGCATTCGTCTGGCAGATGATGTTCCTGCTTACCGGAAGGTGCTCATTCAACCTCAGATTCCGCAGGGAATTACCTGGGCTAAAACAGTCAAGGAAACGCCTTACGGAAAATTGGTAGTGAACTGGGAATTGAAAGGAAAAACAATGGAACTGAATGTTGAAATTCCGGTTGGAACCGAGGCTGGAATTGTGATTCCTTCCGGAGTAAAAAAATACAGACTGAACGGTAACGAAAATGATTTGGGAGGAGAAAAAAACGTTGTGGTTGACTTGAAAAGCGGTAAATTCAAGATAGATTATTCCTTGTAACGGATGAAGCCGGGAAAATCACTCCAGGCGAATCTACCTGACCATTATTTTCCAGGCCGATCCTTCCGAACGTAAAATGTAAATTCCTGATGAAAGATTTCCAAAAGTTAAAATGGTAGTTCTATTCTGATCGGAATAATTCAGTTTTTTCAATTGAATAACTTTTCCCTGAATATCCATGAATTGAAATACCTGATTGCTCCTGGTATTGGTAATTTTCAAATCATCACCATTGGCGACTGGGTTTGGAAAAATCTCAACCTTAATCTGAAGGTCTCTGGATATTCCGGAAATACTGTCATTGACAAAATACTTTTCAGCAAATGCAACCGCATTTTTTCCGATTTTTTCGCCGATTATTCGTCCGGGAATGTCATCACATGGAGGATGTATTCCACCCCAAATTCGAGATAAACTACATTGGTCTGATGCATCGCGATAGGTTGCCCACCTCAGTTTTACATCCACACTTGGACCTTCTTCAAAAACGAGGAATCTGTTCTTTTGGGCAATAAACTCGCCATAGCCACCGGGAAAATATTCACTGCCGGTAATTTTTGTCATCACTTCAGCTGCAGCTCTTGAGTAGGTTGAATGGCCCGAAATATAACCCGCAAATGGCGGAGTAACAAAAGATGGTCTTTGATACGGCCACCAATTGTCGGCTAAAATCCATCCCACACCGGCCTGATCAACCGCAGGATTTTTAATGTAACTATGTCCCTTCCAGGTAAAAAGCTTTATTTTACCGACATTTTCATGCTTGGTTCCAGCCAGCGAATCAGCTTCTTCAACCACCTCAATATATCCTTTTACCAGCGGAATACCCTGTTTATTGTAGTTCAGCAAGGTTTTGTCGGTACTCTGTCCTACTCCGGCCATGTATCGAATGGCTGAGATTGGCCGAATGTAATCATAGTATCCTTTAAGGCCCCAGGCAGCAATTGCTGCGTCGTGCATGGCTCCTCCCAATATAAAATACGATTTGATGTCCCATTCCAGATTATCCAGCACTTGTCCCTTGCCTTCAAGCTTTTTTTCGAATAACTGATTGTCGCTGACGTAGTTCAAAATGGTGAACCAATGCCCCGGTGGCGTTTCCGATTTCGGACCGTCGGCCCAAAATTCAGCCAACACCCGGGTATAATCTCCCCGTGGAACCAACTCAACTTCATAAGGTAAGCCGGTGACCGGATTCAACTTTCGGCCTTTACCGATATCTCCTCCGTCCAAATATTTGTAGAAGTTCGAATAGTCGGAAAATTTTCCGGGAAACGATTGACTATCCACATTTCCGATCGATCCGGGAGAAATATCCCAGATCACACCATCCGATGGATCTAAATGGCTTCCCCAGATTGAAACCATGGAGAAACACCATTTATAATCGGCCCCATCATCCGAACTATTCAGATACGGAGGGGCTCCGGGATCATCGTATATCGTATATCTGCCGTGCACCGTGGCATCCTCATTCGGGAGTGAAAACGGAATCACACTTCCCCATTCAGGACTCAGGAATTTTGGTGTTGATCCCACAATCAGATTCCCGTTCTGATCAATGAATGTTTTTAATGAAAGCGGCTGCCATCGGTTTGGATCAATAAGCGCAGGATTTCCCGGTTTGACAGGTTCAAGAGGCGGATTAACCGGCTGATAAAAGGCATTATCGAATCCGGTCGATTCGCGTGAACCATCCTGAAGTCCAAAATCAATGACTGTTTGAGCAATGTAATTTCCCATTGCAGCAGGATCGCCATTCGAATAGTCTGCACTGGTAATGGATGTGTCATAACCAAGCTGATTCATTATTTCATCGAATCTTCGGATTGATTCTTTCACATTCGGAGAGAAACCAAAACAATGCATTAAAAGCCGGTAGGCTGCATAGCTAATGGTTTTATTCCTTGCCGAAACTTTTTCTTCACTGGTTCGAAAACCTTTATAAGGACTTTCAAAACTACCAATCTTATTCCCCAACAAATAGGTCTTTGAGTTTCTGTCATAGATGGCCCAGGCATCATACATGGCTACCGAAGTGTGAAATAAATTCCGGGCATTCATTGTCGGCCGGGCATAATCGCCACGAATTCCTGCCAGTAAAGCTTCATTCCATATTCTGGCAATGGAATGTTCGTCAAACAATTTATCCAGGTTGATTTTAACAGACATGGAAACTTTATCTCCATAACATGTTCCCTTTTCATAAACTGAAACTTTACCCTGACCGGCAATTCCCCATCGAACTTTAATTGTCGGTGAGCCATAACCCGCTATGATATCGCCATTTTCAACGGTCCAAACCAATTCATTGCCACTTGTACCTGTATATGAGTATGTTTCTGTATTGAACATGTTCGACTCAGATGCTCCTGCAAGTTGTCCTCCGGCTAAATAGGTACATGATACACCATCGTCGATTGTTGCTTTGGGATTAAAGGAACAACTGTTTATGTCGGTACATCCGTAGACTTTTTTGTTGCCGGGCACATTCACGATTTTAAAACCGCTTTTCTCCTTGACTTCAATTTGGGTGTTTGTCGGAACAGAAGTTATGGTATCCATTTCTCCGGAAGGCCAGTTCACCAAAACCGTGTCAATCTGAGCAATGGTACCGACTCCAAAATGAATTGGCTGGACACTTTGAGAATATAATCCAACTCCATGATATAAGCGGAACTGTTTTTTTCCTCCATACCGGATTTCTACCGTTGCCCCAAAACCATTCCGATTTGATTTTTTCCCTTCAAGCGATACTTTGAACCAGTTTTTCCCGACAGGAATGGTTTGATCGATCGTCATATTGTTGTAAAAAACAGGACTTTTCCCATCCAGTTCGCTGGAAACCAAAAGATCCAGATCACCGTCATTATCATAGTCGAACGATTCAAAACATTCACTCAAAAAGAATATTCCTACTTTAGAACTATCAGAAATATCTTTAAATCCTCCACCTTTTTCGACCAATAAATTTTTATACAAAACATTCTGATAGGCCACGCCTTCATAGCCATTGACCACATAGAGATCCTCATCTCCATCATTGTCGAAATCAGCAAAGCGCGATCCCCAGGCCCAATCGGTTTTTTGCACCCCATTCGAAATTGCCTCATCAGAAAAGGTATTGTCTTTATTCGCTTTAAACAGCGAGTTTGCATTGATGTCCGTACAAAAAACATCAAATTTCCCGTCGTTATTGTAATCACCGGTGGTAAGTCCCATATTGCTACCCGGACTGTTCAGATGATAATCTACCGCCTTTTCAGAAAAGGAAGTTCCTGAATTATTAATAAACAGCTGATTTTCATTAAAATCTACGGCAGTATAAACATCGGTGAAGCCATCATGATTGACATCTATCGGAATGGCCATATACGACAGGGTACTGCTGCTGTTATTCAGTCCCAACTGAGTGGTAACATTTTCAAATGTTCCGTTTCCCAGATTTTTATACAAGCGGTTGTTTAAACACGACAAATTGCCAGTTATATAAATATCCAGCAGCCCATCGTTGTTGTAATCGAACCACATACTGCTGCTAATCTGGCAATCGGTGAAGTTGATATTAGCTGACTGACTTACATCCGCGAATTTTCCATTTCCAAGATTTTGATAGAGTTGAACTCCATTTTGGTAGGTAAGCAAAAGATCGGGCCAGCCGTCGTTGTTAAAATCAGCCCACGAAGCACCTTTCTTATTATAAAATGAAAAAATTCCTTTGTCCAGATTTGCCTCTTTCGTTACATCAGTGAATGTAGCATCATTGTTGTTCCTGAATAATTTGCTCCAGGTCTTCACATTTAAACTGTCGTAGTTTTGCTGGACAACGATAAATACATCCAGATCACCATCTCCATCGTAATCAGCAACAGCTATTCCCCGTGAACTTTCTTTTAAACTGAATCCTGCCGTCGATTCAATTCTTGAAAATTCCTGTGCTGAAGCCGGTTCCCTGAGCAGAACGGATAGGCAAAGAATTGTCACAAATAGCAACGCTTGAGCAGCTCTGCTTTTCCTGAGGTCATGTGAGGTCATAAATCCATGTTATTCGTAGTTCAGATCCGATAAGCTATCCGACAGCTAATTTAGAAAAATAAACCTGATGAATTGAAATTGGTCGACAAAAACGAATGAACTAATTTAAACGAATATCACTTTTTGCTCATCGATGGTGGGGCATCTTCCGGTTTGTTTCCCCATTTCATATTTGGTTCCGGTCCCATTTCGAAAATCAATGTTCCTCCATCAGTTATTTCCTTTTGGGAAAGCCAGGTTTTAGTCATGGATTTGCCATTTAGCGTGGCCGATTGGATATATTTATTGGCGTGTGAGTTATTGTTGGACTGAATGACAAAGGTTTTGCCCTTTCCCAAATCAATAGTCGCTTTTCCGAAAAGCGGACTACCAATAGCATAGACAGGACTTCCGGGAGTAACCGCATAAATTCCCATGGCGCTTAGAACATACCACGACGAAAGTGATCCCATATCTTCGTTTCCACACAAACCTCCCGGGCCACTCCGGTACAATTCTTCGGTTACCTGACGCGCCCTCTGCTGCGTTTTCCAGGGTTCACCGGCATAGTCATACAGGTATGCCACATGATGCGATGGCTGATTTCCCTGAACATACTGGCCAATAGTTCCAACGACTCCAACATATTTCGGAGGAGATATATTAGGGCTCATCTCGAAGAAAGTATCCAGTTTGGCCGTAAAAGCTTTGTTGCTGCCAAAAAGATTGATCAGTCCTTTTACATCGTGCTGAACTGCCCAAATGTATTGCCAGGCATTCGATTCGGTATAATGACGGTTCGGGCGTTTGCCAACCAAAAGCGGATCGAAATATTTGTAATACGAATGCTCTCCAACTTTGACAATGTCCTGTTCGCGTCCATTCAATGCTTCAAGAAACGAACCGTCCGTCATTTTTGGGCGCATAAACTGATTCTTCGAGTCCCATAAGTTTTTGTAGTTACCGGCCCGTTTCATAAAAAGCTGGTAATCGTCATTCTTTCCAAGTTCCTTGGCCAGTTGAGCAATACACCAATCATCGTATGCCAGTTCCAAAGTATTCGGAACCGATTCGGTGACCTGGTCAACCGGTGCATAGCCTAATTCCAGGTAATATTTCAGGCCCGACCTTCCGGCGGTATGCGGAACCGGAAGCTTCGGCTCTTCCAGCGCTTTTTTGCACATGGCTTCATACAGGAATTTTACATCGAAATCGCGGTAACCTTTCATATAAGCGTCGACAATGATCGGAATCAAATGATCGCCAACCATGGCTTCGCCGTATACACCAAGGAAATGTTGTGCCGGGAGCCAGCCGTAATCTTTCGTTTTGGCAACAATCGACTTGATAAAATCATTCACATGCTCAGGTGCAGTAAGGGTTAGCAGCGGATGCTGAGAGCGGTATGTATCCCAGCACGAAAATGAACCATAGAAATCAAATCCATTGGCTTCGTGCACTTTTTTGTCCGATCCCATGTATTTTCCGTCAACATCCTGCGAAATATACTGCGCCAGAAATGAATGGTAAAGTGAGGTATAGAAAATCTCCTTCTGGTCATCGGTGGCACCCTCAATTTTTATACGCGACAATTCTTTTTCCCATATTTTACGCGATTCATTCCGGATCCGGTCGAAATCCCAATCCGGGATTTCTGCATTCAGGTTTCGCCGGGCACCTTCAACACTGGTATACGAAATTCCTACTTTGACAAGTATCCGCTCATCTTCCATCGTCCGGAAGGTGACAAATGCACCGATATTTTTGCCTGTTTCCGCATTTTTGTATGGCCAGATACTTCCTCCCGATTCCGGAGTTTTCAGGTCGTTATCAAAGGTTCCGTAATACCGAAAGGATTTATTGCATTCGATCACAAAGTAAACTTTGCCCAGTCCGGCGCTTTTCACTCCTTCAATCCGGTGATTATCCAAAATCTTCAATTCCGAAAGTTCCTCCGAAGAATTGTTTCCGATCTGATGACCCAAGTCCAGGATGATCCTTGAGTTTTCTGCTTTCGGAAAAGTGTACCGGTGAAATCCGGCCCGCTGGGTGGAAGTCAGTTCGACTTTTACATTTTCATCTTTCAGCAAAACAGAATAGTATCCCGGAGAAGCAATTTCGCTGGAATGATCAAAGCGCGAACGGTAACCTTCATCCGGATTTTCAGGAGATCCGGGAACCGTATGCAGTTTGTCTCCGGTGGTTGGCATCAACATGACTTCTCCCCCATTCACCATCCCTACCCCACTCCAGTGTGTGTGGCTGAAACCCATGATCGAACTTTCTGAATAAATATATCCGGCACAATAGGTCCAGCCTTGGGTATTCATATCCGGACTCAGGTGAACCATTGCAAATGGGCGCGAAGCTCCCGGAAAAGTGTGCCCGAAGAAATCGGTTCCGAGAAATGGATTGACATGATCCACAGGATTATCGGATTGTGCAAGAATAGAGTTTCTGATTCCAATACTTAAGACAAAAATCAGGATGAATAACTTTAGAAATTTACATTTCATAGCAACAGCAATTTAGTATGATCCAAATGACAAACCTTATTCAACCCTTTCAGGGTTGCGATCTTTCAAGTCTTATCTTCCGTGGGTTACAACCCACGGTTATTCATATTAAACCCTTTCGGGGTTTCTTAGAACAAAAGTCCGAAGGACTTGAATATTAATAACCTCCGGTGAAACCGGAAGCAAGGAAATACTCAAAATTAAGAACCCCGAAGTGGGTTCAACTTTTATATAAATTTATGCTTTTCTAATACAACTTTGGTCTGGCCGGGCCGTCATATGGTTTTGCACCCTGATTTTTATTTCCGGATGGTTTTACTGAAATTAAATCAGGATCGGTGGTTTCGGGAGCCTGAATAAAACCGTAATAACGCCCCATCCAGTAATCTCTCAGAAAATGAGTTGGTTCCCTGACCACATTTCCATTTCCGCCTCCATCCAACGTGGTTGGACCTGAAGATTCGCGCGGTGAAAATGCACGTTTAGCACCTTCATACGAAATATATCCGGGTTCCATAAATAAATCGTCACGATCGGAATTATGGAAATTGTATTCCCTGCAATCCAGTTTGCAATCGCGCAGATATTTTACCGATTGCTCCAGTTCACAATCATTTCCGGTCAGGGCACCGTAGGAAAAATTATACCAGGGCAAATGCTCCATCCGTTTCACTTCCCAGGTGCGTTCCAGGCTTCGCAGGTAAACTGACCGGAGCGCAGGATCTTTGGCATACCGCAGCAAGGTGTTGTAACTTTCGAAAGCCAGGTTATCGTCCCACGGAGCCAGGGTGGCCGGCGGAAAGGTGTTTTTCTGACGCAGCGTGTTGGTATGATAGCCCCAACCGATGAGTTGTTGCAGTCCTTTGTTGTATTTTTCATCTCCTGAAATGGCGTAGGCTGAATGCATAAATGCCAAAGCTTCCAATCCGTTTACACCGCGGTCGTTATAGCCATACGGACGCAAAAGATACTCCGGATTCCAGCGCGCCCAACGTGTTGGTTTTCCGTCCATGTCGTTCATTGTCCAACCGCATTTCAGGATGTACGAAGCCATGCGTTCCAGATGCTCCTTGGCCATTTCCTTTTCTTTGCCTTCAGCGACCAAATCGTAAAACAGCGAAACAGCATAAAAATGAGAGGTCACTTCATCACTCGAAGTATCGCCTTTCCAGAACCACTTGCCATCAGGAGTCGGATACCATTTGGCAGGTAATCCGCCCGATCCCTGAGTTGACCGTTCACCCTTATCCGCCGTTGCCGACCAGATTGAACGGGCAATGAAACCTTCAGTTCCTGTAATTTTCTGGAGCCAGATCATGGCTTTAAACGATTCAACTGCTTCGGCCCGTGCCGTCTGATCGCCGGTTGCAGCATACTTATAGCACATGGCAGCCAGATAGGTTGCCGTATTTCCGCCGTCATTATCGGTGACCTCGCGAATCCATTCTCCATTTTTCTGATAAAGTACATGAACGAATCCGAGCCGTTTGTGTCCCCATTCTTCCATATGTCGTTCGTAAAATGCAGCTTTTTTCTGAAGTGTGTAGGATTCATAACGGATAATGCCAATACCTTTATCCGTGGCGACATACACGACTTTGTCGCCCACAGCAATGCCATTCACATGATCTCCTGGCAGCCAGTTACCGGCACCGAAGTACTGCCACTCGTTTCCAAGTTTTCTGACCGCACCCAGTGATGTTCCAATCCAGATATCATCATCGAATCCTTTTTCAAGGCAGGTCGTATTCTCAATCGAAAGGCCATCAGAACCTTTAATGGTAGTCAATGTTGCACCGCGCAATACTCCAAGTCCTTTGCTGGAACTGATATACAAGCGGTTGCCGAGACTCAGCATGTCACGGGTATCTTTGGATGGAAGGCTGCCCCAGTCAATAAAATCTTCATTCACAATCAGACCATCAAACTGAATTAATTTGTCAGGACGAAGCACGTAAAGAGTTCCGCTGTAGGATTGAATTCGCCTGATCGGGCCCAACTCCACCGGAGTATCATGAATTTGCGAGCCATCTTCCATTAGCATGGTAATGTCGCTTGAATAATATCCGCCCTTAGGTTTTATGGAATTAAACTTACCATTTTCAATCCGGAAGATTTCATCCTTTGTGGCAGCATGAAGGCTTCCCTGATGAAAACAAAGATCAACATAGTCGCGATCGTCCAACTTTTCCCAATTCGAACCGGCCAATTTGTAAATTCCGTTTGAGCTTAGTGCCCAAAGAGTACCTGCCTCTGAGATCAGCCTGTTTACTGATTCAGGAGCATTTTTTTCAACGGAAAGAATTCCATCATTCAATGAATATATTTTCTGATCGATAATCGCAAAACATTTTTCATACTGAATTGCGATTGACTGAACCGGCCGATCGGTAGGAATCTTTTCGGCAAGCTCCTGCAAATAGACATTATCTGGTTGCGGTTTCCACAAATGCGTTGAAGTCTTGTTCAAATTCTGAGCAATCATTGAACCTGAAAAGAAACTCAGGAGCAATATTATCGGTACTGATTTAAAAAATGATTTCATAGGTTTTGGTTTTATCAGTTAATAGAAACAACATTTTTGAAGATCAATTTTGTTTCGTCCGAAAGAAGGCAAAAGCCTTATTTATCTTTACTTCCCGGACGATTTGTATCGAACTATTCTCGTGGCCCGGGTTACAAATATTTCGCCCCTCCGGGGTTTTCTTTATTTCCACAAATCTTCGCCATACGACCATCCTTTTCGCGCAGGCACTTTGACAAATGCATCCACTTCAAGATTGTTTGTAACTTTCATACTGGCAGCATCATACTCAACTTTTGTAGCAAATTTCTGAGCCAAGACTCCAATCAATGCCATTTCTGACAATTCTGCGGAGTATTCGAAATTCGATCCGGGCAGCGTATGGTTTTTGATGCAATCAATCCATTCCTGCTGAGGCATTTCTTCGCCAATTCTTGGATATTTCTGAGCCGGTGGATTTTTCAGGAATTCTTTCCATTCTTCATCCGGAACCATCAGTTTCGGATCGTTTGGCCGTCCACCAGTTATGAGCGTTTTCTTATCACCGATCATCACCATTCCTGAACCCGGCAATTTGTCGATTCCCCATTCCGGACGAATTTCAGGTTTTGAACCGCCTTCGTGCCAGAATAAGTTGACCGGAGCTTTATCGCCGCGGGCGCCAAACTGATAGGAAATCACCGATTCATCCGGAATAAAGCTATGATCAGGAACCGGATTTGGAACCGTTGCTTCAACCGTGTGCGGCATTCCAAGACCCAAAGCCCAGAATGGACCGTCGAGCGTATGGCAGGACCAATCGCCTAAAAGACCATTTCCGAAGTCATAAAAACCTCTCCACGATTTGGGACAATATGCGGTGTTATATGGACGCTCTGCAGCCTGACCCAACCACAAATCCCAGTCGAGACCGGCAGGTACCGGCTGAGCAGATGGAGGAAAACTGTCTGGTTTGGTCCAGTAATTACCAGGTTTAAAATCATAAGGTCCAAACCAGGCATGAACTTCTTTTACCTGCCCCAGGACACCGGCTTCGTACCATTCCCTGATTTGCCTGATTCCATTGGTCGTATGACCCTGGTTTCCCATCTGGGAAACAATTCCGTAGTGTTTGGCTGCTTTTTTCATCGTACTTAACTGCCAGATGTTGTGTGCCAAAGGCTTTTCAACATAAACGTGTTTTCCAAGCTGCATGGCAATCATGGTGGCAGCAAAGTGCGAATGGTCAGGAGTCGAGATGATCACTGCATCAATCTGGTTGGCCATTTCGTCGAACATGACACGGAAATCTTTATATCTTTTAGCTTTTGGAAATGTTTTAAAACCATCAGCTGCACGTAAATCATCCACATCACAAAGGGCAACCACATTTTCAGCCAAAATCTTCCTTTTCGGACCATCCTTTCCTGCGCCATCTTTGGCATCCACAAACAGTTTCTCCCAGTTATCTTCTCCCCGGCCACCAACACCAATTATTGCAATATTTAATTTGTTATTTGCAGAGCAACTAAACAGGTTTGGAATTAATAATATTCCTGCCGCCGCAACCGAAGTTGATTTCAGAAATGTTCTGCGTGAAAAATCTTTCATATGTTAATAATTTTTAAGCCCCCTCCAAACCTCCCCCCTGCCCGCCTTTGGCTTGTCAGGCGGGGAAGGGTGAGGCTTAAAAAAAGCATGTCTTCATTTTTGGTTTTATGATCATCCTCCTATGCGTCAAAATTTTGTCATGGAGGTTTCATTTTTATGATTTTTTGTTTTTATTTCCTGAATGAATCAGGCCAACGACATTCCAGAACCTTTTTGCCACCTTTTTCGCGGATCCAAGTGTCGAACTGACGTTGTCCTTCCTTTAAAACAATTACCCGTCCACCGGGCTTCGGATCATGAACCGGATCTTTCATCACTTTGGTAATCCGCCCATAAGCCAGAGCAATGTTGTGATAGGTTCCAATGTAATCATTTGTATGGTCATGTCCTACAAATGTTCCCATCACATCGCCACATTCGAGCATGGCGGTAAACATCCCGCTATTGATTTCAGGACTACAAACTTCTTCATTTTTTACTCCAAAAGTCAAAGAAGCTGGATTATTCCAAGCAATTTTATATTCAGGAAGCGGAATATGAAAAAATGCAAGTGCCGGTAACGGAATCCCTTTGTTAACATGAGTGAATTTTTTGCTGTTATTACGGTACCATTCAATCTGTGAGAAATCGAACCAACCGTAACCGTCAACATTGGGTTGCAGCGTGCTGTAATCATTCGAATCCAAGCAATACAACAAGGCTTTTGGTTTTTTTTCTTTTCCGTAGACCGGAAAAATAAAATTCGAGTTTCCTTTAATCTTGCCTTTATCATCATTCATACAAAACGGAAGCTCATGCAGAAAGTCAGCTACCCGTTTCCGGTCGTAACCGCGCTCCGATTCGTGATTTCCAAAAACGACTATCCATGGAACCTTTGCCTGACTGAAAACAGCAGAAAAGCGCCGGAAACCTTCTTCCGGATTTTCCTCGGTAACAATATCTCCGGTGAGAACAACCAGATTGGGCTTCTCAATTTCCAAAACTTGCCGGATGGTTTCATATACGTCCAAATTGTCGCCATCAACCACATGAACATGTGTATCGGTAAATTGTACAACTTTAAACTCGCCATCCGGATTGAACTTTAACTTGCCGGCGGGTTGCGCAACGATTGAAAAAGCGACGGCTACCGATAGAAACTGTGAAATTATAATTTTCTTCATGAGTTTTTCATTTTTACCCCTGACAGGATTTGAGACCCTGTCAGGGGTATTGCTTTAAAATACTATTTTTTAATACTGAAAGAGTCAATTAACTTGTTCGCTGAATTAACTGCTTTATAGGTCAGCTGATTACCGTCAATTTTCATGTACTGATAAAGATCGCCTTCGGTATTTCGGACTGCTGCATATAGTTCGTCGGTAATTGCCCGTGGACCGGTCGGAATTCCAACCGAAATCACATAAGCAGTTCCGTCATTGTATGATTTCACAACCTTTCCGTCTTT
>SESF01022143.1_pt1 | contig 12609 bp, 2 predicted proteins | sample 3171521 | NCBI WGS metagenome assembly SESF01 (sample SAMN10866945, study PRJNA518727) | freshwater metagenome | biome: subpolar coniferous forest; feature: holomictic lake; material: water; isolation source: holomictic Lake 227, 6 m and 8 m depth | place: Canada: near Kenora, Ontario | collected...
GACGCCGCCCATGACCGGCACCGGGATGCTGCGGATGACGGCAGCAAGCTTTCCAGAGAAGGACACCACGATGGCGATGATGGCTGTGCCAGCGATGACCCAGACGCTGTAGACCTTGGTGATGGCCATGACGCCGATGTTCTCGCCGTAGGTGGTGTTGGGAGTGGCGCCCACGAGGCCGGAGAGCACGTTGGAGATGCCGTCACCCAGCAGGGAGCGGTGCAGGCCCGGGTCCTTCACGAGGTCCTTGCCGACGATGTTGCCCGTCACCACCAGGTGCCCCACATGCTCAGCCAGCACCACCAGGGTTGCAGGGAGGATGATGAGGATGGCCTGAACGTTGAAGATCGGCGCGTAGAGGGTCGGAACCTGGAACCAGGGCGCCAGGCGGACGGCCTGGAAGTCCACCACGCCCAGGCCCAGGGACAGCGCGTAGCCGGCGATGACCCCCAGCAAAACAGGAATCACAGCCATGAAGCCGCGGAGCAGTACCGAGGCCAGGATGGTGACGGCGAGGGTGGAGAGGGACACGGTGAGCGCCAGCTTCACCGACATGCCCAGGGGGGTGCTGCTGGCGGTCAGGCCCGCCATGTTGGTGGCGACGGGGGCCAGTTCCAGGCCGATGATTGCCACGATGGCGCCCATGGCCGCCGGCGGGAAGATGACCTCGATCCAGCGGGTGCCAGCAAAGCGGACCACCTGGGAGAGCAGGATGAAGATGAGACCGAAGACGATGAAGCCGCCCTGGGCCGCGGAATAGCTGAGTCCCGAGGCCAGCACCGCAAAGACCGGAGAGAGAAAGGCGAAGCTCGAGCCGAGGTAGGCGGGGATGCGACCCTTGGCCACGGCCAGATAGATGAGAGTGCCCACGCCGTTCATCAGCAAACAGGTCGCGGGATTCACCTTGAACAGGAAGGGCACCAGCACCGTGGCCCCGAACATCGCGAAGAGATGCTGGAGGCTCAGGGGCAGGGTCTGCAGGATGGGCAGGCGTTCGTCGACGTCGATGGTGCGGCGCAGCATGGGGCCTCGGGAAAGGGAGTCCTGGGGCGAAGCCCAGGCAGCGTGGCGGAGGGGGATCAGGAAAGGACGACCAGGAGCGGAAGGTCTCTGGGTGCTTTCAAGTTCCTTTGGCGGTTGGTCACACGCTGGGATGCCCCTTGTTGTGACTGCGCTCAAGAAGGCCAGCGTGCACAACCAGACTGCCCATGCTGAGGCCGATTGTGTGCATAAATTTCGGCGCGTTTTTTTCTTGAGACTAGATATTTCTGTGTAACGACATTGAGAATGTGGATCAATTTAAAATCAACAATTGTTTGCCTTGCACTTGATAAATTAAAAGACTCAATTATGCTCTGATGAATCAAACCGGCGCCAAATTTGAGGTCCTCCGCATGCCCCCTAGGCAAGGTTATCGAAAATTTGTTACCGATCTCCTGACTGGGAAGGGCCTGGCAGGGATGTTTGGCCTGCTTGGTCTGGCCTTCATGCTTTCGCTGACCCTCCTTGGGTGCCGCGGCGGTGGGGGCGATAGTGCCAGCACGCCGACCGCGAACCTCAGCCAGAACTACCACCCCTCTGGCTGGATCAGCAGCCATCCTGGCAGCGCCATCGCCGGGGTGGATGCCTGTACCAAGTGCCATCAGCTCGCCGTTGCCACGGCGGGCAGCAATGTCCCGACCTGCGCCTCCATGCTCTGCCACCACAAGACTCTTCCCGCCTGGGGCACGGTGGCCATTCATGGCACTCGGGCCAAGCTGGCCCCCGGAACCGACGGCGGGAGCCTGGTTTCCTGCCAGATCTGCCACGGGAAGGACTTCTCGGGGGGGGTGGCCGCCAAGTCCTGTGCCAGCTGCCATGGGGTGGCTGCGCCGCATCCGGCCAAGCCCTGGCATGACGCCGCCGGATCGAACCACGCCACCACCAACCCCGCGAACGCTGTGGTTTGTGCCCAGTGCCACTTCCCCGGAGCACCCGCGAATCCGGTTGGGCACCCCGTCACGCCCGCCCCGGCAGGCACCGCTCCGGGCTGCACCAACAACACCCTCTGCCATGGCACCATCCAGGCCACACACCAGGTTCCTTTCCTTGGCAGCCAGCACACCGGCGTCACCCAGGTGGGGTTCAATGGCTCCTGCGCGACCTGTCACGCGGTGTCCGGGGCCTCGCCGGTCGCCTCGGCGCCCCTCTGCAGCGCCTGTCATCAAGCGGGCTCGCCGCTGGCCGTGACGGCCTGCGCCTCCTGTCATGGGAAGCCGCCCACGGGCGCCAGCTTCCCGAATGTGGCAGGGGCCCACGTGAAGCACAACGCGCTGGCGGGCGTGGCTGGAACCTGCTCAGCCTGCCACCAGGGCGCGGACAGTGGCACCCAGACGCACTACGACCATGCTGATGGTCGCGCCGGCAAGGACAGCCTGCGCACGGGGCCGGGACTCGTGGCCTTCCTGAGTGCCTACAGCGGGAACGCGGGCACGGCGACCTTCAACCCGGCGACCCTGACCTGCAGCAACGTGAGCTGCCACGGCGGTCAGACGACGCCGGCTTGGACCGCGTCAGGTAGCCTCAACACGGCCGCCGACTGCACGAGGTGCCACGCCCTGGGGACGGCACCAGGGGTGCCTGAGAACAACAGCGTCTACTCCGGGTTCCACGCGCTGCACATGAACTCGTCGGCCAAGCTGCTCTGCACCGAGTGCCACAACATGGCGAACGGGAGCAGCGGGGCGCTCGGTCACCTGACGAACCTGGGCACCGCGGCCATGGAAGGCGTGGCGGCGGAGACCATCGTCCTGACCGGCGGCAGCTTCAGCGCCGCAGCCAAGACCTGCACGGTTGTCTGTCACGGCAAGACCCACGCTTCCTATACCTGGACCGGCAACGGTGGGGTCCATCCCGCGGGCTGGATCGCGAGCCATCCGGGCAGCGCGCTGGCCGGGCTCAACACCTGCAAGATCTGCCATGGCGCCCAGCTGACGGGCGGGCCCTTCAGCGAGCCCTCCTGCTTCACGGCCGCTTGCCACCACAACACCCAGCCCAACTATGCCCTGGCGGGCAGCCACGGTCTCCGGGCAAAGCTGGGCCAGAGCTCCTCGGGCGGCGGACTGGCCTCCTGCCAGGCTTGCCACGGGACGAATTTCGCTTCGGGGCTGACCGCCTCGGATGGGACCACCAAGGCCTGCACGACCTGCCATGGGGTCGCGGCCCCTCACCCGGCGAAGCCATGGCACAACGCCTCGGGCTCCACCCACGCCACCACGGATGCCACGAATGCACCGGTCTGCGCCCAGTGCCACTTCCCCGGCGCATCGGCCAACCCAGCGGGGCATCCCGCGACACCCGCTCCGGCAGGCACGGCCCCGGGCTGCTTCAACAACACCCTGTGTCACGGAGCCGAGGCGGCCCCCCATGCGCTGGGCTCCGTCTGGACCACGGCGACCAGCGCCGCCTTCCATGGCATCGCTGCGAAAAAAGACTTGGCCTCCTGCCAGGCCTGCCACGGCAACCCGGGCTCCACCAACTTTGAGGGCGGGGCGTCAGCGGCCACCAAGTGCAGCAGCTGCCATGTCCAGGCGAGGGCCCACGCCGACCGTTGGGTTCAGGCGCCGGGCGCCTTCCCGGCCTACGCCGCCTCCCATCGGGATGCTGGCAACCGTGCGGTGGCCTGCGCGCTCTGCCACGACGGGACCAAGGGCCGCACCGCCCCGGATGTCACCGCGCCGAGCTGCTTCTCCGCCTCCGCCAATGCCGTAGCCTGCCATGTGAATGGCCCGGGCCAGCCGAACCACGCGGTCCCCTTCCTGGGTGGGGCGCATGCTGCGGCCACCGCGGCGACGTTCACGAGCGATTGTTCCAGCTGCCACGCCACCTCGGGGACGAGCCCGTTGGCGAGCGCGCCGCTGTGCAACACCTGCCACAAGGTGGCGGACCCGACCCTGACGGCCACCGGCACGGGGACCTGCCTGTCCTGCCACAGCGGCACGCCGGGCCTGCCCGCGGGACCCGGGGGGGCCTCCTTCCCGAGCGTCGCCGGAGCCCACGCCAAGCACATGGTCCTGCCCACGACCTTGACCTGCGACAGCTGCCACGCGGGCAGCGGGTCGGGCACGGCGGCCCACTACGCCAACTCCCGGAACACCTCCGGACCAGCGCCGGTCGCCATCAGCAGCAGCTTCAACAGCAAGGCGGCCACGGCGGCGTTCGCGCCCGGCGCCCTGACCTGCAGCAACGTCAGCTGCCACGGCGGCCAGACCACCCCGGCCTGGACCACGGCGGGCAGCATCAACAGCGCGTTGGACTGCACCAAGTGCCACAGCGTGGCAGCCAGCGTCGACACGGTCACCAACTTCAATGACGCTTTCGGCCGCCACGCCCTGGGCACCCACAACGCCGCCACCCTCGCCAACGGCATCGCCTGCACCACCTGCCACAGCATGACCAATGGCAGCGGCGGGGCCCTGGCGCACTTCAAGTACCTGAACACCCCGGCGGTGGACGGCACGGCCACGGGCCTCCCGGCGGACCAGCTGCCCAGCGGCACCATCGTCTTCGACACGACGATTGTGACGGGGTCGAGGACCTATTCGGTCACCAGCGGCAACCAGGGGAATGGCGGCTGCGCCCTGACCTGCCACACCCACATCCACAGTGCGGCGGTGAATGCCTGGACTGCATCGGGGACTCCGCATCCCGTGCCCTTCGGGGCGGGGCAGACGGACACTCAAAACAACGGCCACTTCACGGCCAGCGCTACGACGTTCTCCAGCGACTGTTCCAGCTGTCACGCCATCTCGGGGACGAGCCCGACGTCGAGTGCCCCGCTTTGCACCAGCTGCCACAGGGTGGCGGATCCGACCCTGACGGCCACCGGCACGGGGACCTGCCTCTCCTGCCACAGTGGCGCGGCGGGCCTGCCCGCGGGACCAGGGGGGGCCTCCTTCCCGAGCATTGCCGGGGCCCACGCCAAGCACATGGTCCTGCCCACGACCCTGACCTGCGACAGCTGCCACGCGGGCAGCGGGTCAGGGACGGCGGCCCACTACGCCAACTCCCAGAGCACCTCCGGACCGGCGCCGGTCGCCATCAACAGCACCTTCAACAGCAAGGCAGCCACGGCGGCGTTCGCGCCCGGCGCCCTGACCTGCAGCAACGTCAGCTGCCACGGCGGCCAGACCACCCCGGCCTGGACCACGGCAGGCAGCATCAACAGCGCGTCGGACTGCACCAAGTGCCACAGCGTGGCAGCCAGCGTCGGCACGGCCACCAACTTCAACGATGCCTTCGGCCGCCATGCCTTGGGCACCCACAACGCCGCCACCCTCGCCAACGGCATCGCCTGCACCACCTGCCACAGCATGACCAATGGCAGCAGCGGGGCCGCGGCGCACTTCAAGTACCTGAACACCCCGGCGGTGGATGGCACGGCCACGGGCCTCCCGGCGGACCAGTTGCCCAGCGGCACCATCGTCTTTGACGCGGGGATCGTGACGGGGGCAAGGACCTACTCGGCCACCAGCGGCACCCAGGGGAACGGCGGCTGCGCCCTGACCTGCCACACCCATGTCCACACGGCGGCGGTGGACACCTGGACTGCGGCGGGGACGCCGCATCCCGTGCCTTTCGGGGCGGGGCAGACGGACACCCAGAACAACGGCCACTTCACGGCCAGCGCTACGACATTCTCCAGCGACTGTTCCAGCTGCCACGCCATCTCGGGGACGAGCCCGTCAGCGAGCGCGCCGCTGTGCAACACCTGCCACAAGGTGGCAAACCCGACCCTAACGGCCACCGGCACGGGGACCTGCCTGTCCTGCCACAGCGGCACAGCTGGTCTGCCCACGGGACCCGGGGGGGCCTCTTTCCCGAGCATCGCCGGGGCCCACGCCAAGCACATGGTCCTGCCCACGACCCTGACCTGCGACACCTGTCACGCGGGCAGCGGGGCGGGCACGGCGACCCACTATGCCAACTCCCGGAGCACCGCCGGACCAGCTCCGGTCGCCATAAGCGTTACCTATAACAGCAAGGCCGCTACCGCGGCGTTCACGCCCGGTTCCCTGACCTGCAGCAACGTCAGCTGCCACGGCGGCCAGACCACCCCGGCCTGGATCACGGCGGGCAGCATCAACAGCGCGACGGACTGCACCAAGTGCCACAGCGTCACGCTGGCCCCAGCGGGCACCCAATACAACAACGCCTTCGGTCGCCACAGCATGGGCACCCACAATGCCACCGCAGCAGGCAGCACCATCGCTTGCACCACCTGCCACAGCATGACCATTGGCAGCAGCGGGGCCCTGGCGCACTTCAAGTACCTGAACACCCCAGCGGTCGACGGCACGGCCACGGGCCTCCCGGCGGACCAGATGCCCAGCGGCACCCTCGTCTTCGATGCGGCGATCGTGACGGGGGCAAGGACGTATTCGGTCACCAGCGGCACCCAGGGGAACGGTGGCTGCGCCCTGACCTGCCACAACCACATCCACACGCCCACCTATGAGACCTGGACTGCCAGCGGGTCCTCGCATCCGATCCCCTTCCTGGGTGGCCAGAACGACTCCCAGCTCAACGGCCACCTCACGGTCACGGCCGCAGCCTTCACCTCGGACTGCGCTGTGTGCCATGCCTATACGGGCACCTCCCCCCTAGTCGGGGCTCCCCTCTGCAGCACCTGCCATCGGCTGGCGGACCCCACGGTGCTCGCCACCGGCTCCGGTACCTGCCAGTCCTGCCATGGCGGCAGTGCGGTGCCCACCCTTGGGCCCAACGGCTCGGGGTTCCCCAGCATCGCCGGTGCCCACGCCAAGCACATGGGGCTGGCCACCCAGCTTACCTGTGACACCTGCCATGCGGGCAGCGGCTCGGGAACGACGACCCACTACACCAACGCCAACGCGCGGATCACCGTGCCCTCGGGTCCGGTGCCGGTGGCCGTCAGCGCCACCTTCACCGCCAAGACCGGCGGCAGCCCCGCCTTCACGCCCGCGAGCCTGACCTGCTCGAACGTGAGCTGCCACGGCGGCCAGGTCACACCGGGCTGGCAGACGGGCCTCCTCAACAGCGCCACGGACTGCACCAAGTGCCACGGCGTGGCGACCTCCGCAGGAACAGTCACGCAGTTCAATGATGGGTTCGGCCGGCACAGCATGGGCACCCACAACGCCACCACGGCGGCGAACGCCATCGCCTGCACCACCTGCCACAGCATGGGCAACGGCTCTCTGGGGGCGCAGGCGCACTTCAAGTATCTCGACACTCCGGCGGTGGACGGCGTCTCCACGGGGAGCCCCGCCGACCAGCTGCCGAGTGGAACCATCGCTTTCGACGCGGCGATCGTTTCGGGCGCGAGGACCTACTCCACCACGGGTGCTACCCAGGGGAATGGCGGCTGCGCCCTGACCTGCCACACGCACATCCATGTCGCCACCGTGGAGACCTGGACAGCTAGCGGGGCGCCCCACGGCATACCCTTCCTCGCAGGCCAGGTCGACACCCAGAACAATGGCCATCTGACCGCCACCCAGGCCACCTTTACCGCAGACTGCGGCACCTGCCATGCCACCTCGGGCACCTCGCCCGTGACCGGCGCCCCCAGCTGCAGCATCTGCCACTCACTGGCGAATCCCGTGGCGGTCGCCACGGGCAGCGGCACCTGCCTGTCCTGCCATGTGGGCGGCTCCGGTCTGCCCGTTGGGCCTGAGGGCGCCAGCTACCCCAGCATCGCCGGGTCCCATGGCAAGCACCTGAGATTGCCGACGACGCTGACCTGCGACACCTGCCACACGGGCAGCGGGACGGGTAGCACCACCCACTATACGAACGCTAACGCCCGGGTGGCCCCCCCCACGGGTCCTGGGTCCGTGGCCCTCGATGCAACCTACAACGCCCAGACCGGTGGCTCAGCGACCTTCAGCCCCTCGGCCCTTACCTGCGCCACCGTGAGCTGCCACGGGGGCAAAACCACCCCAGCCTGGACTGCGGCGAACAGCATTGCCAGCACCACGGACTGCACCAAGTGCCACGCCATCAACGGTGGCAGTCAGCCCGCCCAGTACAACGATGCCCTGGGCCGCCATTCCTACGGAACCCACAGTCTGGCGGGAACCGCCGACTGCACCCTCTGCCACGACATGAGCGCTGCCAACGCCAGCATCGGCGCGGTCAAGCACTTCGCCGAGCTGAACAGCACCAACGTCGGCGGCTCCAGCAAGCTGCCCAGCGGCACCGTCAAGTTCAAGACGGGCAACGCCACTTACCCGATCTCGGGCGCCATGACCTACAGCGTCACCGCCCCCTATGCGGAAGCCGATGGCGGCTGTGCGGTGGTCTGCCATGCCCAGACCCACACGCCCACGCCCACGGCCTACCACTGGAACGCCCCCCAGGGCTCGGGGGCGTCCCATCCGATCCCCTTCCTGGGCACCGACCTCAGCACCGGTGGCAACCCCCACCAGTCCGTCACCCTGGCCCAGTTCAACGGGGAGTGCAGCAACTGCCATGACCAGACGGGTGCGTCGGCGAAGAGTGGTCCCGTCTGCACCGTGTGCCACACCCTCGGCTCGCCGCTGGGAACGGGCATGACGGTCGGCACCTGCCTCTCCTGCCACGTGGGCGCCGCCTTCACCACGCAAGGTCCCACCGGGAGCGCCTGGCCCAACCTCAAGGGCTCCCACCCCAAGCACCTGGCACTCAGTACCTTCACTCGGGGCACCCCGGCCCTGCCCACGGGCCTGGCGAGTACCGCCTACCCCCAGTGCCAGTCCTGCCACTTCAAGTCGCTGCCTGGGGACACGAACAACACCCACTACAGCAACGCCAGCAAGCGGGTGGCCTCACCGATCAGCTCGGGACCCGCCTCCGTGGCCGTCCACGCCACCTTCAACGCCCAGAGCGGCACCGCGGGCTTCGTCAGCAGCGCCTCGGCCTTCACCTGCTCCAACATCAGCTGCCATGGCGGCCAGGTCACTCCCGGCTGGCAGACTGGCACTCTGACGGTGAATGCCAACACCTACTGCATCACCTGCCACAAGATCACCTCAACGGCCACGCAATACAACGACGCCACCGGGCGCCACAACAACCCCAGCGCCCACAACCAGACTTGCGACCACTGCCACGACATGTCCACCGCAACCAACAACCGCACTGGGGTGGTCAACCACTTCAAGTATCTGGACACCACGGCAGTCCGCATCACGCCGGACCAGCTCTCCAGTGACACCATCAAGTTCGGAGGCGGCACCACACCTGCCACCGGAGCCCTGACCTACACCGTGAATGCCACTTTGGGACGGGGCGGCTGCGCCCTCTCCTGCCACGGGACGAGCCACACCACCTCGGGAAACATCTGGAACTAAGAGGTCGCAACAAAACCCGCTTGGCCCCGTGGGGTTTTGTTTCGACCGCTAAGTCAAGGCTTCGCTGGTGGGCTGGGCGGCCTCGATCCGCAGGCCCGCCAGCCGCTCCGCGAGCTCCTGGATGCTGAAGGGCTTGCGGAGGCTCTGGACGTTGGGTCGGCCCACGAGCAGCGGCACGATGTCCTCGTCGCTGTAGCCCGTGGCCATCAGGACCGGCAGATTGGGGCGCTGCGCCAGGATCCGCGGCAGAGTCTCGGCACCGCTCATGATGGGCATGTTCATGTCCAGGATCACGAGGTCCACCGGCAGGCCCTCCTCCAGCAGGTGGAGGGCCTCCAGCCCGCCCGGGGCGCTGAAGGGCCGGTGCCCAAGGAACTGCAGCACCTCGGTGACGGACTCGCGGATGAGGTCGTCGTCATCCACCAGGAGAATGCTCAGCGAGGGGGCCTCGGCGGGGACAACACCAGCAGCGACGTCTGGGGCTGGCGCGGCGCAGACCACTCGGGCCGCGGGGAAGATGAGGGTGGCCTCGGTCCCGAGGCCCGGCTGGCTCTTCAGCTCGAACCTGCCGTCGTGGGCCTTCATGGTGCCGTAGATCATGGACAGGCCAAGCCCCGTGCCCTTGCCCTCCGGCTTGGTGGTGAAGAAGGGCTCCATGGCCTTGGCCAATACTTCGGGAGACATCCCCTCGCCGGAGTCGCGCACGGCCAGCACCACGCCGCCATCGGGGCTACAGCGCGTCTGGATCCAGATGGTCCCCCCCGCGGGCATGGCATCCATGGCGTTGATGCAGAGGTTCATGAGGGCATGGCTCACCGCCCCGGCATCGCCGCGGAGCTCGCCCAGGCTCTCGTCCAGATCCAGCTGCAGCTGGATCCGGTTGAGCATGGTCTGCCCCAGCAGCAGGGTCATCTCCCGGACCAGATCGTTGATCTGGACGACCCGCTCTTCCTGGAGGTCCTTGTGGGCGAAATAGAGCAGGCCCTTCACCACACCGCGGCCGCGAAGGCAGGCACTGACGATGGTGTCGAGGCTCTTGGCGGTGGGCGAGAGGGGGTCGGCCTGGGCGCGCAGGCTGGAGGACAGGCCGAGGATCGCGCCCAGCACGTTGTTCATGGTGTGGGCGACGCCGCCGGCCAGGCTGCCCAGGCTCTCCAGCTTCATGGCCTGGTGGAGCTGGGCTTCGAGCAGGCGCTGCTCCTCCTCGGCCCGCTTCAGCTCCGAGATGTCATGGCCCACGGCCAGACCTACCTGGCGCCCCTCCAGGGTGGTCGGCATGAGGCTGAGGATGGCGCTGAAGGGGCTGCCATCCGACCGAAGGTAGACCCACTCGAAGCGCTGGGGCTTCCCCTGCGCCACCGCGCCCAGCATGCGCCGGGCCTTGCTGAGGGAGGTTTCGCCGTCGGGCTGGTGCGGGGGAGACAGATCGTCCGGGTGGCGCGCCAGCAGGGAGGCCTTGTCGGCATGGCCGAAGATCCGGACCCCCGCGGGGTTGCAGTCGATGAAGCGGCCGTCGGCGATGATCCACATGGGTTCCGGCGAGTGCTCGAACAGGGTGGCGAAGTGAAGGCGGGCCTGCCGGACCCGGCGGTTCTGGAAAGCGAGCCCGGCGCTCGTGGCCGCGAGGAGCAGCAGCAGCACTGCGATGGCTGCGGCCTCGGGGCGATGCTTCCACCACATGTCGGTCAGGGTGAAGTCGGGGGCGGCTTCGAAGGGGGGGAGGCGGAGCCGCCGCAGCACGGTCTCCACATCCCCGTAGTTGGCCGGGACTGTGAAGCCATGGATGCCCGCAGTGCGGGCCGCAGGGCTCTGGGCCTGCAGGGACAGCAGCGCGATGGCCAGTCTCTGGGCGAGCTGCCCCTCGACCTGGGCGGTCACGGCCACAGGCCACTCCGGGTAGAGAGGGGTGGAGGTGGCGTAGGGGAAAGCGGCGTGGTCCTGGCGGTGGATGACCTTCACGAGGGCCGGATCCAGGTGGCCTTCCTGGGTCATGGCCTCCAGCACCCCGCTGCGCACGAAGCCCACCTCGGCCTGGCCGGTGAGGACAGCCTCGAGGGCCTTGTCGTGGGGCATGCCGGTGAGGATGAGCCGACCCCCGGAGGGAAGCGGCACCCCCCTCTCCGCCAGCTCGAACGCCTGCATCTGGTAGCCCCCGAGGGACTGGGTGTCCGCGGTGGCGATGCGCTTGCCCGCCAGGTCGGCGAGGGTGTTGATATCTGCGGCATCAGCCCGGGTGAAGATCACGCCGCCGAAGGTGGCAGGTGTGTGGGGGCCTTCCAGGCCAACCAGGGTGACGAGGGGGGCTGATAGGTGGAACTGGTGGCTGAGCGCGACGAAGTGCCCCGGGTTGGTGAGGACCACGTCCACGGCCTTGGCGGCCATGGCTCTGTTCAGCTCGGGGTAGCTGTAGGCGCTCAGCTCGATCTTCTGGCCCAGGGACCGCTCAAGGCTCTCGGCTAGGGGTCGCCACTGCGCCAGGGCCTGCGCCTTGGGGCGGAAGGCCAGCACCCCGAAGCGGAGCGGAACTTCGGCCGCGAGGGACGGGGCAAGCAGCACGGGGAGCAGAAGCAGCCTGGGGAGTTGCCACCCCCCCGCCGGGAGGCGGTGGCGGGTGCGCCAGGGCGGGTGGGGAAAACGTGTCATCAAGGAGATTCCTTGGGGTGGCAGCGGGCCACCCCAGGCGGGGAGTTGCGTGAGTACTTCGTATCGGCTGGATGGTGGCAGAAGGCCGATTAAATTCGATGACAAAAAGAGGACAAAGGGAGTAATGTGACGGTTTTTGGCAATCTGGCGCTTGTGGGCAAAGGAGAAGGGGCAAAGGTTGCCGAGGTGTCGACCTAAGGCGGGGTCGTCCCCAAGCGGGGTTGCCTTCCCTGGCTTCGCAGTCTCCCGGGTGCCGACCTCGTCGGGTCGAGCCTTGACCCCAATTCAGATCAAAAAAGCCCCCGTGCGGGGGCCTTTTTGATCTGGGGCGGCTGACCGGGCTCGAACCGGCGACATCTGGAATCACAATCCAGTACTCTAACCAACTGAGCTACAGCCGCCGTTGGACCATCCAGATTAACCCGGGTGGCACCGGAAGACCAGCGGGAACCTTCGGGGGACTGCTGTCATCGAATGGCTTGCCGGGGGTCCGGCCAGTGAGGAGTTCCATGAATCGTCAGCTGAAGCAGGTTCTGGGGTTGTCGGTCTTTGCGGCCGGGTGCATGGCCCTTGGGATGGGGTTGAGCCATGGCTGGGTCGCCACGGCCCAGGA
>SESF01029589.1_pt1 | contig 12607 bp, 8 predicted proteins | sample 3171521 | NCBI WGS metagenome assembly SESF01 (sample SAMN10866945, study PRJNA518727) | freshwater metagenome | biome: subpolar coniferous forest; feature: holomictic lake; material: water; isolation source: holomictic Lake 227, 6 m and 8 m depth | place: Canada: near Kenora, Ontario | collected...
GCTACACTTGCAGTACCCTGAATAGATAATGTTCCATTAATTGTTGTACTGACTGCTAATGTTTTCGCACTGGTATTAGATATTATTACATTATTATAAGTTGTAATATCTGATGCTGTATTATCCTGACTTGATTTTTTTAAAAAGGTTTGCGTACCTGCTCTATCATATTGTACTGTACCATTAAGAGTAATTGTGGTTGCATCTATAGTTGGTGTTGAACCTGTAAGAACTAATGTTCCACCAGACTGTACAGTAACAGAACTACATTTTCCACTACCTACTCTAGAAATCACCTGTGAACCACTACTTGTTCCACTCTGACTTGTAATAACAGTAGCTCCCGAATTAATTGTAAGGGTACCGCCACCAGTTGTATTATCGTCTGGAGCAAACCTTGAAGAAACAGAGTTTATTATTCCGGAACTAAATAAGATGGATTTACCTTTTATGGAAGTGTTAATAGATCCTGTCTGACCGCTAGTTAATCCAAATTCAAATGAAACTCCAGTTGTAGCTCCCGCTCCCCATTCACCACTTGCAGTTATAGTTCTTGTATTTCCTATGAATTTTAAAACACCAGTTGTCGATGCAAGTTGACCTACAACAGGTGATGTTGAGCTTGATTGAGAATAAAAAGTCCCATCAGCACCTGTACTAATAACTGCTGTCCCGGTATATGCCCTTATTTTTCCACTTACTTGTAATGTATTAGCACCAATGGATACAACCCCAGAAGTGTTAACATGAAAATCATTACAATTTGCAGTTGCACCATCTACAGTTATTGTGTGACCTTCTTGAATATATACATTATTAATACTTGTTGGTGCACTTGCAGCAGCTGCCCAAGAGCTATTTGTTCTGACTTGCCAAGTACTTGCATCTCCCCAGTTACCGGTTGTAACAGCAGAACGATATTCACCATCAATAGGAACATAAAAATTAAAAGTACTTGATGATGATCCAGTTCCAGAAGCATTTGTTACACTTACGACACCTGTTGTGCCAGAAGCAACTACGGCGCTTATAGTTGTACTATTTGTAACAGAAAAAGATGTAGCAGCTGTACCACCAAATTTTACAGCTGTTGCACCGGTGAAATTTGTACCTGTTATGCTTACAGTACAACCACTAATGCCACCAGTTGGTGTAAATGAGCTTACTGTTGGAGTTGCCCCCCCAACTGTTAAAACTAAAAACTATTAGCAAAAGTAGAATTGATAAAAATTTGATACAAATCGTCTGCTTACTTAGTTGTTTAGAGTAGATAGAAATAGAGTTTAAATTACCTGTAATTGCGATTAGGTTTTTCATGTCTTGTTTTTTTTAAGATTAGATTTGTATTTTGTGCAATTTATGACGCAAAAGTATTTTTTATGTCAAAACCATACTATAAATAAAATCCGAAAAAATGAAAATATCGTACGAATCGAACAGGGCGAAAAAATAAGATGGTTAACTGACAACCAAGTTATTAACTCGTTTTTTCTTGTATAAACTAATCAAAGATTCAGTACTGGACTGATTAAATTAATTATATCTTCTGGATTATTGTTGTACTTTTTACTACAGGCTTAACCAGATAAATAGCCTAAATAAGGGGTTTACTGGCGTGGATTTGTAATCATGCTATATAATTAACTTGATGGTTCGTGGTTAAATAAGCTGGTATATTTAGCTGATAAATAAACCAGCTAGCAAAGCTCTGATAGTATGCGAACTTAATAAGGGGGTTTGTCTCGGGGATTGTTTTCTATGAAGGGCTAAAGGCAAGCTAAAAAAAAAGGATTATGTTGAAAACCCTTAGTAGCTGGTGATTCCCAAGCTAACTGTTCCCTTATTAATCTTAAAACATTAAGTTTAGGCCTTGTTGGTGCAGATTTGTAATCGTACTATTTCATTAACTGGATGGGTCGTGGTTGAAAAAGCTGGTATATTTAGCTGATAAATAAACCATAATTCGTATACATTCGCTGTTATACTCCTTATGCTCCCATTCAATACGGGTTAATCAGCCTTTCTCTACTTCCCGAATCAGACAGCTTGATAAGTACTTATCAAACACTTTGATCTGTACTTATCAAATACCTTGATCTGTACTTATCAAAGTGACGCATAGGGCTTATAGTATTTGTCGAATACGAAGGAATGTTATGCTACGTGCTTCGGCTAGCGGAATGGTATATGCTTACTGTGAGAGCTGTATAATGAGTAGCTTGCAAATTAGAGGAAGAGAGTTTAAAATAAAGGATTTGAAAATCAGCGAACTTAATAAGGGGGTTTGTCTCGGGATTCTTTTCATTAAGGGTTAAAAGCAAGCTGAAAAAATTGGATTATGTTGAAAACCCTTAATAGCTAATAATTCCCACGCTTTCTGTTCCCTTATTACTCTTCCAAACTCTCGTAGTCACAGACCTGTGTGACAGTATAAATAATGCAAAAAGAGGCTATCCTTTCGGACAGCCTCTTTGAAAAGGGGAATTAGAAAATTTGTCTTACAATATCACCCGGGTAATACGGTTATCAACTTTTACCAATACAACACCCCGTGTTGAAACCGGAATTGTATTTACTCCTTCAAGCGTTTTAGTGCTGATTAAACGCTGACCTATTGAATTGTAGATTTCAACGCTGCGACCGGCAATTTCAGTCAAAACCACATTTCCATTCGAAGTATAAATAGTTGAAGCAGTTGTAGCTTGATTAATACTGGTAGTATTATCAATCGGAGTTACACTTGCCCAGGTTGTACCCACTCTTATCTCATCAATATCCGCTTTTGGTGTTCCTGAACTATTTCTTAAGCAAATTGATGCAAAAGTTGTCATAACACCTGTTCCTGAGCTGTTACTTACTGACCCTGTTGGTTCACTGCTACCTAAACTTGAAGGATTCACCCATAAAGAAGCTGTATTTGGAGTAACACCTTTATCGTATTTGACAACAACTAAGTAAGTTGATCCAAAATTCAAATCTGTTGCAAATTCTGTTTGAGTTACTGTTCCTGATGAATTATTCGTAATCATTAATCTGTAATTAGCCGCTGTATTAACGGACTTAATATATAATCTACCACCCAATGATGTATTTGTTACAGCACCAGTTGCTCCACCAAGACTCATAAAATAATCTCCAGTCGTATTTAATTGTGTCGCATCAGCTACATTTACTAAAACTGAAAAATATACAATATTTGCACCAGTACCAGTAATAGCTGTATTTACATCTCTTGGTACGTTAGTATTGTCGCCTGGAAGTCTAACTTTATTTCCAACTGACGAAGCTAAACCGGTATAAGTCAAGCTTCCCGATGTTACATCAATTGTTCCAACTTTTGAATTACTATGAGTGTACCAGTTGTTATTAGGTCCTTCCAAAGTAGCAGTGGTATTGCCACCCATATTGGTTCCTACAGTGTAATTAAAACCTTCGTATAGACTTTGTGCTGAAGCACTCCTACTCCCCACTATCAAAGCGATAGCTACGAGCATTGTTTTAAAATAAGTAATTTTTCTCATGTTGTTTGTTTTTAAAAATTAGTAATGGAATAGTTCTGTTGAATTTTTATGTAAAAGTAGTCTTTGTTGGTTTCAAAATGAGTGAAAGGCTATTACATTTCTATTAAAAAAATTCAGAAATGTTATTTTCACTGTCTTTTAGTCGCAAAGATAAAAGAATAGACAATAAAATACAAATAAATATACAATACGAATTCAAAAAGTTTTCAACAATTTACAGAAAATCCCACTGATTTAGTGTCCTGTTAAGGAATTTAATTGTTTTTTACGATAAAAAATATCTGTAGCAGCTAAATCAAAAAACAGCCTTACATAATCACAACCATTGACAAAATGCAATTCCCATACAGGGTAATGTTTTTCTAGCCGGTTCAACTTCCGGATATAAAGCAATAGGTCATTCGCTGACTTCATCATTCGACACCTAAACTCAACTTACTGACAAAGAAAGACACATGTAAAGAGGGCTGTCCGATTTGGACAGCCCTCATAAAATTTGGATTAGAAAATATACTTTACAATATCACTTTAGCAATACGGTTATCAACCTTTACAAGTACAACACCCCGTGTTGAAACCGGAATTGTATTTACTCCTTCAAGCGTTTTAGTGCTAATTAAACGTTGACCTACTGAATTGTATATTTCAATGTTTTTACCGGCTTCAGAACTAAATGAAACAGTTCCATTCGAAGTACTTACTTCCAGATTGTTATAAGCCTGATTTATTGAAGTACCGAAATCACACATGGCACTTAATACTCCGGCTGTATTATCCAAATGCCAGGTACCGATAGATGGATAGGTTACAGTTGCAGGAGTTCCGGTGATGGCACTCGGACCAGAAATAAGTGTAATTTTATCACCTGTTTTTGGCCAATAGCCCAAAATGATTCCGATATTAAGATTTAATGCACTAATATCAACTGATCCTGTAGGTGTGGTTACTTTACCACCGGTTGTAGCACTTAATAAGGTAGTATTGATAGTTCCGGTTAATGCAGTAACCGTTCCGCTGATTGCAAAAGTACCGGAGTTATTTAATGTACCGGGTAATGAAGCTTTATAGGTTAGTGTTGCACCGGCAGCATTATTAAATACCAATGTAGAACTTGTTGCTGCTATTGTCAGGTTTGAACCAAAAGTAAGAGCTGCTGAGCTGTTAGATATTGTTTGTGTGCCGGTTCCCGAAAATGTCAAAGTGTTTGCAGCAAGAGGAGTAATGTTTACTGTGGTTGCACCAGATCCAACTGTTAAGTTGCCTTTAACAGATAAAGCACCATTAAAATTAAACTGAAACAGGGTTAATGACGTTAGAGTTAAATTTTCACATGTAAAAGCAGAGCTACCAGTCATAGTTTGGCTAAAAGCTGATGAATTAATTTCAAAATTCGCATAGGTTCTTCCACTGAAACTTGGTGCAGCATTCTGTTGAATACTAAATGTACTTCCGGCATTAAAAGTTACTTTAGTTGCCGGAGAGGTTAATGCAATTGGGTTACTACCTGCTAACTGATTAAATTTAGCTCCACTATTAAATACAACGGCATTAGCAGTACCCACAGCAGTAAAAGCATTACCGGTACATAAAAGTCCTTGTGTAAAAGTTCCAGTAGAAGTAAATACTATTGCACCTGCATCGGCTGCATCTATTTTATGGGTGATTCCGGATAGGGTTAGATTTCCTGCAATACTTGCTGTTGCTGCGGTATTAACATATATCCCCGAAATAGTTGTTGGCGATAAAATTAAACTTGAACCACTTGCAATGCTTAATCCGGGGTTTCCACCAATATGTAATGTTGGAACAATATTAAATGCCATTGAAGCAATTGTACCAGTTTCTCCGGTAGTAAAATGAGTATCATCTGTAACAGTTAATACCTCTGATTGGTTTGCCGGAGTAGTTGTTCCCGTATAAATAAAATCACCTTTAACTAATTGTGTAGTAAATGCAGTACCTGTTCCGGTTACGGCAGTTGCTGCTCTTACTATAGTACCTGTTCCAACAGTTACAACGCTCGATGAAATTGTAACAGTAGCACCATTGATAACATTCAATTGACCAACGGTTTGTTTTATCAGACCTGTTACAGTTGGAGCAGCAAAAGTGCTACCATCAAAAATTAAAATATCATTATCAGCAGGAGTAGTACGTGCCGGAGTCCAGCTTGCAGCGTCGGTCCAGGCACCTGAAGCCACATTCCATGTATAAGTTCCTGTTGGTATAGCATTAACAGCCATTGCTAAAGTAAAAAACACGGTCAAAAGTAGAAAACTAAGTTTCATTCTCTTTTGACCAAAATTGGTTTCAACGTAATTTTTGTTCATGATTGTTTGGTTTTAAATTATTAATAATGTTGGTTTAAAAAATGCTGATGTTAGTTAGTAGTGGATTCAAAGTCAATAGACAAAAATGACAAAATCATTCAATTTACATTTCGAAGGAACAGAAAAACAGGAATAAAGTTTTAATAGTCAAATAATTGATAGCAAAGATAAAAGTTTACATCAAAAAAAACAAATAAATATACAAAACAAAATCAAAAAGTTATCAACAGTGACAGAAAATCTCTCTGTTATAGTGTCTGAGTATAACCACAAAATTAATTAACAGTAATTTCTTACTGAACCATTAACTTATTTACGATCGAATTACCCGAAGTGCTGTTAATTCTGACCAGATAAAGCCCTTTGGGAAAGGAACTAAGGTCAATATGGGTTTGGTTGGTTCGGAAGATCATCTGACCGTTTAAGTTTAGCATTTCCACTCCTGCCACATCGTTTCCAAGAATGGAGACGCTGCCGCTGGCCGGATTGGGAGATAAACGGTTTTCGGAAGTATTTTTCAGTTGCTGAATATCGGTTGCACTGCTATCATAATAGGTTAAAATTAATTTAGGCGTTTTCGTCGTATCGGCATAGCGTCGGGAAGCAATTTTAATGGCAGCTGTAGTATTGGTCAAATCCATCAGTTTAAAAGACAGCAACCCGTTTTTAGTTTTATCAGCAACCCAGTTGGTTACATCAAAGCTTTGTAAGCCGGTAGCAACAGCCGATTTAATATATCCCAGGCGATTGTATCCAGTCGACCAATCGGTACTTGCATTTCGCATTGCGCCGGTAAGGGTGAGTTCATTCCAGGAATTATCCGTTAATCCTGTCAGAAATATTGATCGTACCGATGCATCGGAAGCCGTACAGGTCAAGTCCAGTTCGGCATGTTTCAGGTATTTCAGGGAGTCTTTTAAGGCAGACAAATCAAATTTAAAAAATGCTTCGCGTCGATAGGATTCAAGGTTGTAGTTGCGTACCTCAAGTTCGGTGGCAGTACCATAATTCGTGGTGCTGGCAGTACCCGGAATAACATACACATCCTGACTGGCTGTGAAGGTTTTTACTTTAGTGTTGTAATTGGGTCTGCGGCTCTTTGCGTCATAAAAATCGCATAAATGGTATACCTGTTGATTTAATTCATTCATAAGAGCAGTCATATCGGCATATTCAGCTCCTGAACCGTTTACAATACCTTTATTAGAATCTGAATCATCCTGGAATTTAAAATATTGCCAACCGATATAGCATTTGTTTTTCAATAATTCGAGACAGGTATTTTGGTAAAAATCGCCACGGGATGCCTGATTATTGACATACCAACCGGCACCCGATTGAGTTGTAGAAAATATATTAACGTCCTTAATATAGAACTCCCCTACTATACAGGGTTTGTCGTTGGTCCATTGGGAATAAGCAATTTGTTCGTTGGGCGTAAATTTATCGTAGAAATTGACCGAGGTCACATCCATATATTTTTCAGAGGCATTCACCACGCCCTGAATGGCACGGGGACGGCCATTTAAGCGGCTGCCAATAATTAAATGGTTTGGATCATATTTGCGAATGGCAGCCGAAATAACACTGTAATAATGATTGGCTAGTTGAATTGCAAAATCCTGTTTCATTTGCTCGGTCACATTCGTTGAATAATTGCTGCAATCCGTCGCGGTCAACCCTCTTGAAGTAGCAAAAACCAGCGCAGAATCACGGCTCGGATCACCGGCAGGAAGGTCACGCACTAAAAGTTGTAATTGATCCTGATTGAAATTAATTTCGTTATCGGTAAAATATCCCAACAAATCCCGATCGTTTACAAAAGGCAATGCATTGGCTTTTGCCTGATCGTCGCAATAGGTTGTGAATTTCGGGTCAAATACCAACACGTAATTTACATTTCCATCCACCGTACTCGGAGTATTGGAATAATAGGTTTTTCGAACATTTTTATAGCCCAAAAAGAAATTTAAAGCACGGGTATATGAAAAAGTATTGTAGTTTTGAAGATTGTAGCCGGTTTTTGTCTGGCTTTCATTTCCGATGAAATTGCCAATCCCATTGAATCCGATATTTTTTATGCGGTCATAGTCGTTTTGAATGTTGCCTGAATTCATACTTGTTACGCCCATATTAATTCCTGCATATCCATTGGGGTCGATCATCCACCATCGTCCGTCTATTTTTTTTGTATAAAAAAATCCGGTAGAATCGGTTCTCAAATACTTACAGCTTCCATAGCGCGTAAAATCATCCGTTCCATCACTTAGCGGGGTATAACCGGATATCATACTCACTAACTTTGTATTATTGTATCCCCAACCGGCGGTATAGCTGCTTTTAACCTGGATTTGCACAAAATCAATCGCTCTTGTTTGAACAAGTAAAAGGAAAAAAACGAACAGGATGATAATTTTTCGCAGGTACTTCATGGTGGGAAATATTATAGAATAAGAAAGAAAATTCCGCCTGCCTGGTTTAAACCAAACAGGCGAAATAAATGATTAAGGGATTAACACTTTAGCAGAAGCATTTTTATTTCCATGCAAATTTAGAATATAAATTCCGGTACTCAATGAAGAAGCATCAATTTTCTCGTTTTGTGATTTCAATGAACCTGCAAGCATTTTCTGGCCCGACAGCGACACTATTTCATATCCGCTATAATTTGAGGTATAAACAGAAATCATTTTGTTATCAATTGTATAACGATAATCGTTTGCGGTTGTAGAACTTAAGCCTGTTTTAAGAGTCATCACATCCGCCCAGGTTAATCCAACACGAATGGCATCAATGCTATATAGTGGTGTAGTATTAGCAACACTTGGAGATTTTAAAATAACCTGCATTGCACCACCAAAAGGTTTTGTAGAACCCCAACGGTACAAATCTTTAGAACCTGTATCATTATTTGTAAGCGTTGGAGTTGATGGTTCACCTCCTGTAGTTGGCGGATTAATAAAAAGTGCCATCTGATCATCGTAAGGAACATCGGCAGCTGCAGAAGCCCCTAACTTACCCAACTTATATTTCATAACAAACAAGTGTGTTGTATTAGCTGCAATATTCGATTGATTGTAAACTCCTAATCCGGTACTGCTTTTTTTTATGCCAATGTTTACTTCCTGACCTGCAGGCATGGTTTGATTGTCAAAGGTTGCATAAATTAAAGCGCCCCAGTTTGTTTCACTAAATAATCCATTTTTAATTCCAAAAAAGAAATCTGTACCCAAAATAGGAGCTGTATTTCTGTTAAAATTAATTAAAAATGAAACGTAAAATGTTGAATCCTGATAAATGCTATGTTTCCACGATTTATAAACACTTGGAGTAACAAGTGTTGGATTTCCCAAATACGATAATGCATTACTTCCTTCGCCTGTATAATATCCACTGAATGTTAAACCGGGAGTTGAAATATTCCATGCATTATTTAATGCGTTGGAACTTGTTTGTGTTGACCAACCATTGGTAGCTTGTAAGTTTTGAGTACTAACTACGGGTTTCTTAATAAGTGAATCAACAGGATAATCAAAGTTTTCTTCCATGTAAAGTTGAGCCTTTAAAGACCCAATGCTTAGTACTGCACACAGTGCGATTAAAGTAAAAATTTTAGATTTCATAATGATTAATTTTAAAGGGTGAATAATTTGTTTTTAATGGGTAAATAATTAGTTTTTATCATAATAATCAACAAGCGAATATACATTTTCGTTCAATTGTTTCATAAATTTAATCATTGGCATATACCATTGATATTCAGTATTTAGCAATCCTTTATTGGAGTCCACATTCGATGGATCAGCTCCTTTTGCCGAAGGGTCATTATCCTGATACCGGAACCAGTGCCAACCTACACAATTTTTGGATTGTAGTAAGCCGAGGCAGAAATGCTGGTAGGCATAACCTCTGTCCTGTTGTGTATGAACTGTAAATCCGGCACCGGTCGTATTGGCCATGCCCGAATCCATTGCTTTGGTGTAAAACTCTGTAATCATAAAAGGTTTTCCTGTCCAGTTGTCCCATTCTTTCATCAAAACAGGATCGGGGCCCCAGGAACCATAATAATTAATCGAAACTACATCACAATATTTTCCGGCTGCACGCACAATACTTTCGGTATGTTTTGGCGAACCGTGCAAACGACTGCCCAAATATAAATGATTTTTATCCTGTTTTCGAATAGCAGTCGAAACTATTCGGTAATAATAGTCAGCCACCACTCCTGCAAACTCTTCGCGAACTTTGTCGCTTATTTGAGAAACCGTCAGTTTTTTTGATTTCAACCAGTTCTGAGCAAATATTCTGCCGGCATCGGTCGAATCAGTTAATGTCAGATAACCCTGAAGATTGGCTGAGCCAAATGGTAATTCATTGTCGGAGAAAAACCCAATCAGGTTGGAATCATCTTTATAACTTAAAACTATTTTAGCATATTCGTCACAAAACGGTACAAATTCTTTATCAAAAACAAATATACATTGATGCGGATATCCAATATTGCCCGGAAGCTGATAGGTTCCACCGTGTTTTTTACCGTAGCTGCTCATAAAATTCAGCATCACCGAATAGGACATTTTAGTATGATTCCGTTTGTTTTCGGCCTGAACGGCTTCTGTGTCACTCCACGAACCAATACCATTAAATCCAAAATCGGTAAATTGCTGATAGGTATTATTAGTCCAGTTTTCAGTGGATTTATAAATGGAGTTAAAAGTCTGAATATTTTTCTCAGAAGTTCCCTGACGGAGGGCATTCACAACCCGTTGTATATTCAAGTATCCTTCAGGGTCAACGACCCACCAGCGCTTATTCACTTTTTCAACCCGGTAAAATCCGGTTCCTTTCAGTCGCTCGGACTGTTTACTTCCATAGACATTGATTTTAACCTTAGCCGGTTTAAAGTCTTTTAAATTATCAATAATCTGAGTGTCAAACAATGCCCAGGCTTGATTGGGCTTATCTTTAACCCATTTACGCGCTTCTACCTTTATTGTCGAGCATGACTGAGTCTGGCCAGTTGATTGCAGTGGCAAGACAAAAAATGCAACGCATAAAATGATAAAATAGTTAGGCAGAAACTTCATAAAGAATAATGAATTATAGTATAAATTATAAGGCAATGTCGTTTAGTTAAGCTTTAAAATAGAAATAAGGGGAAAATCAGGTGGTTTAGACTTTCTCTACTAAGGGTCGAGAATCAATAAAAACAGCTATTTAAACTCTTAATAGCTAAAATTAAAAAAAAAGAAAACACCCTTATTATCCTTTTGTAACTTACTGTAATTTCAAATTCCTCATCTAAACGACATTGAATTACAAGGACAAAATTAAAGCATTGCGCAATGGCAGGCTGTCGGAATTGTACAGAATTCAGCAATGAATTGTCAATATCGTTCAATAATCGCATTTTCTCTTAATGCAGCGAGGTATTTTTTGTACAAATAGTCGATATAGCTCGATTTCAGAGAATTTTTTACTGATTCAAAAGTCCGGTATCCCAGTGCTTTTCGTTGTAAGATTTGATAGAAACAACAGCTATCAGATGCTGTTGAAATTGAACAAAACTGACCGGGTTGGATGTTTCCAATTAGCTTAAGCACTTCTGCCCGCTCCTCGCCTTCCCTGTTTTGAGATTCAGTTGGATCAAAAATCTGAACCTGTGATTTTATCTCAACAATATTTTTAAAGACTATCTGTATATCGTCTGATTTGACTCCTTTCGATCTTAAGCGGAATTGAATTTCCCCGATTATTCGGGTTTGTTGAGTTGGGGCTAACTTTTTATCGTTGAAAAAAATATCGAAACGCTGAACCTTTAAATAATCCGGTAATTTATACAAACTATCTTTTACTGCTTCGTAGTAGGTTTTCAGTTTCTCGTCGCTGAGTACAAATTCGCTTTCTGCCAGGCGTTTCTTAATTTCGATAAGCAGCTTGCTGAACTGATACTGATAATAATTTTCTTCGGTGAATTGCATTGGACCATAGAATAACACATTATTCCGGATTGCAAGTGAACGCCGGCTGTTTTCAGACCGAAAATCATGTTGAAAACCGGAGTAACTGATATCTTTCACTAATCCTAACTTTTGGGCAAGTTGCTGCTGAAGTTTGATCTGAATGGCAGTTTCAAGTATTTTTGCATTGAGGAGCGATGAATCTGAATCAGACGATTTGTTTCTCAGCTCGTTCATTTTCAATTCATTCTGAACTATAGGTTCGCCGTTTACTGAAGCAACAATACGAATGCTGTCATTTTCAATATTAGAAAATGACAGCATTGTGCAAAACAAAAACACAAGTATAGTTCCTTGTTTTATCACTTTTTCTATTTAATAACAATTTTCCTGATTTCAGTCTTATCTTCAACATCTACCGAAACAATATAAACTCCTTTTATCAAGACTGATTTTGTATCAATCAAAATTTGAGCTAATGGTTGATACTTTTGATTGAATAAGGTTTTGCCATTCATAGAAGTTATTTTTACGCTAACGGTATCGCTTATTTTAGTGCCACTAATGTTCAGGTTTAAAATTCCCGGATTTTCTTTATTTTGACCTATAAGGATAGTTGGTTTGTCAGAATTCAATGTCACAGAAGCTGTAATGCCCGGTGATTCGTAAGCACCCATATCGGGTTTTCCAATTCCGACTGTATTGCCCCAGTAATCTTTCCCACCGTTTTTCGGGATATAAATTCCCGAATTAATACAAGGTGAGCCGGTTTTAAGTTTATAACCATCCACAGTAT
>SESF01022090.1_pt1 | contig 12586 bp, 10 predicted proteins | sample 3171521 | NCBI WGS metagenome assembly SESF01 (sample SAMN10866945, study PRJNA518727) | freshwater metagenome | biome: subpolar coniferous forest; feature: holomictic lake; material: water; isolation source: holomictic Lake 227, 6 m and 8 m depth | place: Canada: near Kenora, Ontario | collected...
GGTTCGGGCCTTCAGCCCTTGATGTTTCTAAATCGAAAACCTGGGGCGATGCCCCAGGCTGGTATGGGGTCGCGCCGTTGGCCCTGAAATTACACGTTCGCGAACAAGCAATGTTCACGCCGAACACTATTGGCGAGACGCCTGTGTCACTCTCGATTCCCAAACTCGCCGACGATGAAATTGCGATCAATTCGTGGCTGGCTGAGGATCTTGGAGCGAAGGTTGGAGATGAACTGTCTCTTCGTTACTATGTTGTCGCGGGTGGCCGGCAGCTCTCAGAGAAGACTAGTCGTTTCCGGGTGCGCTCGATTTTCCCACTGGAACGCCCCGATCCAAGCTGGATGCCTCCTTATCCGGGGCTGGCTGACGTTGAAAACTGTCGGGACTGGCAGCCGGGGATTCCGGTTGAAACCAGCCGGATTCGACCAAAGGACGAGGAATACTGGAAGATCTACCGTGGCACGCCGAAAGCCTTTATCAGCCTTGGTGCCGGACAGGCGATTTGGGGCAATCGATTCGGTAACCTGACGGCGATCCGGTTCCCGGATAGAAGCGCGGAGGAAGTGGAGCGTTCCGTGCGCGCCTCGATCGATCCGGTCAAGGCGGGGCTGGTATTCCAGCCGGTTCGCGATGCGGCGCTTAAAGCCAGTAGCGAGTCGCAAGATTTCGGCCAGCTATTCATCGGGTTCAGTTTTTTCCTGATCGTCGCGGCATTGCTGCTGATGGCCATGCTCTTCGTCTTTAACCTTGAACAAAGGACGACCGAGGCGGGGGTGCTGTTGGCGCTCGGGTTTACGCCGGGTCGGGTGCGAGGCCTTTTGCTCATTGAAGGTTATGCCATTGCAACCTTCGGTGCCGGGGTGGGAGTCGTCGCTGGCGCCCTCTACACCAAGGCGGCGTTGCACGGCCTTTCCACAGTCTGGCAGGCGGCGGTTCATTTGCCTCAGTTCGAATTTCATCAGGAACCGATAACGCTGGTTATCGGCGGGTTCTCAAGCCTCCTTGCCGGCTGGGTGGCGACGTGGATTGCCGGACGCGGGCACGTACGACGCCCTGTTGCCAATCTCCTTGCCAGCGGCGCGGAACTCGAACTGAGGGGCGCTTCGGGGAATGCCAGACGAAGTGTCAGCCTGGCCCTGGCATCTCTCCTTATTGCGCTGATTCCAGTCATCTTTGGAGGCCGCTCGGCGGAAGCTTTTTTTGGAGCCGGAGCGCTTCTCTTGATTGCTGGAATCGCGGCCAGCCATGCAGGGTTGCTGAAACTCGGCCAGACAATCAAAACGGCGGAGAAGCTCGCCATAGTTGGATTGCGCGGAGCGGCCCGGCGATGCGGGCGAAGCCTCACGATCCTGGCGGTTCTTGCTTCCGGGGTGTTCATGGTGGTTGCGGTGGGGGCATTCCGTGGAGACCCTCTGGCGCATGCCTCTGAACGAGGCTCGGGGACGGGCGGGTTTGCGTTCATCGGTCAATCGACGCTGCCAATCTACGAAGACCTCAACAGCCCGGCGGGACAGCAGGCATTTGGGCTGACGCCTGAATCCATGCAGGGAGTCGGCGTGGTGCCGATGCGGGTCAAAGACGGGGACGACGCGAGTTGCCTGAATTTGAACCGGGCACAGCAGCCTCGATTCCTTGGGGTTCGTCCCGAAAGCTTGGGCCACAAGAACGCCTTCACGTTCATCGACCGGATTGCTGGCGCTACGACCGATTCCGGTTGGGAGTTGCTCGATCGCGTCGAACCCGACGGGGCCGTCCCGGCGATTGGGGATGAAGCCACGGTTCGCTGGGCGCTGGATAAAGCGGTGGGGAAGAGGATCGAATGCACGGATGAGCGTGGCCAGGTATTTTCGGTCCGGATCGTGGGGGTGCTTGCCAACTCGGTGTTGCAGGGGAGTCTGGTGATTTCCGATAAAGCTTTCGTCCAGCGGTTCCCGTCTGCAAGCGGCAGTCGCGCCTTTTTGATCGATGCGCGCCCCGAGAAAGCTATTGAGGTGGCCAAAGCTTTTTCGAGCGCGCTGCAAAACCGGGGAATGGAAGTGGTGCCGGCGTGGCAGCGGCTCGCTGAGTTCCAAGCCGTGGAGAATAGCTATCTCTCGATATTTCAGGCGCTCGGCGGGCTGGGCTTGCTGCTGGGCAGTGCCGGGTTCGGGATCGTGGTGATGCGCAATGTCTGCGAGCGGAGAAACGAACTGGCGCTCTTGCAGGCCATTGGTTATTCGAAGCGTCGCTTGCGTTGGCTGGTGGTTAGCGAGCACGGGGCTCTCATTATTTTGGGCACTGGGATTGGATCTGTTGCCGCTGCGGTCAGCATTGCACCGTCATTGGCTGGACCGGGAGGTCACGGTCCCGGAGTGGGTTTCGCAGCTACAGTCCTGCTGCTCGCCGCCGGAGGCATTGCCTGGAGTTGGCTTGCCGCCTGGTTTGCTCTGCGCGGCCCGCTGCTCGATTCGCTCCGGAACGAATAGAGCCCTGTAGCCACGGCCCTGTGGGCCGTCTGGGGGGCGCATACTGGAATCGCGTCACGGCTCGATTGTCGCACAGCGACGTGGCTAAAGGGAAAAGCCCACGCCGGTTTGGAAAAAAATCCCATGCAAAGAGGGGATTTTCGGCTCATGATTGAGGTATTGATTCCACCAACTCCAAACCTACACTCCATGAATTCTTCGCAACGCACCATTACCGCTGCGCAGGGCTATTCTGAGCTCGGCATGCTCCAGGAGGCAATCGAAGAGCTGAATATGCTCCCGTTGAGTGAGTTGATTCGCGCTGACGTGCTGGAGATGCGGGTCCTGATCTTCATGAAAGCGCGGTGCTGGAAGGAAGCTCTTATTGAAAGCGAGAAGCTCTGCGCGATCGCGCCGGAAGTGGCGATCGGGTTCATTCACGCGGCGTTTTGCCTGCACGAACTGGGCTGCACGCGCGAAGCCAGGGAGTTGCTGCTCGAAGGTCCTGCGTCCCTGGTCAAAGAGGCCACCTATCATTACAACCTGGCCTGTTACGAATGCGCATTGGGCAATTTGGAGATTGCCAGGGCTTATCTTGACACCAGCTTCGGCATGGATTTAAAACTGAAGGATCATGCCAAATCCGATCCCGATTTGAAGGTGCTCCAGCTCTGAGGCTTTTTCGAGACTCCGTCGTTTTTCGCGGCGGCCCTTCAGTAACCCGGATCGCCAGCAGCCCGTCGGGACAGGCGGTGACGTGGAAAGCGCTTAGCTTAACCGCGACTCGGCTCTGCGCGCCAAGTGATTGGCCAGAATAAAGAAGGAAGGAACCCATAAGCCGACGAAAATGCCGAAGCGTTCCGAGTGCGACCTGTCGCGGGCGCTGGTGAAAAACCAGCTGATGATGGAGGCGAGGATGGAGATAAATCCGAGTCCCAGCGCAACATCCGACGCCGTGTACATTTGCTCCTTCGAGAGGGTCAATTTCTCCATTTTCGACGCGAGGCGTCCGGGACGCTCTAATACAGTGTTCATACTCATGGGAACGATTGGAGTGTCCGCTTTGGCCGGGGCAATAAGAACGTTTGTGGCGCAAAGGCCTGGGCGATGGAGGAAGCTGACATTCAATCTCAAGGGCCCTAATGTGATCCCCTAAGCGCCTCGGGGTGAAACGAGTGCTCCCCTTGCAGATTGATCGCACCGAAAACCGTCACCAATCTTGGCGGGTAGACTTCCATTCACGTTTTTAGGATACTTAACTCCCAAAAATTCCCATCTCTGAAAACAAAAAGCCCTCGCGAGTTTCCCCGCGAGGGCTTCCAAAACCTATTCGGGTCCGCTTACACGGTGCGGCAGAATTCTTCGAACCGGTCGAGGCCCTTCTTGATCACGTCCATGCTGGTGGCATAGCTGAAGCGGATGGTGCGATCGTCGCCAAAGGCGATTCCGGGGACCACGGCCACGCTCGCCTTGCTGAGCAGGCGGTCGGAGAAGTTCTGCGAGGTTAGCGAGAGCTTCGAGATGTTCGCCAGCATGTAGAAAGCGCCCTGCGGCTTGACGATGCTGATGTTGGGGATGCTCGAGAGGCGTTGGAACATGTAGTTGCGGCGCATTTCGAACTCTTCACGCATGTCGGTGATCTGCTGCTGGTCGCCTTTGATGGCCGCGAGCCCGCCTTTTTGGGCGAACGAGCACGGGTTTGAAGTGCTATGGCTCTGAATGGAGTCGATCGCCTTCGCGATGGATTCAGGAGCGCCGAGATAGCCCAAGCGCCAACCGGTCATCGCATAAGCTTTGGAGAACCCGTTGACGGTGATCGTCAGGTCGTAAGCTTCGGGTGAGATCGAAGCGATGGAGACGTGCTGGACGCCATCGTAAGTGAGCTTCTCGTAAATTTCGTCCGAGAGAATGATGATCCCTTCCTCTTCGGCAACGGCAACGATGGCCGTCAGTTCCTCGCGGGTATAAACCGCGCCGGTCGGGTTGCCGGGGGTGTTGATGATCACCATCTTGGTGCGGGGTGTCATCGCGTCTTCGAACTGCTCGGCGGTCATTTTCCAGCCGGTTTCTTCCGTCGTCTGCACGAACACGGGTTCGCCGCCAGCCAGGCGCACCATTTCCGGATAGCTGAGCCAGTAAGGGGCGGGGATGATCACTTCGTCGCCGGGTTGCACGGTGGCGAGGATGGCGTTGAAGCACGAGTGCTTGGCGCCATTGGAGACGATGACCTGGTGCGGCTTGTAATCGAGGTTGTTGTCCTTAAGAAACTTCTCGGAAATTGCCTGGCGCAGTTCCGGGATCCCCGAGCTGGGGGTGTACTTGGTGAACCCGCCATCCAAAGAAGCCATGGCGGCCGCTTTGATGTGCTCGGGCGTATCGAAGTCCGGTTCGCCGGCGCCGAAGCTGCAGATATCGATGCCTTCGGCCTTCATCGCTTTGGCTTTGCTGTCGATGGAGAGGGTGAGCGACGGGGTGAGAATGGTGGCGCGTGAAGCAAGGTCCATAGTTTTTGGATTTTCGATTGTTGGATTGAATTTCTGAGGGTTGCCCGAAGTGGATTATAAGCTGCCGTAGAACGATTCGACGAACGGCTTGAAGTTGTTTTTGTCGATCTTAATGATCCCCAATTCGCGTTTGGCGTTTTCGGCCGAGTCGGACGCATGCGCGGCATTGACCATGATGGTCTGCCCGAATTCCTTGCGGATCGATCCCGGAGGCGCTTTGGAGGGGTCGGTTGGTCCGAGGACCTCGCGGATCTTGCGGACGGCATCCACGCCTTCATAGACCAGGGCGATGCATTTTTCGCTGCCGGGTTCATCCCGCTTTTCCGCCGGGCAATCGCTCGGCTTGGAACCGGACATGAATTGCACGATCGACTCCCAGTTCTGCTCGCCGTTGATCGGGCCGAGAATATCGCCGAGTTGGCGCTGGACCTCTTCGTTGAGCATGACTCCGAGTTCCTGCTCGATGGCGAGCCGGGCCATGGTGCCGGTGCGTTCCCGGAAGATATTCTTCAGAACGTCCAATACCGGGCCGTAGAATTCGCACGCTTGCGCGACGCTCATGAAGTGGACTTTCACTCCCACGATCGTCAGGCCGGTGCGGGAGAAGACGTCGATCACGCCGCCCGGACGAGCGTTCGGGAAGCGGAAATTGTCGGGTTTGATGAGCACCAGCGTCTTCTCGACGTTGCTGCCGGCAGGAAAGGAGACCGCCCCTTCAAGGACGCCGCCATCGCTGTCGGAATACCGCGCCCAGAGCTTCAGGTCGCGTTCGGCCGATTCCTCATCGTGCGCGGCGAGCACCGCCGGTTCAAAATAGACAACCTTCCCGGTCGCGTCGGTGATGTAATCGCCGTAGGTGTCGCGGATCGATTCACCGCTGGTGCGTTCCTGGGCAATGTGACCGACTGCCGCACGGATTTTCGCCACGGCGTCCTCGCCTTGGAATGCCAAAAGCAGCACCCGGGGGCGGTTCCCGGCTTCGTCATTGACGAAATGATTCAGGACATAGCTCCGGATCAACTCTTGCTTCTCCCGCTTTTCGGGCTGGGAATCGGTGACCAACGTGGAAGCGTAAGCCTCGACCAGTTCCTTGCTCGGGGCGAACATTCGAGCCCGGATCAAATTGAGTCCCGTCCGGGAGATGAGACGTGAAATTATACCCCCGGTCCGCGACTTGCGGATCGAGTAGGGAGTCACCAATACGTATGAGAGTTCTTCGGCCATAGATGAAAATTGCCTGCGCCGACCCTCCTGAAAACGGTCATTTTCAGGTAAAACTCAGCGTAGGCAGTGTTTTTTTCGAAACTTTCCCGGAACCTAGCGGCGGGGTGCGCAACGCGTCAACGGTTTTTTCCTTTGAGACCGTTTTAAGGGGGGCAATTAAAAGCGGGAGCGAGGGGTCAGTCTGTGAATTTTGAAAGGTCACAACGACCGAATGCGCTCCAGGGATGCGCAAAATTCACAGACTGACCCCCTCAGCGTCTGCGGATCGCGTCTGGAAATCAGTCGAAACTTAAGGATTTTAGACCTGTGGCGGAAAAAATTCGCGTTGGCGGGCTGAAAACCGAGGCGACTTCTTGACACGCGGGCAACCATTGCCATGATCCATCGGAACGTGTGCGCGACAAAATTGTCCGCCCCCCGAGTCGATTTATATTACCTTTTATGAAGTTCAGCGTCAGCAAAGAGAAGCTCCTCGAAGGCCTCCAAACCGTTCAGAACGTGGTCAGTACCCGGACCACTCTGCCGATTCTCTCCAATGTGTTGCTGCAAGTAGCCGATGGCGTGCTCCGGTTTACCACGACCGATTTGGACGTGGGCGTTCGCGCCGCCGTCGAAGCAAATGTCGAGCGCTCCGGCGCCACGACGCTTCCGGCCCGCCGCCTGGTGACAATCGCGCGTGAACTTCCTTCCAATGAAATCACCATCGAGGTTGATTCCAAGAACTGCGCCTCCATCCGCAGCGGCCCCAGCTTTTTCAAAATCAATGGGCTTCCCGAGGAGGAATTCCCGCCGCTGCCGAAATTCGAAAACGCCAAGACCTTCAACATTCGCCAGAAAGATCTGCGCGACGGCCTCAAGAAGACCGCCTACGCCATCTCGACCGACGAGAGCCGGTACGTGCTCAACGGCATTCTCTGTTCGTTCAAGGACAACAAGCTGACGCTCGTGGCCACCGACGGTCGCCGGTTGGCATTGGTCGATATCGAACTCGAATTTCCGCGCAGTCACGAAATTGAAATCATCGTCCCGACCAAGGCGGTCGCGGAACTGCAACGGCTCCTGGCCGACGATGGCGAACTCAAATTGAGCATTGGAGAAAATCAGGTCGCTTTTGAGATCAACGGGACGCTGCTCGTTTCCAAGCTGATCGAAGGGAACTATCCGAACTATCGCCAGGTCATCCCCGGCGAGACCAAGGAACGGGTGACCCTCGAGCGCGAACTCTTCCTCAACGCTGTCCACCGCGTTTCGCTGCTCGCCAGCGAAAAGAGCAACTCGGTGAAGCTGATCTTCTCCAAGAACAACTTGGAAATTGCCGCCAACACCCCGGAAGTGGGTGAGGCGCACGAGTCCCTGGCCATTCCTTACAAGGGCAAGGACTTCTCGATCGCCTTCAATCCTGAATTCCTGATGGCTCCCTTGCGGAACCTGCCGGTTGACGAGGTGTTTCTCGATCTGATCGATGAGATGAGCCCCGGCGTCGTGAGGATTCAAGGGCCGTTCCTCTACGTGATCATGCCGATGCGCATCTCGTAAGGGACGCTCGGCGATCCCGTCCGCCGCCCCGAGCGGCCAAGATGGCCACTCTCCTTTCTATCACGCGGCACGGCCGCCGTAGTAGAAGCGGCATCTTGCCGCTTCGTTCCTAAGGAAAGCGGGCAGTTTCTTGAGTTGACGCGCGTGCGCTTAGTCGGCGCAGCTATAGGGCGAGTGCCTACTGCACCTGCCGAACGCGCTCGGCCAGATCCGTTTCCTCCGGAGGAACCCACGCGCCGCCGCCGTTGTATTCCAGTCCCAGCTTGCCGTCTCTGATGGTAACCAAAGTGGCTTCGGCTCCCGGCTTCGCGTACTGATTTCCAGTTGGCTTGCCGTTTACGACCGCTGGGAAAAGGGTGAGCCTTTTGATAATGACAGTTTTTGGCCACTGATTGCGGTTCGGGCCAAGCTTGGTGAGAAGATCAACCGGTTGTTTCACGCTTGGGGTCGCTTGAGGCGCTGGGGTCGGAGGCAGGATTTCCACGACGGGCGGTGGCGTCGATTGGGAAATGACAACGTCCTTCGACTTGCTCCGGAGCCTCGACGGCTGTGGTTGTTGTAGCTCCTGTTGAATCGGGTTCAACTGATATCCGCACTCGGCGAGTTTCTCCTTGAAGTAAGGAAATCGGGCATCGACCGCATTTCTCACCTCTGGGATTTTGAAATAGCAGGCTCCCGCCAACAGCGCCAAAGAAATGGGCGGCCCTAATCTCCACAGTTTGCTATGTTCGTCACTCATTTTGTAATGGGCAGGTGTGCCTGCGCCGAATCGTCCATCATCTGCTTTGGTGGCCTGCGGCTCAAGTTTGTAGTGAGATAAGCGACAACTTTCTTTCATCCGCCCGCATTGCAAAAATTCCGGATGCCGCGTTTAATTAAGCCGTTCCCATGAAGAGACTGACCGATTACCACACGCACACGCCGCTTTGCCATCACGCGGAGGGCTGGCCTATCGAATACGCCCGCGTTGCCGTGGAGCGGGGCTTGGCGGAACTTGGCTGTGCCGATCACAGTCCGATGCCGCCCGCGCTTGAGCCTTTCGACGATTGGCGGATGCTTGGGGCCGATCTGCCCCGTTACTTTGACGCGGTGGCCGAAGCGCGCGATGCCTTCCCGCAGCTTCCCATTCGACTGGGCTTGGAGGTCGATTTCGTAACGGGCCTGCCCGGCAACGAGCGTTGGATCGAGCAGCTTGCCGGAATGGCCGATTGGGATTTCCTCATCGGCAGCGTTCATTACATCGCCCCCGGCTGGGATGTGGATAATCCGAAACACATTTCCCGGTTTGAAGATCGCCCCGTGGCCGAGGTATGGCAGCTCTATTTTTCGGCGTACGAAGAGTGCATCCGGAGCGGGCTCTTCGACTTTGTGGCGCATCCCGATTTGCCGAAAAAGTTCGGCCATCGACCCGAGGGCGATCTACGGCGGTTTTATGAGCCGATCATAGCGGCGTTGGCGGAAACCGGCACGGCCTTTGAAATCAACACCGCGGGTCTGCGAAAACCGGCGGGCGAGTGTTACCCGGCGCTGGATTTCCTGAGACTCGCGCGCACTGCCGGCGTGGGAGTCTTGATCAACTCAGACGCCCACGCGCCCGGTGAAGTGGGGATGGGGTTTGAGGTCGGGCTGGCGCTCGCCAAAGAGGCGGGGTTTACGGAAGTGCTGAGGTTTGAGAAGAGGCAGGCCAAGCGGATAACCTTATAGGAATGGGAGATATGGGAATAATGGGAAGCATGGGAGAAGATTTCAGAATCCCATTATTCCCATTATTCCCATTATTCCCATTCCTCTTACCGAGCCTTCAGGGTCACCGTTTCCACCTGTTGCAGCACGCGCCCGCCCACCTGCCGCACGGTGCCTACTCCCACATCCACGGCGGTTTCCTGTTTGGCCTGGCGCAGGAGGCTCTCGACCTGGCTGGGGCTGTTGACCTCGTAGCGGCCGAGCCGGTAGATGACCAGTCCGCGTCGGAGGCCTCCGCGTTCTGCCGGGCTGCCCGGCTCCACATCGGAGATCAGCACTCCGGCTCCTGCCGTCACACCGAGGGCATCGCTCAGGTCCTGGGTCAGATCCTGAAGCGTCAGCCCAAGCCGCCGCTTGGCTGCTGAAAGCAGATTCGAGGGCTTCGCGCCCGGATTCTCCGCCTCGCTCTTGAACTGTTGTATTTTTTCCGCAACGACCGCTGCGGGGATGGCAAAGCCAATGCCCTGGGTGGGCACCCCTTGGGGAGTGTAAGCCATTTTCGCCGACGCCACGCCGATCAGTTTGCCGGCGATATCGATCAGCGGGCCGCCGCTGTTGCCGGGATTGATCGCCGCATCGGTCTGCAACAGATTCTTATATTCGTTGTCTTCCACCGAGAGCGTGCGATTGGTGGCGCTCAGGATGCCCCGTGCCACGGAGTGTCCGTAGCCGAGTGGGTTGCCAAGCACCAGCACCGTTTGGCCCAGCAGGTTGCGCGAGACGTCCTTCAATGAAATAAAGGGGAGGGGAGTCTTGGTTTCAATCTTGAGAAGGGCAAGATCGGCGGTGGGATCACCCGTTATGTACCGCGCGGCGTAAGTCTTCCCTTCGGAGGTGGTCACCGAGATTTTAAGATCTTCCGCCCGTTCGACGACGTGCTCGTTGGTGACAATGTAGCCGGTCGCATCCACGATGAAGCCCGAGCCGAGGCTTTGGACGGTTTGCTGCATCTCGCGGGGACGGCGCATTTGCCCGCCGAAGAACTGGTTGATGAAGTCGTCGTACGGATCGCGATAGGTTCGGCGAATCACCCGTTCGGTATTCACATTGACCACGGCGGGAAGCGCCTTGCTCACCGCAATAACCGAGGCTTCAGAGGCGGGATCGCTTCCGGTTTGGGCGTGCCCCGCGGAGAAGGGAACACACACCAGGGCGACTGCCGATAGGACCGAACGAAGAGTGGCAAGGCGATGCATAGGTTTGATTAAAGTCACAATGGAAGACAGGAAATCTCCGTTTTTGCTCAAATTTTCCTTTGAATTGCGCTACGTTCACCGCCTTTCCAAATGCTCGCTTTCGTTCTACGCCGATTCGCCACGATGCTGCTCGTCCTGTTTTGCGTCGTGTCGATCACGTTTTTCCTCATCCGGCTCGCACCCGGCGGGCCGTTTGACCGGGAGCGCAAAATCCCGCCCCAGATCGAGAAAGCGCTCCTGGCCAAGTATCAACTTGATGGCCCGCTTTGGCAGCAATACACGAGCTACCTGCGAGACCTGTTGCGGGGCGATCTCCGGCTCTCGACGAAATACCGCAGCCGGACGGTAAACGAGCTCCTCGCGCAAACGCTTCCGGTGACCGCCACGCTTGGGATTGCCGCCTTCTGCATCGCAACCTTCGGGGGGATCACCTTGGGCGGATGGGCTGCGACCCGCCGCGGCACGGTTGGGGAAACGGCGGCGATGCTCGTCTCGCTCCTGGCGATCTCCGTGCCGACGTTTGTGGTCGGACCGCTGCTGATCCTGATTTTTTCGCTCAGGCTCGGCTGGCTTCCCGTGGGCGGCCTTTCGTCTCCGGGGGCATTGATTCTGCCCGCGCTGACTTTAGCCGGGCCGTATGTCGCCTATATCGCGCGACTCACCCGGACCAGCATGCTGGAAGTGCTCGGGCAGGATTTCGTCCGAACCGCCCGCGCCAAAGGCCTCTCCGAGTTTCAGGTGGTCTCCAAGCACGCCGCCAAGGTCGCCATCCTGCCGGTGGTCTCGTTCCTTGGACCGCTTGCGGCGAACTTGCTCACCGGCTCCATTGTCGTTGAAACGATCTTCAACATCCCCGGAGCCGGCGGATTTTTCGTGAACTCCATTCAAAACCGGGACGGGTTTCTGCTCGGCGGAGTGGTTATCGTTTATTGCGCGTTGCTGGTGCTGCTGAACCTTGTCGTCGATCTGGCCTACACCTGGCTCGATCGGCGCATCAAACTCTATGAGTAGTCCCGGCGCTCAAAGCACTCCTTGGCAGCGATTGCTGCGCAACGGTTCGGCCCGATGGTCGATGGTCGTGCTCGCCGCCATGGTCGCTGCCGCCGTGCTCGGGCCGGTCCTGCTCCCGGCCTCCGCGCGCGAACTGACCGGTAACCAATTTGCGCCGCCTTCCTGGACTCACCCCTTTGGCACGGACTTGCACGGCCAGGACATGCTCTACAGGGTGCTCACCGGAGCGCGCGTCTCGTTGGCGGTCGGCATTTCCGGCGCGCTCATTTCGTTTTTCATTGGAACGGCCTACGGACTGGTGGCCGGTTACGCGGGGGGCAAGACCGATGGCGCGATGATGCGCACGGTGGAAATCCTCTACGCCATTCCGCGATTGATCATCCTCCTGATTGCCATCAATGCTTTCGACAGCCGGATGAAGGATTGGCTGGTGGCGGTTCATGCGGGCGATCTAGTCAGCTACTCGCGCATCGTCATCCTGGTGCTCTCGCTTGGGCTGATCGAATGGCTCACCATGGCGCGGATTGTCCGGGGCCAGGTGCTGGCGCTCAAGTCGCAGCAGTTCGTTTTGGCTGCGCAGAGCCTGGGGCAGAGCCACTGGAAAATTCTGACCCGCCACCTCCTGCCGAACCTGGTCGGGGTGGTCATCATCTATCTCACCCTCACCGTGCCCGCCGTCATCCTTGACGAATCGTTCCTAAGCTTCCTCGGATTGGGAATTCAGGCGCCGCAGGCAAGCTGGGGCTCGCTCCTTGCCGATGGCGCCCAGGTGATCAATCCCGTGAAGAGCAATTGGTGGCTGCTTGCCTTCCCCGCGGCCGCCATGAGCGTCACCCTGCTGGCGCTCAATTTCCTCGGGGACGCCCTGCGCGACGCCCTCGATCCGCGCGCTTAGGACCAAAGGTCAGTCCCATACCAGCCTTGTATG
>SESF01001314.1_pt1 | contig 12583 bp, 13 predicted proteins | sample 3171521 | NCBI WGS metagenome assembly SESF01 (sample SAMN10866945, study PRJNA518727) | freshwater metagenome | biome: subpolar coniferous forest; feature: holomictic lake; material: water; isolation source: holomictic Lake 227, 6 m and 8 m depth | place: Canada: near Kenora, Ontario | collected...
GAATGAGCGAGCGACAGACCTGAAATGCATCAAAAAATTCTCATCCTCGACTTTGGGTCCCAGGTCACCCAGCTGATTGCCCGGCGTATCCGCGAGGCGCATGTGTTTTGCGAGGTTCACCCTTGCGATGTCAGCGATGACTGGATCCGTGCCTATGCTCGAGACGGCAAACTCAAGGGTGTGATCCTCTCGGGTAGTCACGCCAGTGTGTATGAGGAAACCACTGACAAGGCACCACCCAGCATCTTTGAATTAGGTGTTCCGGTTCTCGGAATTTGCTATGGCATGCAAACCATGGCGCACCAGTTGGGCGGCATTGTGCAGAGCGGGCACCAACGCGAATTCGGCCACGCCGACGTGCGCGCACATGGCCATACACAGCTGCTTGATGGCATTCAGGACTACGCCACGTCCATGGGGCACGGCATGCTGCAGGTATGGATGAGCCACGGCGACAAGGTGGTCGAGCTACCGCACGGCTTCAAGCTGATGGCCTCGACCGACAGTTGTCCGATTGCCGGCATGGCCGATGAAGAGCGCCGCTTTTATGGAGTTCAGTTTCATCCGGAAGTAACCCACACCAAACGCGGTGCCGCCATTCTGGAGCGCTTTGTGCTGGATATCTGCGCAGCGCGAGCGGACTGGATCATGGGGGATTACATCAGTGAAGCGGTGGAGCGCATTCGTTCTCAGGTCGGCCAGGACGAGGTGATTCTGGGCTTGTCCGGTGGTGTCGATTCCTCGGTCGCGGCGGCGCTCATCCATCGTGCCATTGGTGATCAGCTGACCTGCGTCTTTGTCGACCACGGCCTGTTGCGCCTGAACGAAGGCGACATGGTGATGGAAATGTTTGTCGGCAAGCTGCACGCCAAGGTGATCCGCGTCGACGCCGCTGACCAGTTTCTCGGACATCTGGCCGGTGTCACCGAGCCGGAAGCCAAGCGCAAGATCATTGGTCGGGAGTTTGTCGAGGTCTTCAAGAGCGAGGCGAGCAAGCTCAAGAATGACCAGGCGCGACACGTCGCCTGGCTGGCGCAGGGGACCATCTACCCTGACGTGATTGAGTCGGGTGGTGCCAAGACCAAGAAAGCGGTCGTCATCAAGAGTCACCACAACGTGGGCGGCTTACCGGAGCAACTGGGTCTGAAATTACTGGAACCCTTGCGCGAGCTGTTCAAGGACGAAGTACGCGAACTCGGCGTGGCGCTGGGCCTGCCGCATGCCATGGTGTACCGCCATCCCTTTCCCGGCCCGGGTCTGGGTGTGCGGATTCTGGGTGAAGTGAAAAAGGAATATGCCGATTTGCTGCGTCAGGCGGATGCGATCTTCATTGAAGAGTTGCGCAATTTCGTGGATCTGGAAAGTGGCAAGAATTGGTATGAACTCACCAGCCAGGCCTTCACCGTGTTCCTGCCGGTCAAGAGCGTGGGCGTGATGGGCGACGGGCGAACCTACGATTACGTGGTGGCCCTGCGTGCCGTGCAGACCAGCGATTTCATGACGGCGGACTGGGCTGAATTGCCCTATGCACTGCTCAAGAAAGTATCGAGTCGCATCATCAACGAGGTGCGCGGAATCAACCGCGTGACGTATGACGTGTCGAGCAAACCGCCTGCCACGATTGAGTGGGAATAGCAGAGTCAGGGAGTCATGTATTTACCGCCTCAATTCAATTCAAAGAGCAGTGCCGATGCTGCAGCGCTGATGCGCGCTTATCCGCTGGCCAGTCTGATCAGCGTTGACGAGAGCGGTCTGCCTTTTGTCTCTCATGTTCCGCTGCATCTGGAACTGCATGACGACAAGGTGGTCTTGCTGGGCCACTGTGCCAAGGCCAATCCGCACTGGCGCTACCTGCAGGCGCGGCCACAGGCACTGGTGACTTTCATGGGGCCGCACGCTTACCTGAGTCCTGCGGTCTATCCGGACTTGCTGCGCGTGCCAACCTGGAACTATCTCGCGGTGCACTGCAGCGTGCAGACCACGCTGATCGAAGACCCCGATCAGAAAGACCAGTTGCTGAAGAAGCTGATCGCCGATCATGAACCAGCTTATGCACAGCAGTGGCACTCCCTGGGTTCCGAGTTTGCTCACAAGATGCTCGCTGGTATCGTTGGCTTTGAACTACTCGTGACCGATCTGCAGTGCAAGCTCAAGGTCAACCAGCACCGGCCCGAGTCGCACTCGGCCATGCGTGCCATGTATGCGTCGGGCAACGAGAACGAGCGGGCGCTCGCCGACTGGATCGATCGATTGGGCATGATCCCTGAGCGCTGATGGATGACGCAGCCTTCATGACGCTGGCTCTGGCGCAGGCCCGTGTGGCCATGGCTGCCGGTGAAGTGCCGGTGGGTGCGGTCGTGGTACGCCATGGTCAGGTGATTGCCAGCGGCAGCAATGCGCCGATCGCGAGCCATGATCCCACTGCACACGCCGAGATCCAGGCCTTGCGCGCAGCTGCACAGGTGCTCGGCAACTACCGCCTGATTGATTGCGAGCTGTTTGTCACGCTGGAGCCTTGCGCCATGTGCGTTGGGGCGATTTTGCAGGCGCGTCTCCAACGCGTTGTCTTTGGCGCCAGCGACCCCAAAACGGGTGCGGCCGGCTCGGTGATTGATTTGTTCGTCAACCCGCGTCTGAATCATCAGACTCAGTTGCAGGGTGGGCTGCTTGAAACTGAATGTAGCGGTCTGTTACAAAGTTTTTTTCAAGAGCGTCGCCAGTTGGCGCGGGCCGGCAATAATCCTTAGCATGACCGATAGCGCATGAAAAAACGTATTTATATTTATTCCCCTTCTGGTGCCGTGCGTGACAAGGCTGCTTTTCGACGCGGCGTGGCCCGGCTGCAGACGCTTGGCTATGAGGTGGAAGTCGATACGACCGCACTGGCCAGCCACCTGCGTTTCGCCGGTGATGATGAAACTCGCCTGGCTGCCATTCACCGCGCGGCGGCCAGCGGCGCCGATGTCGCTCTGATTTCCCGTGGCGGTTATGGCCTGACGCGCATACTCAGTGGAATCAAATACAAGAAGGTGGCCCGAGCCATCGAGAACGGCATGCTTTTTGTTGGCATCAGTGACTTCACTGCGTTTCAGAGTGCCGTATTGGCACAGACGGGCGCGGTGACATGGGCCGGCCCGGCCTTGTGCGAAGGTTTTGGTGTGGGTGGCAAGCCCGATCTTGCCGACGGCCACGGGCATGGCGAGGTGAAGTTGCCGGACGACATCATGGAAGCATGTTTTGGCGATCTGACCCGTGGGCAAGGGGAGGGTGCCGGCTGGCGCCAAAACCGCGATGGCGATTCAGCCGTGACGGCCAGGCACTTCAGACAGGCGACCCTGTGGGGCGGCAACCTCTCGCTGCTCACCTCGCTGCTCGGGACGCCATATTTTCCGGAGGTAAAGGGAGGCGTCCTGTTTCTTGAAGACGTCGCAGAGCATCCCTACCGGATCGAACGCATGTTGACGCAACTGCTTCATGCCGGCGTATTGGCCCGCCAGAAGGCCATCGTGCTGGGGCAGTTCACCGAGTTCACCCTGGTCGCACATGATCGGGGCTACAAATTGGCCACCGTCGTCAACTGGCTGCGCCAGCAGATCCGGGTTCCGATTGTCACCAATTTGCCTTACGGGCACGTTGCGACCAAGGTTCTTCTACCGGTCGGCGCGCAAGTCGAGTTGATGCTGGAAGGGCGTGACGCGATGCTCTTTTGGGGCACTGCGTCATAGGGCGGGTTATGCCCTAAACTGTGCATCGTTCAAGCAATAAAATTATTTTGGAATGAGTGTTCACGCCACCGTCGTATTCACCGATCTGTTCGGCAGCACAAGTGTCTATGAAGCATTGGGCAACGCACAGGCGACTCAGGCAGTTACCCAGGTCACCAACTGGATTGCCAGCACCATCGGCGCTCATGGCGGCAGGGTGGTCAAACTGTTGGGTGACGGCGTACTGGCCCTGTTTCGAAACAACCGATCGGCCATCAACGCGGTGGTTGAAATTCAGCGTAAGCATCAGGAACGCATGGCGCGTGTGGCCATAGCACACCGCTTGCCGATTCGCATTGGTGTGGCCTGCGGCGATGTCGAGATGGTAAAGGACGACTGTTATGGCGACGCAGTCAACGTGGCCGCGCGCCTGAGCGATCTGTCCGGCGCCAACCAGATTTGGGCTAACAGCGCCGCGCTCGAGGGAATCAACGAGGCGGAAGGTGTGCGGTTCCGGGTATTGGGACCCATCAGCATACGTGGGCGCGCCGAGCCTTGCACGGTACACCAGGTCGATTGGGAAGACGACGCTGCCTCATCCTTGCTGACCATGCAGTCCGACATGGTTCCCCTGTTTGATCCCGCAGAGGTTGACACGCTGGGGGGCCAGATTGAACTGATCTGGATGGATGTGAAAAGGTCTTTCAGATCCTTTGATCTGCCGATTCACATTGGGCGCCTGCGGCAAGCCGAGTTTGTTGTCGATGATCCGCGGGTGTCTCGCACCCACGCCCGCATCGACTGGCGCAATGGCAGCATGGTGCTGGTAGACCTGAGTTCCTACGGTTGCTGGTTACGCTTTTCCGGCGATGGCTCTGACCTGCTTCTGCGCCGGGAAGAATGCGTGCTACATGGGCAGGGCGAGATATCGCTTGGTTCGTCGTTCGCCGATCTGAGCGCGCCGACGTTGCGCTTCTCGGTATCACAGCCACCAACCTAATTCAGAACTTTTCAGCCCCCGTATATTAGTTAACATAATATACATCGTATGAAGTAAAAAAAGGTCGTTTTACCAGGTTTCCTTGGGCTGGCGGCCTCGGATAGCCGCCGCAATCAGCTCTGCTGCCTCGGCCCGACTGGCGCGCTGCGCAAAATCAATGGCAGTCAGCCCTTGCTCATTCCTGAGTGCTGGATCTGCTCCGTCAGCCAGCAGCAACTTCACTGCCTCCGCCGTACCATAGTGCGCCGCCATCATGAGCGGCGTGGTGCCGTTCGGCGATGCGGCGTCAATGTAGGCATGTTCTTCGAGCAGCAGGTCCATGGTTGCCAGATGCCCGTTGGTCGCGGCGTAATGCAGCGGCGTCCAGCCCGGCTTGTTGACATCGGCCCCAAGAGATATCAGCTGCCGGCAAAGGTCCGTCAGGCCTTTCAGCGCGGCCAGCATCAGCGGGCTTTCGTCTAGCTGGGTCCTGGCCTCGACGTTGACGTTTGGCGCCTCAAGCAGCACAGAAATCACCTTCAAGGACGGCGCACGCACCGCCACAATCAGTCCGTGTTCACCGGCAGGATTGACGGTATTCGGGTCAAATCCGCGAACCAGCAACGTTTTCACCGTGGCGGCGTCATCCCGCCCGATGGCGCTGAAAAAATCATCATATGACCCAGCAAGAGTATTGGAATATCCAATAAATACAAATAGATATATGCAATATCTAAAGTAATACATTATATTAAAACGTCTTGCTCACGAGAGCAAGACGCGCTTGAACAGGGCTTCGAAGTTGCGACTGGTCAACTCGGCCATTTGCTCAACAGAACAACTTCTCAAGCGCGCCAATTCAGCCGCCACGTAGGGAACGTAGGAAGGATTGTTCGGTTTGCCGCGGTAAGGAACGGGTGCCAGGTAGGGGCTGTCGGTTTCGATCAGAAGCCGATCGAGCGGTACAAAAGCAGCCACGTCGCGCAGATCCTGCGCATTCTTGAAGGTCAAAATGCCGGAAAACGAAACATAGAACCCCATGTCCAGCGCTGCGCGTGCCACCGCTGCCGTCTCGGTAAAACAATGAAACACGCCGCCTGCACTGCCCGCTGAACCATCTTCACCCTCCTCGCGCAGAATCGCCAGGGTGTCGGCCGAGGCCGAGCGGGTGTGCACCACCAGTGGCAATCCGCTATCGCGCGCCGCGCGGATATGGGTGCGAAAACGATCACGTTGCCAGGCCATGTCGGCTAGACTGCGCTCACCCAAACGATAGTAGTCGAGGCCGGTTTCACCGATGCCAACGACACGCCGATGTTCGGCCAGGCGCAGCAGATCGCCCAGGGCAGGCTCGGCCACCCCTTCGTTTTCGGGATGCACGCCCACGGTGGCCCAAATATTGTCGTGCTCCTGAGCCAAGCCAAGAACAGTGTCAAATTCCTCCAGCGTCGTGCAGATGCACAGGGCGCGGTCAACTTGGGCCTGCCGCATGGCCTCGCGCAGTGCCGGCATTTGCGCTGCCAGCTCGGGAAATGTCAGATGACAGTGGGAATCTGTGAACATGGCCCGCCAGCCGCGGTTCTAAACGGTTTGAGTCTGCCGATCGGACGCCAGCAGATCGCCCAAAATCGCCTCGATTCTCTGCCTCAGCGCCTGCGACTTCGGGCCTTCGGGAAACCGTATGCCAACGCCCTGTGTGCGGTTGTTGGTTGCTTTGGCGGGCGTGATCCAGGCAACTTTTCCCGCCACCGGGTAGCGTTCCGGATCGCCTGGCAGCGACAGCAGGACATAGACGTCGTCACCCAGCTTGTAGTCGCGCACCGACGGAATGAACATCCCGCCCTCTGCAAAAAGCGGGATAAACGCCGCGTAAAGGGCGGCTTTCTCTTTGATCGCCAACTGAATGACGCTGGGGCGCGGGCTGGATAACATCGAAGGACTTGTCGGCAGTAACTAGTGGCCTGAGTTTAGGGTGTTTTGCGCCTGACTCACAAGCGCTTCCATCATCAGGCCCACATTAAACGGGTGTTCAGCCGTTCGCTTGCTCTCAGCCAGCGTCATCGCCCACTCAGTCAGGGTGGCGATGGATCCGCCCGCCGGCAGCGCCGCGGCATCAAAGAAGCGGGTGTCGGCACCCACCTTGAGCGCGAGCATGTCATGACAGAGCTTCTGCAGCGCATTGACTACCTGCGGCGCCGACCAGTCTTTGAACACGCCAAGATCGCCGCTGGCAATCGCCTTGGGCAGCAGGACCCAGCCTTGGGCATCGGCTTTGGCCTCAAACAGCTGCAATGCATCCTGCGGACGGCCGCCAGCCGCCTGCAGCATCACCCTGGCCTGCTGCGCATTCAGGCCTTTGTCCGACAGCCAGGCCAGCGAAGCCTCCGGTGACGGCCACGTCATGGTGTGTGCCAGACAACGGCTACGAATCGTCGGCAGCAACTGATAGGCGGCGTCGCTGGCCAGCACAAACCTGACATCGCCAGGTGGTTCCTCCAGCGTCTTGAGCAAGGCGTTCGCGGTAACCACATTCATGCGCTCCGCCGGGAAGATCAGCACCGCTTTGCCGCGCCCTCGGGCGCTGGTACGCTGCGAAAACTCAACCGCATCGCGCATCGCCTCGACGCGGATTTCCTTGCTCGGCTTGCGCTTCTTGTCATCAATATCGGACTGCGCCACCTCACTCAGAGGCCAGCCAAGCTCCATCATCACGGTCTCGGGCATCAGCACACACAGGTCAGCATGAGTGCGCACATCGATGGCGTGACAGCTGCTGCAGTGGCCGCAGGCACCCGGCGCCGAGGGCTGCTCGCAAAGCCAGGCTCGCGCCAGTGCCAGCGCCAGATCGTACTGACCCAGGCCCGAGGGACCTGCCAGCAGCCAGGCATGGCCGCGTTGGGCCAGCAAAGACTGGCACTGCGCAAGCATCCAGGGCGCTGTTGTGCTGTCGCTCATGCCAGCCAGCCCCTGCCCTGCACAGCACCCAACACCTGGAGCCAGACCGCCTCGCGCGAGGTGTCGGCATCAATGCGGGCAAAGCGCCCGCCACTCGTGTTCATGCGCTGCAAATAACCGGCGGCCACACGAGTGAAAAACTCCAGCGGTTGCGCTTCAAACTTGTCTGGCGTTCGTGTCAGCGCCAGCCGACTGGCGGCGATGGACGCTGGCAGGTCAAACCATATCGTCAGGTCCGGCTGGCGAATCACCTCGCTTTGCTCGCCGGGGATCGCCTGCACCATCTGCTCCAGCACCGACAGCAGTTTCAAATCAAAGCCGCGCCCGGCACCCTGATAGGCAAAGCTGGCGTCGGTAAAGCGGTCGCACAGCACCACAGCGCCTTCTGCCAGCGCCGGCTCGATCAGCTGTTTGAGGTGATCGCGCCGCGCTGCGAACACCAGCAGCGCTTCGGTCATCGCGTCCATCGCATCGTGGAGCACCAGAGCACGCAGCTTTTCAGCCAGCGGCGTGCCGCCAGGCTCGCGCGACAGCGTCACCTTCCTGCCATGAGCGCGAAAGGCCTGCGCCAAGGCCTCGATGTGGGTGGATTTTCCGGCACCGTCGATGCCCTCGAAACTGATGAAGAGTCCGCCTGTTGCCATAGGTCCTTGTTCGCTGCCTCAGTGAGCGCGCTGGTATTTGTTGACTGCCCGATTGTGCTCTTCCAGGCTGGCGCTGAATTCGCTGCTGCCGTCGCCGCGCGCCACAAAATACAGCGCCTTGCTGGCAGCGGGTCGCACCGCGGCCAGCAGCGCCGATTTGCCCGGCATGGCAATCGGGGTAGGCGGCAGGCCAGGGCGTGTGTAAGTATTCCAGGGAGTGTCAGCCTGCAGATCACGCTTGCGCAGGTTGCCGTCAAAAGCGTCGCCCATGCCGTAAATCACGGTCGGATCGGTTTGCAGCATCATGCCGATGCGCAGGCGGTTGGCAAAGACACCGGCAATCATGGGCCGATCGCCAGGGCGCCCGGTTTCTTTCTCGACGATGCTGGCCAGAATCAGCGCCTGCTCCGGTGTTTTCAGCGGCGCATCGGGCGAGCGCTGACGCCACACTGCCGCCAGATTCTTGTCCATCGCGCGCATGGCACGCTTGAGCACGGCCAAGTCGCTGCTACCTTTGGCGTAGGTGTAGGTGTCCGGAAAAAACCGCCCTTCCGGATGCAAGCCCGGCCTTCCCAGCACCTTCATGATCATGTAGTCCGGCAGACCTTTGGCTTCAGGCTTGAGTTGCTCGGCCTTGGCCAGCGCGGCGCGAACCTGGCTGAAGTTCCAGCCCTCCACCAGCGTCACCGCGCGCAGCGCCTCTTCGCCACGCACCAGTTTTTGCAGCAGACTGCGCGCACTGGCACCTGCCTCGATCTCGTAGCTGCCGGCCCGGATCAGACGCGCCTGCCCCGAAAGCCGAAACCACCAATACAACAGTGTCGGATTCACATCGACTCCCGCCTCACTGACCAATTGCGCCACAGCGCGCACGGGTGTGCCCGGCTCGATCGACAGATCGACCGTTTCGCCTGACAAGCGCAGGCTCTGGTTGACCCACCAGAGGGCGCTACCACCCAGCAGCAGGCCCAGCGCAAGCAGCCAGTAAACGAGAGTAAAAAGACGACGCACAGCCCTACAGCCTTGTATGAATTCGACGGTGGATGATAATTCACCTCATGCAAAGCAAACTCAATGGCGTGGTGCAACTGGCACACCTGGGTGTTATCCGGGCCGAGGGAAGCGACGCCGCCTCGTTTCTGCACGGGCAATTGACGCAGGACATCTTGCAACTGAGTTCGTCCGAGGTCCGATTGGCCGCCTATTGCTCGGCGCAGGGCCGGATGCTGGCCAGCTTTTACGCCATCAAGCGCAGTCCGACCGAGATCCTTCTGATCTGCAGCACGGACCTGTTGGCGGCCGCAGTGAAAAACCTGTCGCGCTTCGTCATGCGTGCCAAGGTCAAACTGGTGGACGCCAGCGCCGACCATGCGATCTTTGGCCTCGCCGGTGCCGCGCTTGACGCTGTCAGCCCTGGCGCGTTGCAGCCTTGGGCGCGCCGCGACGAAGGCAATGTCTCTATCCTTGGTTTGTACCCGGCCGACGGCCTGCCCCGTGCCCTGTGGCTCGCGCCTGCCGCGCACGGCGCACCGGCTGGAGCGAGCCTGAGTCTGCAGGACTGGCTCTGGAGCGAGGTGCGCTGCGGCATTGCCATGATCAGCGAACCAGTAGCGCAGGCTTTTGTGCCGCAGATGCTCAATTACGAGTCGGTGGGTGGCGTCAATTTCAAGAAGGGCTGTTACCCGGGTCAGGAAGTGGTGGCGCGCAGCCAGTTTCGTGGCACCTTGAAGCGCCGCGCTTTTCTGGCGCACTCCGATGCGCTGATGAAGGCGGGCGACGAAGTGTTTCATGAGTCCGATCCGGACCAGCCCTGCGGCACCGTAGCGCAAGCCGCTCAGGCGCCTGGCGGTGGCTATGACTCGATCATCTCGATGCTGATTTCTGCCAGTGAATCTGGCGGTGTGCACCTGGGCGCAGTCAGTGGTCCCGCCTTAGTGGTGACTCCACCACCCTACCCTTTGCTGGCCGACGTTTGATTGCCTGGATTTGAGCCATAGCGGTGGCAGCGGAGCGCGCTAAGCCGGACACGTTGGGGTGGGCGTTGCCGGGGACCGATTTCTGCGCATTTGGCAGCATGAGGGCCCCGGGAACGTCCGCCCCAACGACCACGAATGCAGGCTAGCCTACTGACCTAAAGCAGGTGCACCATCTCGATGTGCACGATGCCGGCTTCCTCGAAGGGTTCGCCGCGTGGCACAAAACCGAGTCGTTCATAGAAACCCCGTGCCGTGCGCTGTGCGTGCAACACGACCTCGCGGTCGCCGCGCTCGGTGGCTCCGCGCATCAGGGCTTGCAACACCTCTCGTCCCAGATTGGAACCACGCAGCACCCGCCTGACGGCCATGCGGCCGATGCGACCGACGCCTGGAGCGTGCTGCAGCAGGCGTCCGGTGGCCACGGGCAGGCCCATCCGGTTGCGCGCCAGCGCGTGGACGGCGGTCTCGTCAGCGGCGTCCCATTCCATCTCGGCGGGGATGCGCTGCTCCTCTACAAACACCTCAGTACGAAGCTGGCTGGCTTCGACTCCAAGATCCTTCCACGTGCCGATCTCCATGCGCACCATGGACTCGCCCGCCTCATAAGCCAGCAAAATATCTCTGAATGAGGGGGGCACGGGTTTGGACTTCTGCGTCGCCGGATCGGCAAAAACGTAGACCAGATCACAGCTGATCAAATGCTCCTCGCCACGAAAAATGGCGCAGGGGTACAGCATGGATGAGCTGCCAATGCGCGCGCATCGGATGGCCACATCCAGCTGATCGTCAAGCCGCGCCGAGGCGTGGTACTCCACGGTCGCCTTCTTCACGAACAGGTCACCCTCCAATGCATGCATGGTGATGTCGTACGGTAAAGCCAGAGCGCGCCAGTAGTCGGCAATCGCCGTGTCAACGTACATCAGATAGTGCGCATTGAAAACGATTTTTTGCAAATCCACCTCGGCCCAGCGCACCCGCAGGCGGTGAAAGAAGCGAAAATCGGTGCGTGTCAAGTCAGTCATGGTTTTTATCCTACACGGAAACTGCCATGGCACCAACATTGCTAGTCAAGTAGATTATGTCCATTCACGCCGCCCTGAACCACGTCACCCACTACAAGTACGACAAGCTCGTCAACCTGGGGCCGCAGGTGATTCGCTTGCGCCCGGCACCGCATTGCCGCAGCAAGATCATCTCGTATTCGCTCAAGGTGGAACCGGCGCAGCACTTCATCAACTGGCAGCAGGATCCGTTTGCCAACTACCAGGGCCGCCTGGTCTTTGAGAAAAAAACGCGCGAGTTCAAGGTCACGGTGGATCTGGTGGTGGAGATGGCGGTGTACAACCCGTTTGACTTCTTCCTGGAGCCCAGCGCTGAGAAATATCCTTTCAACTACGAAGCGCTGCTCAAGCAGGAACTGGCACCCTACCTGGCGACCGAGCACCTGACCAAACGCCTCAAGGCCTGCCTGGCCCGCATCGACCGGCGCAAGCGCCGCACCATCGATTTTCTGGTGGCGGTGAACCAGATGGTGCACCATGACATCAGCTACCTGATCCGCATGGAGCCCGGCGTGCAGTCGCCTGACGAGACGCTCAAGCTCGGTTCCGGTTCCTGCCGCGATTCGGCCTGGCTGCTGGTGCAACTGCTGCGTCACTGCGGCCTGGCGGCGCGCTTTGTATCGGGCTACCTGATTCAGTTAAAGCCCGATGTCAAATCACTCGACGGTCCGAGCGGCACCGAGGTCGACTTCACCGACCTGCACGCCTGGTGCGAGGTCTACCTCCCCGGTGCCGGCTGGGTCGGGCTCGATGCCACCTCGGGCCTGCTGGCTGGCGAGGGGCATATTCCGCTTGCTTGCACGCCGCAGCCCTCGGGCGCGGCACCGATTGAGGGCGGCATGGACAAGTGCGAGGTCACCTTTGCCCACCACATGGCCGTGACCCGTATCTACGAGTCGCCGCGCGTGACCAAACCCTATAGCGAAGAACAGTGGGCCGATGTCATGGCCTTGGGCAGCGCGGTGGACGAGGAACTGAAAGCTGGCGATGTGCGCCTGACGATGGGCGGCGAGCCCACTTTTGTGGCGGTGGATGACCGTGACGCACCAGAATGGAACACCGAGGCGCTGGGCCCCACGAAACGCGGTTTTGCCACCGAATTGGTGCAGAAACTGCGCGCCGAATATGGCAGCGGCGGCTTTCTGCACTTCGGCCAGGGCAAGTGGTATCCGGGCGAGCAGTTGCCACGTTGGGCCCTGAACATTTACTGGCGTGCCGACCACGAGGCCGTGTGGGCCAATCCGGCGCTCTTTACCGACGAGCG
>SESF01011715.1_pt1 | contig 12579 bp, 10 predicted proteins | sample 3171521 | NCBI WGS metagenome assembly SESF01 (sample SAMN10866945, study PRJNA518727) | freshwater metagenome | biome: subpolar coniferous forest; feature: holomictic lake; material: water; isolation source: holomictic Lake 227, 6 m and 8 m depth | place: Canada: near Kenora, Ontario | collected...
ACTAATTTTGGTACAAATACTAGTATTCCAAATATTTCGCCCACTGCATTTCTAGTTGACCGATGTGAAAATGTGTATGTATCAGGATGGGGAGGTCTTGGAAATACTTTAGATATGCAGGGAGGTGCACCTAAATATCCTAGCGCTGGAACAAATCGGTTGTCAGTTACAAATGATGCTGTGATGAAGACCACAGATGGAAGCGACTTTTATTTTATTGTTTTGGAAAAAAATAGTAACAGTTTAAAGTATGGTTCTTTTTATGGACAAAACGGGGGACAATATCCAGACCATGTGGATGGAGGTACAAGTAGATTTGATAGGAATGGAATTATTTACCAGGCCGTTTGTGGTAATTGTTTCGGAGGTGCTAGATTCCCGACGTCTGCAGGATCCTGGGCTCAGTCAAATGGAACAGGTACCGTTGGATGTAATTTAGCTGCATTAAAAATTACCTTTAACCTGGCAGGAGTTGGAACTGATCTAGTAACTTCTATCAATGGACATATTGGTGATACAGCAGGTTGTGTTCCGTTAACAGTGACATTTGAAGATTCTTTGGCCATGGGTAAGACCTATATTTGGGATTATAATGATAACACTGTAAGAGACACTACTACTGTACCAAAAACTTCTCATACTTTTAATACAGTTGGTTTTTATCGCGTTAAATTAATTTCAATTGATTCATCAAGCTGTAATATTTCAGACTCTTCTACAGTATTGATTCGTGTAAGAAACGATGCAGCCATTTTAAATTTCCAGTCATCGAAGGTTGGGGTTTGTACTTCATTAACATACGATTTTAAAAACTTATCCATTGCACCATCCAGTCCGGCTAAACCATTTTCAGCTAATAGCTTTTTATGGATCTTTGGTGATGGTGTAACGCAGGTTGCAGGTACTCAAAATGTAACGCATACTTATGCTGCAGCTGGAACCTATGATGTGAAACTTGTTTTAAATGATACCGCTTATTGCAACAAATTTGATAGCCTTCCAATACAATTACATATTGCAGCAAACGTGAAAGCACAAATACAAACACCAGCTGCAGGTTGTGTGCCTTATACCGCTCAGTTTAATAATACTTCTTTGGGTGGAACAGATTTTATTTGGGATTTCGGCGATTTGTCTCCAGTTTCAACTGTAACAAATCCTAGTCATTTTTATCCCAATACTGGTTCCTATATTATTACGCTTATTGCAAATGATATAAATAGTTGTAACAAAACTGATACAGTTCGAACAACTATTTCTGTTAGTTCTAAACCGTTAGCTAGCTATTCCTATTCGCCACAACCAACTATTCCAAATACGGCAGTGGTATTTAATAATATCAGTGTAGGAGGTGTTTCTTATAAATGGATATTTGGTGATGGTGATTCTGTTTTAACTGCAAGAAGGGATACCACTATTTCACATATTTATCCTGCAACCGGCGTTTATAATGCCTGCTTGGTAACATTCAATGCAGGTGGCTGTAGCGATACAACTTGTCAGCAAATAGCAGTAACTATTAATCCCGGATGCGATGTGCCTAATGCGTTTACACCAAATGGGGATGGAATTAATGATCGCATTTATGTGAGGGGTTATGGTATTGCTCAAATGACCTGGCGCATTTATGATCGTTTAGGAAATATGGTATATGCAAGTGCTGATATGACTCAGGGATGGGATGGCACATTAAATGGCAAAGCATTAGTTCAAGATGTTTATCAATATACGTTACAAGTAGTATTTAATAATAAGGAAACCTTTGTTAAGAAAGGAGATATAACTTTATTAAGGTGATGATTTAAAGTGTATGATTCGAATGAAATTTGTTAGCGCATTTGTCTTATTTTTTTTAACGCTTCAGGCGAGTGGGCAAGTGCTGCATTTTTCACAATATTTTAATTCACCCTTGTTAGTGAATCCTGCAAATACTGGCTTTAATCCCGATTATAGTTATCGGATTGGAGGAAACTATCGAAGCCAGTGGGCGAATTTTGGATCAAACTATAATACCATGAGTGCCTGGGCTGATGCTAGGGTATTGGAAGATAGATTTGAAAACGGTTGGTTGGGTATTGGAGGATCATTAATTAAAGATGTAGCTGGTTCAGGCAGCTTAAGTACTACCGGGGCTTATGGTTCAATTTCCTACCACCAAATGTTGGGTTATAATAGTTTGTTGAGTGGTGGTTTTACTTTAGGATATGTACAAAAGAGAATCGATATCTCTAAACTAAATTTCGATAATCAATGGAATGGAAATTTCTTCGATATTACCATTCCCTCTAATGAACCCTTCGCCTATAACCAAGTTGGTTATCTTGATCTTAATATGGGGTTGAACTATGCTTATTTTGCTTCTGATAATGTATACTTTAACGCCGGAGTAAGTATTGACCATGTGAATAAGCCTCAAGAAAGTTTTTTCAGTTCTTCGGTTGTAGATACGCGCGTAAATAGAAGGTTTAATGCCTTTGTAAATGCAAGTATTAAAATTGAAAACTTATGGATTGTGAACCCCAATATATATGTAAGTAAAATGGGTGCAAGCTGGGAAACTATTTTGGGAATGAATGCAAACAGAAATTTGAGCGGCGATGGGTTTCAGCAATTAATTGTAGGGCTGTATTATAGGAATCATGATGCATTAATTCCAATGATTGGATACCAGGTGAATGATCTAAAATTTACCATTAACTACGACGCCACAATTTCTACACTGGGTAATTTAAACGGAACAAGGGGGGCCTATGAATTATCCATCGTTAAATCTGGCATTTTTACTACTAGTAACAATGCCATCAAATGCCCTACTGTAAAGTTCTGATCTTGACTCATTCTTAGTCTTATTTTGCCTTTTTATTGCTTATCCAAGCGTTTATGCTGCTTAATTTTTATCTTGCAGCCTATCAAATGCCAGTTATGAAATATTTACCATTAGATCCTGCCATTTTTATTGAAAATAGAAAGCGCTTTGTTAAAGCAATGAAGCCAAATAGTATTGCCATTTTTGTCAGCAATGACGAGTGGCCTTCCAATGGAGATGCATTGCATGCATTTAAACAGAACACAGATCTGTACTGGCTTTCAGGTGTTGAGCAGGAAGATACTATGGTGGTCTTATTTCCCGATTGCCCCGATCCAAAATATAAAGAAGTATTGATATTGGTTCGTCCCAATGAACTGAAAGAAAAATGGAACGGTAAAAGATTACGTGCCAATGAAGCAACAGCTATCTCTGGCATTAAATCAATTGTTTGGTTAGATAGTATTGATGCCCTATTACAAACATGGGTTCATTTAGCCGATACTGTCTATTTAGATTCTAATGAAAACGATCGAAAAGACTCTTTGATCCAATCAAGAGAATACCGTTTTATTGCTGAAATGAAGAGTCGCTACCCACTACACCATTATGCGAGAGCTGCTAAGATCATGAAAGAATTGCGTGGGATCAAAACCAAGGGCGAAGTAGCTGTGATGCAAAAGGCTATTGATATTACAGAAAGCACATTCCGCCGACTGTTGAAATTCATTAAGCCTGGGGTGATGGAACATGAAATTGAAGCAGAAATTTTTCATAGCTTTTTAAGTCAGCGTTCAACAGGACCTGCGTATGGAAGCATCATTGCAAGTGGTGACCGTGCAAGAACCTTACACTATGTTTCAAATAACCAAGAATGTAAATCGGGTGAATTAATCCTGATGGATTTTGGTGCAGAATACGGAGGTTATTGTGCCGATTTAACTAGAACGATTCCCGTGAACGGAAAATTTTCTATTCGTCAGAAAGAAGTGTATAATGCCTGCCTGCAAATTCATAATTATTGTAAAGGCATTTTAAAGCCAGGAATTAGCATAGTTGATTATACCGATAAAGTAGGGGATGAAGCAACTAGTCAATTCCTAAAAATAGGATTGATCACGAAAGCGGATGTGAAAAATGAGGATAAAGAAAACCGCGCCTATCGCAAATATTTGTACCATGGTATTTCACATCATTTAGGAATTGATGTGCATGACTTAGGAACAAGAACTGCACCTATCAAAGCGGGCATGGTATTTACTATTGAGCCAGGAATTTATATTGAAGAAGAAAAAATGGGAATCCGTATTGAAAATAATTATTGGATTACTAAAAACGGTAACCAAGATCTAATGAAAAATATTCCTATTACTGTGGAAGAAATTGAACGACTGATGAAAAAATCTTAGGCCCAAATATGAAAAAACAAATTCCTAATCTGTTTACATTAGCCAATCTTTTTTTCGGCTGTATGGCTATTGTATCGATCATGCAATCGGGTTTGTCACTAAGCTTTGATACGAATGGCGAAAACTTGGTTGAGATCCCAGAGCGGATTTATATGGCAAGCATCTTTATTGCAGTTGCAGCCATAGTTGATTTTTTTGATGGCTTTGTGGCAAGATTATTAAAGGTTCCATCTGAACTAGGAAAGCAATTAGATTCCCTGGCCGATGTGGTTAGCTTTGGTGTGGCACCCGGGTTGATCATTTATCAGTTTCTGCGCTTGAGTTTTTCGCAGCTTGAAGGCGGACTTGAAATAAGCACCCTCTTTTTGTTACCTGCATTTATTGTGCCATGTGCCGGTGCCTATCGTTTGGCAAGATTTAATATTGATACAGAACAGAACTACGGATTTAAGGGTGTACCCATTCCGGCTATAGGAATTTGGATCGCATCTTTTCCGCTGGTTTATTGGTTTACAAAAGACGCATGGATAATTCATTTAATGCGCAATTACTGGTTTTGGTATGCTGTAATAATCGTTGCTAGTTACCTGATGGTTTCAACACTGCCCATGATGGCTTTGAAATTTAAACAGTTTTCGCTGAAAGCCTTACTGCCATTCATTATAATAGCGATTGTAGCCTTGGTTTCGGCCCTTGTTTTTGGCTGGTTATCAGTTACGCTTAGTTTTATCGCCTATACAATTCTATCTTTGTACTATAAATAACCTAATTCAATTTGTATGATCTATAATGTTCAGATTAAAGTAATGCCACTTAAAGACTTGTTAGATCCTCAGGGAAAAGCGGTAATGGGTGGATTACAAAACCTTGGATTAACAACCATTTCTGACGTTCGTGTGGGTAAGCATATCACATTGGCTATTGATGCAGAATCGGAAGCAGCTGCAAAACAAGTTGCGCAGGACGCTTGTCAGAAATTATTGGCTAATCCAGTAATGGAATTTTTTGAAATAGAAATGATCAACTAGATTCATTTCTATGCTCTACCTCGTACCTACTCCACTTGGAAATTTAAAAGACATAACACTACGCTCAATAGAAGTATTGCAGCAGGTAGATGTAATACTTTGTGAGGATACGCGTACTTCTTCTAAATTATTGAACCACTATCAAATCAATAAGCCGATCTCGCCTTATCATCAACATAATGAGCATAAAATTGTGCAGCATATTGTTGATCAATTAAAATCGGGCAGAACAATGGCATTGATCACCGATGCTGGAACCCCTGGTATATCAGATCCTGCTTTTTTATTGGTGCGGGAATGCATTAAGAATGATGTAATAGTGAATTGCTTACCCGGTGCTGCTGCTTTTGTGCCGGCATTGGTTAATAGTGGCATTCCAACCAACCGATTTGTTTTTGAAGGATTTCTGCCGATGAAAAAAGGGCGCCAAACTTTATTGAAACAATTGGCGAACGAAGAACGGACGATGATTATTTATGAAAGCCCGATGCGACTGGTGAAGACCCTAGAGGAACTAGCTGTTTATTTTGGTGCAGATCGACTCTGTTGTGTGAGTAGAGAACTTACCAAAATGTTCGAAGAGAACAAACGTGGTAGCCTACAAGAAGTAGCTGCTTACTTTAAAGAAAAAACAGTTAAAGGCGAAATCGTTGTGGTGATTGCAGGCAAAGAATAATAATTGCCAAACTATTCTTATCTTAACGTTCCAACTAATACTTATGAGAAAATACATTTCATTGATGATCTGTTGTGGTATAGCCATGTTTGCAACAGCTCAAAAAGCACCCACAACCCCAGCTATTGCTGAACTGATCCCTGCAGGCGTGGAAGTTACTATAACACATAATAGCGTTACAGTAGAGGGTAAAAAAATTGAATACACAACAAATACAGGTTATTTGAATTTGAAAAACGATACGGGTAAATTAATTGCCAAAGTGTTTTTCACTTATTATAAAAAAGATGGAGAAGAGCCAGGAAAGCGGCCTGTTACTTTTACGTTTAATGGCGGACCCGGCTCATCCTCTGTGTGGTTGCATATGGGTGGCATCGGTCCAAAGAGAGTGCTTCTCAAAGACGATGGATTAGCACCACCGCCACCTTATCAGTATATCAATAATGAATATACTTGGTTAAGTAAATCTGACCTTGTATTTATAGATCCGGTTTCAACAGGATTCAGCAGGGCTGCACCTGGTGAGGCGGCCAAACAATTCCACGGCTATGAAGAAGACATTGCATCAATGGGTTCTTTTATTCGTCATTTCTTATCGCGCTACGAACGTTGGGGTTCTCCCAAATATTTAGCTGGTGAGAGTTATGGGACTACAAGAGCTGCAGGGTTGAGTAAATATTTACAAGACCGTCACCGTATCTATTTGAATGGCATTTTCTTAATTTCTGCTGTGCTGAATTTTGGAACCAACGATTATTATGTGGGTAATGATTTACCACGTGCCTTATATATCCCTTCCTATACAGCTGCTGCATGGTACCATAAAAAATTGGCTCCGGCACTGCAACAAGATCTGCAAAAAACCTTGAAAGAGTCTGAGCAATTTGCAATAGGCGAATATGCGTCTGCACTCATTAAAGGAGGATGGTTAACTGATGCTGAAAAGGATGCAGTAGCCACTAAAATGAGTTACTATACGGGTCTTAGTAAGGAACTTATCTTACAAAGTAATCTTAGAGTAGGAGAAGGACGTTTCTGGAAAGAACTGCGTAGGTCTGAAGGATTAACAATTGGCCGATTAGATGCAAGATTCACAGGACGTGATATTGACGACGCAGGGGAAACAGTGAGCTTTGATCCTTCGTTTGTAAATATAGACGGACCATTCACTGCTGCCATTAATGATTATTTCGAGAAAGAATTAAATTTTAAAGAGGAGAAGGGCTACAATATTTTCGGAGATGTGCATCCCTGGAATTATAATAATGTGCAGAACCAGTTTTTAAATGTGGCTGAGAGTTTACGTGATGCAATGGCTAAAAACCCTTCTCTAAAAGTGTATTTGGGTTGTGGATATTACGATTTTGCTACACCTTATTTTACTGCTAATTACGATCTGGAACATATGTTTTTAAGACCGGAGCAGCGCAAAAATGTGAAAGTGCATTTTTATGAAGGTGGTCATATGTATTATATCAACAAACCATCATTGGTGCAGTTTAAAAAAGATGTGGATGCTTTTTATAATTGGGCCGACAACACCAAATAATCATTCATCATTTTCTTTTTTATTGGAAAGATTATTTACTCAATTTTATGCTTCAAAATAATTCTATGCGTAAACTTGTAAACTTGGCTACTGTGGTTCTTGGGATCATTTGTGCGAGTAAAGCTCAGGCTCAGCCCGATCGCTGGCAGCAACATATCAAATACAATATCAATGTGAACATGAATGTTGTTACTAATCAATTTAGTGGAACAGAAAAAATCGAATACATCAATAATTCGCCTGATACTTTGCAGAAAGTATTTCTGCACCTTTATTGGAATGCATTCCAGCCCAATAGTAGTATGGATGTGCGAAGCAGAGAACTGGGCAAAAACATGCTAACCAATAGAAGAGGTGATCAGGTGCCCGATTGGGATTCCAGGGTGCGTGATCGGATTAGTAAATTGACTGACAAAGAAATTGGTTATCAAAAAGTTTCGAGTATCAAGATCAATGGCAAGGATCAACAATTAATCCAACACGAAACTATTCTGGAAGTTCGTCTCGATAAAGCTTTATTGCCTAAATCAAAAACAACGCTGGATGTAAGTTTTGATGCGCAAGTTCCTTTGCAAATTCGAAGAAGCGGAAGAGATAATGCCGAAGGGATTCGATATAGTATGAGTCAGTGGTACCCTAAAATGGTGGAATACGATTATCAGGGCTGGAATGCAAATCCCTATATCGCCCGTGAATTCTATGGTGTCTGGGGTGAGTATGATGTAAAGATCACCATCGATAAAAATTATCTGATCGCTGCAACAGGCTCATTGCAAAATGCCAATCAAATTGGCTATGGTTTTGAAACCTCAGGTACAAAAGTTCCAGCTGCTTCAGGCAATACACTTACATGGAATTTTACTGGTTCTAATATTCACGATTTTGTATGGGCCGCAGATCCTACTTACAAGCATCTCTCAAAGAAAACTGCATCGGGTGTTGTATTAAATGTTTTTTATAAACCTGTTGATGCAAGGGCTGATAGTGCTTGGCACAATGTATTATGGGCAGCAGAGAAAGCCCTGCCATTCATGGAGAAAAAATTCGGTAAATATCCTTATCCGCAATATTCATTTATTCAAGGTGGAGACGGTGGCATGGAATATGCCATGGCTACATTATTGAAGGGCCCTGGATTAGGAACTGTATTTCATGAATGGATGCATAGTTGGTATCAGCATATTATGGGAACCAACGAAAGTCTTTTCCCTTGGATGGATGAAGGATTTACAGATTACGCAACAGGTGAGATATCTGATTATTATTATAACAACTGGTCGGCTCAATCTCCTTATACAAATGATGCCACAAAGGCTGCGATCGCTAGAATGAACGAAGCCAATAAAACCAAATTGCCCTTACATCAGAGTGGTTCTTATGAAGGTTATTTTGGATTAGTGCGCTCTGGTTTGGAAGAACCTATGAGTACTCATTCGGATCATTATAATACTAACCTGGCTTATAGTTCTGCTTCCTATTCAAAAGGAGCCACATTTATGGGTCAGTTGGGATATATTATTGGAGATAGTGTGCGAGATAAAGTTTTGCTCAACTATTATGATCAATGGCATTTTAAACATCCCAATGCGAACGACTTTATTCGGGTTGCTGAAAAGACCAGCGGACTTGCTTTGCAGTGGTATAAAGAGTATTGGGTGAATAGTACTAAAACAATTGATTATGCAGTAGGTGATATTAGTGCAGTAGATAATAAAACACTGATCATTATTAAGCGTGTTGGTAAAATGCCCATGCCGATTGATGTATTGTTGACTTTTAAAGATGGCAGTAAAGAATTGCATTATATTCCATTGGATCTAATGTTTGGTGAAAAACCAAAGGAGAACAATGCAGTAACTAGAATTGTGGATGCTGAATGGCATTGGACGAATCCGGAATATAGCATCTCCACATCGCATGCGATCAAGGATTTAAAGTCCATTGAGATTGATCCGACGCAACGACTTGCGGACATTAATAAATCTAATAACAAACTTGTAATACCCGATTAAGATAAAAGATAATAGATAAAAGATAATAGATAAAAGATAAAAGTGAAGAGTGAAGAATTTAATTTTTCACTTAATCACCCAAAACCTCTTTTCACTATTATCTTTTATCTCTTAACTTTCTATTATTTTTTTTCCGCATGAATGATGAATTTTTCTTTAAAGTATTCTTCTTCAAAGAACTTATAGATTGGGATCAACTTGGGGCGTAATCCGCTTTCAGAGATTTCTTGATTCAGATCGCCACCTTTTAAACAGATCAAGCCATTGGGAACATCCTGATGGCTTCCTTTTTTTATGAGCGGCCCGGCCCAGCCCCATAAGTCTTTGAGTGGTGCCACAGCGCGAGATACTGCGAAATCAAATTTCCTATTTTTAATTTCTTCTGCTCGAGTATGTTGCGTAGTAATATTCTTTATGCCAGCCCCCTGGCACACTGCTTCTACAACTTTTAATTTTTTAGCAATACTATCAACCATATGAAATTGAGTATCAGGAAAAAATATGGCTAAGGGTACTCCAGGAAATCCACCTCCACATCCAATATCAATTATCTGCGTGCCAGGTTTAAAATTTATGATGGCAGCAACACTTAAAGAATGCAATACATGGTGCAAATAAATACTATCGATATCCTTTCTAGAAACCACATTGATCTTGGCATTCCATTCTTTATAAAGATCTTCTAAAGCAGCAAACTGCTCTACCTGTTTAGGAGTGAACTCTGAAAAATATTTCAGAATCAATCCCAGTTTTTCCGGGGTGCTTTCCATATGGCTGGTATCGTAAAAATGTAAAAAAAGAACATGAAAATATCGAAAAATAAAAACCAAGGCCAGAGGTCAAATTCATTTAGTTTCTTCATCGATTTAAATAACACAATTGCCTGTATCAAAAAACGCAATCCAAATACAGCTAACGCCATCCACCAATTGAAAAAGATGATGGATAATGCAAGTAGTGGATAGAGTAAGAATAAGCTAAATGAATAAACACCCAATAAAAATTTATGGATTGGTTTGTAATATTTAGCAGTGGTGTAGTGGCGGTATTTCTGAGTCATCCAATCATTCCAATTACGCTTGGGTTCACTAAGTGTATGCGCATCAGGGTCGATCACAATTCTTGTATTCTCAGCATTGGCAACCTGATTAATAAACAGATCATCATCGCCACTAGGAATTTGATTAATAGAAGAGAATCCTTTGTTGCGTAAGAACACTTCCTTTTTATAGCTAAGATTTCTACCAACACCCATATAGGGTTTGCCTGCTAAAGCGTAAGAAAGGTATTGAAGGGCAGTATGAAATGTTTCAAACCTGATCAGCTTATTCAAAATGCCAGCCTTCTTATGATAAGCACCATAACCCAGAACAATTTCTGTATTTTGGTTATAAGCGTCCTGCATTTTTTGGATCCAGAATTCTGAAGCAGGAACGCAATCTGCATCGGTCAATAAAACGATCTCATATTTCGCGCTGCGAATGCCCATTGAAAGCGGGAATTTTTTTCCGCTGATCATTTTAGCTTCCTGTGTCAGCTCAATATTATTAATATTCTTGAAAGTCTTTTTAAATTCATCGATCAGGTATCTGCTTTCATCAGTTGAATTGTCGTTCACTAGGACTATTTCGTGGGAGGTTTTATAATCCTGCACCAAAATGCCTGGTAAATTGCGCATCAAATTATCGGCTTCATCGCGGGCGCAAACAACAATGGAAACGGGATGTTCCATATTGTCTTCCTGATTTTTAGCCTTATAAAATGCTAGTCTGCTGAAAAAGAAAAGATAATAGAGAACCTGGATCGCAATTACTGCGCAAAAGCAGTAAAACACAATAGTCCACAATAGAGGCGGTATCATCATCCTGCAAAAGTAACAGTTATGAGCCCTTAGTCCGTGTAGCTTGTGTGTATGTGGAAAAAAGATGACATTTGCAAAATGGCCGCATTATCATTTACCCTGGAAGCTACTGAAGGAAAAGCAAGGGCAGGTACGATTCAGACCGATCATGGAACAATTCAGACCCCTATTTTTATGCCAGTGGGCACGGTGGGTTCTGTGAAAGCTGTTACCCAACAGCAATTAAAGCAGGATGTGAAAGCCCAAATTATTTTAGGGAATACCTATCATTTATACTTAAGGCCGGGTACTGAAGTACTGGAAGCCGCAGGAGGTTTGCACAAATTTATTGGATGGGACAAACCTATTTTAACCGATAGTGGTGGGTATCAAGTTTTTTCTTTGGCAGCCAATCGAAAAATCAAAGAAGAAGGAGTTATTTTTCAATCCCATATTGATGGCAGTAGGCATTTGTTTTCTCCAGAGTCTGTGATGGATATTCAGCGCAGTATTGGAGCCGATATCATTATGGCATTTGATGAGTGTCCGCCTTATCCGAGCGACTATACTTATGCCAGAAAAAGCATGGATCTTACGCATCGTTGGCTTACCAGATGCTTTAATAGATTAGCGGAAACGCCAGATAAATATGGCTACACACAAAACTTGTTTCCCATCGTACAAGGCAGCACCTATCCCGATTTGCGCAAAGCATCTTGTGAATTTGTAGCATCGAAAGGCGCAGTTGGAAATGCTATTGGCGGTTTGAGTGTAGGTGAGCCAGAAGAAATGATGTATGAGTACACCGATCTTTGTTGCAGTATTTTACCAACCGATAAACCCAGGTATTTGATGGGAGTTGGAAACCCATGGAATTTATTGGAAGGAATTGATCTTGGCATTGATATGTTCGATTGTGTGATGCCTACTCGTAATGGAAGAAATGGGATGTTGTTTACAACACAAGGAGTGATCAATATTCGCAATAAAAAATGGGCATCAGACTTTAGTGTGATCGATCCTGGTTTGCCTTCTGAAATGAGTCAGTATTATTCAAAAGCTTATTTACGTCACTTATTTGTAGCGGGCGAAATTTTAGGATTACAACTGGCTAGCATTCATAATCTATCTTTTTATTTATGGCTGATGGGAGAAGCTAGAAACAATATTTTGGCCAACAATTTCGTTTCTTGGAAACAACAAATGCTCCCCATTTTAAAGACGCGTTTGTAATTAAGTATTTTAAATAGAGCCTTACT
>SESF01011180.1_pt1 | contig 12573 bp, 7 predicted proteins | sample 3171521 | NCBI WGS metagenome assembly SESF01 (sample SAMN10866945, study PRJNA518727) | freshwater metagenome | biome: subpolar coniferous forest; feature: holomictic lake; material: water; isolation source: holomictic Lake 227, 6 m and 8 m depth | place: Canada: near Kenora, Ontario | collected...
TTTCGCTAAAGTTACCTGGCTTGGCCTTTTCCAGGAGTTCGGGGACATCCTTGTTGATGGTGAACTTCGCGCTGATGTTCAGGGAGTCCTGGCGTTGATCATTGGGAAAACTGAAGACGCTGCCATCGGGCTTCGTCCAGTGGTCCAGCTCCCGGACATGGGCATCTCCCGCAAACTGCACGGTCAGGCGGATTTCCTTGTCAGCCCGGGCAAATGGCTGCTCGACACCATTGACCGTGATCCGCTTCACGGAGGCCGGCTTGGCGAGACGGACCCCGAGAGAGCAAACCTGCCCCGGTTTCCCGCGCACCCCCGTGATGTCCAACCGATCCCCGTCAAGCTCGACCCGGCCGACCATGCCAACCAGCACAGGCCCTTTGGCCTCCGCCGCGCGCCTTAGCTCCAGCAACCGGCAGGAATTGGCCGGCACGGTCAGGCGCGCCTTTTGGCCCAGGGCAAACCGCGAGTGCCCCTCGTTATCCAGCACGATCATGCCAACCTCCGCCGGATAGAGCTCCACAAGCTCGTAAACGCCCTTTTCCTGCAGGTTGATCTCGTCTCCGACTTCAAAGGTGCTTTCCGAGGGGCGCGGATTGCCGTTGAATAGGAAAATATAGCCGTGGTCGCCTTTGATCCGAGCGTAGCCATCCACGGCCCCGGCCTGGACCTGTTCGCCAAAAGGCTCCGTGTATTGCACGTAATCGAAGTTGGTTTTCGCCCACGCCGTCCACTTGTGATAGAACTCCTGGTAACCGGGCAGGAGGCTGCTCTCGTACGGCAGGATCGCCGGCATGATCGAGCCGCTGATGGCCAGCGCCGACATGAGGCTGTACTGCCAACCGTAGAAATCACAGGCTTTGACGAGCTCCCGGTCCCACGGTCCCTCGCTCATGCGCCCCACCAGGGAATGGCCCATGACCGTGGGCAGGAATCGGAACCGCATTGACCAGTAGTTTTGAAACCGCAACCCATCGGCGTTCTGCCGGTCATCACTGATCTGGGTGTGGTGGGTGGAGACGCAGGCGGTTTGCTCGTTATAGACCTCGTGCCCATCCACATCCTTGAGCCCCCATAAGCCGAATTGCTTGGTGCCGTAGAACGCCTGGATGAAAAGTCCCGGGTGGCTCTGCTTGAGGCGCTTCCCCAGTTCCATGCAGCGGCGCCAGCCCTTGTAGGCCCCCAGACCCGCCAGGTGGCCATGCTTTTCGTCGTAGCAGTTCATCCCCGAGCCCCGGCTGGGATCCCAGCTCCAGTTGCTCAGCTTGTACCGGCTGATGGTGTTGTCCTGGACCGTGAACCACCAGTCGTAGAAGTCATCGCCGGCGAGGCAATTGTCGGGGGCACGCCGGCCCTGCGCGTCCATCTTCTTCCAGTCCGGCTTGTCCGGCCGGAACGGCAAACCGGCGGCGTTCCCTTCCCCGCCGTGCGCCGCGCAGCCCATGTAGAAGCCGAAGGGAATGCCCTTGCCTACCGCATAGTCGGCAATCTGGCGCGCCGTGGCGTTTTGCTCGTCCGGGAGCACATTCCAATAGTCCCTTCCCTCGTCAGGCTTCGTGTAGCGATGGAGCGGGTTGAAGATGATCATGTCCCCGCCGATGTCCGCGAAGGCGTCAATGGCCTTGGTGAAATACAGCTTGTCGGCGTCGTTGGCGGGCATCTGGGGCAGCGGGTGAAAGAACTGGTAATTGATGTTGAGCAATCGTTTTTGCGCGGGGGCGAGATAATCGAGTGCGAAAGCGCGCATGGCCCGGCTCTCGTTGCGATCAATCGGGATATAGCCCGAGCCGTTGGGGTAGCGGAATGGCCGGCCGCTGTCCTCGATCATGACCCCCGATTTTCTGTAAACACCCATGAATTGCGGCTCGCTCTCGTAGCCTTCGCCCGCCCGCAGGATCAGCCCCGGCTGAAAGCTTAAGGCCACACGCTTCTCATCCAGGTCGGCCTGGTAGAATGGATTCTCGATGCCGGTGAAGAGGCCGCCGTTCCGGTGTCGGATAAACTCGACGGTGGGCGCCATCCAAAACGTCAGGTAGTGGACCGATTCCTCAGGCGGTGAGGAGTAGGACGTCTCCCCCAGGACAAGGTTCCTGACGCGCAGGGGGCCGGTGTTGGAGATGCTGAGCGTGCGGCGGAAGAAGCCGTTATTACCAGCCAGGGTATAGACCAGGTCCGCGCTGATGCGGCTGGCACTGTTCGCGCCGCCAGGGCCGAACTCGTAGTGGCACACAATACGGTTCTTGCCGGCAGTTACCCGGGTCGGTCGGACGTTGCGGTTCGAGAACTGGCCCAGGTCGGTATCCAGCGCAAAGCTATCGGAGCGGAATGAATAGGTTTCCGCAGCGAGCAGGTTAGCGACAGATTCCAGCTTGCCGTCGCCAGAGATCGTGACACTGATATGCTCATTGGCCAGCACGTGCGAACGGGCGGCCTGAAGCTGCGCGGTGAACATCGTGGTAAGGGCCACGACACAACATACGGATCTCATCATCTTCATACCAGAGATAGGACTGGACTTAGGTTCCGGGACAACGGGCACGCTTCGATGAATGGGATCTCAGAGCGTGTTTGGGCAATACCACACCTTGTGGCAGCCGACGTAAGGAGGCTCTAATCAATACCATTGCGGCTGATTTCCAAGGAAATTTGAGCCTCCTTGCGTCGGCTGCTACGTTTTCGACGTAGGCTCTCAAGGCCGTTCTATCACCGGGGCCGTCTGCACGCGCGGGCGGATCGGCAGCAGGTCAATGCCAGCAAAATCCGGGTCTCCCAGCGCGCGCAGTTCCTCTTCTCCCAGGAAGGGACAACAGGCATCCACCCAAGCCATGAGGCGATGCAGGCTCAGCGGATCGGCTTTCACGCCGTAATGCTTGCCGCTCGACGACAACTCAACGAGGCGGCTCTTGTAAGACAGATACTGCATCGGCCGCAACGTGGCCAGGGCCGAGGGAGAATTCTGGTCGTAACCGCTCTCGACCGGGATGGCCCCGGCAATGCCGTAGCCGGGACCGCCGGCGGCGACCGGGTTTTGCCAACCAGCCTGGCCCACGAGCGTCAGATAGGGTTCCTTGAAAACGTTGACCCCAGGCCGCAGCGCGAGGTTCGGTTCGGCTGAGCCTTTGCTGCCCTGATGACATTCCACGCAGTAGCGGTCCAGGAGCGGTTGGGCGAAGCGCTCATAGCTGATGCTCTGGGTCCCCCAGGGCGGCGGAGAAATCTCCGTGGGCAACCTCGCCGCAGCGATACTGGCCTTCCGGGGCGGGGCGGCGCTTTGCCCCTCGTGACAACCCACGCAACCCCGCTGCTCACCCGGCATCAGGCCGGTGAAGCTCCTCATCGTCTGCAGGCAGCGGCGGTCCTGATCCAGCAGCTGGAAGAACAACGCGCGGCCGGCGGGAGCTTTGAAATGGACCGAGCCGTCCGCCTCCACGGGCACCTCGGAAAGTATCCGCTTCACGCCCTCCTCCTGGACGATTGACACCGCCGGGCCGGAGTGACGGTAGCTCTTGTTCCAGGTCGAGTAGGTCTTGTAGTCCAACTGAAACACCCGCAGGAACTTGACCGCTCCGCGCGGGAGTTCGGGCACGCCTTCGCAGACGTCGGCACTGAAGAAGACCCCTGGTTCGGCGGCTTTGCGGTCGGGTCCAGTGCCGGGCCAGGCAACGCGGTTCGGCTGCTCTGGTGGCACCGACCGCGGCCGGACGGGGATGGCATGCAATACGTGGTGGGCGCCTTCGTAGATCAGCTCCCGGTTGCCGTGTACGTCCATGAGGTAGAGCCGGAACCTGCCTCCTTCGCCGCGAGCGGAAACCAGGAAATCCTGCTCGGAGAGCGGATAGGCCGTCTTGTAGCCGCTGTATCGGCCCGCGGCGTGGTAGTCCGCGGCTTCCGGCAATACCTCCGGCGGGTCGCTCACTTCCGGCCAGCGCAGATCGACGGTAACTTTGGTGAGGCCGTAGGGGTAGTCACGGCCTTTTCTTGGGTCAACTATCCCGATCGATCCCGACCACCAATCGTGATGCCCCACGCCGGAGAACATCACCCGGCTGCTGCCGGGGATCTGGCGCGGCTCGGAGAGATGATCGGGCCAAACCGATTGATTGCCCCAAAAATGGGCCGTCCCGGTGCCATCCTGGCCGGTGGTCCAGAGCTTCTGGAGCCGCCAGAGCGGCTTGTCGGAGTACTCCCAGCGGGAATAGATGATCCGGCCATCGGACAACAACGCAGGCACAAAGTCCGGCTCACCGTTGTAGCTGATGAGATAGACGTTCTGCCCGTCCGCATCGCAGCGGGCCAGTATGTAGGAGTAGATGAACGGCCCGCAACGCACGTATGAGTTGCCGCGGGTGGTGGTGAAGATAATGTGGCCGTCGGGCAGGTAGATTGGGTCAACGTCGTCGTATTCGCTGTCGGTGAGTTGCTTGAGGCCGGTTCCGTCAAAGCTCATTTCATAGAGATGGAAACTCTTCTGGTCGGCGGGTTTGTAGCAGAAGAGGACTTTACGGGCGTCGAACGACAACTCGGGCCGCCAGAAACTGCCCGGCTTCTCGGGGGCCAATTGCCGCACTTTACCACCGGGATGCAGGCCATCGAGCACACACAACCGGCCGCCGGGCACAGCCATCTTTCCCATTCGATGGATGGCCTCGTGGATGACCTCCGGCCCTTGCGGCATTGGCTGATCAATGAGCAGCAACTGGGCAAAGTCCAGCACGGGGTTCTTGAACATGATCTGCCGCTTGACAAGGCGCGCAGAAAAATACAGCTCCTTGATGGCTGGATCGACGTTGAGGTAAGCAGCGATCGGGTCCTCTAATTCTTTGTCCGAGAAGCCACCGACGCGCCCCCACGGGCCCTGGCCCAGCGCCGCAATCACGGCGGCCGCTTTCCAGCCTGAGTCGTCGAAGCCGGGCTGCTCCCATTGCGCCTGCGGTTGGTTCTCGGTGCGCCAGGAGCCGTCGGAGATTACGGCAACCTGCGCTCCATTGGCGGTGGTCGCGACCAGTCGCAAGATGAGCCCCGCAGGATTCTTGCTGGGGGCGGGCCGGTTCTCCGCCCGCACGGCCAGGACGTTTTCGCCGGTCTTCAGAAGCTTCTCAACCGGGAAGGACAGCCCGCGCTGCCAGGTATCGTTCGCCCCGACGCGGGTACCGTTGAGGTAAGCTTCGCAGGCATCGTCAGCGGCAAACCGCAAGTCTGCCAATTGCGCGGCGGCCGGCATCTCGAACCGCACGCGGAAGAAACGCACGGCAGCCGGCGCGTCCTTCGTGGGGTCACCCTCCGGATACCAGATCCAACTTGGTGGTGGAACCGGAGCCTGTATTGCTGCCGCGGCAGGCTGCAGTTCGCCGAGGCGTTTCTGCAATGCCTCGAGCTGGGCCAGCTCCGCCGAGAAGTCCGGCGACGGCCGCTGCTGGCTGAGCCGCGTCGCAAGCTGCCGGGACCAGTCGATCTCCCTGGCAATACGCAGCGGAAGCGGCTCTCCCATCGCCTGGAATAGCCAATCGCGTTGCTGCGAGGCTGTCGCTTCCACGGTGAGGGCCCCACTTTCAGTGGCTTGAGACGCGCCCGAAACAAGAGATGGTTGGGCCGGAATCGTCAGCGCTGAAAAGACAATGACGGGCAGTAGTGCTGTTCTCATGCAAGCGAGTACAAAGGTTTTCATAGAAATGCCGGTGGAGACTCTGGCGATCCTCGGAGCAGAGTCAAGAGGGCTTTTCAAACGGGTAACGGCTGGCGTATGATCTGGAGCGAAATCGCCAATCGCCAATCCTGAACTACGAATCACCCCATGTCCAAATACACCAAATTCGAAGAACTCCCGGTGTGGAAAGAGGCAGCGCGACTCTACAACCGCGTGCTGGATCTGCTCGAAGAACCCGGGGTCCCGCTTACACCCGGCTTCCGCAACCAACTCGACCGCGCGGCGTTGTCGGTTTCCAACAATATCGCCGAGGGATTCGAGCGCGTGACGACCAACGAGTTACTCTCCTTTCTCGCCATCGCCCGTGGCTCGGGAGGCGAGGCGCTCAATGATGGCCGTCATCAAGGACCGGCCGAGGCTCAAGCCACACCTCCGGCACTTGCAGGAAATCCGCTCGCTGGCGGAATCTTGCGCCCGACAACTGACGGCTTGGACTGGCTCCATCGAAGGTTCGCCCGTGCAGGGTAAGCGTCACCTTGCCGCCCCGGACCGACAACGGCGCGAGCTGGCGGATAAGGCCCGCAACTTTCGGGAGAACTTCCTGCGCAGCCTCAAACCCAACCATCCGCTTTACACCTCGCCCGAAGCTCGTGCCGCCCGAGGCGAGTTGGGCCCGGAAGAGTAGCCCATAACCAGACTGCCTGCTGGCGACTGATCCTGAGCGCCAGCCCTTGGCGATTGGCTATTGCCGATCGGCTATTTCAGCGCTTTCGGTCCGCGCCGGGCCCTTTAGGGCGCCTGGAGGAACCGGCCCACCATCTTCTCCAGCGCCTCCAGCCAAAGCGGATGCTCGTTCAAACAGGGAATCAGGGCAAACTCAGCCCCGCCAGCTTGAAGAAAAGTCTCCCTCCCACGCAGGCCGATTTCCTCGACCGTCTCCAGGCAATCGGATACAAACGCGGGGCACATCACCAGCAGCTTCCTGACGCCGTTCTGCGCCAGCCGGGGAAACTCAAAGTCCGTGTACGGCTTGAGCCAGGGATCACGACCCAGCCGGGACTGAAAAGCGATTGAGTATTTGCCTTCCGGCACGCCGGCCTGCTTTACGAAGGCGGCCACCGTCCTGAAACACTGAGCCCGGTAACATGTCGCATGCGCCGGGCTGTCAGTCGCGCAACAGTTCTCCGCTCCCAGGCAATGGTGCCCGGTGGTATCGGACTTGCGCAGGTGACGCTCCGGCAGGCCGTGGAAGCTGAACAACAAATGGTCGTAGCCCCGCTGGAGATATTCCTGCGCGCTGCCCACCAGCGCCGTAATGTAGTCCGGGTCCTCAAAGCAAGGTGGCTGCACCTTCAGCCGCATTTGCGGGGAGATCGCGGCGGCCACTTCCTTCACCCGCTCCACCGCCGTCTCGAAGCTCGACATCGCATAATGCGGGAACAAGGGAACAAGCAGCACTTCCTCCACCTGCTTCTGCGCGAGGTTGCGCACTGCCTGCGAGATGGATGGGTTCTGATAACGCATGGCCAGCTCGACCGGCACGCTGACCCGCGGCTGGAGCTTGGCCTGCACGTTTCGGCTCGTGACCACGAGCGGAGAGCCCGCCGGCGTCCAAATCTTGTGGTAGGCTTCGGCGGATTGCTTCGGTCGAAAAGGCAGGATGGCAAAGTGTACGATGCAGAAGCGCAGCAGCCAGTTCACATCGAGGACATATCCGTCCATCAGGAACTCACGCAGATAGCGTCGCACGTCCGCCACCGAGGGCGAGTCCGGCGAACCGAGGTTAACCAGTAGGACTCCCTTGTTCATTTTGCCGGCTCAGACCGGAACCCCGTCCTCGCGTTGGCGGACGGGCGCTGATCTCAAATACCCCCCTACCCTGTCCGCCACGTTGCCGGCGGAGACAATCGTATCGCTCAACGAAATGCCGTCGCGGTAGTGGCCGGCGAAGAACAGCCCCAGCGCCTTCTTCTCGATGTCCGCCATCTGCTCGCGGTAACGGCCGTAGCCCACGTTATACTGCGGGATCGCCTTGGGATAATACACACAGTGCTGGAAGGTCGGCTTGCCCTTCACGCCCAACAGCACGCGCAGGTCTTCGCACGTCAACGCGAACAGTTTTTCCGGCGACTGCGACGCCAGTTCCGGGTATCGCTCACCACCGACATAGCTGGTCAGCGTCAGATGTCCCGCGGGCGCGCGGTTGGGAAACAGCGCCGAGGAGAAGATGGTGCCGAGGATCTTGAAGCCCTCCACTCGCGGGATCAGCATGCCGAACCCCATGCACGGGTGCGCCACATCCTCGCGACGAAACCCCAGAACGACACTGGCCACCGGCGGGTAGCGAATCTCGGCGAACGTCGCGAAGCGCAGCGGCATGGCCGACTGCACCTCCAACTCCGCCAGCTTGAAGGCCGTGCCCGCATAAATCACCGCGCTGTGCTCAACACGCGATAGCTGGCCGCGCTCGCGCACGTCGAGCGACCAGCCCTCGGAGGTTTGGGTGAGACGGGTAACGGTCGTGTTCAAGCGCACGGCCTCGCCGAGGCGCTCACGCAACGTCTCCGGCAACACCTGCAAGCCTTCGTCGAACGAGAACTTTGCAGCGCGGTCTTTGGCGACTTCGCCGCGCCGCTTCCGCTCCCGGGCGCCAAAGATCTGGCCCTTGATCAACGAACCGTACCGCGCCTCAAGCTGCCCCAACTTCGGGAAGGCCTGCGGCACGGACAACTTGTAAGGGTCGCCGGCGTACACCCCGGCCACCAACGCATCGATGGCGTGGTCGAGAAATTCCTGCCCGAGGCGGCGCACCACAAACTCCGCCACACTCTCTTCCTTGCCATCGCGGCGCGCTGCCACAAAGGGCTCGCGCAGCACCGCCAGCTTGGCTCGCAATGTGAAAAGGTTGGTCGTCAAGAACCCCAACGGCGAGCCCGGCATCTCGATGGGACGCTGGTAGCGCACCACATAGCGCGCGCCGGCCTTGGGATCCGGATCCAGCCGCCGCGACGCCAAGCCCGCGTCGCGCACCAGTTGGGTTACTTTGGGAGAAGTCTCCAGGATGGTATTCGGCCCAAACTCAGCCAGGTAGCCCTCAGCCCGAATTGACTGGATCGCGCCCCCGACCCGGTCGCCAGACTCATAGACGGTGACCGGCACGCCGCTGCGCTTCAGGTAAAAAGCAGCGGTCAGGCCCGTAATGCCAGCCCCAATGATTGCCACAGATTTCATATTGTCCGGGAAAATCGGTTCTCCTTTCGCACACCGGCGTAAGCGTCGAAGCGCATCGCGATGTTCCGAATCAGCAGTCGCCCCAGATCGGTCACGATCAGACCCACCGGCGTCTTCACCAGCAACCCGTCGGACTCCATGTCATGCAATGACTCAATTTCGCAGGCGAAGTGCTCCTTGAAGTTGAGCGCGAGCCGCTTCGACATGTCGTCGTAATCCAGACCGAGGTCACACATCAGGCGCATAATCGTGGTGCGGCGGATCTTGTCCTCGGCGGTCATGACGTAGCCACGGTGCAAGGGCAGCTTGCCGGCATCCAGCGCCCCGTAGTAAGCTGGCAGTTCCTTCAGGTTCTGCCAATAGAAGCCTTCCGCCTGCGAGATGGACGACATGCCGAATGCGCAAATATCCGCCCCGCCGCGCGTGCTGTAGCCCTGAAAATTGCGCTGCAAGGTCTTCTGTCGCTGCGCCACGGCCAGTTCGTCGCCCGCGCGTGCAAAGTGGTCCATGCCGATATACACGTAGCCTTCCGAAGTCAGCCGCTCGATGGTCAGCTTGAGCAGCTCCAGCTTGGTTTCCGGGGACGGCAGAATCTCGGGTTTCAATATCTTCTGTGCCGGCTTCATCCAGGGCACATGGGCATAGTTGAAAACCGCAAACCGGTCCGGCTTGATCGAAAGGACCTCATCGAGAGTGTGGGCAAAGGATTTCGGGGTCTGGTAGGGAAGTCCGTAGATCAGGTCGATGTTCACCGACTGAAAGCCCACCTCACGCATCCAATCGACGACCTGTCTGGTCATCTCGAAAGGCTGGATGCGATGCACGGCTTTCTGCACCACCGGATCATTGTCCTGCACCCCCATTGAGCCGCGATTGAAGCCGACTTCGCGCAACGCCACCAGGTGGTCGCGCGTCAGGCGGCGCGGGTCCACTTCCACGCCCGCCTCGACCTCCGGCGCGAGCGTGAAACGCGAATGAATGACCTCCCCCAGCCGCCGAATTTCGTCCGGCAGCGTGAAGGTCGGCGACCCCCCGCCAAAGTGGAGCTGCACGACCTTGCGCTTCGAATTCAGGAGAGCCTTCATGAGGTCCATCTCCCGCTCCAGGTATTTCACGTACTCGCCGCTCTTCTTCTGGTCGGCGGTGATCACCGTCGTGCAGCCGCAAAACCAGCAGAGCGAGTAGCAGAAGGGCAGATGGAAGTAGAGGGATAGGTCGCGGTCAGTCTGGTTGTTGGTCCTGATCTGGTCGATGAAGACCTCGGGAGCTATCTCGTTGGTGAAATGCGTGGCCGGCGGATACGACGTGTAGCGCGGCCCCGGCACGTTGTACTTCTTCACCAGCTCAAGATCGACTTTCAGCATGCTCATTTGAAATTTCGCACTGCACTCACCAGGCTCTCGATATTCTCCAGCTTGGAGTTCGGCGGCACACCGTGGCCCAGGTTAAAGATATGGCCCGGCCGCCCCTGCATTTCTCGCAGAATTCGGCCCGCCCCGGCGGCCACCGCTTCGGGCGTAGTGCAAAGCAGGAACGGGTCAAGATTACCCTGCACGCCCACCCGCTCCGGGAGCCGCGCGCGCACATCCGCCAGGCGCACATTCCAATCCACGCCCAACACCTGGGCACCCGTGTCCACCAGGTCATCCCAGTTCCCGTGCGTCCCTTTGGAGAACACGATGACCGGCACCTGCCCTTTCAAAGCGGTCACAATCTGCTTCAGCCAGCACCCCGAGGCCCGGCCAAAGTCGCCATCGGATAAAACACCGCCGAGGCTATCAAAAAGCTGGACCGCATCGGCCCCGGCATCAATCTGCAGTTGGAGAAAGTTCGTCACCGCTTGCGTCAGTTTCTCCATCAGCCGCGTGAACAGCAGCGGATCGGAATAAAAGAGCGCCTTGGCCTTGGTGTACTCTTTGACGCCGCCACCTTCGACCATGAAATTCGCCAGCGTCCAGGGTGAGCCGGCAAACCCGATCAGCGCGGTGCGACCGGCGAGCGCCGACTTAATGAGCGGCAGGGCTTTGGCCACGTATTGCAGCCGCTCCGTCACCGCCGCCACCTGCAAACGGTCCACGTCTGCCGCCGAGTTGAGCAGAAACTCCATCTCGATGCCGCGCCCATCGCGAAACTGGTAGCGCTGACCCAAGCCTTCCGCAATTACGAGGATGTCCGAGAACAGAATAGCAGCGTCGAAATCAAACCGCCGTATCGGCTGGAGCGTCACCTCGGTGGCCAGTTCGGGACTCTGCACCAATTCGAGGAATGTGTATTTCTCTTTCAGCGCGCGGTATTCCGGCAACGCCCGCCCGGCCTGGCGCATCAGCCAGATGGGAGGCCGGTCCGTCGGACGACAGAGACAGGCGTTTAGGAACCGCTGCCGGTTGGTGCAGGCCGCCGCGGCAACGGGCGGCTCTGCCGGGGGATTCGGCTGCGACGATTGGACTTTTGGGCTCATGTAATTAACGATCAATTGGCCCTTTTCCAGCAAACCAATCGCCGGTCGAGTGCCTTTGAACTGCCCCCACGCTACCAGACTATTCTCCCCATGCCAACAGCGCGTATTCACCTAAAGTTTGGGGCCATCAGTCAAATCCGAAGGTCGAAGGTCGAAGGTCGAAAGAAGGCCGAAACCCGAAGGCCGAAGCCCGAATCGCCCTCGGCCTCGGGTTTCGGTCTTCGGATTTCGGAATTCGGCCTTCGGACTTCAAACCCACCACACCCGTCGTTCCGGTGGTGCCAAAACGCGCCCTGGCAAAACCGCTTCCGGCGAGTTGCATACCCGGCGAAACGAGTTATGTTACGCGTGAAAGAGAATGGCTATGAAAACACAAAACGAAAATGTTGTCGAACAGCCAGAACCGTTCACGCCGGGAGTAACCAGGGCCATGGTGCGGCAGCACGCCTACGAGATGTTCCGCGACAAGCTGCCCGACCATCCGCTGACGCTCGAAGATTGGGTGCTGGCGGAAAAGGACCTCGTGAATTCGCTGGAGGCCGACAACCTGCCGAAGTAAACGGCAAGCTTGAATTTTGACTGCGCAGGTGCGGACGAAAAGCCCGCAAAACGGCAGAGCCTGCATCGGCGCAGTCATTTCTCGCATAACGGTGCCGCTTTGGGCCGCATCCGTGCCAGTGCCTGATTAGCCTGGCCGCCCGCCTTGGTGGCGGTGTCAGGCTGCGCCCTTATAAACTTCAGCTAGATCCCGTCCCGCGGGCCACCCCGGAGCCTCCCCGGAGCCTCACCGTAGCACCCTCGATCCGGATCGAGGGTGCTACGGTGAGGCTCCGGCGGGCGTCCGGTGACTCTCCCATGAGTCTGCCCTGCTCCCATAATCGGTTTGACCCAGGTCGCTGAGCCCCCAGCGGCGCGCCCTAATACTGGACACTCCTACCGGCGCACGGCTACTCCCGTCGCAAAGTGCGCAGTTGGCCTGGAGATGACAAACTGGCCGGTAACCGCGACCACCCTGAATGAGTTTGCTGGCCGAAGCAATCTCCGGTCTAACCCGTTTCCAGGAAGTTGCTGCTCATGCGCGTCGCAGCGCCCAAACGGCAAATGACCACCGGAAGCCGGTTTCATCCGTTCCCACCCACCAACCGGTAACCCTCAACTTCCTCATGGCACCACCGCCCGATAGAACCGCGTCCCTGAGTTCGTCGCCGCGCAATCCTCGAATTACAGAGCCCCAGAGCTCAAC
>SESF01014400.1_pt1 | contig 12569 bp, 14 predicted proteins | sample 3171521 | NCBI WGS metagenome assembly SESF01 (sample SAMN10866945, study PRJNA518727) | freshwater metagenome | biome: subpolar coniferous forest; feature: holomictic lake; material: water; isolation source: holomictic Lake 227, 6 m and 8 m depth | place: Canada: near Kenora, Ontario | collected...
CCGAAGTTCACCGACGCGGCCCTGAAACGGCTGACCATGCCGGTCTTCGCCATACTCGGCGGCAAGGACGTGCTTGTGGACTCCGCTGCTGCGCGGCGCCGGCTTGAAAGCCTTCTGCCGGCCGTAGAGATAGATTACCGGCCGGATTCGCCGCACGTTATCCGGAACCGGGCCGCCCCGGTGCTGGCGTTCCTGACGCGTTCGCTTTGAGCGATCAGCCGGTCATCGGCTGCGGGACCGATAAGGAGGGTCATGCGTAAGATATTGCTGTCCGTCTGTTTTTGCGCGGGCTGCCTGCGGCCGGCGGCCGCGGGCGCGGCTCCGGCGGCCGGCGCCGGATCATTTTATCCGAACCCTTCGAATTACGGCGATTTCACCTATCATGCGCTGATCATAGGAGTCGACCGTAAAGTAGTAAAAGGTTCCGGTTCCACCTGCCATGTCCCGTACGCCGATAAGCTGGCGGGGTTCCTTAAAAAATGGAAATGTTTCCGGAAGGGCGGCGTTGCGGCGCTGAAAGGCGCGGAGGCCACGAAGCGGCGGATAATGGCGGCCATTACCGGCCTGCGCCTGGGGCCTAAAGACGTACTGGTGATCTATTACGGCGGGCATGGGGATTATTCGGGAATAATGGCCGCCGGCGAGAAGTCTATCTCCCCGGACGAACTTTTCGGCTATATGCGGCGTTCCGGCGCCGGGTTCAAAGTGCTGCTGGTGAGCGCCTGCTATTCAGGACTCTTCTCCGATCCGGACGAAGAATGGAGCGAAACGCCGCGGCCCGGGTTCGCCATAGCTACGAGCGGCGAGGAGAGCGGCACGAAGACTATCGGCGAGGTGGGCTTCGGCCCTTACCTTTGGAAACTATTGAACCTGAAATACGGCGGCGCGCAGGGAGCCGTGACCTTGGGGGACCTGGAGGGTTTCATCAGGGCCGAGAACGCCGCCTGGGAAAAAAAGGGCAAGGCCGGCCTGAGCGACGGCAGGAATTACGGGCCGATGGACGCGGTGATACTTTGGACTGAGGCTCCGGGCAGGGGACCGTCAATAAAGTAAGATATAGGCGAAGCGCCCTGCGCGCCGGGAACCGAGGTGACCTGACGGAAAAGGAACCTATGAAAGATGAAACAGAGCCCGTGGTGGTGTATACGACCGGGCATTATTCCCATGCCGCGCTTATGAAGTCTTTGCTGGATTCCTCCGGCCTCATGTGCGTGATGCTGGACGCCGCAAGCAATAATACCGCCGGTTACGGCGGCTACTTCGCGGTGGAGATACGGCTGGTGGTCCCTCATACGCAGGCGGAACAGGCCCGGGCCATTCTTGCCCGGGCCGTTGCCGGCCTGCCCGCGCCCGAAGCGGGTGCCGCTTTGGTCTGCCCCAACTGCGGCCACAAGTTCAACCTGCCTTCGGAGGAATGGACCCGCTGCCCGGACTGCGGGTACGAAATAAACTTTATCGGCCAGGACGAAACTGTGCCTGAAGCGAAGGAAGCCTTCCCGGACGCCCTGGCGTACTGCCCCGGCTGCCTTCTCCCGTCCGTTTCCCGCGCCGGCAGCTGCACTTCCTGTTCCGGAGAACTTAAAGCGCTGGCGGGCGAAGAAAGGTTGTGTCCCGCCAGGCTGCACGTGCTCCCGGCAAAAAAAGAAAAAGCCACCGAGATCATCTGCCCGGCCTGCAAAAAGATCTGGATAGTGGAGTAGAGGACGTTTTGTTATACTTTTTTTATGGGCATACCGATATTCCAGGTGGACGCTTTTACCGATAAGCCTTTCGCGGGCAACCCCGCCGCCGTGGTTTTTCTTAAGACGATGCCGGACGAGGCGTGGCTGCTGGCGGTGGCCCGGGAAATGAACCTTTCCGAGACCGCCTTTCTTGTTCCTGAAAAGGACGGCTGGCGCCTGCGCTGGTTCACCCCGGCGGTGGAAGTTGACCTGTGCGGCCACGCCACGCTGGCCAGCGCGCACGTGATCTACGAGAACGGCATGCCGGACGATTTTACCGTCCGCTTTTATACGAAAAGCGGCCCGCTGTCCGCGCTGAAAAAGAACGGCGGCATTGAGCTGGACCTGCCGCTGATCACGCTGGAAAAAGCCGAGGCGCCGGCGGGGCTGGCGGCCGCGCTGGGCGCGGAGCCCGAAGAACTCGCCCGCAGCGGCCGGCATTACGTGGCGGAACTTTCGGAGGCCGTGGTGCGCGCCCTGGCGCCGGATTTCGCCAAACTTAAGGCCCTGCCCATGGACGACCTTACGGTTACCGCGCGCGCGGGCGGGGAATATGATTTCGTCTCCAGGGTCTTCGCCCCGGCGGAGGGCGTGAACGAGGACCCGGTAACCGGCTCCGCGCACTGCGCCCTGGCGTATTACTGGCAGGCGAAGCTTGGCAAGACCGAATTCAACGCTTACCAGGCTTCGGCCCGGGGCGGCTCGCTGAGAGTAAAGCTGGCCGGCGGGCGCGTGAAGATAACGGGCGCGGCCGTGACGGTATTCAGGGGCGAGCTGGCCTGACGGGGCGGGGGACGTATTTGATCATGGCGAACATGCTGAAATTCGGAAGCGATGCGGGTTCTCTCGGCACCAGGAATATCGAGGACGACAAAACCATGTTCGGCGGCAGCCTCATAGCGCTTTCGCCCAATATGCCGCGGCTGCTGCCCGCGCTGCTCTCGCCGCAGGTGCTCTGCGGCATCCTGTTCAACGCCTACCTGCTGGCCTTCTACCTGGCGGGCCGCCTGACGCTGGCGGATATCGCCGTATTTTATTTCTTCGAGATCGGTCTTTACATGACGCTGTACGTGCCGAGGATAGCCTTTCATATCCTGTGCGACGCTAAAAAAGACCGGCGCCGCAAGAAGGAGGACTTCCACGAGCTTTTTCAGTGGGTGTTCGCAGGCCTTTTTTTTCCGGTGGTGCTGTTCAACTCCTACACGTACGGCCTGGCCGGCTTCCGCGAACAGCTGCTGCTGGTGATGGGAAAGCTCAATCTGGGCCTGGTGCCTTTCGCGCTGCAGTTCTGTCTGGGGGCGTTCTATTTCCTGACCCGGCCGAAGCATAAGTATTCCTACCAGGCCGCTTTTTTTCCGTTCTGCTGGTACGTGGCCGGCCAGGTGAGCGTGCTGCCGTTCATTTTCTTTATAGCCGTGCCCGGCTGGTTCCTGACGGAAAGTTACATGCCGGGGGTGACGGCTTTTCTGCTGCTGCGCATCAACAACGAGGTAGGGCCGCAGCTGGCGGCTATGAAGCTGGACGAGGATATCGACTGTAACCTGCGGGAACGCAGCTGACCGGTTACGGAGGAAAATGTACAAGGCATCGTTCATCGCGCCCGCGGGCCGGCCGGAACGGGAGCCCCGGACCTTATGATAGCTTTCATCTGCCTGCTGGCTCTCGCCATCGCTTTCTATCTTTACCGGCTTATAGCGCAGTCCGGCGGCGGGTTCTCCATCGGCGGCTCCGTCCAGGGCGGCGCGGCGCCTGCCTTCCGCTCAAGCCCCTGGGCGGTGCCGGCGGCCCTGGCCGCCGGCTGGCTGCTTAAAGATATCTGGCCTACCATCGGGTTCCCTTTCCATGTCATGTGCCATGAGCTGGGGCACTCGCTGGTGTCCTGGCTGGCCGGGCGCTGGTCATTCCCCGTAATAGCCGGCGTGGCCGTTACGGATTACGCCCCGTCGCTTTTTTTAAGCGCGCTGGTAGCCGGGGCCCTGGTCTGGCTGGCCTGGCAGGCGGTCACGAACCGCAACCCGCTGCTGCTTTTCTGCAGCGCGCTGCTTATCAGCGGGTTCCTTTATCTTCAGTTCATCGCCAGCCCGAAAGAATTCCATGCCTATCTGCTTTTCGGGGGCCACGCCGGGGAATTCATTTTCCCGGCCGTCCTGATAGCGGCCTTCTATTACCCCGGGCCCGCAGGCTGGCGCTGGGACTGGTTCAGATACCCGGTAATGGCGGCGGCGGCCTGCTCGCTGGCGGCCGCCTGGCACTTCTGGCTTAAAGCCGGGGCTGATCCCGTGAACGGCATATACGGCATCGATATTTCCGACCCGCAGGTGGCCGGGCAGGATATCGCGCGCCTGGTGGCGGGTTCGGGCTGGACGGCAAGGCAGGCGGCGGACCGCTATCTGCTGCTCGGGAAAGCGGCCTGGGGGTTCGTGGCGGTATTTTATGCCTGGTTCCTGCTGCGCCGTATTAAAAACGAACCGGAGGCGTGATAACTTGCTATTATTTTTCATCGGCCGGAGCAGAGGAAGATATGAATAACAACGGGACCAGCGCGGAAAGGGCATGCTGCCGGTGCGTTCACCGCGCCGCGGCGCTGCGCGGAGCTTTGTGGACCATACCTATATGGGCGGCCACCCTGGAGAGCGCCGCCGCCGCGGCTTCGCCGCGGTTCGACGCGTATACGCTCACCTGGCCGGATTACTTCGGCACCGCGCTGTATATGCTTTTCCTGTTCGGCTCTTCGCTGTGCTTGCTGACGGCCTTCTGGCTTACCAGCAGGCCGGCGGGTTTTGCCGACGCGGCAAAGCAGGGCCTGAGTTCCGCGCTGGCGGCGGCGGCCGCGTACCTGGTGTTCGCGTTCGCCGCGCAGTTCAACCTCGATCCCAAGGGGCCCGCGTGGGGCGGGGCCTTCGGCCTGCTGAGCGCGCTGGGCACGCTGCTGGCCGCCCTGCTGGGAGCTTTCGCGAAACTGGGCTACCGGTACTTTACCGGGAACGTCCTGAACCCGTACAAAGCGCCGCCGGCCGGCCCGAAATAGGCGGGCGCCGGGTGTAAGGCCCGGAGCGGCTTTGTATAATATCGTCAGCGGTATATTTCCCGGCGGAGGTGCATATGGGGTCCGATCCGATCAACGTTCTGCTGATAGTCGGCGCAGTAGTGGGGCTCGGCGTGGCGGGCGGGTATTATCTGGTGCAGTACCTTAAAGGCAGCATCACTATTTCGCTGCCGCGTACGTCCTTCGCGTCGGGCGAGACGATAGAAGGCTCTTTCGAAATGGTCACCCGCCAGGAAGTGCGCGGCAACAACCTCAGCGCGGCCCTGGTGGCCACGGAGGTTATCCGGGAACGCGGCTATAACGGCAGGACCACCACTCACACCCGCGAGCTCTCCAGGACCGGCCAGACGCTGGAGCATGCCAAGGTCTATCCCGCCGGCTCCACCGCCCGGTACGATTTCAAGATCCTCGTGCCCGGCGGGCGGGCGGAGGCTGGGTCCGACTCCATGCTGGGGCAGGCGCTGGGCATGCTGAGCGGCGCCGGGCGGAGCATTTCCTGGCGGATAGAAGTGCGGCTGGACGCGGAAGGCGTGGACCTGTCCTCCAGCCAGCGCATTGCGGTGGACCAGTAGGCAGCCCCCGGTAACGCCGCCGGCCGCTAAATTTATATACTTACGGGATGGAAATACTTAATTTCGCGCTGATGAGCGCGGGGTCGCTGTTCGCGATCATCAACCCGCTGGCCGCCGTGCCTACTTTTTTCGCCATGACCCCGGATAACACCGAGGCCGAGCGTGTAAGGATGGCCCGCACGGCCTGCTTCACCGCCACCGGCGTGCTCATCGTTTTCGCGGCCACCGGCAACACGCTGTTCTCCGTTTTCGGCATTACCATCGCCGCTTTCCAGATGGCCGGCGGCCTGCTGCTGCTGCTGGTCTCGCTGGACAACCTGCGCGCCAAGCGCTCGGGCGTGCAGGAGACCGAGGAAGAAAAGATAGAGGGCATAGCCAAGGCCGACATCTCCATAACGCCGCTGGCCATCCCCATGCTTTCCGGCCCCGGCGCCATCACCACCGCCATCCTGCTGGAATCCAGGGCCAAGAACCTGGTTTACGACGGCGTGCTGTTCCTGCTGTTCCTGCTGGTGGGGGTCGCCAGTTACCTTATTTTCCGCATCGCCATAAAAAAGGCGCCCAAGATCAACCCCATCGCCATGAACATCACCACGCGCCTTATGGGCCTGATGCTGGCCGCCACCGCCGTGCAGTTCATCATAGACGGCGCGAAGAAAGCCTTCTTCCACTGAGCGGCCGGCGGCGGCGCCGGCGGGCCCATGGGCCTACGGCCCGGCAGGCCAAAGACCGGAATAATTAAAACCTTTGACCCTCGTGCCCGGACCCCGGGCCGGCTACACTATAGGTATGGTAAATGAAAAAAGCAACCGCCCGGTCCTTATCCTGTTCAGCCTTCTCTTCCCTTTAATTTCTTCGCCCGCCGCCTACGCCCAAAGCGCCGCCTACGCGGAGCTGCTTTCGGGTCCCGGAACCGCGCGCGCGGCCGTACCTCTGACCCCGCCGGCCGTTCCCGGCGACGGCGCGGAAAAATCTTCCGCGAGCAGGGAATCCCTGAAAGTAATGAGGCTGACGGACGAGGCCCTGGCCGCGGCCTCTCCCGGCCAGAAGATCCAGATGCTGAAGACCCTGATCAACGATTCTCGTCCCGACCAGAATAATTCCGACGGCAATAACTGGGACCAGCCGGACCTCGAAAAAGCCATTCTGCGCGTGCTGGGGTCGGCCCCCGACGCCGCCGCCTTCGACTACGTGTATTACCGCCTGGACCACGGCCAGCTCAGCCGTTCCGTAGGCTGGTATAAGGATATAAACAGCCTGGCGGACAAGTACCGCGCCACTGTGGTGCCCGGCGACTGGCAGGGCCTGCGCGGGTACGTGAGCGCCGTTACTGAAACCTCCTCCGCCGGCCGCAACTACATTAAGTTCCTCATAGACGGGCGCGAAGTGATGCCCGCCGCCGGGCCGGTACTGCAGGCCGCCGCCAAGTCCATCCATATTGAGATCTTCCATCTCCAAGCCGACAAAATAGGCTGGGGGCTGGCCAACGTGCTTTCCGCCAAGGCCAGGGCCGGCGTGGCCGTGCGCTTCCTTATCGACGAGCGCGGCTCCAAGGCCGAGCATGAGCCGGAACTGCAGAAGCTCATAGCTTCGCTGCGCGAAAGCGGCGCCACGGTGATAGTAAAGGAGCCGTCGGCGCGCTTCGAAGGCCACCTGGACCACCGCAAGGTGATAGTGATCGACGGCAAGACCGCCTTCACCGGCGGGATGAACATCGGCCTCGACTACCAGGAAAAATGGCACGACCAGCAGACCCTCGTGATAGGCCCGGCCGTGGCCAGGCTGCAGGAAGCTTTCCTGGAGCGCTGGAAGAACGCCGGCGGCAGCTATTCTCCGGCGGAGGACCTCTTCCCCGCGCTGGCCGAGGCCGCGGACGGCGCCGAAACCCAGGTGGTGGGGCATATCGGCCGCAACGACCAGAACATCAAGGCCGTGTACCTGCGCGCTATCGGCACAGCGCAGAAGACCGTACGCATAGCCACGCCCTATTTCACCGACAAGGACGTTATCAACGCCCTGCGCGCCGCCGCCCGGCGCGGGGTGAAGGTGCAGCTTGTTTTCCCGAAGGAGAACAATCTCCCGTTAGTGCAGAGCGCGGCCCGGGCCAACTACCCTAAACTGCTCAAGGCCGGGGTGGAGATCTACGAATACCGGGGCCGCATGGCGCATCTGAAAGTGACGGCCATCGACGGCGTCTGGGCCACGTTCGGCTCGTCGAACCTGGACACCCGCAGCATGAAGAATAACGACGAGCTGAACCTGGTGATCAACGACGCCGCGGTGGCCACGGACATAGAGACGCGGCTGTTCGGCGCGGACATCCCGCAGAGCGAGCGCATTACCCGCTACTCGCCCAGCCTGATGGACCATATCTCCGATCAGTTCGGCGGGCTCCTTTAAAGCGCCTGTCCGCGCTGCCGCCGCGCCGCCGGGATGGCCCGGCGGTTTTGTTTTGGTAGAATAGACGGGGAAGGAATAATGCGGGGCCCGGAAGCGAATGGTCCCGGGACCCTGCTGAACGGCTTTACTGCCTATGACCGAAACGGAAAAACTGAGGAACCGGCTGAACCTGCTGCTGCAGTTCGGCGAAGTGGTGTACAAGGAAACCCGCCTGGGCAAGCTGCTGGAGCTGATAGCGGCTCAGCTGAAAAAAGCGCTGGACTGCGACCGCTGCACCGTTTTTATCCTCGACAAAAAGACCGACGAGCTGTGGTCCAAAGTGGCGCAGGGCATTCAGGACAGCGAGATACGCATGCCCAGCGGCAAGGGCATAGCCGGCGAGGTGGCCACCAAAGACCGCATCATCAATATCGGCGACGCTTACGGGTCCCCCCAGTTCAACCGCGAGATAGACCTTATTACCGGGTACCGCACCCGCAGCATCCTTGCCGTGCCCCTTAAGGACGCGGGCGGCAATATCATGGGCGTGTTCGAGGCCATGAACAAGAACGCGGGGCCGTTCGACTCCGACGACGAGGGCGTGCTGCAGCTTATCAGCTCCATCGCGGCCTCGGCCATAGAGAACGCCCGGCTCTACGAGCGCCTGTACCAGGCGCAGCTGGAGACCATTTACCGGCTGGCCATGACGGCGGAATACAGGGACCAGGAGGATACCGCCGTGCACTTGAAGCACGTCAGCGCGTACACCGCCCTGATAGCCGAGGGCATGGGCCTGTCCGAGCAGGAGATCGAGAACATCCGCAGCGCCAGCCCGCTGCACGACATCGGCAAGGTGGGCATCCCGGACGCCATACTTTTAAAACCGGCCAAGCTCAGCGAGACGGAATACGCCGAGATGAAGAAGCACGCCGGCTACGGCGGCAAGATCCTCAGCGACGCGGCAAGCGACCTGCTGCGCATAGCCTGCGAGATAGCCGAATCCCACCACGAGAAGTTCGACGGCACGGGCTATCCCGCGGGGCTGAAAGGCGAGCAGATCCCGCTGTACGCGCGCATCATGGCCGTGGCCGACGTGTTCGACGCGCTGTGCATGCCCCGGGTGTACAAGCAGGCCTGGCCGCCGGAAAAGGCGCGGGAATTCATTGTCAGCGAAAGCGGAAAGGCCTTCGACCCCGAAGTGGTGAAGGGGTTCGAGAGGATGTACCGCGAAATAATTAAAGTGGCCGCCGGGAACAAGCAGTAAAGGCGGCGGCGTCTGAAATGACCGGCGGAGCCGTTAGGGGCCCCGCCGGTCTTTTTACTGCTCCCGCGGTATTTTTACTACGGCCGGCCGGGCGGCAGCCTGGGCGGGGGCGGCGGGACCGGGTTCATCTTCGGCTCGGCGGGCCTGGAGTTGGCGATGGTCTTCTGGACCAGCGCCATAAGCACTTCGGGGGGCGTGGGTTTTTTTACGACGTTCACGTTGGGGAGCTCGGCAAGGCTCACGATGGTCTCGGGCTTCCCGGTGGAAAATATTATCGGTACCATGTCCTGCCGGGCCCGCAGGGTCTCGAACACCAGCAGGCCGCCGCCTTCAGGGATGTTCAGGTCGAGCAGTATCAGGTCGGCCTTGAACTCGGTCTGCGCGGCTATCGCCTTGAGCGCGTCGTCGGCGGTCTTTACGTCGAAGCCGGCGTCGGAAAAAAATTCCTGGTAAAAATCCAGTATGGCGGGGTTATCTTCCACTGCAAGGATCTTGGACATAGCCTCTCCTCGAATTATCCGCCCCGGAACAGCTAAGGGGCCCGCTGCTTGTATAAATAGTATAAAATAAAAAGCATTCGAAAACTTTGATTTTTCATGAGGAGAGCCGATGACGACCGAGCCTGACAGGGAACTTAACCTGGCGCTGGACGCGGTGCTGGAGCGCAGGCGCTCCGTACGCCGCTTCGCGGCGGCATCGCCGCCGCGCGAATTCATAGAGCGGATAATAAAGGCCGGCACCCTGGCGCCGTACGCGGGGCTGGCGGGCAGGCCGCTGGCCGAAATGCGCCGCTTCGCCGTGCTTTCCAAAGGCGCCGGGAGCATGGCCCGGGCCGAGGCCCTGATAACGGCGCGGCTGAAAAAGAACGCCGGCAGGCTGAAGCTGCTTTCGAAGCTGGTGCCGTACCTGCGCCGCAACGCCGGGCCGTTCGTCAAGGTGCTGGAGAACGCCGCCGTCAACGGGCTGCCTGTCTTTAAGACGGCGCCCTGCCTGATAATAGTGGGCGAGCGGAAAGGTTTCCCGCCGGTGGAGAAACAAGCCCTGGCCTACGCGCTGGAGAACATGTGGCTCAAGGCCGCGGCGCTGGGCCTGGGTTTTCAACTGGTTTCGGCGGTGCAGATGATGGGCGAAAGCAGGGAGTTCATGGAGCTGGCCGGCATCCCGTACGGCGAGTTCGAGGTGGACGGCTGCGCCGTAGGGTACCCGGCCGAGGAACCTGCTCAGCGGGAGCTTGCGGACCCCGCGCGGATCACGAAGTGGGTGCAGGCGTAAGGAAAGGCCGGCAGGAGGTTTTTCAATCCCTATGACAAATACTACCTGGTTCGCGCTGGCGCTGGCCATACTGTTCTGGGGCGTAAGCGCGGTGCTGGATAAATTCTCCCTGAATTACGCCCCGCCCAATACCGCTTTCCTGGCGAGGCTGGCGGTATGCATAGTTATCAACGTACTGCTGCTGGGCTGGAACATGTACTCCACAAAGACCGCTTCCCTGGCTATCTCGCGCCAGGCGCTGGCTTATGTGAGCGCCAGCATGGTGGTCACCACCCTGGGCGTCTATTTCTATATCAGGGCCCTGAGCGGGGCGGAAGCCTCCAAAATAATCCCGCTGAGCTCCACCTATCCCCTGATCACGGTGCTGTGCGCGGTGATCTTCCTGGGCGAGAAGTTCAGCTGGCTTAAGCTGGCCGGCACGGGGCTGATAGCCGCCGGGGTCTGGCTGGTGGCGCTTTAGAACAGAGGGGGCCGCAGTAAAAGATACGCTGTCCCGGCCGGCCGAAAAAAACCGCCGCCCTTTTGAGGGGGCGGCGGTTTAAAACCGTTAAAGGATTTTAATTACCACTTGTTGTCGCCGTAGCCGCCGCCGCGTCCGCCGCGATCGCCGCCGCGTCCGCCGCGGTCACCGCCGCGTCCGCCGCCGCCGCCGGTGCGGGCTTCCATCGGGCGGGCTTCGTTGATGGTCAGCTTGCGGCCGCCGAAATCGGAGCCGTTCAGCTTTTCCATCGCGGTAACAGCTTCCGCGTCATTGGCCATCTCCACGAAGCCGAAGCCGCGTGACTGGCCGGATTCCCGGTCGGTAATCAGCTTGGCGCTGGTAACCGCGCCGTAGGTGGTGAACAGGGCGTTCATTTCCTCTTCGGTGGTCTTGAAGGGCAGTCCGCCCACGTATATTCTTTTGCTCATTGTGTTATTCTCCTCGCAACTTTCATTACCCGACTCAACTCTCTTTGCTCTATCGCTTCCTGTTGTTGCTTGGCAGAATAGGCGTCAAAAACTTGAGTTCTGGTTTAACTGCCCCTATAGTATGACATTATTCCGGCCGTTATAGTGGATATTCCCGCCTTTAAGGGCGTTCAGGCGGGTGAAAAGGCGGCCGGGGCTTTTTGCGCATGGTTTGCCACCGGCGCGCAATTGTCGCATAATATACACCGATACAGGGTTTGAGCGGGAGGCAAAATGGATCCTTTGGAATTTGAGAACAAAATAAACGCGCTCGAGCTGCGCCTTGCCAGGCTGGAGGGGGCGCTGCTGAAAGCTCCCCAGCCGACGGCCGCGCCTCTGCCGCCGGCCGCGTCGCTGTCCGTTCCGCCGCCGCCCATCAAGCTGCAGACGCTGCTGAAGGCGCAGCCGCCCGCCGCCGCTCACCCGCCGCACCCGGGGGGCCGCGCGGAGAGGCCGGGCAGCTGGCTGGGCGTAGTGGCCAGCATCTGCTTCGTGTTCGCCGCGGCGTTCATAATAAAGCTTTCCATAGATTCCGGCTGGCTTACGCCTGAAAGGCAGATAGGGCTGGCGGTATTGCTGGGCTTCGGCCTGATAGCGGCCGGGTTCGCGCTGCTGGAATCCGACAGAGAGTATGCCAGCCTGCTGCCGGGGGCGGGCATCATAGTTTTCTACCTCACGGTCTTCGCCGCGCACCGGGTCTACTCGCTGATCTCCTTCGAAAGCGCCATCTCGCTGATCAGCCTGGTTTCCGGGGCCTGCATCTGGCTGTATACGCGCATAAGGGAGGACTGGTACCCGATCACGGCGGCGGTGGGCTCCTACTGTGCCCCGGTAGTGTTCTCGATGGGCGCTTCGTCCACCTTCAGCGTCTATTACTTCCTGCTCTGCTCCACGGCCTTCGCGGTGATCTCCATCTGGGTGAAGTCCCGCGCGCTTACGCTGATGTCGGCGTACCTGGCTATCATGATGACCGCTTTGATCGGCCTGGCGCTGAACCAGGACTGGCTGATCTCCGGCATGCTGGCGCTTAACTTCCTGGTGTTCGCCCTGGGGACGTACCTGTACACCCGGCAGACGCTGCATCCGCTCACTGAAGCGGAGTCCTCGAGCTTCCTGCCGCTGCTGCTGTTCTTCTACGCCATGGAGTATTACTTCATCGACCGCCTGCAGCCGGGCCTGGCCCCCTGGCTGTCGCTGAGCTTCGCCGCTATCCTGCTGGGGCTGTACCTGTCGGCGAAGAAATGGGTGCCCGAAGCGCAGATAGGCAGCCAGTCCATGGTTTTCGCGTTCGTGAGCGTGGTGTGCTTCCACTCGTTCTACCTCGAGCTGCTGCCCGCCGGCGCCAAGCCCTGGCTGTTCGTGGTCAT
>SESF01013996.1_pt1 | contig 12547 bp, 7 predicted proteins | sample 3171521 | NCBI WGS metagenome assembly SESF01 (sample SAMN10866945, study PRJNA518727) | freshwater metagenome | biome: subpolar coniferous forest; feature: holomictic lake; material: water; isolation source: holomictic Lake 227, 6 m and 8 m depth | place: Canada: near Kenora, Ontario | collected...
GAGCTGCCCCTGAACTGGTGTCTGTAAAATTTACAGACTGGTATTGGTATATTTGTAAACTTTCTGCCATCTATTCAAAAATTAAATTAAGGTCCGGTTGCATATGTGAAGGAAACTATCAACGGTGGGGGTGCTCCAGGAACAGTCGGTGGAGAGGAATATCCTCCTGCAGTTGCTCCAAAGAAGGTGAAAGATGTCTCGATCGGACCAGTTCCAGCAGAAAGATTTCCTAACCCATATGGATAGACCTGGTAGTGGAAATTAGAAATGTGAGGTTCAGTTGAGCTGTTTAATTCAGCTGCTACCGAGGCCAGAGTTAGATATCCAGAAGGACTAACAGATCCGGTTGCAGAAAAAGTAACACCAACAGGGAAGGGATAAGTTTCGTTTCCTGTGCTAACCTTGATGTTGTCTCCCACTTTAGTGCTGTGGATTTCAAATCCTCCAAGCCATCCATTCTCGTACTCAAAATCATACCATCCATGGGCATACGCTTCGTCCCAAGTTGACGTTGGAATCGAGTCCCAATTTAGATTAGTATATCCCCAATATCTTAAATTCTCGTCGGGGAAACTTCCGTAGTTTTCGTTCCAAGAAATATACTGGCTTCCCGAGGTTCCTCCTCCGGAAAGAAAAGGACTAGCAGAAATAATCTGTAGAGATCCGGTCACAAGTGCAGTTAGAACATCTCCATTCCCGATGTTTCCTGAATCTGTATTTGCTAAAATATTTATTGTTGCAGGAATAGCATTAGGTCCAGTACATCCAGCAAGATAGTCTGGTTGTGTATAGACAGCATTTACCACCTGAACTATTGAGTTCACCGTAGACTGGAGACTTGCTCCTGCGGAGGTTGCTCCAACAGATCTTCCATTGACTAGGATATCAATTTCTCCACCACCAGTAACTTCTTGATTAGTCCAATAGGAAGGATCTACGTAGGTGGCAGTTGCTCCAGGAATATACCCGGTACTTCCCGTAATAATTCCGCTTCCAGTCTCAAGAACGACTGGAATTTGGAAAGAGTTTCCAGTTGATCCAGGAGGAATAGTTACATCCCAGGCTCCATTTATCTGAGGTGTTGATCCTGTTATAAAGACAAGTGATCCATTGATAAATCCATGAGACTGGTTCGTTACAATCTGGACAAATCCATACTGACTGCTGGCAGGACTTCCAGGAATAGAGGGAATCCAGAGCGAATAGGCCTTTGTAATGGAATAAAAATTCTGCTGAAGCACTATATTACCAGAAGCCCCCTGTGGAGAGATTGGAACTTTTACCAACATAGTTTCGGTTCCCTGCACGTTGTTTCCGTAGGTCGAAAGCTGGAGAATCTCCGGTGGGAGATTTGTCGTTAATTCACTGTAGGTTTTTCCTTCTGCTGGGTATTCCCAGATGGACTCGTAAGAATCCCAATCCCTGATTGTTTGATTCCAGGAATAGTATTCATTCTGTCTGTATCTGGTCCATGCATCAATTTCAATCTGGATTGGATCTACCTTGACGAGGGAATTCTTAATGATGTTGTTCTTGAAGTTAAACGAGTCATAGACGTTGCAGGTAACCATGTATTCTCCAGTGTAAGGGAAAAAATGAGCTAACCTATGGAAATCCATAATATATCCTCTCTTCCGGAAGTAATAGGGGGTTCCCGGCTGAGTTGCAGTTTTTTCTACGATCCACTCAACCTCGTTATAAGTGGAAAAATCTATATTGTCCCAAGACAGAAGTTGTAGATCCTGTATCGTGGACGTCAAAAGATTCACGGTTAAATTCTCATTGGTTAGAGTCGAGGACAGTTTAACGGTATAAGTCTGAATGTCATAGTAGGCGTTAACAATCTGTCCTCCTCCTCCCCCAGTTACTCCAGGATTTCCTCCCGGGAGTCCTGTTGGGCCAGAAGGACCATAGAATGGACCATCTGGATACTGGAATGACTTAATATTGACTAGATCACCGACTTTAAAATCGGGGAGTTTCAAAGAATTCCAGCTAACCCCCATTTCGTCCCAAACCCAAATGTCCAAAACGGTCTCGAGAATTGCTGGCATACCAATCGGATTCTGGTAGGGAAGTCCGGTTGCAGGTTCAATGTAGTCGACGGGATCTGATGTTCCATCCCCTAGGGATTTTATTTTTCCATTCTCCTTCAGGTAGTAGAAATTAGCAATCGAGTCCAGCATCGCTGAATTTTGATCCGCCGTGTAGTTCTGTAGATTAGCAAGAGGGAGGGAAACGTTTCCTAGATCTGAGCTTGGTGAATTTACTATCGTTATAGATCCATGAAGATTTCCTGGATTTACGCTAGAATAGTAGTAGATTGTGGTCTGCTCCTGAGGGTTAACGTTGATCGTAACTGATCCGCCAGTTCCTCCGGTTGCACCATTATTAGTAACCCCTAAAGGATTAACTTGAGCCAGAGAGGACTGAGTGGTAAGATAGAAATCATATCCAGTCGTAACGACAGTAAAGTTATAGGTCTTGCCCTTTTCTAGGGTGATGGTTGGGTTGTACCCAGGAACAGTTTGAAATGTATCGGTTTGCCCAGTAGCTCCAGAAAAACTAAAAGCATTTCCAGTAGGTCCTACAATGCTAACGTTATAGTTAATAACATCGGAATAGTTCATTGGGGCTTGAATAGAATTAGGGTATGTTCTAATTCCAAAAGCTCTTAGATCTTCGATGTACCCCTGTGGTGGATTTGCTTTGATATCCAGGTTAAATCCAGAGTCAATGTCGTTCCTCTCCATCGTGTCCGTCCACGATCTGGTATTATAAACTTCAAAATAAACTCCTTCTCCAGTAATATCAACAATCCTTGCATTCAAGGGAAGATAGGTCAACTTAAGTCTCTGCTTTAGAGCAAATAGCTTTACTAGAATCTCTTCTTCACTAAAGAGGAAGGTCTCCACCGTAATCGGGTATCCGTATGCATCTTCGAGAGCAGTCGACTTATTTAAGTCGTAGTAGAGTCCAAATAGAGAAGTCTTTTTATAAGTTTTGCTCGGAATTAGAGTGTCTTCTCCAGAAACGTTTAGAACATAATTTCCATCTGCATCTGGACCGTAGGTCTGTTCAAGCCTATATTTTCCGCTGTTTTCGTTGTCAAGAACATCTGCAATCTGAATGGATTGGTTGACCATGAAACTCTGGTCGTACTTATTCAGAAACACCTGATTTTCTAATAGAGGACTAACTTTTATCTTCTGGTAATTTAGATTTAGCCAATATTCCTTGATTCTTAGATCTTGGTACCCGAAGAGCTTAAGTGCTCCGATTAGACCTTTATATGCTCCAATATATGGGAAAATCTCTTCCCCAGCAATCATCAACTCTTTTCTCTTCTCGTTGATCTCTATCCAGTTGGGGAGAGGTTCATAGGGGTTGTGTCCTCTGAGAATATTAGAATCTATCTGGTAGAAGGCTCTTCCTAGGTTTGCGGTCAAAACGTCCAGACGAGAGTCCTCGCCTATGATCTGTCCGTAGAATAGAATTTCGACAATCTTCTCCGGAGTTCCCGAGGTTATGTCTTCCACGACAAGTCTTCTCTCATAGACCTCCGCTGCAACATCAGGAGCATTTAGAGCAACGTTGATGGACAGAGCGGAAGAATTCACCGCCGTGGTCTGAAGATATCCAGGATAAGCTATCGAATAGAAATCAGAAGAATATTTATAGACTGGGATTGCAATGTTCTGGTAGTTGACGATAGAAGGCTCTCCAGAAATGTCGGGGTCGTTCTGAGAAATCTGGTAGGTGAAGATGATCTCGGAGACGTCTGTGTTTCCGTAGGTATCGTTAGCCCATCTGGTTCTCCATAATGGATTTCCTGCGGTTGGTCCAGTTGCGTTTGTGTGTGGATATCCAAGTTCCCCAGTAGATCCAACAACAAACTGCTGCACGATAAAAATCTGCTGATTCTCGTAGAGTCCAGCAGACACAGGGTCGAAGTACATCTCCCCATAAAAATACCCACCGGGTAGGTTTGTGTGTTCGGTCGATAGATTTATATCATTTTGGTTTGAAATGATAGTGGACCCTAGGATCTTATCCACAGTTAAGGTAATAGTGGATCCAGAGATCCCAACGTTTCTAACTCTAAAACTTAGATCGTTAGCAGGATAGACCGCTAAATTAACCCTAATAGTTGCCCCATCTATGATAGAGTTGAGAACCTCTTGAGCCCAGGGAATAAGATTTCCTCTGGTTCGGTCGGTAGTATTTAGATAGACAAACCCATTATCGATATCTGCAAAAGAAATATATCCCTCCGCTGGGGTAGATCCAGTATTTGTAGAATAATATAGGTAGCTGGTGTCTAAATTAACAGAACCAGTTGGACCAACATATGCGAAATTTAGAGGGTCTCCTTGCTTGTCAAAAAACCTTAGGTGTAAATTTGCCATCTTTAGAAAACTCTTCTGTTGTTAAAAGGAACTGTGTAGTTAAAATAATTTCGGATCTGCTTAACAGATTCGATTAGTGCGAATACAACCTTCTGGTATTTGTCCAGGATTGGAATTTTATCGGGATCTGCATAAATTAGATTAGACAGAGTCCTAGGAAAAATTTGTTCCTTGTAGTTAAATCCGGTAAAGGCGTTATCGTTGATTGAGTCTTTAACGTCAAAGACATTTTCAGTCTGATCAAAGAGATAATATCTTCTGGGCATGTCTCCTTTCGGAATTCCCGTCATAATGGTCGTATATTCGGCAGAGGTCTGACAAGGAGCATATTTATAATTTCCCGCTGAGGAAATTAAAATTGTTCTGTACCCGGAGCATCCTAAATTATAAGATCTAGTTTCGGCCTGACCAGCTGTCGGATAAAGATCAGTTACAGTGTCAAAATTCGTCGTGTAGTTCTTGTACTTTATCCCATTTGGGCTATTGGAAGTAGAATTAGAAGACGGAGAAACCGGGGTATTCGTATAAGCGTTTTTCCCTTCATCTGAAAAATATGGAGAATAATCTAGTGCCATTTGATCTTATTTATTTGCAGCTATTAACTGAGCTTTAGTTTCTGCTCCAAGATCAGAAAGGTAGGTAACAGGAACAACACCTTTGATGGAGATGTTCAGCGCCGAAGGCTTACCTGGTACGATTCCAACTTCGTAGAAGGATCCATATCGGTCGTTCCATCCTCCCCTGATAACCACAAGCTCCCCTCTTCCGATGATAATATCACCAAACTCATCAAATCCAATATTGGTGTTCAGTTCGGAGATGCTAGTGTTTGGAAGAGCATCTATAGTAGCATGATATGCTTCGTTCGCTTGACCAACAAAGTAAAAAGAAACAGAATCGACTCCAGGGATGGACTCGATTAGAGCGATCATGTCGGATCTAGGGATTTTATCTCTCCTCTTCAAGTTGATAAAGTAGGTGGAAATCATCGACTGAATTTTATCTTTGATAATCTCTGGATCAAATCCTTCAAAAGTGGTAATGATTGCATTTCCAACGAATCTAGAAATTCTAGGTTCTACAATTTTAACAACTGTGGTTGCTATCATAGATCCAGAATCCTCTAGGAGATTTAAGATGGCTAATTTCTGGGCGGAGGTCAGGAGGAAAGAGGAAAGAGGAATGCTAAAATAGTTCTCGTTCGACGTAAGTCCAACTGTCACATCAGGAACTAGATAGAGATAAACAACGTTATCGTCGTCTAGATATTCATCGTCGAAAGTAGAGAACGCTTGGATCTGGGAAAAGATATTAAATTTCTGGAGGTAAATTTCGTAGTTTGAAGCATTAGCAAAGACAAACGCTCTGCTAGTTTTTGGTGCTGCTAATCTAGTGATTGCTATTGGTTCCTCGTCTGCTCCAAAAGAAGGATCGACGGTGTTTACTATTTGAAGGTAGTCGTTCAGATTGACTGCCTTTCCAAATAGATCTGTTCCCTGATCTAAAAATTTATAAGTAATTTTAGAGGTAGCAGTCGATCTTAAATTTCCAAGAGACCCAGAAGTTTGAAGGTATTCGACCTTAATAAATGATCCAGGAGGGGGCACTTTCCCGAAGTTTGAATTTCCAAAGTAGATATCTATTCCCTCGTTAATTCCGGACATAACCAAATAGCCCTCTCCCTCTAGAGGGATGTCATATAGGGAAGAGTATTGCTTCCATTTATTATCGTTGATCGAGACCTTAACGTTGAATTGGTCTAAGAAAACTCCTCCCTTTACTGGAACGTTAAAACTCTGAAGTGCATTACCGGTTCCGGTAAATGTGGTTGTGCTAAAAGCCCCTTGGATACTTTTAAACTTAAAGGCTGTTCCTCTAGTCAGTGAAACTTTAACCCTAGGTCCGTTAATCATTAGTGTATACGCAAGCCCGTTCTGTTCGCACTGAATTCTGGTATTCTCCTGGATAATAACCGCTCCTCCGCCGACGTCTGCCGACTTGAGGTTCCAAGACACTGCAATTTCTCCCTGGGCTGCCATTGCTCTTGCTGGATCATATCCGGCAATTCTAGCCAAACTTCTAACTGAGTAGTCCCTAGTGGCTTCATAGATGTTCAGCTCTGTGATCGAGTCTTCGATAAAATAAAGGATCAACTGGGAGAGATTCTCCAACACAAATAGAATCTGTCCCCACGCAGAAGCTGTGGTAAAAACGTTTCTGCTCTGGTTGTAGGTCTTCTGCAAGAAGTTGTAGGTCGTGTTGAGTAGACCCCTAATTAAGATATTATTTTTCTGGAAAATATTATTCATTCCTGTGGATTATGTTACTTGTAGTGATATTGCTGGGCTTAGATTCGAATAGCCAGGAATGAAAAAGTATAGATTTGCTATATCTCTCAGTGTTCCCTGGTAGAATTCAAGTTTGAAATATCCACCCAATTGATAAAAAAGTGTGCAATAGCTGTTGATCTGAAAGTCTATCTCCCTTCTAATTGAGTTCTCAGATAGTTCTAGATTAAAGACTAGCTCGTCTAGACTGATCCCAAAGTTAGGATCCCCAAGGACTTCCCCTTTATTGGTTAGAAGAAGCATCTTTATCTGTCCAATACAGATCTCGATTGGATCTGTAGTTTCGATAATGCCCTTTTTATAACCAAAATCTCCTGGATCTCTGTTGTAAATTTCTATCATTGGGAACTATTAATTCCCAATATATATCCAATCTAAAAAGGCTGGGAAAATATCCTTGCAGGATATATTTTTTAATTCCACTGAAGGAAGTAAGACGGGGTATTTTCTCCGTTGATCATGTCCATGACTTCTTGCATTTCAACGTCTCCCATGGCTTTTAGATCACCAGAATTAACCTGGACTCCACCGGGAAGATTATAGTTGAACGCACTGATTACCCTTGCTAATTGTTGTTTAGCTTTTGCCCTGCAGTATCTAGAGAATAGCTCATCGTCGAAAAGTTCATAATCTTCTATCGCAACGAAGCAGCTAACTGCTACAGATCTAACATAGTTGTTTGGACCTGTTCCAACATTATTAGGGGATCCCGCAGGATTTCTACCCAAGATGGTTAATTTTTTGGTGTTCTTGTTCCATCTGAAAGCAAAAGTTTCTAGCAGATATGCTTTTGCAAGGTCAAAATAAGAATACATAACGGTTCTATAAACTAAGTTATCCCCAGCAAAAGGGGAAAGGAGAAGTTCAGAACCAAGAAGCTTAGAGCTACCAAAGTCTCTATCTGGGTTTCCTGAAACACCAGGATTGTTTGCCTCTCTAACGTCGAAAACAGAGATAATTTTAGAGGGGAGCTCAATTTGTCTGGTTCTTAAAAACTCTGGGGTAGCAAATAGGGTAGATCCTAGAACAAAGAATCTCTGCTCTACCGCATACTGATAGTTGTCGTACATCCAGGCTTTTGCCCTGTTGATAATCCTAATGATCTCTTGATCGTTAAGGTTATATGGAAGTGAACAAGACGCCGATAGGTCGTCTTTAATTTCTTGGATTAGTTCCGCTTCTGTCATGGTTAATATAGTTTTTTATATTTCCAGTTTTGATCTCTAAATTTCTGAGGCTGGAAGTGAACGTTGACGTCCTTTAGTCTTGAATCGGAAATAAATCTCTGAGCTCTAATCTCTTCAAAGTCTTTCACTTTTTCGGTCTCGTCGCTGACTTTAGCATTTCTTCCTAGGTCTGCTTTTCTAATAACTCCCCCTGTGATGTCGCAGTCGACAATCTTCTCTGCACAGTCTATATAGCAGTCTTCTAGGTGATTAGAATATTCCGCAGATGTATTTTTAACTTTAGAATTAGAAATGGTATTCCCTGTGAGAAGTTGAGAATCCTCAACTTGGCAGTTTTTAGCTTTACACGAATAGAGATTACAGTTTAAAACTCTAGATCCCTTAATGTCGCAATCTAGAAGATCTAAATCAGTAACAGCAGCAGCGTCTCTGATTCTAGAATTCTTCAACTGGAATCTTCCTGTAGAGGTGTCATAGTTAAAAAATCCGTGTCTAACGTCTCCGTCTACAATTAGATCAAAAACTTTATCTCTGATCATAGGAAAATAAGACTTGATATTCTCTTCAAACCCTTTGAGATCCACCAACAGATGAAGATCTGGGTAGTGCATAAAGAAGGCTCTAGGATCAGAGAAACTCTTCACAACTTTAGAATATTCCCTCATCATCTGCTTTAGAGAATCGAGGTCTTTCTGTGTGTAGCTAGATCTTCCGCTAAGAATATTATAGAGGTGGATAATCACATAGTCGACGATTTCCCTAATTTGGGTTATCTTCTTTTGATAATCTCTTCCACCTAGATATCTAATCTCGATGTAGCCGTCTTTTAATTTAGTAAAGTTGGCTCCATAGTACTTATCGTCCGGCAATTTAAAAATCTTAGGATCGATAGTTGTTAAATTCTCTATCGAGGTAAATCTATTTCTTGGGGTAATTTTTTTAATAGATTTTGCATAGACGTTGTTTGTTCTATTTCCAAATTTAGAATAGATCATCCCTTCATCTAGACCCAGAATGAACTGAAGTCTGTCTAGATTTTCCATTCTGGTAACAACGTCCTTTCTCATCTTGTCGAAGCTAATCGAGAACTGGAAAGCACACTTGTCGTTGGTCCATCCATTTTCATCTATCCATCTAAGAACTTTGATCAGAACAGGAATTGCTTCCGCATAGGGCATTGGTCCAGTTATAAACTCATTCATTTTACTTCCACCAGAATAATCCGGTTCAAGCTTAAACGTGTCCTGCGAGACTGGAATTTTAGAATGATATCTTGAAGATAGAACTACCTTCTTTCCTAAAAGCTTAGATAAGGACTCCACGATTCTGCCACGGACCATGTTGGAAAAGAATTCGAATTCAAATCCAATAACCGATGCATTTAGAGCATGGAGCTTATCAAAGTGATTTAGGTCGTTAGACATTTACAGGTTTAGCAAATATTTTTCCCATTACTGGGTCTACTTCGTAGATCAAAATTCCAATCCTGTCTCCAGGTTTAGCATTTTTAAGATCTTCGTTTACTTTTTCTTGTGGAATCATCGCCATCATTCCTGTTTCAGGAACTTCGACTAGGCATCCATTTTTTCTCTTGTATTTAATAATCGCAGCCATAGCTTCGATAGTTCCATTGTCGATTGCCTCTTTAATCTCGTAGATCTTAACTGTCTTCTCAACAGGAGCTCCAAAAGTCAGAGTTAATTTATTGTCTTCTTTAACTTCTTTCACGTAGAATTCAATCTCGTCCCCAGGATTAAACCCTTGAACAATTTGATTTTCAAATTCTGTCTTGTGAATTAGTCCAGTGTAGATGTCTTCCCATTCAACAAATAATCCAAACGAAGAAGATCCAGTAACAGAACCCTTATATTTCTTGGTTAGATCTAGCTCTTGAATTTTAGAATTCATGATGTGATTTAAATACTTCTTGTAGGAAACTACGAAAATATCTTTAACTTGAACATATCCATCTATCATAACATAGAGGGTTTTTCCTAAGTAAGATTCGAAGTCTGTAATTTTATTTGCTGCTGCAAGAGAACCAGGCATGAAGCACTTAACTCCAGAAATGTCTACCAGGAATCCACCTTTATTAACGGATTCGATCTTAGCAGGATATGCAACAGAACACTTTTTAATTTGGTCAAAAAATTCTGCCTTAAGGCTATGAACATAACACTCAACAACCGAACCATGATAAGTTCCGTTAATGTCTCTAACTATAGCTTCTATTTCAGTAGAAACTGAGAAGTCAAGACCCTGGATGCTTAATCTGATTGCATCTTTTCTCTCTTTCTTCAGATCGATAAAGATGGTCTGACCAGTCTCGGTGTGTCCAAGAGCACTGAATTCATTAACACTCGTAATTCTGCATTTGTAGATTTCTCCATCTTCTAGATCTTTAGACGAGCTAAAGTTAGTCGGATTAGTTCCACGATAGAGAGCATACAAGGCAGAAGCATATCCCTCGTGGGAATAAATTTTGGTGTGCCCTGGGGTTTCGATCTTTCGATTTACGGTCAGTCCACTGGGAATGTCCCAGTTAAAGGTTTCTTTTTCTTCTTTTTCTAAAGAGATTTTTTCCATTATGTTTGTTGTTTAAAAGGTGAATTCTTGTATATATCTTTTACAGTACGATTTGTGCTTTCAAAAGTGCAACTGCTATTTCTATTTGTCCCTTAATGTCTTGGAGATACCTAAGACCGGTAACCCCATTCTCTATAGGAGCACCAATTTCTTGGGAGATCCTATATTTATTAAAGTCGGTAAGGGAAACGGTTTCTTTTGTTCCGTCAAAGAATTCAACGGTAACTGTCTTTTGCGAAACGTTGGTAGTTGCTGCAGAAAAATCAACCAGCAGTTCTCCCTGGGCGTTGGTCGAGGTTGACTCTAGTTTAGCAAGGGCAAGAAGAACTTTGATTCTTTTTCCGAGTTCTACCGTCGAGATGGGTCCAATTACTATATTTCCCTTGTATTTTGTATCTGTAACTAGTGCGGGGAAAACTGTTTTTAGAGATGTATTATCTGAGGTTCTCTTAAAAATCTGATCTATTCCGTTTACTGCAGTCAACGAATCTAGGGAGTCTAGGACAGAAGCTGATAAATTTGGATCAAAAATACTGTCCAGTGGGGTTCCATCAGAATTAACTAGATTATCTAGAATTGGTGCAAGAGGGTTGCTGAAGTTAGGAAGGCTGAAGATGGACTCGAAGACAGCTTTGATGAGGAATGGGATGGTTGCAACAAACCCCAGAATAACCCCTAGAATTCCCTTAACACTCTCCCAGATTGCTATAATTTTGATCGGGAGATAATTGTCTATTAGACACTGAAGAAATGGATCAGATGAGGTAAATTGAAAGTTTGCAAGATTTGCGCCAGGGGAAAGGACTGCTCTATTTCTTCCGTTGACGGGGGAACTTGCACTTTGGATCTGGCCTGCTATTCCGGTTGGGGAATCTTGTTCTGGCCCATACACCAGAGAGACCTGGTAGTCGAAGTAAGAAAGATTACCAGTCGGAGATATTCTTTGATTTACAGCATAGACCCAGGTCCCACCATCTTTAGGAATGGAGATCTCGGATCCAGGAAGGAGCTCAACTAAATTCGTGAGGGTAGAATTGACATTCGCATCCAGAGAACTTATCTTAATAACGTTGACCTTATTTAGGTCTAGATTGTTTAGAGAAACCTCACCTTCCTGCGGAGGGGTTCCGTCGTATTTAACGACATAGCTGTAGTTGGTAAATTGAATGGGGTTATCAGATCCAGTTACTCCTGGGGTAGGAGACGTTTGGGTTATTGTGCCATTTCCCGTCCCGTTGATTCCTCCACACTTAAATCTCCCGATCACCAGATCGCTGACTAAAGGCCGAAGACCTCTTCCGGTAGGGTTCCCGTTTATTCTTTCGTTTGTGGCATCTTCCCAAGAAATTCCTGCAGCAGTCAAGGTTGGTTCTAAATAAGGACGGATCGTAGATAGGACGGACTCCGCTATTAAATCTCCAAGCGCCCTAATCGGATCAGTCAAGAGTTTTGCGATCAAACTAAAGATGCTCAGAGGGTTTTTTAGAACTGCAGCAAAGAGTGCGGAGATCGTCCCGACCACAATTTGAAGGGGAAGGAGGAGAAGTTTTAAATAGTTCCCAATAATCTTAAAAAAATCACCAGGACTAGTAAATATCAGCTGAACTAGCTTTGCAATCGCAAGAAGTTCCTCTCTGGCCTTTAGTTTTTCCGACTTTGGCTGGTTTGGATCTTTAGGGTAGTCTAACTTTGGATATTTTCCTTTAAATATCTTGTCCAAGACGTCGGTCTGAAAGTTCCACCCGCTTTTTGCCTCTAGATCTTTTATCTTTTTAGCAAGAGCACTGTCTTTTGGGAGAGCGTTGAAATCTCCAATTTCTAGAGAAATTAAATTCAAAGGGAATCCGATTGCAGGAAGTCCAACTACAGGAAGGAGATCCGACAGAGTGATTGTGATTGGGAATTTTATCTTCCCGCTGCCGTCGGTTAGAAGAGCAAGAAGAGCCTTAGCACCTGCAGTTAGTGGATTTGGTGTTGTCTGAAAATATACGGTCTTCTCTTGAACTGCAAAAATCTC
>SESF01021726.1_pt1 | contig 12542 bp, 11 predicted proteins | sample 3171521 | NCBI WGS metagenome assembly SESF01 (sample SAMN10866945, study PRJNA518727) | freshwater metagenome | biome: subpolar coniferous forest; feature: holomictic lake; material: water; isolation source: holomictic Lake 227, 6 m and 8 m depth | place: Canada: near Kenora, Ontario | collected...
CAATGAGTCGGGGTATACCATAAAATTTTATCAAATTTTTCGCAATCGGCCGTTCCAATTTTCTGCCTCCCGTAGTATACTTTCGGCTTGCGATTAAAGGATTATATGGTTGCAAACGAAGTTCAGCGGCTGGCCGTTTGCTCTTGAGAGAGTGGATTTTCTTGTCGTTCATGAACGTTTCGGAGGCGGGTGTGCGAGTGTCGGGCATATTTAAGTGCAGGCCATGTTCCGGGAATCGATATTGTGGTATCGGGCAGGGCAGGCACCGGGAAACGAGCCGATAAGAATAAAATGCGCTGGGGAGCGAGCTTCGGTCAAGGATGTGACGGCAAGATGTTCGGACCGTTTGTTGGGGGTCTCGATGCGACTGACACGATATACAGACTTCTGCTTCCGGGTGCTGATTCATGCCGGTCTCAAGGACGGCAGTCTCTCTACCACGCGGGAGATCAGTGATCGCTACGGAATATCCAGCAATCATCTGATGAAGGTTGTTTACGACCTTAATATCAAAGGCTATCTCGAGACCGTCCGGGGCAAGAATGGGGGCATCAGGCTGGGCCGTCTGCCTGAGCAGATCAATCTCGGCACCTTGATCCGCGACATCGAGGACGATATGGCGCTGGTGGAATGCCACACCAGCGAGTCTCAGTGCCGGATCGGTTCGGCCTGTCTGCTGCGCGGCGTGATCGGGGAGGGGTTGCGCGCCTTTCTCGGCGTGCTCGACCGTTACACCCTGGCCGACCTCCTGGAGCCACGCGCGGATCTCAGCCGGTTGCTCGACATCGAGGTGGACCGCCCGGTGATCGCCCGACGAGCGGCGCGATAGCGCGGAGCGCTCGCGGGCAAGGAATCGCCGGAGAGACCCAGAATTTTCGCCGCGCCGGTTGTAATCCCGGCTGTTTGAGGTCAGGAAACGTTTGTCTGGGCCGTGAGGCGGCGGCGTAAAATTTCCTTCAAACAAGCTAAAATGCCAGCAATATACCGGGCCGGGTATTTGTCTTGCCGTCACTTGGTCGGGTGGCCGGGGGGCGGCTTTCCATCGCGGCGGTCCGGAAAAACCAAGGTTTCGTAGTTAAGGAGTTCTTGCCAGAATTTGGCATCCGTGTAATCTCTTGTTCGGGGGTAAGGTGCCGGCCCGAAGCCTGCACGGGGGCTTGATCTTGGCTTCCCGACCGGAGGGGGCTTGGAAGGCGGGGTTAAGAGGATGAACATCCTGCTTGCGGATGACCACGTATTGTTTCGATCCGGGATGCGATACATCCTGGCCGAGTTTGGTGCCGATGTTTCAATCCATGAGGTTGGGTCGGGCGAAGAGTTGCTCCAGGCGGTGCGAAGCCGGTCCTTCGATCTGGTCCTGATGGACATGCTGATGCCGGGCATGAACCAGGGCGACGTCATCAGCATGATTCGCGAACTTCATCCGGCACTGCCGATCGTGATCGTCTCGATGCTCGACAGTCCCGGGGTCATTCGCGGCGCGGTCGCCTCGGGAGCCTCCGGCTTCATTCCCAAGACTTCGACCTCGGAGATCATGACCGAGGCGATTCGCTTGGTGTTGGCCGGCGGCGTTTACCTGCCGCCCTCGGTGCTGGCGGCCGAGGCGCCGCCGCCGCCCGGTGAAGGCGTCCCCGGTGGCGGCCTGCCCGCCGACACCCGCCTGACCCGCCAGCAGCGGGCCGTGCTCACCGAACTGTCGGTCGGAAAATCGAACAAGGAGATCGCCCAGTCGCTGGCGATTTCCGAGGCCACGGTCAAGGTTCATCTGGCCGCGATCATGCGCACTCTCAAGGTTCACAACCGCACTCAGGTGGTGCTGTCGGCCAAGCAGCATAACCTGCTGGGATAACCCCGCTCTTCCTATGGATTAAGACGAAAGGACGTTTGCCGTTGCCCCGGGAAAGGGCTACAGCCGATGGCTGACGCGGGCTGCCATCCTGGGAGCCTGCGGCTCAAGCGCCTGAAACAAGATTGATTTTTCGGATCAGCGGCAGGGCCGGGCGCGGGGAGTCGACGTGATTTTCAGACCGGTGTCGCCGGATACTCTGGCCTCGATCGTCCGACAGGTCTGCCCGTGAGCGGCGCGCCGTCAGCAACGGTGTGGCTGGTCGGGGGCGAGACCCCGGCCGGGACAGCCAAACCGGGCTGGACGCGCCGGGAGCGGTTGCGGCTGGCCGCGGCGGCCGGGTTGGCCGGGCTGGTGGTGCTGTCCGACAGCCTTACCGGTTTCGGGACCGCGGTGCCGGTGCTCTATGCCGGGCCGCTGGTGCTGTGCCGGGACGGGTGTGGTGCCGGGTTGCTGCGGGTGCTGGCACTGACGGCCGCGGCGCTGACCATGCTCGGCTTCGGGCTCGCGGGTCCGGTTACCGCCGCCGCCCTGGTCGACCGTCTGCTGGCGCTGGCGGTGATCGCAGCGTCTCTGGTACTGCTGGGCCGCTGGCGGGACGATCGCGAGGCGCTGGCCGAAGCCGTCGCCCTGTCCGGCCGCCTTGCCCGGGCCAAGGCCCGCTTTCTCTCGGCGGCCAGCCACGATCTGCGCCATCCGCTCCAGGCCGCGGTACTGTTTCACGATCTCCTGACCCGGCGGTTGCGCGGCACGGCCCAGGAAGACCTGGTCGGTGGCGTTGGCCGCGCCCTCGAGATGCAGCGCCGGATGCTCGATGGCCTGCTCGAGGTTTCGCATCTCGACGCCGGCCAGATCGATGTCTGCCCGGTGCGCTATACCCTCGGCACGGTGTTCGAACGGCTGAACGCCGAGTTTGCGCCGGCCGCGGCGCAGGCCGGACTGACGCTGACGGTGGTTCCGACCGCGGCGGTGGTCGTTACCGACCCGGATCTGCTCTATCGCATCCTGCGCAACCTTCTGGACAATGCCCTGAAATACACCCAGCGCGGCGGCGTGGTGCTGGGCTGCCGGCGGCGCGGCCACATGGTCAGCATTCAGGTCTGCGATACCGGCATCGGCATTCCGGACGACCGCTTGCGGGAGGTTTTCGAGGAGTTCCAGCAATTACGCGTCCTGGTCCAGGATGGCGGCAAGGGTCTGGGACTGGGCTTGACCGTGGCCGAGCGGCTGGCGCGGGCGATCGGCCATCCGCTCGGGGTTCGCTCGGTAGTCGGACGCGGCACCCTCTTTGAAGTGGTGGTGCCGCGAGCCGGGGGGTGAGCCGGGGTCAGGGTTTGTATGCCAGGTTGGGAATCGGCGGGGTCCAGGCCGTGCCCGTCGGCAGGTTGGGCGCCGGGCGGCCCCAGGTGCCCTTGCGCGGATCGGGGCTGCCTTTGAAGTGACGAACAACCAGTCGTTGCAGCATATCCATGTTGGGCAGGATGCCGTGGAAGCCGGCGACCTTCGAGAGCGCGATGTCGCCCACTTCGTAATAGGCGAAATCATCCGGACGGATGCAGACCAGCGAACTCAGCGGCAGGAAGCCCGGAATCGCGCCGAGGAAGGGCACGGTGCCGTCACCGGTGTTGACCCGCCTGGCCGGAGTCTCGTCGCCCCACTGGTTGAGGCGGGCCTCGCTCGAGAGGTCGAAGTCGATCGCGCCCTGGGCATTTCGCTCGACCTTCAGCTGGACCCGGGTTTCGCTGTCGACGCCGACGACGCAGAGCCAGTCGTTGGCGGTCAGGCCGGCCTTCTCCAGGTCCAGTCGCTCGATGCGTCTCCGGTGCGTCCTGGCCTTGGCCAGCAAGGCGGCGAACAACTCGGGGGCCTGGATCGCCGCGTTGGCCGGAGTGAGGCCATTGATCCGAATGAAGCTGACCAGAGCCTGTTCAATTTCCGGCTGCCAGAGCGCGCGATCGAACATATCGGGCGGCAGCCCGGACGGTGGGATCACCGCGCCATCGTAGCTGGGGATCAGGTGATAGAGGGCGGGGGTGACCCGGGTCGCCTCGCGCTCTCGGGAACTGGCATCGCCGGCACCCATGTTGGCGGTGCCGACCGCGATCTTGAGCACCGCTTCTTGCGATCCCCAGAACGGTGAGGCGAGCGAGGCGACCTTTTTCACCCGCTTGTCGCCGCCGTGGCTGTCGAGATAGCCCGCGATGATCAGGCCGCCCATGGAATGGCCGACGAGATTGACTTTGCCCGGCCGGGCCTTGCCATAGCCATCGGCGGCATAGTGGCGCAACAGGCTGGTCCGCTCGATCACCTCCCGGATGAAATCGGCGAGGTCGGCTTCGATTTTCTCCAGCGGATGCCGCCAGTCATAGCCGAAGGGGTAGACCGGCACCGGCTGGTCTTCGGCCGGCGACAGATTGTAGCGCAGTTCGTTGATCAGTTCCTTGTAGGCGAGTTCGAACACCTGATCGGCCCGGACCCGGGCCGGCTCCTGCATGTCATAGCGCAGATCGTCGGGGTGCAGGGTCGAGCGCGGAAAGTCCTTGGTCAGTACAGACCACACAACTTCCGGCGGCAGTCGGTAATCATCGCGAAGGTAGGTCGCGGTGATGCCGGGAACAACGATCACGGGATCAACCAATGGCATGATTTTCTCCTCATACCCGAAACGGATAGAATCGAAAAGATATCACACGCCAGGAGAGTCAGCAAATGCTGTGGAATCGAATGCATAGACATACTAGCAATATAATGGTCGTATCGCTAGAGTTATACATCTAAAACGGGTGAATTTCGGCCGGATAAAACCATGGCCCGACCGCCTGGATTCGGGACCCTGGTCGTCGGCGCGCTCCCGGACCTATTCCAGCCCGGCCTTCTTGCGGACGTCATAGGTGCGGCTGGCGCCCCATTTTTCGATGAACTGGCTCAACTCGGGATCGGGGGGGTCGGGCAGCATCACCTTCAGCGTGACATAGAGATAGCCGGCGGTGTGATGCTTGGCCTCGGGGATGCCCTTGTTCTTGAGCCGCAGCACGGTGCCCGAGTTCGAGCCCTTGGGCACCTTGAGCGCCACGGTGCCGTCGAGAGTCGGCACCTTGATCGTGGCCCCGAGCAGGGCCTCGGGCAGGGTCACCGGAACCTCGACATGAACGTCATGGCCCTTGCGGCTGAAGAAGGGGTGGGGGTCGACCAGCAGTTCGACGATGGCATCGCCGGCCGGGCCGCCGCCGGTGCCGGGCATGCCCTGGCCCTTGAGCCGCAGCTTCTGCTCGTTTTCCGAGCCCGGCGGCACCGTCAGATCGATGCTCTTGCCGTTGGAGAGGCTGATCCGGCGTTTGGCCCCGATCGCAGCCTCGATGAATGATACCGTCACCGAATATTCGATGTCGCTGCCCCGGGCCTTGGTCTCGCGCCGGCCGCCGCCGGCGCCACCGAAGAACTCGGCAAAGATGTCGTCGGTGTTGAGGCCGGCAAAAGGATCGGCACCCGGCCGTCCCCGGCCGCCGCCGCGGGCGCTGTGGGCGCGGTTGAAGGCGAAGTCGGGGCGCTCGGCGCCGCTGGCGTCGATTTCACCCTGATCGAAACGGCGCCGTTTGCCGGCATCCGACAACAGGGTATAGGCCGCCGAAACCTCCTTGAACCGCTGCTCGATGTCGCTCCGGCCGGGGTTGAGGTCCGGGTGGTACTGCTTGGCAAGGCGGCGGTAGGCCGACTTGATGTCCTCGGGGGAGGCACTCCGGCTGACCCCGAGAACCTGATACGGATCGCGCGTTTGGGCCAATATCTGCTGTTTGCCTCCTGGTCTTGCCCGCGGCGGGGATGGTCCCGCCGGGTGTGCCGGTGCCGGGACGGGGCGGCTTTATTCGCCGACGATCTTCCACGAGCCGTCGGGCTGACGGCAGGCGGTGCCATAGCCGCGCTTCTGCTCGCCGCCGACGGTGATGGTCTGCTGGAACTCCCGGCAGTAGGCGCCGACGCTGGAATAGCCGTCCCGAGTCGGCGTGATGGTGCCGCGGTTGCCGCTCTGCGGATTGTTCCAGGTGATGGTGTCGCCGATCGGCGCCGCGTAGGCCCGGGTTTCCGCACCCTGCGCCGCCATGCGGTCGGCGGAGTCGAGGGACTTGCCGACCGAACCGCCGACCAGGGCGCCCGCAAGGGTGCCAAGCCCGACCATCGCGAGCTTGCCGCTGCCGGAACCGAACTGGGACCCCAGCAGGGCGCCGGCCCCGGCGCCGCCGATGGTTCCGATGGTCTGTTTGGTGCCGCCGGTGTCGCAGGCGCCGAGGGCCAGGACCAGGGCGAAAGCGGGGGCGAGTCGGGTGATCAGCATCGGATTTTGCCTCGAACGGACAGAAATTACGGGGACACGGGCCATCCCCGCGACAATTTGTTCGTCGGGGCGACACCGCGCTGGTGGACACACATATAAGCCATCATATGCTGGCTGTGAATTGGCTCCAGCGCCGTGAGGGGAAATCCCCGATGACCGAAGACACCACCACCGACCCGTTCGACCTGTTCCATCGCTGGCTGGTCGAGGCCGAGGAGTCGGAACCCAACGATCCCAATGCCATGGCGCTGGCCACCGTCGATGCCGGGGGCCGACCCTCGGTGCGCATGGTGTTGCTGAAAGGCGTCGATGCCCGCGGCTTCGTTTTCTATACCAATCTCGAAAGCCGCAAGGGGCGGGACCTCGCGGTCCATGCCGAGGCCGGGCTCTGTTTCCACTGGAAGTCGCTGCGCCGGCAGGTGCGGATCGATGGCCCGGTCGAACCGGTCTCGGCCCAGGAGGCCGACGATTATTTCCGCTCGCGGCCCCGGGGCAGCCAGATCGGCGCCTGGGCCTCGGAGCAGTCGCGGCCGATGGACGGCCATTGGGTGCTGGAGCGCCGAGTCGCCGAATTCGCACTCAAGTTCGGCATCGGCGCCGTGCCCCGGCCGTCCCACTGGTCGGGCTTCCGGGTGCTGCCGCGGCTGATCGAGTTCTGGCGAGACCGGCCGTTCCGTCTGCACGAGCGGATCGTCTACCATGCCGGGGGCGATCCCGGCGCCGTCACCGGTTGGACCGTCGAGCGCCTGTTCCCGTGACTGTGGCGGCCTTTCGGGCCGCGCGCGCGCCCTTCTGCCGGTTGACACCCCGGCGGAAACGTGAAACAGTCGATGTTGTAGAATATGGTTTTAATACACACTATCCTGTGTATTTAACGCGAGGACATCCCGATGCCTGGACCCTGGAAACATCCTGAAACCATCGTGCTCCATGCCGGTCATCGGCGCGATTCCGCGACCAACGCGGTGGCGGTGCCGATCTATCAGACCACCTCCTATCAGTTCGACAGCGCCGAGCATGCCAGCAAGCTGTTCGCGCTCCAGGAGTTGGGCAACATCTATACCCGGATCATGAATCCGACCACGGCGGTGCTGGAGGAGCGGGTGGCGGCGCTTGAGGGCGGTGTCGCGGCGCTGGCGGTGTCGTCGGGGCAGGCGGCCGAGTTCGTGGCCATTCAGAACATCACCCATGCCGGCGACAACATCGTCAGTTCCACCGACCTTTACGGCGGCACCTGGAATCTGTTCGCCAATACGTTCAAGACCCTGGGCATCGAGGTCCGCTTCGTCGATCCGGCGGATCCCGAGGCCTTCGTGCGGGCCTCCGATGGCCGTACCCGGGCCTGGTTCGCCGAAACCCTGCCCAATCCCAAGCTCCAGGTCTTCCCGCTGGCCGAAGTCGCGGCCCTCGGGCGCGCGATCGGCATTCCGCTGATCGTCGACAACACCGCGGCGCCGATCCTCTGCAAGCCGCTGGCCCATGGCGCGGCGGTGGTGGTCTATTCGACGACCAAATACATCGGCGGTCACGGCACTTCGATCGGCGGCATGATCGTCGATGGCGGTAATTTCGATTGGTCGGCGTGGCCCGACCGCTTTCCGATGCTCAACCAGCCCGACCCCAGCTATCACGGGGCGGTCTGGGTCGAGGCGGTCAAGCCGCTGGGGCCGATCGCCTACATCATCAAGGCGCGGGTGACCCTGCTGCGCGACATCGGCACTGCGCTGAGCCCGTTCAACGCCTTCCAGCTGATCCAGGGGCTGGAGACGCTGCCGCTGCGCATCCGGAGTCATTGCATCAATACCCAGGCGGTGGTCGACCATCTGGCCGGCCATGCCAAGGTGACCCGGGTCATCCACCCCTCGCGGCAGTCGGGCGAGTACCGCCGCCGCGCCGATGCCTATCTGACGGGCGGCTACGGCGGCCTGCTCGGCTTTGAGCTTGCGGGCGGGGTCGAGGCGGGCAAGCGCTTCATCAACGCCCTCGAACTGTTCTACCACGTGGCCAATATCGGCGATGCCCGCAGCCTCGCCATCCACCCCGCCAGCACCACCCACTCCCAACTCACCGTCGCCGACCAGCTGAAGACCGGGGTTACCCCCGGCTACGTCCGGCTCTCGGTCGGGCTGGAGCACATTGACGACATTTTGGCCGACCTTGATCAGGCGCTGGCGGTGGCGTGACCAGCCGTCCGGCATCGGGAGCGGGCGCGATTGCGTCAGAAGCATGCGCCGTCTGACCATGCGGTGATCTCTTCAGAACGGCGGCCGGCCAGTCCGGTCGCCGTTCGCCTGTTGATTGCCGGTCCGTCTCTCTGGAGGTCTGCTGTGGCACGGTCTGCAACCACCCGGCTCGCGGTTCTGGTGATTGCGGGCGAAATCTTCAGTCTGATCGGGTTTGCCAGCTTCGCCGTCGTTCTGCCCGAGTTGAGCGGGCTCTGGCAGCTCAACGCGGCTGCCGCCGGTTGGATTTCCGGGGCTTACCAGGGCGGATATGTCCTGGCGGTGCCGTTTCTGGTCGGCATCACCGACCGGGTTTCCTCGCGCCGGGTCTATCTCGTCAGCTGCCTGGTCGGCGCCATCGCCGCGGCCGGCTTTGCCTGGGGCGCCGGCGGCGCGCTCTCGGCCTGCCTCTATCGCGCCCTGGCCGGGGCCTCGCTCGCCGGCACCTTCATGCCCGGCCTGCGCCTGCTCACCGAGCGGTTGACCGGCGGCACCCGGCTGCGCATCGTGCCCTACTACACCGCCAGCTTCGGTATCGGCGTCTCGGTCTCGTTTGTGATCTGCGGCTGGCTGGCCCATCGCCTCGGCTGGCCCGCGGCATTTCTGGTCGGGGCCGGCGGCAGCCTCGCGGCGGCGGCGCTGGTCCTGGCCGCAACCGCCGGCTGGCCGCCCGCCGCCGCGCCGCCGCCGGCCCCGACCGCCGGGCACCCGATTAATCCCGGGCCGGTGCTGGGCAATCGCGGCGTCATGGTCTACGTCATCGCCTATGGCGGCCATTGCTGGGAGCTGTTCGCGTTGCGGGCCTGGATGCTGCCGCTGCTGGTCTTTGCCTGCGGCCGCGCCGGTGACGGCGCCCCCGGCGATGCGGTGGCGTGGTGGACCTCGGCGATCGTGCTGACCGGCGTGCCCGCCAGCATTCTTGGCGCCGAGGCGGCGCTGGCCTTCGGCCGGCGGCGGCTGATCGGCTGGGCCGCCTGGGGCAGCGTCGGCTGCGGACTGGTGCTCGGGCTGGTCGCCGGCTGGTCGCTGTGGCTGGTGATTCTGGTTATGACCGCCTACAACATTGCGGTCACCGCCGATTCCGGCGCCCTTACCACCGGCGTCATCGTCCACGCCGCGCCCGGCCAGCAGGGGGCATCGCTGGCGGTGCACTCGGTGGTCGGCTTCACCGGCGGTGCGCTCGGGCCGGTGGCGGTGGGACTGCTGCTCGACCTCGGCGGCGGCGCCGGCGAGCCGCTGGCCTGGGCGCTGGCGCTGGCGGCGATGGCCGCGGGCTCGCTCGTCACCGCGCTGGCGGTCGGGCGCTTTCGCGACTAGACCGGCCTATCGCCGGCGGCGCAGCCGGCCGAGATCCGAGCGGGAGACGGCGCCGGTCAGCACGGTCAGGCCGGCAAAGACCAGCATGCCGATGCCGCACAGCCCGGCCAGCGCGCCGGTGCGGGTCAGGAGATGGGGGGCGGCCAGTGCCGGGGCGGCCCAGTGCTGCCCGGCCAGCAGCACCCCGCCCATGGCGACGGTGGCGAGCAGGATGCGCGGCGCCCGGTGGCCGAGCCGGGCGTCGATGCGCAGAAAGCCGCGGCGGCGCAAGGCCCAGCACAGCAGCCCGACATTGACCCAGGCCGAGACCGAGGTGGCGAGCGCGAGGCCGACCTGGGCCAGCGGCGCCATCAGGGCGATTTTCATTGCGACATTGACCGCCACCGCCACCAGGGCCACCCGCACCGGGGTCACGGTGTCCTGGCGGGCGTGAAAGCCGGGGATCAGGCTTTTCAGCAGCACGAAGGCGGGCAGGCCGAAGGAATAGGCGACCAGGGTCGCGGCCGAAGCCGCGGCGTCGACGGCCTGGAAGGCGCCGCGCTCGAAGAGCACGACCATGATCGGCGTGGCCAGGGTCATGAAGGCGGCGGTGGCGGGCAGGGTCAGCAGCAGGGAAATTTCGAGGCAGCGGTTCTGGCTGTCGGAGGCCGCGACCTCGTCGCCGCTTTTCAGCTGCCGCGCCATCTCGGGCAGCAGCACGGTGCCGACCGCGATGCCGATCACCCCGAGCGGCAGCTGGTTGAGCCGGTCGGCGTAATAGAGGTAGGACACCGCACCGGTGGGCAGGAACGAGGCAATGATGGTGTCGACGAAAAGGTTGATCTGCACGAGGCCGGCCCCCAGTGCCGCCGGCCCGAGGATACGGAGGAAATGCCGCACTCCGGGCGTCAGCCGCGGCCGGCGCAGCGCCAGCCCAAGCCCGGCGCGGCGGGCATCCCAGGCGAGGTAGGCCAGTTCGACCACCCCGGCGCCGAACACACCCCAGGAGAGGGCATGGCCGGCGGTGGGCAGCAGCGGCGTCAGCCCGACCACGGCCCCGATCAGGCAAAGATTGAGCAGGATCGGGGCGGCGGCGGCGGCGGTAAAGCGCTTGACGCTGTTGAGCATCGCGCCCAGCAGCGCCACCACCGAGATCATCGGCAGATAGGGGAAGGTGATGCGGGTGAACAGCACCGCGAGGTCGAAGCGGGTCGGGTCATCGACGAAGCCGGGCGCGAACAGCGTGATAAAGGCCGGCATCGCCGCCATCACCGCGACAAGAAACACGGCCTGCGCCGCCAGCAGCACCGCCATCACCTCCTCGGCGAAGGCGCGCGCCGCCTCCTGGCCATCGCGGACCAGCCGTTCCGCGAACACCGGCACGAAGGCCGAGTTGAAGGCGCCCTCGGCAAAGAGGGCGCGGAAATGGTTGGGCAGCCGCAGCGCCACGAAAAAGGCGTCGGCCACCGGCCCGGCCCCGAGGATCGCCGCGATCAGCATATCGCGCACGAACCCGACCACCCGGCTGACCAGGGTCAGCCCGCCTACCGAGAGAATGTTGCGCAGCACGGCGAGAAGCTCAGTTCGTTCGGAAAAGGACGCCCTTCTTTACCCTGAAAAGCCGGAGCGCCGTTACTCCTGAATTACCGCCGTCTCGCCCGTCCCGAACAGCCGTGGCCGGGCGAGGCGGACCCTGCACCAGTCGCCGCGGCGCAGATCGAGGGCGCGCAGGCGGTCCTGGTCCATCACCGCTTCGAGGGGGTGGCCGTCGAGGTCGAGATCGACCCGGGCGGTGGGGCCGACCGAGTGGATGTGGCGGACCCGGGCGCGGGGCAGGGGCGGGGCGCCGTCGGTCGCCGCCGGGCCGTCGAGGCGGATCAGTTCGACGTCGTGGGGACGGATGAAGGCGACCGCCGGGCCGGGGCCGACTCCGGCCGCGGGCAGGGTCAGGCCGAGCCCGAGCAGGGTCGCCAGGCCGTCGGCGACGGTGCAGGTGAAGCGGTTGACGTTGCCGAGGAAGTCATAGACGAAGGGCGAGGCCGGATGATCGTAGACCTCGGCCGGGGTGCCGACCTGTTCGACCCGGCCGCTGTTCATCACCACCACGCGGTCGGCGAGTTCCAGAGCCTCCTCCTGGTCGTGGGTGACGAAAACGCTGGTGATGTGCATCTCGTCGTGGAGCCGGCGCAGCCAGCGCCGCAGCTCCTTGCGCACCTTGGCGTCGAGGGCGCCGAAAGGCTCGTCGAGCAGCAGCACCTTGGGCTCGATGGCCAGCGCGCGGGCCAGCGCCACCCGCTGGCGCTGGCCGCCGGACAGCTGGGAGGGATAGCGGTCGGCCAGCGGCGCCAGTTGTACGAGGTCGAGCAGCGCCATCACCCGCTCCGAGATCGCGGCGCGGGACAGCCGGTCCTTGCGGGGCCGGACCGAGAGGCCGAAGGCGACGTTGTCATGGACCGTCATATGGCGGAACAGCGAGTAGTGCTGGAAGACGAAGCCGACCTGGCGGTCGCGTGGGGTCAGGCCCAGCGCCTCCTCGCCGAAGAAGGTGATGCTGCCGGTGTCAGCCCGTTCCAGGCCGCCGAGGATGCGCAGCAGCGTCGTTTTGCCCGAGCCCGAGGGGCCGAGCAGCGCCAGCAGTTCCCCCGACCGGACCTGGAGGTCGACGGCATCGACCGCCAGAAAGGCGCCGAAACGCTTGGATATCTGTGAAACCCGGATCGTCATCGCGGTCCGCCCTCCCGTTCACCGTCCCGGCCCGGAGACATCCTCGCCCCAGCGCCACTCCAGCACCGATTTTGCGGCCAGCGTCACCAGCGCCAGCAGCGCCAGCAGCGAGGCCACCGCGAAG
>SESF01013256.1_pt1 | contig 12541 bp, 13 predicted proteins | sample 3171521 | NCBI WGS metagenome assembly SESF01 (sample SAMN10866945, study PRJNA518727) | freshwater metagenome | biome: subpolar coniferous forest; feature: holomictic lake; material: water; isolation source: holomictic Lake 227, 6 m and 8 m depth | place: Canada: near Kenora, Ontario | collected...
TTTAATAGGACGGCAGCGACTTAACAATATCTTGTAGTTTTTCCTCAAATTTTTTATCGCTATCAGACCTCAACCTCAAAGAAGTGTCTCGCCGTATATAAAATTTAATCTCCTGCTTTCTCGGAAGATATCGCCTTTTAGGAGCATTATGCAATATTCCAAAATCATCAACTTTAGCCATAAACAACATTGCATGATATGCACTCATAAAATTTTTACCCTCATTACCTATCTTTTCACGAGCAAGAACAGAAAAATAATAATACCATTTTGCATGAAAATAATTTTCATATATTATCTTTACAATTGATTTCTTTTCATCGGCAGAATCTACATTAGCTAGCATCGCTTCTAGTTTATAACCATCATGAAAATAGTGACTGGACTCTTCTGAAAATGAAAACTTTTTTTTCATCAATGAATTTGAATCTGCATCATCTTTTATCATCGAAATGTAATTATTAATTATTGTATAGCAATACAACTCCAAAGAGTATTTTTCAGCAAGAAGTTCACCGTCCAAATGCGGTATAAAATCAATAATTTCAATCATGTCATAGGGATGATTTATAGTGAAAATCTTATCATTATGTGTTTTGAACCAGCCCCATTGCTTCTTAAATCTATTATTATTCGATATTAATGTATCGATGGTTGTGTTGCAATTCATATCAACAGACATTATTATTGATATAATATGGTCATAAGCTTTTTTTAGATGGTCCCTGTTATAGGGTAGCTGCCCAGTTAGCATATAAACCCAAATATTTTTTATTCTTTTAGCGAGACCATCCTTTATATTAGGAAGACATTGTGCTGGAAAATTTTGAATTTTAATGTTATGTGCCAACAAGTGAATCTTCGGAGAACTCGGTCTCCTATCAAATGATGACCCGTAAATTACCCCTTTATTAACTTTTTTTGAGCTAGCATTACTCATAGCATCCTTCACTTTCGCCAATCTTACTCACATCATTTTTAATTTTTCTGAAACCAATTTCATATGCACCCATGGAACAATTTTTACATCGATCGCAGCATACATTAGCCTACTGGCCGCTGATTATATCTCACCTGATCCCTCGTGGCGAGTCCGCCATTTGAGCCCCTCCCACATAGCTGGACAGAATGCGGCTTCATTTTTCAGACAGAATACCGATACAACACGAATTAACAACACATCAAAGTGATCTGCGAATTTTAAGAACGATGACCGACCTATAAAAGCGGCCGGTCACTCTGCCACAAAACATTTTATCATTTTAATCTTATTCACGATGAGTTTTCGTTGGTTTGAATATCTTTGTAAACAAATCTGCCGGCAGCATATGACAATAAGTATTCTGGATATGTTTAACCGATGTTCCACATTGAAGGGCAACATCAAATGGATTTACACCTTCAATGAGTTTCTTGGTAATGAAAGTATGACGAAGTGAATATAATGTTCGAATACCATCATCGACCTTATCGCGAATTCCAAGAAACTTAAGATAGTCTTTGAACCAACTTGATGTTGATTGATACCATTTCCCATTGTTGGCGGCAAAAAACAGATCATCCGGCTTTACATATTTGGATTCCTGCCGCATAACAATATAAGGCCCCAAGAATGATTTATCGACCGGCACCCATCTTTCGATTTTTTTGCCACGGAGAAAGACATACAGAAAACTTGACGGGCCTACATTCATAGCCATTGCCATCGCAATCAAATGAAACATATGAACAATAAGATCACTCGGAATTTTCAAATCCGGGTCATCATCCGATCTGACTTGAAAATCTGACCACCGCAATAGCTGAAGATCATTGGTGCGACATCCGGTAGCAAGCATAAACTGAATAAAGGCCCTCATTACCTTTCGATTATATTTGCTGGCATCAGTGGTTGCCGCATCGATATACCGGTCCAAGTTGTTGACGATCATTTCTATTTCGCCATCGGTAAATCGAGTTCGAGGCTCGCCTTTTTCCAATTTATAGGTCGGAATTTCCAACCTCGGTATCGAATGCTGCTTATAAATTCCTCGGTCTTGAGCATATTTCAACAACTTTGTTAGTGTCATATTGTGATTATCAAAACTTTTTTCCGATGATGTTCCAGCATTGATCAACCTTTTAACATAAGATTCCAGAGTATTATGTTTAATCGAGTTTATGCTCATACCACCGAAGAACGGTATCATATGATTTCTGATTATCGACTCGTATATGACCAAAACACTGCTTGATTGACTGCCATTTTCTTCTCTTTGACGAAGATATTTGATCCACTCCATCGCAACCTTTTCGAAGTTTGCCGGAAATATCTCGATCCCATGCTCCTGTTTGAATTGAAGTTCGGCTTCTTTTCTCAAGCCGAACACGATCGCCTCGTCCAAATTCTCGGTATGCGACGAATATATTTTATACTTTCGTTTCTCCTTGAAATAGATACATACCTCCCAATTTTTCACATCGGGACGGGTTCTGACCGTGACATTGGTCCCCTTAATCTTATAACCATTTCGACACGGGATGAGGTTGGTTGAAAGCATATTGCCCTCTCTTTCTCACCCGATTACAATACTTTCACATCGAGATGAGATCAAGTGTCGTAAAATATCGTAAAACATTTTCATCCACACTTTATCCTTTATAATCAAGGGACTAACAAAGTAATGCCGAACGGACCCTTGGCCTTGTATCGCACCCGACGTCGTGACGGCACCTTGCGTTACGACCCCGATCAAGAGCTGGCGGTTGAGAAACTTGAGAGCTTATCGCATGCTTTGGTTGGTTACCAGCCGGAGAGCGGGCGTGAAGGTTGGATGGCGCGCTTCGGACTAGGCCGGCGACGCGAAACCCCGGTGCCGCCCCAGGGCCTTTACCTTTACGGCGGAGTCGGGCGCGGCAAGTCGATGTTGATGGACCTGTTCTTTGAAGCGGCTCCGTTGGAGCACAAGCGGCGCGTTCATTTTCATCAGTTCATGCTTGATGTTCACGGACAAATGCACGCCTACCGTACCGCCAACAAGGCTGCAATCAGCAGTGGCATCGCCAGTGCCGGGGTTAAAAGCGTTGACGAAGCCATTCCTGAATTTGCACGCCGCCTTGCCGCCCAAGCTTGGCTGCTCTGTTTTGATGAATTTCATGTCACCGATATTGCCGATGCCATGATTTTAGGACGATTGTTCACCACGTTATTTGAACTTGGCGTCGTGGTCGTCGCAACTTCGAACTGGGCACCCGATCAACTTTACAAGGGTGGGTTGCAGCGCGACCGTTTCCTGCCATTCATCGCACTTTTGAAGCAGAAGCTGGATGTTTTGGCGCTCGATGGCGGGATCGACTACCGTCTTGACCGGCTAAAGGGGGTGCCGGTCTATTACCACCCGCTCGGCACCGAGACCGAGCATCGGATTGCCGGCACTTTTGCTCAATTGACCGATAATGATCCCGGCACTGCCATGCACTTGCTGGTTCAGGGGCGACGCATCGAGATTCCACTATCGGCAAAGGGCGTGGCCCGGGTTGAATTTCACGATTTGTGTGAAAAACCCTTTGGCTCAGGTGATTTTATTGCGATTGCCACCCATTTTCATACCGTAATCATCAATAGCGTTCCGGTAATGAAGGTTCATCAGCGCAATGAAGCGCGTCGCTTTACCAATCTGATCGACGCTCTTTACGAGCACCGGGTTAATGTCATTGTCGCCGCCGAAGGACCACCCGAAGCGTTGTACACCGAGGGCGCACATGCCTTTGAATTCGAGCGCACGGTGAGCCGTCTGATGGAAATGCAGGCGGAGGATTATCTGATCAGGCCACACCTGACCTGATATTGAAGGGGACGCCATTATCCCGATTCGGCTGTATTTTCCGTTTCCGTAATCTAGATGCGTGTCGTGACGGTCATCATCATATATTCGTTGAATAGATATTATCATTTAGCTACTTGATTTTATGGCATGAATTCCGGCTGAGAATGCCTATCGATTACATCGAACCAATTTTGTCGCGGCAGGCTTGACATTAAATGTTGGCCGTAACAAGCTCCCCTGAAGCTTGGGGTTTTTAGCTGAGCCACCCGCCCGGGTGGATTACATGCGTAACCGGATGAAACATGGATAAGTCATTGACGTCCTTTATCGGAAATAAACTGACGGTCGATGTTGAAGTGTTACGGACGCCATCGGGCACCGTCATTGCCAATGTTCGCCCCGTTGGCTCAATGATTACATCGGAACGTGAGACCATCTCGGAATCAATAGATTTTATCAAATCGATCGACGGACAGTTCGTCGTTATGGACACTACCGAGGTCGGCTCGGTCGATTCCTGGGGAATCGGCACCATTCTAATGTTGAACGGCGAGCTTGCCTTGAAGCAGCGGCGCTTTTCCATTGTCGTTCAAGACGGAGCCGTTTGCAATTTCCTGCGCAGAGTGGGCGTCATGGAGATCATCCGCTCGCGCCCCCTTATTCATCAGGCCGCATAATAATCCGGCGTTAGCCCGGCCTTCAATCGAGCCTCATGATTGAACGGTTCTTTCAGCACGCCCTTATAGTTGAGTTGCAGCAACTCACGCCACCAAACCCTCGGATCGAGACCGCGCCGGGCCGCCAGTACGGCAAACCAGCGACAGCCGGCGGCAACATGGGTGATCTCGTCCTCGTAGATCTGCTGAAGCAGGTCCGCCGTTCGATGATCGCCAAGCGCCGCCAGCCCGGCTACCGTGCGCGGAGTGACATCCAGTCCGCGCGCCTCCAGCACCATCGGCACCACCGCCAGCCGAGCCGCCAAATCGCCCGCAGTATCAAGGGCCGCCTGCCAAAGCCCGTCATGGGCGGGCAAATCACCATAGGCTGCGTCGAAATCGGCCAGCCGGTCGTTCAGCATCACGAAGTGGCGGGCTTCGTCATCGGCCACCCGCACCCAGTCATCAAAAAAAGCCGGCGGCATGTCATCATCAGGAAAGCGCAGGATAATGTCCCAGGCCAGATCAATGGCATTAAGCTCGATATGAGCCAGCGCGTGCAATAAAGCAATCCGCGCCTTAAGCGTGACCCCGCGCCCCCGTTTCGCCATGGCGCGCGGCGCCAGCAACTCCGGACGGCCCGGGCGGGCCGGACGATCCGGAGGGCTGGAACGACCAACGGCGGCAAAGCGCCCTTCGCGCCACGCCGCCGCCGCTGTTCGGGTCAGTTCGACTTTGTCGGCGGGCTCGGCGCCGTTCAGGACCACGAGCGCCGCCTCGGCTAAAGTCCGGGTCAGTCGCCGATCTCCGTATCCCGGGCGGCCCGAATCTCTGCAACCTGGGTGCGATGGCTGCCGGGCTTGTGACGCGGATGAACCGCTTGCGCATCCGGTGCGGCGGACAATTCCGCGGTACGGACCGCGCCTGAAGTCGAAGCGGGCGCTGATGAAGCAGGGGTGGTCGAGCCGGGCTTGCGACGCGGCACGGCAACTTGTGGAACGTCCGTCACGGCGGCCACCCGGACCGTGTTGGCGGTCGGTTTGCGCGGGGCCGCATAGCCGACCACCGTAGCGGTTTCAGGCGTAATTCGAATCGCAACCGTGGTCGGGACCGGAGCCTTCGAACCGCCGGGCACCGGTTTACGATGCGGCAAAAAGATCGAGGCGAGCCGGACCGGGCCGGGCTGACGCAACGCATTCGACCGCGAGCGCGGGGTATTGACCGCTGAGGAGGTGCCGGGGGCAGCGGCAACATCATCCCCCTCATCGGCGGAAGCAACCGCAATCGGCGCATCGAAGCCCCTGGTCCCGCGCGGATAGATAAAACCGAAGGTTGGATAGGTGCGCAGGCCGAGATGATCGGACGGCTCGTACCAGACTCGCACCGACGACCAGCTGTTGTTCGGCGAGGTGTCGATGACCTTCATGTTCCGGTGAAGCACATCGCCCTCCAGCCAGCTATGATCGACCAATATCGTGCGCCGATTGATAATGCTGCTGACCGTCGAGACATGGCCGTAGTGAAGATGGCCGGTCCGCTTAAACACCAAGATCGAGCCGGCAACCGGCCGGATTCCCCGTTGATAACGCCCGGCCGCCCCCTGCCACCAGGTCCAGGCATCGCCTCTGATATCAAAACTGGTCAGCATGCGGGCATAACGCACGCACATCTGAGCCCGAACGTCACTCGGTGAAGAAATTGTAAAAATTGACAAGGACACTAAAAAAATCGACAGTCGAACCACCAAACGAAGCATCCCCAAGTTCCCCCTATCAGGACATGGTTCGGTTATCATATCGGTTCTCCCCTGTCCAGATTCGCAATTTTATTGAATGCGGTTTTTCCGCCACGAGCGGGTATCAAAATCAGCGCTGCGGTCTAACCCGGCAAACTTCACCGTCTATCACTATAGGGATAGTTCCTTGCCAAATCAAATAGAATCTGACAAAGATTCCTTTATCCGCGTTAACACTACGGTAACCGAACCGCCGTTAATCCCGGAATTTCGTCTTCATCTCGCAACGGAGGTGACTCCGTTATGGCAGGCGACCGAAGAAACCTTGCGCGAAACCGGCTTACCGCCGCCTTACTGGGCCTTTCCCTGGGTGGGAGGACAGGCGGTCGCCCGCTATATCTTGGATAATACACAAATTGTTGTCGATCGTCGCGTACTTGATTTCGCCGCCGGCTGCGGTGTGATTGCCTTAGCCGCAGCCCGCGCCGGTGCCGCCGAAGTGACGGCGGTCGAGATCGATTCCTTTGCGCTGGCTGCGATTCGCCTTAACGCCACACTCAATAATGTGACGGTTGCGCTCACAGGCGATAACGTAATCGGGCACCCCTTACCGCAGGTCGATGTGATACTGGCCGGTGATGTTTGCTACGAGCGGCCGATGGCCGAAGCGGTAATGGCTTGGCTGCGGACCCTGGCCGCCGCCGGAAAAACCGTAATCATCGGCGACCCCGGCCGCAGTTATCTGCCGCGGACCGGCCTGACCGCCCTCGCCCGCTATGTCATTCCGACCATCAGCGACGTCGAAGACACCGACAGCAAAGCAACCACGGTTTGGCGTGTGGAGCGAAGCTAATCCTTGAAGCGAAGCTAATCCTTGAAGCGAAGCTAATCCTTGAAGCGAAGCTAATCCTTGAAGCGAAGCTAATCCTTGAAGCGAAGCTAAAACTGCCTGAGCAGCCGGTCGATATAGTCCAGCTCCCGCCGCGGCCGTTCGCGTTGATTGGCCCGGCGGCGCAGCTCATCGAGAATTTCACGAGCTCGCTGAATCTCGCGTTCTTCCGGCACCCGCACCCCGGCGGAATCGGGCGTGCCGCGCCCCGGCATCATCCGGCCAAGCGGATCGCGACCGCTAGCCGCCTGCTGCCGGCCGACCGCACGCAAGCCTTCCCGAAGACTGTCGACCGCACGGTTTTGCGCCGGCACCGCCGCTCCCGGACTATCGAGCCGCAACGACATCTCGGCGTCGCGCATGGCCCGCTCGGCCTGCCCGAAGGCGTGCGGTATCGAGCCGCCCCCCTCGCCGAGCTGTTCCATCAGGCTGCCGAGCCGGCGGCGCAACTCGGCTTGTTCATCGGCGGTCGGCTCCGGCGAGGCCGGCCCGGTCGCCCGATCACGCAAAGCACGCTGGTGCTCGGTCAACTCCTGAAGCCCGCGCAAAGTCTCCAGCGCCTTGGCATCGGCGGCACTTCCGATCCCTCCGCCCGTTTGCAAATTACCGAGCATTCGGCGCATGTCGGACAGCATTTTGCGGGCGTCGTCGCGCGCACCGGTCGCGCCCATGTCGCGCAGGCTACGCATCATCGCCTCGATATCGCTGCGCTCAACGGTCGTGACCGGCGGTCCCGGCAATGGCGGCCGGGCGCCGTTCGCCGTCGGCTGCCGATCGAGAGTATCGAGAAAGCGGTCGAGCGCAGCCTGCAACTCGTCCATCAAGCGCCCCAACTCCTCGGGGGAAGCGTTACGTTCCAGCGCCTCGGCCAACGCCTGCTCCGCCGCACGCAAATCGCGCCCGGCCAGCGTCAATCCACCGTCCTCCAGGCGAAGCGCGAGATCCCACAACAGCGCCCGCACCGAAGCGCGGGCCTTGCCCCCCCGGTCCAAAGCCAAGCGCGAAACCGCAACCCGCAAGCCCAAGAACACAACGGCATCATCGTGAAAAGCGCCGGCACGGACCGACAGCGCGGACAGCGCCGCCGCCACCGACGGGCTCGCCGCCGCTCCCCCGATGGCCAGCTCCTTGCGCCGGGCGATGATTTCGCGCGCGACCGGGTTCAGAAAATTCCGTTCGGGCAGCACGACTGAAACTTGTTCCGACTCGGCGTGATTGCCGCCATTATCGGTTGCAAGCAGGTGAATCGATACCGGTTGCCCGGCCCGAGGGCTTGAGGTCAGATCAAGGGTCCCGCCACCCCGCACCGTCTTGCGCTCAAGCCCCGGCAACGGCAGCGCAAGCTCCATCGGCTCTTCGTCCTCTTCCCCGGCTCCGGCCGGTGTTTGCGGGCGGACAATCGCGCTAACCGCCTTGACCCCGTAATCATCGCCGGCCCGATAGTCGAGCTTCAGCGTACCGCCCGGCCCGGGCGAGGGCGGCGCGGCAAAGGCAATCACCGGCGGGGCATCGGGCACGACCCGGATGTCCCAATACCCGAGCCGCCGCCCGCCTTGAGCGATCCGGAGCGCGTTGCCGGCTTCGACCGTCGCCCGAACCTGAAAATGAGTCTCATCCACCACGGAAAAGGCTCGGTCTGCACCATTGACGGTCAGCACCGGCACACCGGAACCACCGCTGAGGCGCGCCAAGACAGTCGAACCGACCGGGACCGCAGCAACCGGAGCCTCCCGGACGGAAGCGACGGTGCTATCAGCGGCGCGATGCAGGAAGACCGGCGGTAATCCGGTATAATCGGGCGGGGCCAGCCACAGATCGAAAGCGGCGGGCACGGCAAACCCGGAGCTGTTCAAGCTGGGGGTCAGCGCCGCACCCAACCGGGAGAACCCGTCGCCACCGCCGGCAACCAGCGCCGTAACCAGCACCAGCCCGACCGCAACCCGCAGACCGAAAGGGTCACGCACCGCCACGTCGGACCGGGGTCGAGGCGGACGGAGTTTAAGCACGCGCCCGGCCATGGCCCGGCAATGAATCCGCCAAAGTGCCACGGCCACCGGGTCATCGGTGGCGACACGGTCATCCAGCGCGCCAAGCGGCCGATGCAACAGCCCGTTGTCGCGCTCCAGCCGCCGCAGCGCCTCACCCCGTTTCGGCCAACGGAAACCGGTAAAGCCCCGGAACAGGGCCAACCCGAGCCCGCACAGAATCACCACCAGCACCAAAGCATGAAGCCAGCCCGGCAATCGCGGCAGCACATCAAAAAGGGCAAGCGCAAAAAAAATCCCGACAACACACGCGGCACGCCAGCCGGCACGCCACAACCGCTCCCACCCGAGCACCAACCGCGCCAGCGCCACCAGCCGGTTCACGCCGGGAACCGAGCCGGTTTCAAACGAGGGGGCGGTTTCAGGGGCGGTGTCGGTCATTCATCTCAACCATATCGGTCTTCTTTCGCGTCATTCGCGTCGCAATCCGGCCCGGCGTGAACCGGCGGGCAGCACCTTGCCGGAACCCCTTATCGGACGCTCCTTAACCCCTCTCGGATCATAGTCCACCCGCCCGAAGCTGTCCATTACCGCCCGGCCACCCTCCGGCAAGGCCCTTTCGATTGGATATCATCCTTTTCCCGAAGGGATCAGTCACAATATTGTTCGAAAGGTTAAAAGTATACGCCCGTTCGATTACAATAGAACCCCGGCTGTAAGCCCTCTGATCGATTGCATGAAAAGGCGACCGGGGGTACAACGCAATCACACACTTTTATTGAGGAGCAGTTAAAATGAATCAGACCGAATCAAAACAAACAGTTGATCTGTCATCAATTCAGACGTCTCTAACCGAGGTTAATAATATATTTTCGCGTCAATCAGAAATTCTGATAGATTGCGGCACTAAGTCGCTCGACATCTATCGGGCTCTTTGCGGAACTTGGTTGAAAAACCGAAGCGACGATTTTCAGTCGGGCCTATCCGCGGTCCAGCGCCTTACCGAGCAGAACGATATCGGCGCGGCCATTGATATCTATCACCAATGGGCCACGGAAAGCCTGCAACGTCTTAAAAACGAAACCTCTGCCCTGCCCGCCATGATTAACGAACTGAACGCGAAAGTGTTGTCGATCGGCACCGCGACCATCGAGCCGATGACACGGATGGCCGAGCGCCCGGTTGCCAGCGCTCAGGCCACGCCGATCCGACCGACCGGAGCGAAGGCTGCGGCTTGAGCATAAGCGAAACCGGAATAATTTCGGTCGCATGGGGGCTGTGTGCCCCCTGCGACTTTTTTCCGTAAAAGCGCCCCGGAAGCAAATGCTTAGTGGTCCGCATCAAATGTCAAATGATGGACGGGGTCGGATGACGGACGGGCATTGTCCGTCATCATCGGAACACGAGCGGATTGAGATTAAGCTCGATACCAAACAATCTAACCGAATTAAGGACAAATTAGCTAAACGACTTAATCATCGGGAAGAGCATGCCTAAGTCTCAATCCGAATTGTCCAAAGCTTTTCAGACCGCTACCGTAACGTCAGCTTGATGCCCCGGAACGAAAACTCGGACAAACTAAGTGGATTTCACTGGAGGTACGCGATGAATGATCACCAACATCGCCGGCTAGGCGAACTGATCAACGACCCGATATGCCGGTTAATGATGGCGCGGGACGGCGTAGAGCCGCACGACGTTCTAAAACTATTCAAGTCGGTAAAGCCGCTGGTGCGTAAAACCGCGAACATCCACCTTCCCCTCTCAAACGCAGCCTGAACCGGGTTGCATGCAATATCAAGCGTCGGGAAAAGAATTTCCCGACGCTTGATATTGCGGCCGGGCGCAGGTATCTCCGTCACGGCCGCTATAATCCCAGCCCGTGCGCCAACACGGTCCACACGGCAACCGTTATCAACAAACTCGACAGCCCCAGCACTTCAACCACCAGATCGTTCGCCGACATTACTTCCTCCGTTCACATCGTGTTCTATATTTTGAGAACATGGAGAAACCTTAGCCGAACGTCAAGCGCTTTGTTCGACAAAAGTTCTTTTTGCGAAACCCGAGTCGCTGTGCCAGTGTCCACGGAGCAAACAAGCTCGGAAATAGCCGCCATGCCCTCCGCTGCGATCGACACCCTGCGCGCGCATTATGAAGCCTATCCCTACCCGGCCCGCGATCCGATCGACGAGGACCGACGGCTGATCACCGGCTCGCCGAGCCATCTTGATCAGCTTAATCATTACGTGTTCGGTGGACGGCTTAACTTTTCGGCTCCGCTGCGGGTGCTGGTGGCCGGCGGCGGCACCGGCGATGCCACGATCATGCTCGGCCAACAGTTGAAGGATGCCGGCGTCCCGGCCGCGGTCACCTATATCGACCTGTCGGACGCCTCAAGAAGGATCGCCGAAGCGCGAGCGGCCCGGCGCGGCCTTGATAACATTGAGTTCCATCAGGGCTCGCTGCTTGATCTCGACGGCGCGGGACCGTTCGACTATATCGATTGCTGCGGCGTGCTGCATCATCTGGAAGACCCGGCGGCCGGGCTGCGCTCGCTGGCCGGCGCGCTGGCGCCCGGCGGCGGCATCGGGCTGATGGTCTATGCGCCTTACGGCCGTACCGGGGTTTATCCGCTCCAGGACACGTTGCGGGTTTTATGCGAGGGGCTGGATTTACCCGAGCGCGTCGTGCTGGCCCGGCGGTTGCTTCAGTCCTTACCGGCAAGCAATTGGTTCCGGCGCAATCCCCTGCTTGGCGACCATGCGGTCTCCGATGCCGGACTTTATGATTTGTTGCTGCACAGCCGCGATCGTGCCTTTACCGTCACGGCGTTGGCGGCGCTGGTCGAAAGTTGCGGCTTGGTCCTGACCGGTCTGGTCGAGCCCGCGCTTTACGAGCCCGCGAATTACCTTAAAGACCCGAAACTGCTGAAACGGCTGGAGAACCTGCCCTGGCTCGAGCGCGCAGCCCGGGCCGAGGAAATCGGCGGCGTGCTGTCGAAGCACATCGCCTATGCGGTCCATGCCGGCAATAGCGCAGCCGCCACCCCCCCCGACCCGACTACGCTTGACGTCGTGCCGGTGCTGCGCGATTGCGACGGCGTGGCCATGGCCCGGGACATGGAACCGGGCGCGGTGCTGGATATCGAGTTACCCGGCCTGACGCTGGCCCTGACGCTGCCCCGGCTGGCCGGTCCGATTCTGGCCCGGATCGACGGCCGCACCGATCTTGACGGCGTGTATCACCAACTCACCGCCCTTGACCGCAGCCTGAGCTGCGATGCCTTTCACGCCCAGTTCACTCGGCTATTCCGCGCCTTTAACAGTATCGGCAAGATGTATCTGCGCCGGTCCTGATAAGGCATTCAAGAATAAGGCTGCGAAACTCAAGAATGACCGCCCTCTTTTCCCGTCATTCCCGCCCTCTTTTCCCGTCATTCCCGCCCTCTTTTCCCGTCATTCCCGCGA
>SESF01003582.1_pt1 | contig 12534 bp, 5 predicted proteins | sample 3171521 | NCBI WGS metagenome assembly SESF01 (sample SAMN10866945, study PRJNA518727) | freshwater metagenome | biome: subpolar coniferous forest; feature: holomictic lake; material: water; isolation source: holomictic Lake 227, 6 m and 8 m depth | place: Canada: near Kenora, Ontario | collected...
AGCTGGACTGCCGTAAGCACGGCCCAACCCTGCTCTACCCGCAGACCTTTTGCGGGAAGGCGAAGGCTGGTCGTGCCTTTAGGAAGCCGCACGCGCAGGTTTCTCATGCAACTGGTGTCCGAGCGATTCTCCAGCGTCACCCGGACTTGCCTGGGCTTCAACTGACCCGAAACCAGGATGCCTCCCTTGGCGGCCAGGTTATTGAAGGCAACGCCATGCTTCTCCCACTCAGGGGCAATCGCGGGGAAAACCGTAATCGAGTTCTCGTCATCCGGGTCCAACAGCATCTGGTTAATGTTGCAGATGAGCGAGGCGTGTGCCGCAACCTCGGGGGTCTTCTTGAAGTCCTCGGCGTCACTTACAGTCTCACCAAAGCAGGTGTCGTCGAAAAGGGTGACGCCGGGTTGGATGAACCTCTTGGCCCAGCGGCAGGCTTCATCGCCATCGTGGAGTTTCGCTGCGATTACCCCCATCCAACCGTTGTTGAATACATAATTGCCGGTCTTCGAAGTGCGAAACAGCGCGTAACTGGGGCCAACCAGCGGATCATTGTCTGCAATGATCCGATACCACCAAGACGGAATCAGCCAGGTGGCATCACCACAGTTTTCCACTGGCATTGCGCCCGGCCCTCCCGCCAGCACTTTCGTTCCCCGGTAATCGCCCGTGGGCAGCAGGACTTTATTCGCCATTTCCTCCCACCCCTTCTCCGCAACACCACGGCGAACAGACTCCCGCAAGCCATAAATGGTTGCGGCCTGCTGGACCGTGTTGGGCATATTCTTGTTCAGGTAGGCATTGACGTCGGGACGCCATTGCAGATCTTCAACCGACACTTGGGTGGTCTCTTGGAGGATGCGCCGAGCCAATGCGGCGGACCGGTCATCACCGCTCCAATCAACGTAATTCAGCGCCATGAGCGCGGCGTTATTTCCCGAGAAATCTTCATGGGCCCATATCCCCTCGCCTTCGGTCGGCGGTATGACGATCGTGCCGTCGTAGCCCATAAGCGGACCGAACTTCGCGCCGCCACTGTACTTCACCGAGACCTGGTGTAAGGCAAGGCCATCCCTGGCGTAGCGCTCCGCGCGCGGGAGCGAGCGCCCCAACCAGCCCACAACCCGCCGGGCTTCATCGAAATGGTTCCCGTACAGGAGCGCCATCTGATTCAAAACCATATCGTACTCGGGACAGATCGCGCCGGCAAAAAGCTCGACGCTGGTGCCGTTGCATCCCGGCGGGACATCCGTCCGGCCGAAGAATACCCCAAGGTAATAGGTGGACCGGGCGTACCAGGTGGCAAGCTCACGGTCCGGCAAACACACTCCGGATCGGGCGTAGAATTTGGTCCACCATTGGACCGTCTCGCGGCGCAGGGCATTATACCCGCGGCTCTGCGCCGTTTCTGCCTTGTTCCAGGCCGCCGCGACCGGGTCGCCGCTCTCATAGGACGAACCGGGGGCAATGTAGAACGTGAGTGTTTTCCCTCGCTTCGTGGAGCCCAACAGGAATGTTTGCTGGTCGGCGAACGAGCCCGCTCCGTCGCAGGCTATGGCAAGCGTGGCGGTGCAGGATTTCGGACGATTGGCCACTACCACAATGCCGTGGGGTTTCTGGACACCTGTCCCGGCCCATTCATCATGCTCTTTTGCGTAGAAACCTTGGTTCAGATAGACCCGGACCTTGTGGTTAATGCCCACGCGCATCCGAAAGGGCAAAGGGGCGTCGGGAGTGTCTGTGATCCGAATCACCAGAACTCCTTCGGGCGTAATAAACATCTCCCGATGGCTCTGAAATGCATTCGTGCCAGCCTGGCGAAGCTCCGAGCCATCCAAGTCGGCCCTGAGGCCCAAGTCTATGGTGAGGAGCCCGCTGGCGATATCCAGTTTATGCCGGAAGCTCGTCACCTGGCCGGGTTCGAGCCGTTCACCGTAACCGCCGGTCAAGTCAAAGGGGAGATGACGGTGCGCTTCCTCATCCCACCAGTATTGATACGAAAGGTAGGGCAGGTGCTTAAGCCCGCCATTGGTAGTTACGGCACACGCCCCTGGCACGGTAAATCCGTTAGGGCCAACCCGCATGACCGTTCCTCCGAGTCCCAGGCATTCATATTGATACTGGGGATTGCGAAATCGCTCCAAGCCGTCTTTCACAAAGGCCGCTTGCTGAATTGTCTTTTCCCACGAGCCAGGCAGGTTATTTGACACCCTTGAACGCCGCGTGAGGGCACGCGGCCTACAGCCGGGGTGCGCGCTTGTAGGCCGCGTGCCCTCACGCGGCACAGTGTTGGCGTTTCCATCGGAGTGTGAAATATCCAGACTAGGGGCGGTATCAGCCGCTTCTACAACTCCAGCGATCAGACTCGCCACGAGTGCTATGGCGCAGGTCATGAAATGACTCACAAGCCGCTCCCCTTGACCAGGAAGCTGTAGCTGCCCGAAGCGACTTGAAGATCAACCCGGTCCGCTTTCACACCGGCTCCAGAGATACCCGGCACCCCTTTGATATAGGCGCCTTTGGTCCAGACGGTCTTGCCGCTTTCCTTTATCGTGACCGGACCGGTCCCGATGCCGGGCAAGCTCACCGTCGCGCACGTGTTCGCGGGAATGGTCACGTCCATGATCAAAGCCTCGCCGCTCTTTTCCCACCGCACGGCAATTGTCCCGTGAATGCTGTCGTAGGAAGCCCGGGCCCAGGTCAGTCCCGCCCCGATATATGGTTTGATAACGATGTTCTTAAATCCCTCGCCCTGCTGGCCAATGCCCCCGACATAGTGGAAGAGCCACTCGCCGACGGAGGCCATCAGATCGGGCATGCTAAACGAGTTCATGGCGGGATTCTGAAACCCTTTGTCCGGAGTCCAGCCGTCCCACCTTTCCCAGGCGGTGGTGGCGCCGAGCTTGACCGGATAAAGCCAGGAGGGATAGGTGTCAGTCAATAACAGATCGTAGGCCACGTCGTTGCGTCCGTATTGGCTCAGGACGGGCAGCAAGGCCCGGGAACCATGAAATCCGGTGGTCAAGTGTCCGGGTGGCACTATGGGGTTTTTCCCCTGCGCATCGGGAAAGGTCTGCTGATGGCTCTTGGTCAGGATGTCATTGGCCAGATTGGAGACCGCCATGGATATCTTGTTGGTCGGGATAAATCCGTAATACAACGCCAGGGCGTATTCCATCTGGCTATCATCTCGAACCACGCCCTGAGCGGACACATACGCCTTGTCAAATGCCGTCTGCATGTTGGCGAACAGAGTGCGATATGCCGCCGCGTCGGCCGTCCTGCCGATGGCCTCCGCCATCTCCGCCATCATTTTCACCGAGGCTCCGTTCAACAGCGTGTTGAAGATGTCGGCGTTACCTTCCCGGTTTTGGGTGATGGCCAGCCAGTCACCGTAGCCCACAAAATTGGTGTCAGCGGCTATTCTCAAGTTGGCCGGCCGCAGGTTATTGACCAACTTGCTTTGGATATAGCCGATGTATCTTGCCATCGCATCGAAGTGTTTCTCGATGATGCCCGTATCGCCGTAGGCCTTGTAGAGTCCGTATGGAACCGAGATGCCGTCGTCCGACCAGCCAGGCGATTCAATGTCGCCCCAGAACGGAGCCACCTGCATGAATGCGGCCCCGGACTCGTTGGCGCTCAGGGATTGCGAATCCACCAGATCCACCATCCACTTGGACAGGAAGCCGCCCATGCCCAAGGCATACGTCCAGGTTTTAACGAGCGGCGTCTTGGCGCACCAACCCAACCGCTCGGCCCGGTCCGCGCAACCCGTGGGCACGTCCACCAGATTGTCGCGCATCGTCCAGAGGACATTGCTGTAGAGTTTGTTGACCCGGGCATCCGAACACGCAAACGTGCCGGTCGTGGGCAGGGTTGAATTGCACTCCATTCCCGTGAGGTCGTTCAGCGTCGGCGCGCCCGGATACCCCGTGATCTCCACATACTGAAAGCCATGATACGTGGTGCTCGGTTCCCAGACCTCTTCGCCTCCGCCTTTGAGATAGTAGGTGTCAACGGCCCGGGCTTCCCGCAGGTAGTCGGTGTAGATCGTTCCATCCGGATTGAGCCAGCCGGAGATTCGCAGCACAATCCTGGTTCCCCGAACGCCTTTCGCTTTCAGCCGAACCCAGCCGGCGATGTTCTGGCCGAGGTCGAAAACATAAACCCCGGGCCGGGGTTCGGTCAGTTTGACTGGCTTGATTTCCTGCTGTTTGCGCACCGGCGCGCAAGGTGAAACGCCGAGCACAAGATTGGTCACCACCGAGACGGTCACGGGCTGCCAGGTTGGGTCATTAAACCCAGCCGAATCCCAGCCGGGCATTTCCAGCCGGGCATCGTAAGTCTCGCCCTGTTGCACATCGCCTTCGCGAATCGGCCCGTAGGAGAGCTTCCAGGTCTCATTCGTGGCGATGGTCTCCCGCGTGCCGTCGGCATATTCCAGTCTCAACTGCACGCGCAATTTCGGCACGGTCCCGTAAGTGTCGCGCCCGGCCCAGATGTAGCCCGAATACCAGCCGTCTGACAAAATCGCACCGATCACGTTATCACCCTGCCGCAGCATCCTGGTGACGTCGTAAGTGTGGTAATAGACCCGCTTGCGAAATTCCTGCCAGCCCGGGTTGAAGTAGTCCTGGCCCACTCTAGCGCCGTTGAGGTGCAGCTCATAGGCTCCCAGTGCGGTGGCGTAGATGGTAGCCCGGCGAATGGGTTTCGTGGCCGTGAAACCCTTTCGCAAATAGGGCGATGGGGGGAGGACCCATGTTCGCCCACCTTCGTCCCACCGAACACCGCCCCACGGTGCCATGCCCATCGGTCCCATCACCATGGCCTCAGGCCAGGCGCTGTCATCGAAACCATTCGACTTCCAGTTTGCAATCTCCTGGTTGAAAGTCTTCCAGGACTGGTCTAAAGCAACTACCAAAGACGTGTGGTCGTCAAACTGAACGGTCAGCTTGCCGGTAAGCCCGGCGGCACTACTTTCATTGGTCGCAGCAACCGCCAGGGTGTTCACGCCCGAGACGAGGTATTCCTTGATATTGAGCTTCGGGGGTTGCGACCAATTCGTGCCCTGACCGGCCTGAACCCCGTTCACAAACAGTGTGAAGCCGTTGTCGCACGTCAGATTACATGTCGCTGCCGTCACCTGTTTTCCCGCCTGTACGCTGAACTTGCGTCGAAAGTAGCGGGTCCCCGAGGGCGCCACCTGGTTCGGGTGACCCTCGGGATACCAGATCCATTGGTACCCTTCCGAGTTGTAGCCGGGCGCTCGTTTCTCTTCGCCGATCCACTTGGCCGCCTCCCACTCCTCGGGTTTGAGCAACCCCATCGTCCAGAGTGCCGGTTCGCTCCAGGCTGAGGGCTTCTGGTCCATCCCCCAAACGCGCACCTTCCAGAAGCATTGCTGGCCTGACGTGAGGGGTGTTCCATGGTAAGCCACCAATACCGATTGATCGGACAGCACTTTGCCGGCGTCCCACAAGTCGCCCTTGTTTTGTTTCAACAGCGACTCACTCGAAGCCACGAGCAACTGATACGCCGTCTGCTTCTGCCCGCGCTGATCCGACGTGATGATCCAGCTCAGGCGCGGCCTCGTCGCCTCTATGCCCAGCGGGTTGTTTAGATACTCACAACGCAGTTGCACCGGCAAAGGCTTCCTCGCCGCCTCGGCCCGAGTCGCCCCGCCTGTGAGCAGGAGCAGCATTGCCAGCACTTTCAGCGTTCGCTTGACGTGGACTGTTTTCATTTGTTTGGAGGCCTGCTCATGATGGTACTAACTGTCCCGGAGGGACATGCGACAATAGCCCAACGTTTCAACGTTGGGAACCCGCCGCCGCAGTCCGATAAGTCCCGGAGGGACGGCTGACGGATCGCACCGGGTTTCAGCCGTCCCTTCGGGACTTGTGCCCATCTAAGCTTGCGTCCCCAACGTTGAAACGTTGGGCTATTTTCGGGCATCCCTCCGGGATGATGAGGGTCAATTCCTAGCGGCATTGGACAGGAATGTCCGCGCTCCGAAAAATCTACGATGCGCACGTCTCTGAGAACGCTCCATGGTAACTTCATGGCTGCGCTTGACCTCAGCGTAGATTTTGATCAACGACCCTGATCATGGGCAGATGAATTCGACAAAAGCGCTCTGGCCTGGGCCGACTTCTAGTTTGAGCGGATCCAGCTTCATATAAGAACTGTTCGATCGCCATTCCCGGGCCGAAGCAGAGCGAATTCTGGGGCGGAGTACTACCCGGGCGCTTGCGCTCGGATCGGTGATCGCCGGCTGGTCGGGCTTCTTGGTGACGCCGGCGTTATTAATGAGTTCCACAACCCAACCGTTAGGAGTGCGGTTGATCCCGTACTGGATGGGGTCGCCCGAGACCTCGACCGGCAAGGCTTCGCGAGCCAACCGTTGGAGACGCGCATCAGAGATGAGGGCCGGGCGGCTGGTCGCGGGATTGGTCCAGGGCTGCAACACCTCGACGCCGCGATGTTTCTTCAAGCGGGCAAACTGAGTGCCCAGCGCTTCCCGGTGAGCAGGCGTGAGAAGCAGGGTGCTGCCTTTCTTGAGGGCACGTTCAAGCTTGGTGACTAGTCCCTCGTCGAACTCGATGTCTCCCGCCAACAAGAGGACCGGGTAGCTGGAGAGCATCTCCGCCGAGGCGCTGGTAAGCTGCACATCGAACATCTCCCCGTAAGGAGTCGGCCGCAGGTAGCTGAACTCCGGGTTGTTTGGGAATGGGTTCGTGTGAATGTGATCGCTTCCCGGAAACAGTTGATGGTCGAACAAGTCCCGGAGTTGTCGGTCCCCCGCGGTCGGATCGAGGATTCCCCAGGGCTTGTCCATGTAACCGTTGTAGCCCGCCAGGTGATTCAGCACGATGGCGACCGGCGTGAACGGGACGCCGCGATCGTGCGTCCGCATGAACTGAAATACTTCCGCCGCCTTCTGTCCGTGCGACGTCAACCGCCAGGGGGCTTCAGCTTTCTCGAAGAATGTGGCGATACTATTCTCCGGCGTGACCATGGCTACGCCGGCAAACCAGGCATGCAGCCACATCCGTTCGTAAAAGCTGAGCGAATGGCCGGCATCCAAGCCCCGAGCATCTCTACCCTCTTTGCGCAATGGGCCGCTGCTGGTGCAGGCGCCGTTAAACCATGGACTGACTTGCACCGACCACGGCTTCTGCCACTGCCGCGACGCACCGCGCGCGAAGGCGAGCTTCGACTGCGTGAAGGCGATGTTCTCACCCACCTCCAGGCCAATACAGCGCGCCCCCCATTCTCCAGCATAGGCTTCATAGTGTGAGTGCCCGGTCACACTGATGACGCGGTTGAGCAAATCGTGGCTCTTGCTCAGGAAGTAATCTTTGACCACGTCATAACATTCTTGCTTGCTCGTGGGGCGGTGGTCATAACCTGCCAGTCCCGCCGGCTTCATGAGGTGCTTGAACGTGTCGAAATCCTTGCCGAAATTGTCACGCCACCAGGATTCCGCCGGTGCAAGATTGTGGAAATAGTAGCCCCATTCGCCAAGTTGGACCGCAGTGAAAACCCCCGCCAGGTCCATGGCGGCCAATGACTTTTCATTCTCATGCCCCATCGCGCCGCGTCCGCCTTTGATCTGCATGTCTCCCCCCGGATAACATATCACTGGCCAGCCGACGGTGGCGAGATAATCGAAGATCGGCTTGGAACTTGGCTGCGGGCTGGGCCCGGGATCAAACCCATTACCAAGATGCTGATCCTGCATCACTTGGACGAGTTGCTTGAGCGGTTCGAGCTCACCCGGCGCGCCGTAGATCGTAAACACGCACGCCGATTGACCCGGCAACAGCTTAACCTGGAAGCTCGCGGGAATTGGCCGGGTGAAATCAACCTGGCCCGCAACGGCGCTGACGGCGGCGGCGCAGGCGCACAACCCCAGGAGCAAGCCGAGCGCCCGGATGCGACAAACTAGAGTATTCAAAATGTCCTGCGTTCGGGTTGCGGGTCAGAGTTTCGGCAGCTCGTAGCCTCTACGCCGCGGTCGCGAGAGCAGCTTATTGGCTTCTTCGTCGCCAACGAAATGCTCCTTCTTCGGATCCCACTGGAGCTTGCGCTGGACCGTGCGGCAGATATTGGTGAGGTGGCACAGCGTGGTGGCGCGGTGACCGGTCTCGGCATTGGCGTTGGTCGGTTTCCGCGAGCGGATACACTCGAAGAAGTTCTCGATGTGCGGAACGGACTCTTTCGGTCCCTGCGGGGTGACGGGCGGCGCGTTCTTGCGCAGTTCCGGCGGGTTGGCGGTGTAATCGCCCCGGAGAATTTCGATGCGCCCCTTGTCGCCAAGGAAGATAGCGCCGAGGTCTTCCATGTTGCGATTGGCCCCCTCCAGCTTGAGCAGAGCGCCATTGGCGTAGCGCATTGTCAGTTTGCAGCGAGGTCCGCGGTCCTCCGGCCAGATCTCGACTGGGCCAGTGTCATCGGTGCCGAGAGCGCATTGGACCTGGTCGAGGCTGTGCGTGCCCCAGCCGGTGACGCCCCAGCTTTGGCCGCCGCCATCGAACTGGACGAACTCCCCCCAGCTATTGAACAGTTCCAAATAGAAGGGGCGCAGCTCGGTCTGGTTGCACCATTGGTCCCAATCGAGGCCGGCGGGAAGTTCATCCGGCGTGTCGCGCGGCTTCCAGACGCGGCCCGGGGCGAAGTTGCACGTGATCACGGTATGGATTTTGCCGATGGCACCCTCCCGCACCAGTTTGCTGGCGTGCCGGTTGATCGGCATCGAGCGCTGCTGGGAGCCGGTTTGCACGATCCGCTTGTATTTGTGGGCGGCTTTGACCAAGACGCGTCCTTCGGCAAGCGCAAGGCTCTGGGGTTTCTCCACGTAGGTGTCGCAGCCGGCTTGCATCGCGTGGATGCAGATCAGCACGCGGGCATGCGTCGTCGTTTCCACAAACACCGCGTCGAGTTTTTCCTTTTCCAGCATGTCGCGGTAGTGCTGGTACTTGCGCCACTTATCCCCGCCGACCACCTGCTGCGCGGCTTCATTCACGCGGTTGAGGTTACAATCGGCGGCGGCCACAAGATCAGCTCCGGGCAGGCCTTCATTCTTCAGAATCCATCGAGCGCGGCCGCCCAGTCCGATGAATCCAACCTGGATGCGGTCGTTGGGTCCCGGGCGATGGGTGGCGCCGAGCACCTCCCGCGAAACAATCATCGGAAAGCCAATGATCGCGGTGGCAGTGGCGGTGGCGGAACGGCGGAGGAATTCACGTCTCTTCATAGGGCTAGGTTTCGGTCGGGGCTTGTTCGCGAGAGGTAGCATCGAACGTGAGTTCGATCATTATTTGTCACCACCGAGACGGTCACGGGCTGCCAGGTTGAGTAGCATAGACGGGCGAGGATCAATTGCTGGATTTGGCATCAAGCAGCTTGATGCGGATGTTCTTGAACTGGACTTTCATCGGCGGGCCCGGGTGCATTTGGAGCGCAATGACGCCGTCTTTCGCGGCCAGGCCCGCCTGTTGATCCCTCACCTGGCACATGACAATGTCGTTGATCTTCAGTGTAATATCCGGCCCCCGCGCGATGATGGTGTACGAGTTCCACTCGCCCTTTTTCACCTGGCGGAGCAGCGCGGCGCTCTGGGATAGACCGCCGGTAATGAGTTCTTGCACCTGCTCGGGCACGGCTATCGGCGAGACGGCCTTCTTGCCGTCGCTATCAATGACGACCTTCTCGCCGCGCATGGTAATGCCGCCACGGGTATGCTCGAAGAGGCAGCCGAACCATTGATCGCCGTTTTCCATGTCGGCCTGGTAGCCGGAGGTGTCCCAGTTGGGAACCTCGCGGCTGCGGAACTGGATGCCGGAGTTGGCGCCAGGCCCTTGGAGGCGGAATTCCGTGCGCAGCTCGAAATCCCCCGGCTTGCCGCCTCGCCACATCAGGTAGTGGGCCGCTTTGCACGGCTTCTCCGGGGTGCTCTCGGCTGTGATCGCCCCATCCACCACAGACCATGCTCCGGGCAGCCCTTCCCAGCCGGTCAAATCCTTCCCGTTAAACATAGGGGTGAACCCGGTTTCGATTTCTGCCGCAGCGCTCGACAGGGAGAGCGTTGTCGCGAGCAATAACAATGAACCGGTAATACAGTTGCGAAAAGTCATGAACCGGAGATTACGTTCAGGTTTATCGGAGTCAACGCAGAACCATGCCAGAACTTATCTACCGGGGCATCACTTCAAGTCCGTCGCCCCGAGTGCGCTCAGCTTGCCCTGATACACGGCCAGCCGGATGTGCCGCGCTGAACGCTGCCATTCCCAAACCAAGCAGCAGTTTACTCATAGGCTCACCGGCTGTTTACGGACGCTTGAATTCGCTAACTGCCTTGATCCATTCCTCGGCCATAAGCTGGTGGCCGGAATAGGTCGGATGCACCGCGTCCCAGATCCAGTATTGAGCGGGAGCGCGTTTGCAGGCATCATCAAAAACCTTCTGGAGTTTGACCAGCACTGCGTGATGCTTCTTGGCCAGCTTTGCTACTATCGCCTGGCGCTTCTTGACATCCTGCTCCCGCTCATCTCCTGCCTTGTGACCGTCCTTCGGCAGGTAGAAAGGCTCACAGAGAATGAACTGGAGGTTGGGATTAGCCGCTTGGGCATCTGCCAGCAGCTTGTCATAGACTTCTTCGTACTGCTCCAGAGGCACATGGCCGCTGTCGTTTATGCCGATCAGGATGCTCAACACGTCCGGCTTCAGATCGAGCGTGTCCTTTTGCCAGCGGGCCGCGAGATCCGTGACCTTGTTACCGCTGATGCCGCGGTTCAGGAAGGCCAGTTTCCGCTCCGGATAACGGGCGCCGTATTGGGCCGCAATGATGAAACAATAGCCATGACCAAGAATGTGGTTTGGGTCCTCATTGCGTCCGCGATTGCCGTCGGTGATCGAGTCGCCCTGGAACAATACTCGAGCATTCTCTTTGAACACGGGAACATCCGGGTATTCCGCCGCCACCACAGCGGTAGAAATCAAGGTCAGGAACACCCCAACCCACCAGCGAGACCGGTCTGAGGTTCTGCGACGCTTCGGCATGTAAGTCATAATTTGACGGTTCCTTCTCTTCATTTGTCGTCTATATCTCAAATCCCCCACTGACCTCGATGCTGCGGCTTGATCAAAGGGGCGGCTTCCGGCGCGCCTTTGACGCTCATGGCGTCGCCACCCCACTCGATGTCGCGCCCCAAGCGGAGCGCCACGAGCCCGGCCGCCCCAATTTCGGTAACATGTCCGCCGATCTCGAAGGGAGAAAAAGTCTTTCCTTGCCCCCTGCAAGCTTCCAGCCATTCCAGCATGTGGCGATCCTGAGGCGCCCGGGGCAGGGATTTGGGCACCGCTTTCGCGGCGTCGTGATTGGACTCGTGCTTGAACTCCTTCTCGCCTTGCATACGGATAAAACATTCGTTGTTCCACAACCCGGCCGAAAGCTCGCCCTTATCGCCCACCACCAGGCAACCGGTGCTGGCAAGCTTGCCGAACGTTTCCACCATTCCGGCAGTCACTTCCTCGGCGGGTACCACGGTGCACTCTCTTTCCCCTCCGGTGTAGAAGTGGATCGTAACCGCCCCGTGCTTGCCGCGCTCGGGAAAGGAGAAATGAACCTTGCACGACTTGGGAAAACTATCCTTGCCCAGCGCAGTGCCCGAGACCTCGATGCGGTTGGGATAATCCAGCTCCAATGCGCGCACCGGCATGCTAAAGGCATGGCAGCAAAAATCTGCCACCGAACCACCACCAAAGTCGTACCACCCACGCCATGCCCCTGGGTGATAAATCCCCTGCTTGTAAGGCCGCACCGGGGCCGGACCGATCCAGTTATTCCAGTCGAAACCGTCAGGGATTGGGTCGGCACCGGCTGGCTGGTCCATGCCGTTAGGCCAGCCGTGTGGTGGATGCCAAATGTGGACCGCGCGCACTGAGCCGAGCACACCCGCCTGGATCAGCTCCATGCTGCGACGAAAATTAGAGGAACCGCTGCCCTGATTCCCGGTTTGAGTTACAACTTTCGATTGCCTGGCCACATCGGCGATCTGGCGCGCTTCCGCCACTGTGTGGGTCAGCGGCTTCTCACAATAGACGTGTTTGCCGGCCTGAATGGCCGCCTTGGAAATGGCCGCGTGCCAGTGGTCAGGTGTGGCGATCACCACTGCGTCCACCGTCTTCTCACGCTCCAGGAGTTCTCGATAATCCTTGTAATCCTTAGCTCCGGCCACGGCCGGGGCAAACTCCTTGCGCCTTATGGTAATTTGATTCGCATCCAGATCGCAAAGAGCAACGATGTTCATCTTCTGATCGAAGGTGATCAGTTCCTTCATCAGAGCGTTCATCTGCCCACCCAGCCCGATACACGCGATATTAAGTTTGCTGTTTGCCATTTCGCCGCCAAAAAGGCGCGCGTTATACAGCAGGGGCGCGGCGACCACACCCAGCGCGGCTTTCGAGGTGCCGCCGATAAAGGCGCGGCGGTTCAATCTGTCAGATTTCATAGTCGTTGTTTCGATG
>SESF01030202.1_pt1 | contig 12533 bp, 4 predicted proteins | sample 3171521 | NCBI WGS metagenome assembly SESF01 (sample SAMN10866945, study PRJNA518727) | freshwater metagenome | biome: subpolar coniferous forest; feature: holomictic lake; material: water; isolation source: holomictic Lake 227, 6 m and 8 m depth | place: Canada: near Kenora, Ontario | collected...
GGTATCAGGGGCTGAACGGTCAATGCGACTGGCGCGTGCGCATCGCCGCCGAGACGATGAAGCGTTTCCCGTGGACCGGCACCAAGGCCCTGGTCGATCTGCCGGAATACATGGTCAACGGCCAGTGGCGAATTGCCGACAACGGGACCATCACCGCACCCGATCCGGTTCGCCCCGGCGTCGTAGCTGGGCGGGTCGACGCCGACTACGGGTATCGCTTTCATTACACCGTGATGGCCTGGGTGGCCTACTACCGCTACACCGGCGATCCCGCCGCCCTGGCACACCTGCGAATGCAGTGCGATCACTGCCTGGATTTCACCTTGACGCCCACCGACCACCAACCCTGGCCGCGGTTTCCTATTAGCGTCCCGTTTAAGGGTGATGCGTTCGGCCACGCCGACACGAACTGGATCCAATTGGACATCTCCGCCCACCAAGGACTGGCCCTGGCCCGCGCCTACCAACTGGTGGGTGAGCCACGCTGGTGGGAAGCCGTGAAACATTGGGGAGACCTGTTCGCGCAGAACTGTGATTTCGACCTGGCCCATCGGCCTTGGAATCGCTATGGCACCGTCCTGCCTTACATCGATGACCGCGGTTTCGGCATCCCGGTCCGCCCCGGCAATCCCAACCACCTCACCGGGAGCACGGCCATGATCGTCGAGTTTCTGGATGAACTCATTCGCCTGGGCTACACCGGCAACAACGGCGTTATCGTGCAGGCTCGAAACCGTGGCCTTGCTTATCTGCGCGAGACCCTGCTTCCGGCCTGGACGGCGAGAGATGCCTGGGGACGATTCTTCTGGGACGGCGAAGGGCTCTGGCAACATATCGGCCCAACGGACGCTGCCGCCCGCGTCTTCATGGCGCACCCCGATTACTTTGCGCACTGGTGGACCGACGCGCGCAACGTGATGAGCCTTTACCTCAACAACGCCACCGTGGTGAACGGGGATACTTACAGCGGCGCCTGGTCGTATCCGGAGTCGAGCGTCTGCTGCGATGACTCGCTCGATTACTCCCCCATTGAGATGGCGGCGGCGTTCGCTGAACTCGGGGTGCGCGCCCAGGATGAATGGGCACGGGAACTGGCCCGGCGCCAGGTGCTCCTCGGGACCTACCACGGCGAGGAGAATGGCATCGTGCGCGACCGTATCAGCGGCGGCCAACTCGTGGCTAACGAATGGTTTAAGATCGTTCACCCGATGCCACTCTACCTGGTGCTGCAAACAATTGGTTGGCTTCCCGAGACCTTGGGTGCGAGCCGGGAGAACCATCTGGTGCGCAGCTCCTCGGTGGTAAACTCGGTGCACTACGGCGTCGGCGAGTTGGCCTACACGACCTTTGACGCCCCCAGCAACTCGGTGGACGTCCTCCGGCTCGCCTTTGTGCCGACCCACCTTACGGCGGACCGGAATCCACTCCTGCTGCGGTCCAATCTGAATGCCATAGGGTACACAGTGCAGCGCTTGAACAATGGCGATTGCATCGTCAGCATCCGGCATGATGGCGCCAGGAGCATTCAGGTAACAGGGAATGATCCTCAAGAGGTCGTGGACGACAAATCGTTGAGTTGGGGTGGTGAGTGGGAAACCGACGCTTCCAGCCCAGCCACCAATGATTTCCAAGGCACTCTTCACCGGTCAGGCTCGCCGGGCGCGAGCATGACCTGCCGCTTCACCGGCAACCAGGTGCGGCTGATTGGGCGGGTGGCGCCTGACGGCGGACAGGCTGACGTGTTCCTGGACGGAGAGAAGCAACTCGTGGGCGTGGATGCTTGGTATCGGCAGGCGCTTTATCAGCAGGTGATTTATTACATGAATGGTCTGACTAACGGCCCGCACGAGCTCAAGATCGTCGTTCGGGGAACCCGGAATTCCCGTTCGCAGGGTGCGTGGGTCTATGTGGATGCGGTCCAGTTTTCGGCGGCCACTGGCAGCAGCGGTTTTGGTTCCGGCGGCGGGCCGACTGAGGCACAGCGCTGGGTCTTCGGTTATCCCCAGCGCGAATTCATTGATTCGGCGGGACACCATTGGTTGCCCGCAACCGAATGGGTGACTCGCGGTGAATGGGGCTGGCTAAAAGACACCGCCAAGGAGCACTGGTGGCAGGTGCCGGTGACAGAGCCGATCACCGGAACGCCGGACCCGGAGTTGTATCGGTATGGCGCGCACGCGGCTGAGTTTTGGGCTAATTTCACCTTAGGCCCGGGGACCTATCACTTGCGCTTGAAGTTCGCCGAGCGGCGGGCGGCCAATGATGATCCGTTCCTCCGCGCGGTTACGGTGTTGATCAACGATCAGTTGGTGGCCGAGGATCTCGATATTGCCGCGATGGCGGGTGGAGTGCATCGGGCGGTGGATTTAGTGTTTAACGGCATCAAACCCCTGCGGGGAATCATTGAGGTCCGTTTGCGTAATGCCTACGGGGGTGAAGCCGCGCTGCAGGCGCTGGAAGTGGGACCGGGCGACGGCGGAACCGGCGCGTCGCCTATGCACGTCACCGCGGGTGTGGTCCCGTGGAAGTTCTCGGAACCTGAGAGCGTTCGATCACTCGCACCCGCGGCGGGCGGTCGTGGCCTGCGCTACACCGGCAATCGGCCTGGAAACGTCGGTGACCTGAAGCTAAACGCGCCAGCAACAGTGTTGATGTGGCTTTGGCCCCGCTCGCTGAAGGGCGATCAAAGATTGCTCGGGCAATTGAGCGGACCGATCCAGCAGGCGGGTGCCCTGCGTTTGAACGATGCGGCGCTGGAGGTGTGGGACGGTCAGCACTGGCAGGTCCTGGTCCCATCCGGGATCCAGGCGGGTCAGTGGCAACATCTCGCTATCACTTTTCGCGCAGATGGAACGGCAGCGGCACGGTTGAACGGAAAACCGCACCCGGTGATCCGCTCCGGCTTCGATTACCGCGGTGTCCCCGCTGGCTTGGCCGCCCCCTTCCTGGGTGCCCACGGCAAGCGGCTGTCGGGGTTCCTGGATGATGTACGAATTCTTCCACACGCGTTGACGGAACAAGAAATCGAACTGATCCGCAAGGAAGGAGACGATAGAAAACCGTGAGATTACATAAAAGCCATGTCTTCCGGCGGTTCGCCGTTGTCTTGTTGGTCCTGATCACTGCCAGTGGCCCGCGGGTTCGCGGTGCGGATACCAATGAAATCGTGCTCCGAAACTCACGCGTTGCGATCAAGCTCGACCGGGAATCGGGCGGGGTGCGCTCGATTGAGGACAAAGAGACAGGTGAGGTCCACAGATTACAGGGCATCGGATTCGCCGTGACGGCGGACCGCGGTGTCGCGACCTCAAAGCAGGCTGCGGGAGTGGAGGCATCTGAGCTCGCGGCGACCTGGCGCTTCGAAACGGAACTTCTCAGGATCAATCTTAGGTACCGGCTTGGCGCAGAGGACCGGTTTGTGGAGAAATGGCTCGAAATCACAGCAAAGGATTCCCAGCCGTACCTCCTGAAGGAACTCGTTCTCGAAGAGGCGAAGCTTGAGGGCGGGTTATCGGAAGTCCATTTACATGATGACCAGACCATTTGGCATTGTCCGATCAATCTCTTTCTGCGCGGGGAAAGCGGGGGTTGCTTCGCGGGACTGGAATACCCCTGGTGGCAGCTCGAGGTTCGCGGGCAGGGAGGCTTCCGCCTTGGCCATGTCCCGAATTATGCGGTCGGGGCCAACGAAGCGCACATCAGCGAGAAATACTTCCTGGGCGTTTACCGGAAGGAAGGCATCCAGCGCCTTTCGCATGGCCCTTATCCAGGAAAACGTCTCGCCCCATACCTGAGCTGGAATGGCAGCGGACTAAGCCAGCATTTCAAGGGCGGCACCATTCCGGCCCAGGCGATCGAGCCGGAGACGCTGGATTGGGGAGAGGTGTGGGCGATGCAGGAGTTCATGCGGAAGGTGCTTCCGGAACAACCCTTGCCCGAAGAGGGCTTCTGGGTCTGGCAAAACGGCTGGTGGGCGGGCCTGTTCGATCCCAAGCCCGAAATCCTGGACCGCCTCAAATCGGCCGGTGTGCATGACATCATGACGGCACATACCTGGTATGGGCGCGGTAATCATCCAATGCCAGAGCCGTATCTCAGTCAGATGCGCACGGCACCGCTCGGGTTTCCAGTTGATAAAGGAGTAGCCGGTATGCCGGGACCGGCCGGTCCCGCCGCCGGTCTGCATGTGCAGAGCGACGTGCTCCTCGACCAATTCAAGCCAGGAGACTTTACGACCGACTTCCGCGCACCGCCGGCGATGGAAGCCTTCATCGCGCACGGTCGGAAGATCGGGGTGCACGTCAGCAGCTTTAGCCTGCCAGGGATCTGGTTTGACGATAAGCCAAACTGGGGTTCCATCGACCAGGACGGCAAGCCCAGTGAGTATCTCTTCGGGCGCAAAGTATCCTGTCCCGCGTGCGACGACTATATGAACCACCTGCTGGCGGTGCACGAAGCGGTGTTCATCAAGTATCAGCCGCGGTGGTGGGGTTGGGATGGGCGCTGGATGAGCTTCTGGGAGGTCGGCGCTTATCGCCCGGGCGTGCGAGGCGTCGGGCCGGATCCCTGCTATCGCTCGGATCATGGTCATCTGCCAGGCGACAACTTCTACAAAGAGTGGAGGAACATTATGCACTTTGTGGCGGAACTGCGCCGGCGGTATCCTCGCATGTGCCTCGAGCAATACCTCGGCCTCAAGCGTGGCGGCCCCTGGGCGCTGCGCGATTTGAACGCCGATGACAATTACTTCGAGACCACAGGCGCGGACATGAACCGCTTTCAAACGTGGCATAACCAGAATGACCGCTTCCGCCCCCCGTACAAGAATTACGCGGCTGTTTTCGGTGAGACCCCTTCGGAATTTCAACTCAGCCTGCTCTCGACCATCAGCGTGGCGAGTTATTGCCAGATCGGCCCGGGCTTCAAAGCCCTCGCCCTGCAAGAGAACCAGGACTTTCTGAAGAAATGGCGCGCCTGGGCGACCGAGAATTATGCCTATCTCAAGGTCAAACGCGACCTCTTTGACTGCCCGGGTTACTCGCGCGTGGACGGGAGCGCGCATATTCTCAGGGACCGCGGTTTCTTCTTCTTATTCCCTGGTGGGTTCGCCAGTGAGCCCGGCATCGCGAACAAGGTTAAGGCGGACCCACGAACCATGCGTGCCGCGATCCCCCTCAACCGCTGGGTGGGACTGGAAGACAAGCAGGCCAGCTTCAAGCTGACTGAGTTGTATCCCCGCGAGGGCCGGGACTTGGGAATCTACCGTTACGGAGAAGAATTCCTGTACGACCTGCCACGTAACTTGGCTGCCGTGCTAAAGATCGAGCCGGCCGGACCAGGGGCAAAATCCGAACCTCCCGTCGCAGGCAAGGCCGATGAGAGCACAATCGTGGTCCCGGCATTTCGGAACGAGTTTGACACCCCGGCACAGCAAAAGCCTGTGTTCGGGCTCTCTGATAACGGAATGCTGGTTGGGCTTGGGACGGCGCCTGCTGGGGCGCCGCGCGCAACTGAAAGCAGCCGAAGCAAAGGAGCCCTTTGTATTGAGTTCGACGGGATATCGCCAAGCGGGGCTGAGCTGGGGGTTTTGGGCCTGAGCGCGCCAGTAACGGTCGCATTCTGGATGAAGCCAACCGACGCACAGTCCGATCGGCGGATCCTATCTCAACAGGAGGGCGAGGCGGTGCAGGCTGGAGCGATCCGTTTGCTCGAAGGCCGGTTGGAAGTGTGGGATGGAAACACGTGGGGAAGTCTGATCTGGACCGGAATCAGGACTAACCAATGGGAACACGTCACCTTGGTTTTTGCTCGGGACGGGAAGGTCACCGGGTATCTCAACGCGAAGCCGATGGACTGGTTTCAGGCCGGCTTTGAGTACGCCCGAACGAGAGCCGCCATCGGCGCACCTTTTCTGGGCGCGCATGGCCTGCCCTATGCCGGCAGCCTTGATGACTTTCGAATTATTCGACGCGCATTGTCGGCAGCAGAAATCGCGCAGCTCTATCCGGCAGGAACGTTTACGAAGAGTCCAAACAGCAGCGCTGCTCCGGCACCAAAACTGACTCCATTCGGCAGGGAGGCCCGCGAAGCTTCGATTGTACCTATCCGGCTGGGGAAATCCAAATCAGCCCCTTTCTGGAACCGCAGCTCCAAGCAGTTCATCCATGCTCCGGCCTTCGATTTCGGCGCGGTGACTGGCGCAGCCACCTATCGTTTCACGATCCACGGGTCGGACGGGAAGGATCATGTTTTCGAGGCTGCCGAGCCATGGGCGGCTTTGACACCGGTGTGGGTTCAGATACCGGTCGGTCCTGCCCAAGTGAAAGTCGAAGGCCTGAATCAGTCCGGCGGGGCAGTGGTCGGTGTGGCCGGTGAACGCTCTTTTCATCGAGGGGCGATTTACAATGGCCCCTATCGCAAGGCGCGCCCGGCAGCGGAGTACGAGGCCAGCGCGCGTCAGGCGTTGCAGGCGCTATTCAACCGGGACTACTTTCGTGAGTGGATGAAAGAAGGCGTGCCGGCTGAAGCCTATCGCAAAGGTTACCATGCGGGTACGGCCACTCCTGGGGGCGACCAGCGTCCCGGCGACTATGCCTATCCTGCCAAACTGATCGGCCAGATCATTGCCGGCGCTGCCCTGTACGCGGGACTGGAATCGAAGCCCGCCGACGCGAGCACGGTCGTGCGGATCGGGGAAAAAGCCGGCGATTTGCTGCTGAAACTCCAATTAGCCGCCGGCACCCCGATGGAGTTCTTCCCGCCGACCTATCAGGAGGGTTTGACGGGCGCTGCCTTCATGGACCGCTCACGGGTGATGATGAACTATCCAGCCGAGGCAGCGGAGGCTTACCTTGATTTCTACGACCAAACGCGGGACCGGAAATACCTGGAGGCCGCGGTGAAGATCGCCAATACTTATCAGAAGCTTCAACTCTCGCACGGCACCTGGTACCAGATGATGGATAATCGGACCGGCGAGGCTCTCTACCCCACGCTGCTGGTCCCGGTATCAGTCATCCATTTCCTCGACCGTCTGATCGGGAGTTACGGTCAGCCACAGTTTCGGCCGGTGTGCGACCGCGCGTTAAAGTGGGTGATGGAGAACCCAGTAAAGACCTTCAACTGGCAGTCGCAGTTCGAAGACGCCCCTCCCAGTCCGCCTTACGGCAGTCTTTCTCCGCAGCAGGCCTGCGACTTGGCCCAGTACCTTTTCGACCATGCGACCACCAACGCAGCCCACGTCAACCTCGCGATTGAACTGCTCAATTTCGCGGAAGACCAATTTGTCGCTTGGGAGAGTCCGCCCCGCAGCAACTGGGAAGGGGAGCTTTCAAGACTGTCCTCGAGGTATTGGGTCACCCCCAGTGTCCAGGAGCAACACCAATACTGGGTCCCGGTGAATTTCAGCTTTGCTACCCTGATCCGGACCTATTTAAAGGCCTATCGCTCGACCGGTCGCACCATTCATATCGCCAAAGCGATCGACCTGGCCAACACGATGCTCGCGATTCAGGAGCTGCATCACGGCGAATACCCGACTTATCCGATGTTGCCGACCGAGGACGGGAAGTGGGAGGCCACTCAAAACGTGTGGATCAACTGCGGCGTGGGAACCGCCCGGGCCGTGCTCGAGTTAGCGGATGTCCTGCGCGATCGGCGCCACGCGCTTATCAAGAACCACGCCATGTGGCAGGATTTGGGCGGGAACCCGATCTGGGCGCACGACGGCGGACTCTCCCGGTTTGGCGACAGATTTTATTGGTACGGGACCAGTTACGAGGGTAATCCGACCGGACAGTACGGCATGGCGAAGCCACAGCTCTGGAATGGCGTCCAACTCTACAGCTCAGACAACCTCGTGACCTGGGCTTCGGAAGGCGTGGTATTGCCTCGGCCCGAGAAGGGCTGGGGCAACCTGGGCACATCCGGCCGTCCGCACGTTCTGTACAACCAGAAGACAAGAAAATATGTGATGTGGTACTGGTTCCACTTAAAGGATCCCGCTGTCTTCATGATGGTGGCGACCGCCGACCAGCCGACGGGTCCGTTCCAGCCGCTGGGCCCGCGCGAAGTAGGAACCGAAGACGGATTTGCCTCCGACAGCAACGTGTTCCAGGATGATGACGGGAAGGCTCATCTCGTGTATACGGACCACGGCCGAACCGGACGCTATGCCATCCGGATCGACAGCCTCAGCGACGACTACCTCTATTCGAATAAAGAGGGTTACCTGGTGTTGGCTCAGGGCCACGAAGCGCCTGCCATGGCCAAATACAAAGGCAAGTACCTCGTCGCCGCTTCGGGCGTGACCGGTTGGGGCGGCACTGCCAATGACTACGCGGTGGCGTCTTCTCCCAGCGGGCCTTGGTCGGCCCAAAAGGTCCTGACGTCGAGCAACCAATGGGGCGGCCAGATCACCAGCCTGCTTCACCTCAAGGAAAGCGACACCGTGCTGGCCATGTTTGATCAGTGGTGGACCACACGAGACGAGCACCACATTAAACCACCAGCGGCCGGTTCGACGGACCTCAACGAGTCGAGATACGTCTGGTTGCCGGTCGCCTTTGATCCGGCCACCGAAACAGCCAAAGTCCCTTTCCACAAAGAATGGAACCCTTTCTTCCCCGGGCAGTAGAGTCAAATAACTCAAATGGAGACCAATTGGGCCCGCAGACGGGGTTCCTTGCAGACCCGGGCGCAGACGCTTATTTGGGGCTTTATCCTCAGCCGGGGGTTTCCTTCGACCTCGGGCGGGCTTATCAACTGGCGCAGGTCAACATCGGCTATGGCATCAAGCCTGTCTATGGAGTTTCGGACCCCGCCTCTGTCGTAATTTCCGTGGACGGTGGACCTACCTTCACTAACTCGAACTTCGATAGCAGTCCGTCCGTCAACCAATATGGCGACGCGCGCACACTGACGATCGACCTGACCGGTTACACGGGGCGGTATGTCCACATGGACTTCTACAGCCTGGCCCAGTGGCCGGATGGAGCATGGACTTCCCTCAACGAAATCATGTTTTATGGCACGCCCGCCACCACCTTGTATGCGCTGCCTGCCAAGCGGGATTTCTGGCAGCCGACGGCGGTAACGGCCGTGTTTTCCATACCTGTCAGCGCTGCCAAAGCTACCAACCCGTTGAATTATACCATTGATCACGGCGCGGCGGTCAGCGCTGCCACGATGCTTAATGACACCACGGTCCTGTTGACGACTTCGCCGCTGGCGCCCGGTACTTCTTATGTCCTGACAATTAGTAACGTGCGCGATCTGGCCGGCAACCCCATCCCCTCGAACACCCACGTCGCGATCACCATGCCTGTCCTTAACGACATCACCCGCGCACCGTACGTTGCGGAGGCAGGTGGGGCCATCAACCATATGGTTGTTTTGGAGGCCGTACATTACTCTGCGAATACATCGCCCGCCGGGGATGGCATTAACTGGGTCTTCACCACCACCCCCGCCTTCCTAAGTCCGACGGATGCCAACACCAACTTTTCGAGCACGGGCGTCATGGAGGCTCAACCGAATAACAACGTCAATCGTGGCACTGGGAATACCACGGGTCCGCAACTGGATTACGCGGTGACCTTCCACACTCCCGGCACCTATTATGTCTGGGTGCGCGGCATAGCCGACAGTGCGCCTGGTGGTAGCGCGAGCGACTCGGTCAACCTCGGCATGGACGGCACATGCACCACGACGCTAGGAAATGGCACTTCGTTCCCGCAAGGCGCGGGGTTTAGCTGGGCGGGACCCGCTAACGCAATTGGCGGAAGCGGTACCATCGTTGTCACTACCCCGGTGCGCATGTTATCAACGTGTGGATGCGGGAAGACGGGTTTGATTTTGACAAGCTCATCTTGACGTCGAGGGCAGATTACACGCCGAGCGGTGTGGGCCCGTCAGAGAATCCGGAGGAACAGACAATTGTGACGCCCCCGACGCGGAGTGAAGTGCTCGTCGTTGAAGCGGAAGACTATAATCAAAATACCGCGGGAGCCGGCCACAGTTGGGCCTTCACCAACAGCCCACCTTTCCTGTTGTCCACGTCGACCAACACGAATTTCTCTGGTACCGGCTGCATGATGACTCTCCCCGATTCCGGGGACGCCTATAACTTTAATCCCTACCCAGAACCAGGTGGTGTTGCCGGTGATCCCAGCAAGATCATCGTCGGTATCCCGGAGCTCGACTACAAGGTTTACTTCGCCAACCCCGGCGTTTACACCGTCTGGGTGCGCGGCTCAGGGAACAGCGATATTGGGGGCAACAGTGACTCCGTCAATCTCGGGTTGGACGGTGTTTACGCCTACCGGATCGAGGGCGGATTCACGCAAGCGGGAGGTTACGTTTGGGGCCGGACTCCCACCCCGGGTACGGCTAGCGCCGTGCTGACGGTCCCCACCGCTGGATTGCACGTACTTAATCTCTGGATGCTTGAGGATGGATTTGCCGTGGACAAGGTCATCCTTACGTCAGATTTCAGCTACACGCCCACAGGTTTAGGACCGGCAGAAAGTCCGGGGCCCGGAATTACCATCACACCGTCTGCCAACAACCTGCTATTGACCTGGCCGGGCGGCGGTATCCTCCAGTCGTCCACGAACGTTGTCGGACCCTATACGGACATTACTGGTTCGAGCAGTCCCTGGCCGATAACACCCACGGGCGTTCAAGTGTATTATCGCGTCCGGCAGTAGTCATTCCAGCCCTCATTAGAGAGCCGGAAGTCTGTCGATTGAGACGGCAGTGCAGTAAACAAAACATGCGCATCCTGCGGGGCGGAGCTCGAAGGGTTCCCCCCGCAGGATGAGTGAGCGACACGCGCGGGAGCGGACAAGAATGTCCTCGCTGTGAATTGGCCGGCATCGCCGGGAGAGAACTCCGCGACATTTTGTCGCGCTTTGCGCCCCTGAATCGGGGTGGGGACGGCTCGTCCCCAGACAACAGGACGGGTTCGCGGGATATGGGGACGAGCCGTCCCCACCCCGGTTCAGGAGCAGGAATCCGGCACGGTCCGCGTGGTGAAATCAGCTATGGTCACAATATTCAGTTGGGCAATTGATAGTCAATGGTTTACATCAATTTCGGTTTTTCATACGCGAGGATTTTGCGCTTTCATTGACGCGAGTCCTTTTCTTCCGACTTAAGCCCGGCTAGTGCGAGGCCCTTTGTTTTCAGCCTTTTGCCGTCTCTTGGTGTTCGTCGCTGGTTAGCCCTATACGGTTCCGTGATTGACAATTATCCAGTATAGTATGAATATATTGTGACATTAGTTAATACTATATTGCTTGCCAATGCCGACTCAAAAACTCCCCTCTGAAAGGTTGAAATCCTTATTGCACCGTCGCAAATGCTGGATGCTGGCCCAACTGGCTCAGACCCTCGGTTATTCCCCCTTCTCCGTCCGGCCCTTCCTCAAGCAGATCGGTTACTTCAGGAGCTACACCGAGAATGGGAAGTGGTACACGCTCCGTGACACTCCGCAGTTCGATCAGGACGGCCTTTGGCACCATAAAGGGATTGGTTTTTCCAAACACGTCAGCCTGACCGCCACCATTGCTCATCTGGTCGGGCGCAGTCCCGCTGGACTCAGCGCGAGCGAGCTGGCCCAAAAACTGCAGCACCCTTGTAATCCCGTGTTAACTCACTTGTACCAAGACGGCCTCTTGGGTCGAGTGAAAGTCGCGGGCCAGTTTCGTTACTTGGCCAAAGAACTCCAACTCAACGGCCCGCAGCGCCAGCAAGCTCTCCTGACTCAAGGGCCCGACCCGACGAGCTCGTTGAGCCCCCAGGCCGCCGTCTGGGTATTGGTCGAGCATATCAAAAATCCCGCTCTGAGCTTTGAGCAACTCGCCTCCCATCTCCAGCAACAACGAAAACTGCCCGTTACCTCAGATCACATCGGTCGATTCTTCCAAGAACACGGTTTAAAAAAAACGCCCGCAGCGCCGAGCTGAAGACCTTGGCGGCCTTGCAGAGTTTCCGAGATAAGCTGGCCAGAGAGAACTCCGCGGCCGCTCTATTCGCGCAGCGGCCGCTCTTGTACTTTCGCTCGGCACAAACTCAGTGCTCCGATTGTCATGCCCCGCTCCAGGTTGTAAAGACGCAGACCAAAACGGTGTATACGCTCCACTTGGGTTGCTTCACCGCCCGCCAAACACTCCTTAAATGCGGAGTGTGCCCGAATCCAACAAGCTATCGCGCAGAGGATCTGAGCCGCTTGGTGCCCACGGGCTGCAACTTTGGTTATGATGTCATGGTCTTTGCCGGTAAGGCGCTTTTCCTGCGCAACCGGCAAGCCCCAGAAATTGTGGAGGAATTAGCTGGGCGCAACGTTCGCCTCCGCGCCAGCGAAGTGGACTATCTGGGAAAGAAGTTTGTGGTTTACCTGGCCCTGGCTCATCGACGGTGCGCTCCGCGCCTGCGCGAGTCCATGCGCCACCAAGGCGGTTACGTTCTTCACCTGGATGGCACGTGTGAAGGTGGCGGGCCCATGTTGATGAGCAGTCTGGATTCCCTTT
>SESF01008707.1_pt1 | contig 12529 bp, 10 predicted proteins | sample 3171521 | NCBI WGS metagenome assembly SESF01 (sample SAMN10866945, study PRJNA518727) | freshwater metagenome | biome: subpolar coniferous forest; feature: holomictic lake; material: water; isolation source: holomictic Lake 227, 6 m and 8 m depth | place: Canada: near Kenora, Ontario | collected...
GGCGATGGGCGCGAGGCGCATGGCGGGGAACCTACCACCGTCCGATGCTAGAGTGCGCGCGTGGCCGCTCCCCGCGCGATCGCCCTGGCGCTCCTCCTCGCCGTCGCCCCATCGGCCCGCGGCTCGGAGCCGCCCGTTCCCCTCCAGTACAACCTGGCGCTCGACGCATCCCTCACCGGGGCGATGGCGCTCTCGGTGGTCTTCCTCGCCCTCTACCAGCCGGAGCTCCTGCCCTCGAGCTGCGGCTGGTGCACGCCGCCGGGGATCGATTCCTCGGTCCGCAATGCGCTCGTCTGGAAGGACCACGCCCGGACCGCCGACCTCGTCTCGACGTTGCTGGACGCGGCCGTCCCCGCATCGGCGCTCGGCTACCTGCTCCTCTCGGCGAACGGCGCCGGCGACGTCAACGCCGGCCTGGTCGACTCCCTGCTCGTGACGGAGGCGGTGGCCGGGGCGCTGCTCGTGAACCAGGTGGTGAAGCTGCTGGTGGCCCGGAAACGCCCCTACGCCTTCTACGGGAACGACGTCGGGTACTCGAAGAACGAGGACAACCTCTCCTTCTACTCGGGCCACACCTCCCTGGCCGTATCGGTCGTGGCAGCCACGGTCACCATCGCCTCGATGCGCGGCTATCCCGGCGTCGGAATCGCCGCTGGCGTGGGATTCACGCTGGCCGCCGGCGTCGCCTACTTCCGGATCGCGGCCGACCAGCACTGGCTGACCGATGTCCTCGTCGGGGCCGCCGTCGGCGGGCTCATGGGCTGGGCCATCCCGCGCATCTTCCATTCGCCCGTCCCGGAGACGGGGAGCGCGCCCGCGCTCAAGACCCCTCCCATCGGGATGGCGCTCGCCTTCTGATCCCGTCCCGTGGAGCACCCGTTTCCCATCGACGCCTACGGCAGGATCTTGCGCAGGAACGGGACGAGGAACCCCATCGTCGCGCCGTAGAGCACGTGCAGGACGAGGATGGTGGAGCCCCGCCCCTGGGCCGCCTCGTAGAGCAACGGATCGAGCACGTGCACGAGCCCGTGCCAGGCCGGCAGGTAGAGCACCGCCCCGTAGATCGCGCCGACGCCGATCGACCTGCCGAGCGGCGAGGCGGGCCGGAGGATCGAGACGAAGACGAGGCCGTAGAGGATGGAGGCGAAGCCGGCGAGCAGCCCCCCCACGAAGGCCGGAAGGGCGACGTTCCCGGTCGCGAGCGCCGAACTGCCCCACAGGGTGGCCGCCACCAGCCGCAGCGGACGGAACCCCTCCGTGCCACCGGGCAGGAGGAGCACGGCGAGTCCCCAGGCCACGAGGCCCCCCGCGACTCCGGACACCGCGCCGGCGGCCACCTCGCTCGACATCGGCTGGCGGGCGGGGAGCGTCTCGCGCCAGCGCAGGGGATCGCCCAGGTCGATGTTCATCTCGCCGACCCTCCCGCGCGCGCGGCGGCGAGGGCGAGCGCCTCGTCCAGGCGGTCCACGTCCGGACCGCTGCCTTGTGACAGGTCGGGCGCCCCGCCCCCCTTGCCGCCCAGCACCGTCACCGCCTCCCGGAGGATCTCTCCCAGGTGCGCCCCGGGTCCGCGGGGACGCGCGAAGCAGAGGTGGGCCCTCGCTCCCTCCACCCCACCGAGGAGCGCCGTCCGCCCGCGTGCCGCCATCGCCTGGGCCACCGCCCGGAGCCCGGACGGCGCCCCGAGCATCCCGTCCAGCCGGATGGCGACGGGCGCCCCCGGCGGGCACGCCCCGTCGAGCCGGGCGGCCTCGACCGTCGCGAGCGCCTCCAGCATCCGCTCGAGCTCCTTCCTTCGTGCGAGCGACTCCTCGGCGAGCTTCTCCACAGCCGCGGCGAGTTCCGGGGGCGCGCAGCGGAGCGCGGCGCTGGCGCGCGCCATCCGCTCCTCGGCCCGGTGCAGGAGCGCGACCACCCGCCCGCCGCAGGCGAACTCGACCCGCGTCCCGGCCCCCCACTTCTGGGCCCGGAGCACCGCGACGGCGCCGACCTCGCCGGTCCGGCGCGGATGGGTCCCCCCGCAGGGCGAGGCGTCCACCACCTCGCCCGCCGGCCCTCCGCCCACCACGACGACCCGGCTGCCCTTCACCGCCCCCTTCCGGAGGGGCAGGGCGTCAAGCTCTGCCGGGCTCCGTTCCCGGGCATCGACCGGCAGATCGGCCCATACGAGCCGGTTGGCCTCGGCCTCTGCGGCGGCGAGCGCCTCCGGCGTCATCCGGGCGGGCGGGGCGTCGAGGTCGATGGTGCAGCCGTCGGCGCCGAGGTGGAACGAGAGGGTGGCGGCTCCGTGGATCCGCTCGAACGCGGCCGAGAGGAGGTGCTGACCGTGGTGCTGCTGGACGTGGTCGAGCCGCCGTGCCGGATCGACCACGCAGGCGACGCGCTCCCCGGCCGTGGGCGACGGACCACCACCGATGAAGTGGAGCACCTCTCCGTCCGCCTCGATGACATCCGTCACCAGGCTGCCGCCGATGGTCCCATGATCGGCGGGCTGTCCCCCGCCCTCGGGGTAGAAGGCCGTCCGATCGAGCACGACCTCGGTCCGACCTTCGCGCACACGGGCTCCGACCACCGTGGCCTCGAACCGTGTCCGGTAGGTGTCGGAGAGGAAGATCTTTTCGGTCACCTGGAGTGGCTTAGCTGGAAGGTACCGGGATGTCTCGTTTTTTTCGCTCCCGTCCATGAGTCTTGGAAGGCCGGGGGGATACCGGGTATTGTCCGCGCGCCTTTCCACGCGCGGGGAGATGAACGTGTCGATTCTCACGAAGCTGATGCCGAAGACCGACTCCTTCTTCGACGCCTTCGAGAAGCAGGCCGCCCTCACCGTCGAGGGAGCCCGCCTCTTCAAGGAACTTTTCGAGGACTTCACCGACATCCCCCGGAAGGTGAAGGCGATCAAGGACGTGGAGCACAAGGCGGACGACGTCACGCACGCCGCCTTCGAGTTGCTCTACACCCAGTTCATCACGCCGTTCGACCGGGCGGTCATCCACCGGCTGCTCTCGGCCATCGACGACGTCCTCGACCTCACCGACGCCTCGGCGGAGCGGATCGGGCTCTACGACATCCAGAGCCTCGTTCCCGAGGCGGGCGAGCTGGCCTCCGTGCTGCTCGCCCAGACCCGCAAGATGCAGGAGGCGGTGCACGGGCTGCGCAACATCAAGGACTCGAAGCGGATCCTGGACGCCTGCCTGGAGATCAACTCGCTCGAGAACCAGGCCGACTCGCTGCTCCGCCGCGCACTCGCCGACCTCTTCCGCAGCGGGGCCGACCCGCTCACCGTCATCAAGTGGAAGGAGATCCTCGACCTGATCGAGACCGCCACCGATCGGGCCGAGGACGTCGCCAACGTGATCGAGAACGTCGTTCTCGAGAACACCTAGCGCGACCCATCCATGCTCCTCGCCGTCGTCATCGGCCTGATCGTCGTCGCGCTGGCCTTCGATTTCATCAATGGCTTTCACGATGCGGCGAACTCGATCGCCACCGTCGTCTCGACCCGGGTTCTGTCCCCGATCACCGCCGTCGCCTGGGCCGCCTTCTTCAACTTCGTGGCGGCCGCTCCGGTCTTCTTCGGCGGAGAGCTGCGGGTGGCCCAGACCGTGGGCAAGGGCATCGTCCAGTTCGACATGCTGAAGGCACAGGGCGTCGAGATGGTGCTGGCGGTGATCTTCTCCGCCCTCATCGGCGCCATCGTCTGGAACCTGCTCACCTGGTGGTGGGGACTCCCCTCCTCCTCCTCCCACGCGCTGGCCGGAGGCCTGGTGGGGGCGACGCTCCCGGCTCTCGGGATGAAGGGGCTCGTCATCTCGGGGATCCTGAAGATCGCCGCCTTCATCGTCCTCTCCCCGGTCATCGGCCTGACGCTCGGGGCCGGGCTCATGATCATCACCGCCTGGATCGTCCGACGGTTCCGGCCGGGCCGGGTGGACACCTGGTTCCGGAAGCTCCAGCTCCTCTCCTCGGCGGTCTTCAGCTACAGCCACGGTTCCAACGACGCCCAGAAGGTCATGGGCATCATCGGCGTGGTGCTGTACGGCACCATCTGGAAGGACCGAACCTTCCACGTGACCTGGTGGATCGTGCTCCTCACCCACACCGCCATCGCGGCCGGCACCTTCTTCGGCGGCTGGCGCATCGTGAAGACCATGGGCTACAGCCTCACCAAGCTTCAGCCCATCGGCGGCTTCGCGGCCGAGACCGGCGGCGGCGTCACCATCCTGGCCCTCTCCCACTGGGGGATCCCCGTCTCGACCACCCACACCATCACGGGCGCCATCGTGGGCGTGGGGGCCACGAAGGGGATCCGGGCGGTCCGCTGGGGCGTCGCGGGGCGCATCATCTGGGCCTGGATCTTCACCATCCCGGCCTCGGCGCTGGTGGCGGCCGGCATCTACCTCCTCGTCCGGGCCGTCCTCCACCTCTCGGTCTGAGCGGCGCTACCGCTCCGTCGAGGCGAGCATGCCGCAGGCCGCGCTGCGGTCCTGCCCGCCCGAGTACCGGCGGACGATGGGCTGCCCCGGCAGGTGGATCGCCAGGGCGTCGCGGAAGGACTTCCACTCCGCGTCCGATGGCGGCGCGAAGCGGCCGGTGTCGTCGTTCACCGGGATGGGGTTGAGCCGCACCGGGATGCCGTGGAGCAGGCGCCCCAGCGCCTCCGCGTCCTCCTCGCCGACGTTCACGCCGGACATCATCACGTACGCCAGGGTCACCCGCCCGCGCTCCTCGGCGTGCTCGCGGACCGCATCGATGAGCTCCTCGAGCGGCTGCCCCTGCTCCACCGGCATGAGCGCCGCCCGCTTCTCCGGGAGCGCGGCGTTGAGCGACACGCAGAGCCGGAACTTGTGCCCCTCGGCGGTGTAGCGCCGGATCATGGGGACCACGCCCGCGGTGGAGATGGAGATGCGCCGCGCGTCGATGCGCCCTCCGGCCGGGTCGCAGAGGACGTACCCCGCCGCGATCACCGCCTCGTAGTTGTGGAAGGGCTCGCCCTGCCCCATGAAGACCGCGCCGGTGATGGGGAGCTGGCTGTCTCGGCGGACCTCCAGCCACTGCCCCACCATCTCCCAGGGCTCCAGGTTGCGGGTGTGGCCGAGCCGCCCGGTGGCGCAGAAGATACAGCCCAGCGCGCATCCCACCTGCGAGGAGAGGCAGAGGGTGTGGTGGGTGTCGAAGAGCGGGATGCGGACCGATTCGACGCGCGCCCCGTCGACGAGCTCGAAGAGGTAGCGACGGAAGCCGTCGGCCGCGTCCTCCTGGTGGGCCACCCGGAGGCGGGCCTCGGAGAGGCGGGACGACGCCAGGTCGAGCACCGCGCGCCGCACGTTGCGGGCGTCGCGGATCGTGCACCCGCGGGCCACCGCGGCGCCCAGCAGCCGTCGGGCATCGACGAGGTCGATGCCGAGCAGCCGCGCGAGGCCGCGCGCGTCCTGGTTGGCGACGTGCTCCACGCCCGGATCTTACGCCGCCGGGGCCTCCGGCACCGCCGCCCCCCGCCGCGCGCCGCGCCGCCGGGCCAGGCGCGCCTGCGCCTCGTCGAGCAGCGAGTAGACGACCGGCACGATGCCGAGCGTCAGCACCGTGGAGGTGAGGAGGCCGCCGATGATGGCGACCCCCATGGGGACGCGGGTCTCGGCGCCGTCGCCGCGGGCCAGCGCCACCGGGATCATGCCGGCGATCATGGCCACCGTGGTCATGAGGATGGGGCGGAGCCGGATGGGGCCCGCCTCCAGGAGGGCCTCGCGGGTGGACTTGCCCGCGGCGCGCAGCTGGTTCGTGAACTCGACGAGGAGGATTCCGTTCTTGGTCACGAGCCCCATCAGCATGATGAAGCCGATCATGGCCATCATCGACATGTACTGCCCGGTCACGAGGAGGCCGGCGATGCCGCCGATGACCGCGAAGGGGAGCGACATCATGATGGTGAACGGGTGGACGAGGCTCTCGAACTGGGCCGCCAGGATGATGTAGACGAGCACGATGCCCAGCACGAGGGCCAGCACGAAGGCCCGGGCCGCGTTGCCGAGCTCGCGCCCCTGCCCCTCGAAGTCGTAGGTGATGCCGGGGGGCAGCTCCTTCTTCGCGAAGTCGGACAGGTAGCTCATGGCCTCGCCGAGGGAGTAGTTGCGGAGGTCTGCGAGCAGCGTCACCTGCCGCATCTGGGACTGGTGCTCGATCTGGGACGGCCCGATCGCCTCCTTCACGTTGGCGATGGTGCGCAGCTCGACGAGCTGGCCGCTGGGAGCACGCACCGGGATCGCGCCGAGCGCCGCCGGGTCGGAGAGCACCTCGGGCGGCAGGCGCATCTTGATGTCGTAGGTGTCGAGCCCGTCGTGGAAGTCGGCCACCTTGTCGCCGGCCATGAGCGCACGCACGTTCTGGCCAACCACGGCCGCCGGGATGCCGAAGGCCGCGGCCCGCTCCCGGTCGATGTCCACGTCGAGCTGCGGCTTGCCGCTTCGCCAGGTGCTGTCGATGTCCACGAGGCCGGGGTTCTTCTGCATGGCGCCCCGCACCTTCTCGACCGCGGCGAGGAGCGCCTGGGGATCGTTGCTGCGGAGGTTGAACTGGACCATCTGCGCGCGGTTGCCTCCGCCGGCCACCGCCTGGAAGTCCTGGATCGCCACCACCGCGGCCGGGCTGGCCCGCAGCGTCTTGCGCATGTACTCCTTGAGGTCCGACTGGCCGTAGCGGCGCTGCGAGATGGGGACGAAGTTGACGGTGATCTCCCCCTTGTTCACCTCCTCGCGTGCGCCACCTCCGGCGACCGAGAAGGTGTCGGTGACGCCGGGCATCTCCAGGATCTGGCCGGAGAGCTCGGCGAGCTGCCGCTCGGTCTCGTCGAGCGAGGTCCCGGACGGCATCTCCAGCATCACCTTCACCATGCTCATGTCCTGCTGCGGGAGGAAGGTGAACTTGAGCTTGGTGGCGAGGAAGACCGTGAAGACGAGCACGAGCACGGCGGCGGCCACCGTCACCCCGCGGTGTCCGAGCAGCCAGGCGAGGGCGCGACGGTAGAAGGCCTCGACGGCGCGCAGCACCCGCTCGACGGCCTGCGAGACGGCCCCCTGCCCCACGTGCTCGTTCAGGAGCCGCGCCGAGAGCATCGGCGTGAGGGTCATGGAGACGAAGTAGGAGATGAGCACCGCGACGGCGACGGTGACGCCGAACTGGTAGAAGAAGCGCCCCATCAGCCCTTCCATGAATGCCACCGGGACGAAGACCGCCACCACCGCGAGCGTCACCGCGAGCACGGCGAGGGCGATCTCGCCCGTGCCCTTCTCGGCCGCCTCCACCGGCGCCTCCCCGTGCTCCAGGTGGCGGACGATGTTCTCGATGACCACGATGGCGTCGTCGATGAGCAGACCGATGCTGAGCGTCAGCGCCAGCATGGTGATGACGTTGAAGGTGAAGCCGAGCGCCTTCATGACCGCGAAGGTGCCGATGATGGCGGTGGGCAGCGCCACGGCGGAGACCAGCGTGGAGCGCACGTTCCGGAGGAAGATGAGCACCACCACCACGGCCAGGATGCCGCCCAGGATCATGTCCTCCTGCACGGACTCGATGGAGGAGCGGATGAACTTCGCGCCGTCCACGACCATGACCACGCGGCTCCCCGGGGGGAGCTGCTTCTCGATCCCGGCCAGGGCGGTCTTCACGCGCTCCGCCACCTGCACGGTGTTCGCGCCCGACTGCTTGCGGACGATGAGTCCGAGGGCGCCGATCCTGCCCAGGGCCGCGGCGCTGCGGGCCTCGGCCGGCCCGTCCTCGACACGCGCCACGTCTCCGAGCCGGACCGGGGTCCCGGCCGGGCTGGCCACGATGAGGGCACGCAGCGCCTCCACCGTGCGGGCCTCGGCGGCCACCTTCACCGACCGCTCCACGCCGGCCTCGAGCGTCCGGCCGCCCGGCACGTCGATGCTCTGGGCGCGCAGCGCCTGCACCACGTCGGCCGGCGTGAGGCCGTAGCCCTTCAGCGCCTTGGGATCGACGATGACGGTGAGCTCCCGCTTGCGCCCGCCGGAGACCTCGACCGCGCCGACGCCGGAGATCTGCTGCAGCGCCGGCTTCACGACGTCGTCGGCCACCTTGGTGAGCCGGTCGATGGGCAACGGAGCCGAGAAGGCGAGCGTCGCCACCGGCGCCGCACCGATGTCGAACTTCTCGACGATGGGGGTCTGGATCTCGCGGGGGAGCTTGGAGAGCGTGGCCTGGACGCGGTCGCGCACGTCCTGTGCGGCGACGTCCACCTTCCGCTCGAGGTCGAACCGGATGACGATCTGCGAGACGTTCTCGACGTTGATGGAACGGAGCGTGTCCAGGCCCGGGAGGGTGTTGAGCGCCTCCTCGAGGGGTTTCGTGACGTTGCTCTCGATGGTCACCGGGTCCGCGCCGGGGAGCACGGTGGTGACCGTGACGATGGGGAACTCGACCTCGGGGAACTGGTCCACCCCGATGCGCGGGTAGGCCACGATGCCGAAGACGAGCAGCACCAGCGTGAGCATCCCGGTGAAGACCGGGCGCGAGATGAAGGTCCGGATGGGGCTCACTTGGCCTCCTCCGCGGCCACGGCGGTGACCGCGTCACCGGGGCGGAGCGCCCCGGGATCGAGGATGACGAGCGCGTCGGGAGCGAGGCCGCCCGTCACGAGCACCGTGCCGGGGTTGAGCGGCGCGATCTGCACGACCCGCTCCTCGGCCTTCCCTCCCACCGCGACGAGCACGCGCGAGCCGGTGGCGTCGGTGCGGACCGCGCCGGTGGGGAGGTAGAGCCCATCCTTCGCCCCGAAGCCGCCGAAGTCGACGTTGGCAAGGGCGCCGGGCCGGATCACTGCGCCCTTCCCCGGCAGCACGTCGGCGAACACCTCGATGGTGCGCGACTGGGGATCGACCACCGCGCCCTTGGTCCGGATCTTCGCCTGGAAGTGCTGCGTGGAGGGGGTGAGCACCCCCTCGATCACCTGGCCCGGGTGGATGAAGCTCTCGATGGCCTCGGGTACCGCCAGGCGGACCTCGAGGTGGTCCACGTCGGTGACCGTGACGATGGGGCTCACCGGCATGAGGGTGACGGTGTCGCCGGCGTTGCGGAACTTGGCGGTCACCACGCCGTCGAAGGGCGCGACGATGACCGTGTCCGCGACCATCTGCTTCGCGCCGGCGAGGGCCGCGCGGGCCTGGTCGAGCTGGGCGGCGGCCACCTCCCGGCCGGTCTTCACCCGGTCGTAGCCCGCCTCGGGCAGGCTCTGCGCCTCGAAGAGCATCTTGGATCGGGCCACCTCGCGATCGGCCACGCCCAGGTTGGCCACGGCGAGCCGCTCGGCGGCCAGCGCGTTGTCGAGCCCGATGCGGGCGTTCACCGAATCCATCTCGGCGAGCGGCGCTCCGGTGTGCACCCGGTCGCCCACCTTGACCAGGATCCGCTTGATCTGGCCGCTCGCCTTGGCCGAGAGGACCGCCTCCTCCTTGGCTCGGACCGTGCCGGTGGCCCGGGCGAGCCCGGTCTCCATGCGGGTGGCCGGCTTCGACACGCGCACGGCGCGGCCGGAGGGGCCCGCCGCGGGGAGGTTGGCCTTCTCTCCGCCGGAGTGGCAGGCGGCGAGGAGGGATGCGGCGAGGGCCGCGGCGAGGGTCGAGATCGTGCGGTTCATGTGGAGACTCCGTGCAGGATGAGGTCGGCGGCGGCGCGGGCCGTGGCGCGCGTCGGAGGGGTGCTGCGTCCGGCCCGGTGGCCGTGGCGCAGTGCGAGCAGGATGCCGGTGCCGGCGCGGGCGGCGACGGGTGCGGGGACGCGGAGCTCCCGGGGGGCGGCGTTCCGGCGCAGCCAGCCCTCGAGCAGCGCCTCGTAGCGGCGCAGGTGCTGCCCGGCGTCCTCGTGGGCGAGCAGGAGGTCGAAGAGCTCGTGCCGTCCCTCGGTGAGCCGCTGCTGCGCCTGGAAGAGGCCGGCGAGCCGGGCGGAGAGAGGCAGGCTGCGGTCGACGGGCGCCTCGAAGGTGCCCTTGAACTCCTCGGAGACGAGCGCGAGCAGGCTCGCGAAGATCTCCTCCTTGCTCCGGAAGTACCGGTACAGGGAGGGGGCCGCGTATCCGGCCGCCGCGGCCAGCTCGGCGAGCGTGGCCGCCGCATAGCCCCGGCGCGCGAAGACCCGTGCCGACGACTCCAGGATGTCGCGGCGCGCGGCCTCCCGGGCTCGGGCCCGCCGGGCCGTGGAATTGCGAACGATCATTCGCGCGATGTATTGGCGCGTTCGCGACCCCGGCGCAAGCGGAAAGGCGGACCGGACACGAAGGGGCTCCCCGCCAGGAGGTACCGCCAGGGGCGCTGCGCGGAGGCGGCAATCGCGGTAGATCTCCCTCCATCGTGCGCCGAGCCAAGATCGTCTGCACGCTGGGTCCCTCCAGCGAATCCGCCGAAATGGTCCTGAAGCTCCTCGAGCTGGGCATGGACGTGGCCCGCCTCAACTTCTCCCACGGGACCCACGCCGACCACGAGGTGGCCATCCAGCGCATCCGCGCCGCCTCCCGCCAGCTGGTCCGCCCGGTGGCCATCCTCCAGGACCTGCAGGGGCCGAAGATCCGGACCGGCCCGCTCCGCGCCGGCCGGGAGGGCGTGATGCTCCCGACCGGGAGCCGGATCGTCATCACCACCGAGAAGGAGGTGGCCGGCGACGAGCACCTCGTCTCCACCACCTACCCCTTCCTCGCCCAGGACGTCGGGCCGGGCGATCGCATCCTCGTGGACGACGGCCTGCTCGAGCTCCGCGTGCTCGACACCGACGGGGTCCGGGTCACCGCCGAGGTGGTCGAGGGCGGACGCCTGAAGGAGCACAAGGGGATCAACCTGCCCGGCGTGGCGCTGCGGGTGAGCGCGCTCTCCGAGAAGGACCGGACCGACCTGGCCTTCGGCGCCAAGCACGGCGTCGACCTGGTGGCGCTCTCCTTCGTGCGCACCGCAGGCGACATCGAGGAGGCCCGCGCCGAGCTGCAGAGGCTGGGGCGGGTGGTCCCCATCATCGCCAAGATCGAGAAGCCGGAGGCGCTCGACAACCTGGACGAGATCGCCGAGGCGGCCGACGGCCTCATGGTGGCGCGTGGCGACCTGGGGGTGGAGGTGCCGGCCGAGCGGGTGCCCGTCCTGCAGAAGTCGATCGTCGACCGGGGCAACCAGCTCGGCAAGCCGGTCATCATCGCCACGCAGATGCTCGACTCGATGATCCAGCACCCGCGCCCCACCCGGGCCGAGGCCAGCGACGTCGCCAACGCCATATGGGACGGGGCCGACGCGGTCATGCTCTCCGGCGAGAGCGCCAGCGGCCGCTTCCCGCTGCTCGCCGTGCAGACCCTGGATCGCATCGTGCGCGAGGCGGAGGGCAGCAAGTTCCTCTCCCGGCTCCGCCCGGTCGATCCAGCCGCAGGGCCCATGGCCCTCAACGACGTGGTGGCCTCGGCGGCGGTGCGCGCCGCGCTCGACGCCGACGCGCGCTGCATCGCCTGTTTCACCGTGGGTGGAACGACCGCCCGGCTGCTCAGCCGCTACCGGCCCCACGTCCCCATCGTGGCCTTCTCCCCGGAGCAGCCCATCCGGCGGCGCATGGCCCTCTACTGGGGCGTCCTCCCCCGGATCCTGGACCCCATCCGCGACCCCGACTCGATGGCGCGGCTCGTCTCCGAGCAGCTCGTCGCGGAAGGCCTGGCGGGCCCCGGCGACCGGGTGATCATCGTCTACGGCTCCCCGCTGGGCGAGCCGGGCGCCACCAACTCCATCCGCCTGCACCAGATCCCCCTCGAGCCCCTTCCGGGCAAGCGCTACCGGGTTCCCATCTAGCCGACGGGGACCGGAGACCGAATCCATGGACATCCCGGCCCTGCAGCGCGCCATCGCCGAGCAGCGGCTCGACGGCTGGCTCCTCTACGACTTCCACGGCCAGAACCCCACCGCGCTCGGCGTGCTCGGGCTCACCGGCCACATGCTCACCCGCCGCTTCGCCTACCTCGTCCCCGCCCGGGGCGAGCCGAGGCTCCTCGTCCACGCCATCGAGGTGGGCTCCTTCCCGGCCCACGTGCCGGGACGGCGCGAGAGCTACGCCTCCTGGCAATCCTTCCACGCCGGGCTGGAGCGCATGCTCGCCGACCTGCCCGGACGCCGGCTCGCCATGGAGTACTTCCCGATGGCGGGGATCCCCTACCTCTCCCGGGTGGACGCCGGCACGCTGGAACTCGTCCGGTCGCTCGGCGTCGAGGTGGTCTCGTCGGGCGAGCTCGTGCAGCAGTTCCTCTGCCGGTTCGACGACCGGCAGATCGAGAGCCACGCGCGGGCCTGCCGGGCCATCGACGAGGCGAAGGACGAGGCCTTCGCCCGGGTCGGGGAGGAGCACCGGCGCGGCCGGGAGCCGGCCGAGCACGAGATCCAGGACCTGCTCATGGCCCGATTCGCCGAGCGGGGACTCGTCACCGACCACCCGCCCATCGTGGCGGTGAACGGACACGCCGCCGACCCGCACTACGTGCCTTCGCGGGAGCGTCCCACCTCCATCC
>SESF01003007.1_pt1 | contig 12525 bp, 8 predicted proteins | sample 3171521 | NCBI WGS metagenome assembly SESF01 (sample SAMN10866945, study PRJNA518727) | freshwater metagenome | biome: subpolar coniferous forest; feature: holomictic lake; material: water; isolation source: holomictic Lake 227, 6 m and 8 m depth | place: Canada: near Kenora, Ontario | collected...
AATCACGCCAGATGCGTCAAGCGGCATAAAAATCAGTTTGCTGTTTTCCGCTGAGGCTATGTGTTTTAAGGCTTCAATATATTTTTGCGCGACAAAATAGTTAATCGCCTGGATGTCACCTTTGCTGATCGCTTCCGACACCATTAATGTTGCCCTGGCTTCAGCCTGAGCCAGACGTTCTCGGGCATCAGCATCACGGTAAGCCGCTTCTTTGCGTCCTTCTGCATCAAGAATTGCCGCTTGTTGCGCACCTTCGGCACGTAAAATCTCGGATTGCCTTAAACCTTCAGCTTCCAGAATGGAGGCGCGTTTTAAGCGCTCGGCTTTCATTTGTCGACCCATTGCTTCAACCAAGTCTTTGGGTGGTGCAATATCCTTTATTTCAATACGTGTGGCTTTAATGCCCCATGGGGTTGTTGCATCGTCTACAACCCTAAGCAGACGGGCATTGATGTCATCCCGACGGGATAGTAATTCATCAAGATCCATCGATCCCATGACAGTACGAATATTGGTCATCACCAGATTTAAAATGGCCCAATCCAGCTTACTGACTTCATAAGCGGCTTTGGCGGCATCCATCACCTGATAAAAAACCACACCATCTACCGTTACCATGGCGTTATCTTTGGTGATAACTTCCTGTGACGGCACATCCATGACCTGCTCCATCATAATCATTTGTTTGCCGATACGATCAATAATCGGCATGATAATATTTAGTCCCGGTGTTAGCGTATTGGTATATTTACCAAAACGCTCGACGGTGTATTCCATACCTTGAGGTACGGATTTAACACTCATAAACACCAGTAAAACCGCGAAAATAAATAACGCTAAAACAAATACACCAAAGCCGCCCATTAGAGTCTCCTGATTATTTAATAATAAAAAGCTCGCAAGAGAGCTTTTTTCGACACGGGATGTGTCCGTATTATAAAACGTGTTAAGTAATAAAAGCCGCCTTATTGACTATTAGCGAAACCAATATGAACAAATCAAGCCTTTACAAAGCAAAACCGTTAAAATAGAAAGTGTGTTGCAAAAAGCCGCTCAATTAAATAATAATGTAATTCTAACTAAATGAACATTAACAGGTAAATATAAAATGGTAAATTACGCCTTCGATTTGGGATTATGGACAATCCTTTTCTTCATCACCGGAATGTATAAGCCTCAGTGGCCTCTGTTCTTCATGAAAAAACCGGATAGGTTTATAATTGTTGCGATAACAACTATTTTTGTCATGATCACTTTTACGCTTTATGGAGAAGGGCAGCGCCGCGAAAGAATGGCAAAAGAGCCTAAACAACCGGTTTCTCAAAGCAGTATTCCAACCCCGGTTCCTGTGCCTGTACCGGTTCTTGAAAAACCGGTAGCTAAATAAAGTACCGGGTAACCGCCTTAACACAGGTATTTACGCAAGTTGTTATTCCTGTCTGATTAACAGCGATACGATTTGTGGGGCTTACCTGTGTTTTTAGTATTAAATATCTTTTAATAAACAATTTTGTTCAGAGGCTTCCATCAAGATTCTAAAGTTATTGACGGCATTCATAAATAGTTGCTCCTGATTGATATCGGGCAGATGATTTTGACCACACTGTTCCAATGAGTTAATAATATAAGCAATAGAAAGTCTATTGATGTCAACTGCAGGTTGATAAACCTCATCATTGACTTCGTCCGGATCTTTAAATTCGACAATAATATGGCTGGCGATTAAATTTAATAAAACGGGCTGAATAACGGCTATTGGAATAACCAGTTTTGTTGCTATTTCGGTGGCAGTTAATGGCCTGTTTAATTGTATAAAATTCTTGATAATCAAATGCGTAATTTGCAGGGCAATGACTTTTTTTAAGGAGAAACTTAAATCAGAAAAGCGGTTGTTATTTCGATAAATCTCATAGTTTTGTAGAAAAAAAGCCACTTCACAACCAAATAAGACAATCATCCAGCCGACTTGCAACCAGACGACAAATAAAGGTAGCGCTGCAAAACTGCCGTAAATAGCATTATAACTGGACGCGCCAATTTGCAGGCTTAGATAAGCCCACTGAGAAAGATGATACAAAATACCGGTAGCAATAGCGGCAATGATACCGGCTCTGTAGTTTATTTTATGATTAGGCATAAAAATAAACGTAAAGGCAAACAATCCGGTCATTAGCACCAAAGGTGACAAGCCCAGGGCTTTTAGCACCAGCCAGGTGCCAAATTCCGGCAATTGAATAACGGTGATTAACCAGGTTATTTTTGTTTTTAGAAATACGGTAATACTGCTGGACGCTATCAATAAAACGGGTGCCAAAAGCATTAATGATAAATAATCGCTAAATTTACGACTTATTGATCGTCCCTTGCCTATTTTCCAGATGAAATTAAATGACTCTTCGATATTGCCAATTACGTTGATAATGGTCCAAAACAGGACAACAATGCCAATCCCTGCAACAACCCCGCCTTTAGTGCTGTCTAGCAGGTTTTGTGCGAAACTTATTAGCTGTAGCACCATGGCATCTTGATTTGGTGCGTTCTCTAGCAATTGCTTTTCAAGAATAGTTTCTAAACCGAAACCCTTGGCGATACCAAACAGCATGGCGATGACAGGCACTATTGACAGTATGCTATAGAGTGTTAACGCGGATGCCCTTAGTGGGCACAAATCACGTGAGAAGCCCTCCACAGAAAGGATAACAACTTTTAGCGACTTGATTATTGTCCCTTTAAATAATGGCAGTTTTTGCTCGTGTAACAGCCAGATATCTTCTTTAATAAAATTAAACAGGTTTAGTTCCATTGGCTGGGTTTATGGCTTTAAATTAACGTTAATGCTTGGTAAGGTGACTCAAAGTTGCCGCAGATTCACAGATTAGGCTACCAACTTAAGACGGGACGGCTTGAGGTTAAGCCGTTCGTGGAGCTTGTCGAACCATGAACGACTTAACCGCTCATCCTTCGACAGGACGAACGGTTAAGTCTCGACTATGTCCCGCCTTAAGTTGGTAGCCACAGATTATAAACAAATTTAATCCGTGAATCTGTAGTAGCTTTTCTAACAAGTTACCAAGTGTTTTTTTCGTGCACTATTCTGATAGCTCCGATGTAAAACAGCTTACATAAGGATTATTAACCTGCCAAGTCCATTTACTATATAAATAGACCCCGGTATTTATTTTTAGTCAGCTTATTGTGGCTAAGCCTGTTTCGCTAATAAATAAATTATTCTTCTATTGATAATAGCCTAACCGCCAAACTATAATCCACTTTTATCAAATCATTATGAATGTTTTCAGGCTAGCGTTTTCTTTTTAAAGCACTTCAGCGGAGTCGTTAGTCATGAGCCAGCAAGAATCGTATCACGAGGTTGAGTTTTCTATCGTTGATGGTGGGCCGCTGGATAAAGGTCTTAATCGTGTGGGGTTGAATAAACCCGGTGCAAAGTTTCTCGGTATCCGTCTGGCCGCACTAATGGTGATCACTTGGCTGCCGCTGCTGATTTTGTCAGCTAAGGCCGGTTTGTTGCTTGACGATAAAGTGCAAATACCTTTTCTACATGATTTTGCTGTGCATACCCGATTGTTGCTGGCAATGCCACTTCTGGTCGCGGCTGAAACGGTTATAGCGCCCCGTCTTGGCGTGGTCATTCGACATTTCTTTACCTCAGGCCTTATTATTGAGAAAGACCTCCCTGAGTTTCGCGAAGCGATTGCCGATGCCTTGTCCTGGAAGGAATCATATATTGCTGAACTGGTTATTCTCACGATTGTTGTCGTGTTAAACGTAAGACATTTTGGCGTTGTTTCCATATCAGATATCAACTCTTGGCACGAAATCAAAAGCGCAGGCGTAATGGAACTTACGGCAGCAGGCTGGTGGTATTATTGCGTAAGTGCCCCCATTTTTCAGCTATTTTTATATCGATGGCTTTGGCGCTTTGTCATTTGGTCCAATTTATTACGATGCATCGCCAAACTTGAGTTACAACTGTTCCCTACTCATCCCGATCACGCTGGCGGATTAAGTTTTCTGGGGTTGGGGCAGGCTAAATTCGCTGTTATCATCATGGCTTCATCCTCTGTAATGGCCGCATCAATCGCTAACCGTGTTTTATACGGTGCCGAAAGTCTGGTTTCGTTCAAGTTTATGATGGCGATGTTTGTAGTGATGAATATCGTTATTTTTTTGGGGCCACTGATGGTTTTTACACCCAAGCTTGCTGCACTTAAACGTAAAGGATTACTTGAATACGGTACTCTGGCAACTACTTATGTACGATCTTTCGACCAAAAATGGCTACGTGACAACAACGAGCAAAACGAACCGTTGTTAGGAACGGGGGATATACAATCGCTGGCTGATTTGTCGACCAGTATTGAAAATATCGGCAACATGACAATATTTCCCTTCAATAAAGGCATCGTAAAAAGTCTGGTGGTGGCGGCATCGCTGCCATTTTTGCCCTTGGTGGCTACCATTATTCCCTTGAAAGATCTGCTCGGCCAAATTACGGCCATTCTTTTGTAAGACTTTTTTGTGGCAAACTGATTGTGAAACACTATCTTCTAATTTAGGCTATATCCAGGAATGGATATACGCGAATAGCGCAGGATTTTTGTTTATTTTCGACGATTGCAAGGATGCAGGAGGTAGAGCAGTGAAGGAGCAGTTGCCGAGGCGAAAAAGACGAGTAATTTGGGTATATTCTTCGTAGGAAATCGCCTTAAGGATGACCACCTGTTTTCATGATCCCCAAGTTTAAAGTCTCTTTTATCAAACCGGAGTGTTATTTATGAAGCCTGCTACATCTGAAACAGCCGAAAAACTTACCCGCAAGAAGCCTGACAAAAAAGGGATAGAAGCCTTGAGTGCCTTAGGCGCTTTGACCAGAATGGCGTATGAGGGCATTGTTGATCCGTCAAAACAACTGGTCAAATGCGATTTTCGTGATGCCGGAGAACCGTGGGAAAAACGCCGTGACTTTGGTAAGTCTCTACGTGATAAAGCATCCAGAGAAACCCATTCCGTTTGGCAACCAGCGGCAGATCGCCCCGATCCAGTGGACATTGTTATCGACACCAACGCCGGTCGGCAGGCGCATTTAATCCCCTTACGCATGGCCAGAATGGCATCATCACCCTTTGCCTTTCTGCGCGGATCTGTGGCGATAATGGCCAGAGACCTGGCAGGAACACCGGTCACTGGCGTGAATGTGGTGATGAACGGAGATGCGCATATCAACAATTTCGGATTGTATGGCACTCCGCAGCGGGATGTGGTTATCTATCTTAACGATTTTGATGAAGTCACCATTGGCCCTTGGGAATGGGATCTGAAACGGCTCATTGCCAGCATTAACGTGCTGGGCAGGGAAAACGGCCTAAACCGGCGTGAGCGGCGTCTTGCCGTTACCGGTTGCGTGGCTGGCTATCGCCAGCGGATGGAGGAACTACAGGCTATGGGCGTACTCGATCTTTGGTATCTGCATAATCTAGTCGATCGCCTCGATCCGAAGCAAATAAAGATCGACCCCAAATCGCATGCGATCATCAAAAAAGCTGTCGAAAAAGCCCGCAAACAGCACAATGCCAGCCTGCTCGGCAAGGTTGCTGAAAGGGCCGTTAATGGTGCCTGGCGTTTCAAGGAAGATGCTCCTGAGCTGACCAGCATCGACGAGGAAACCAAGGAAAAAATCATCGATGCCCTCAATGTCTATTCCACCACAGTAGCTCCCGAACGCCGCTTCATGCTCCACCGTTATCATGTGGTGGACGTAGCGCACCGGGTCGTGGGTGTCGGCAGTGTGGGTACCCGTGCTTATCTCGCACTGCTGTTTGGAAATGGTGACAACGACCCTATTTTTCTCCAAGTAAAGGAAGCCCTTCCACCCGCCCATAAAATATATCTGCCGCCGCTGCCAGATGCATTCGCCCACGACGGCATGCGCGTCATTTTAGGGCAGAGGGTGCTGCAAGCCTCCGGCGATCCATTGCTAGGCTGGACTACCATCGATGACCGGCCATTCTATGTCCGGCAAATGAAAAACTTGAAAGGCTCCATTCCTATGGAATGGCTTAGCGGCACGCCTTTCAATTATTTTTCCAGGGGCGCAGGAGTGTTATTGGCTCGCGCCCATGCCCGAACCGGCGATGCGGCAGTTATCGCGGGATATTGCGGTGGCTCAGAGGTATTGGACGAAGCGCTTGCTGATTGGGCCGAAGCTTATGGCGGGCAAACTATCCAAGACCATGCCGCATTTTTGAAAGCGATAGAGTCCGGACGGGTCACTGTCCAGTGAAGACAGGATATTTTGTTATTAGTGAGGTGGTGTGTGAATGAGGTGTTACATAAATTAATTAATTTCAGATTGTGGATATTGAATATGCCATTTTTTTCTTACGTGAATGGATTCGCCGTTTTTGTATCTGTCCGGTTATTAGCGTTAAAAAAAATAAAATCAGGATTTAGCCACTTATTGCTTTCTTTCTTGTTACTAATCGTTGCGGCCTGGGCCTGGCCCACATTGGCACAGGAGGCGCAGGCCGCGAGCTTGTCCAAGCTTATCGCACCCTCGAAGGAAGAATCGGCTGAGGCTTTGCCTGTTGAATTCATGAACCGTCATATTTTTACGATCCGCTCGGAATTCATGGGTTACACTCAAGAGGAACGGGCAGCGTCTGTCAAGGATCGTATTAAATCGGCCATGGAAAAAGGCGGTGGCGATCAGACATCCATTCGTCCTACGCCGGAAGGCGGGCGCTTTATCGAATTGAATGGCCGGGCGGTGTTCCAAATCAGACCCGATGATCTGGATCCTCTGATGGGTGAGTCCATAGATGAAGCGGCTCAAAGTGCAGCACAGAACCTGAAGGTTGCTGTGCGTGAGGCCAGGGAACGCAGCAATTCCAATACTATGCTTAAAAGCATCGGATTTTTGCTGCTGGCAAGCATGTTTTTTTACCTGGCTTGCCGTTTAATTTATGGCGGGGAAAGACGGATAGAAAACCGCTTGCAAAGCTGGATGCACGCTTGGGAAGATAAACTGGCGGTAGCTGTCCGCCCACAACAAATGTTCAATGTCCTCCTTATCTTGGTTCGTTTTGCCAGATGGGCATTAGTGATCATGGCGGGCTACGAATGGGCGACTTTTAGCCTGCGCCAGTTTCCCTATACCCGACCTTGGGGCGAGACACTACACAGTTACCTGATTGATACCATTGCGGGAATCCTGTCAGCTATCGTGGATGCCCTGCCTGGACTTCTGGTTGTTTTTTTGATTGTACTGCTTACCCGTTTCAGCTCTCGGTTATTAAAAGCCTTCTTTGCCAGAATTGAGTCTGGAGAGACCGTTGTACCGTGGCTGGCTGAAGAAACCGCCAGACCGACCCGTAAACTGACTCAGGCCTTACTTTGGCTGTTTGCTTTTGCCATGGCTTATCCTTATTTCCCGGGCAGTAATACCGAAGCCTTTAAGGGCTTGAGTGTATTAGTCGGTATTATGCTTTCAATTGGAGGTGCCGGTGTTGTAGGGCAGGCAGCGAGTGGCTTGATCATGATTTATTCTCGGGTTTTGCGCGAAGGCGAATATGTAAAAATAGGCGAGATTGAGGGGCTGGTTACCTTGGTGGGTATTTTTTCGACCAAAATCAGAACTGCTAATGGTGAAGAAGTTAACATGCCCAATGCCTTGATTGGCAGTTCGACAACCGTAAATTCATCACGGCTTGCCGAGGGCAAGGGTTTGGTCGTACACACGACCGTTACCATCGGTTACAACACGCCCTGGCGACAGGTTCATGCCATGCTGATGCAGGCTGCCGGAAGCACGCCGGGACTGCGAGCCGATCCCATGCCTTTTGTAACCCAGTCGGCGCTTTCTGACTTTTACGTGGAGTATCGGCTGTGTGTACAGGTTGAACTCCCCGAGATACGTCGAATTACTCTGACGGCGCTACATGCCAACATACAGGACGTGTTTAACGAATACGGTGTGCAGATTATGTCGCCTCATTACGAAAATGACCCGCTGGAAAAAGTCTGGGTGCCAAAAGAGCAGTGGTTTGAAGCGCCCGCTGAAAATGGCGTGGATAGTGAATCGGTTTAGAAGCCAAGAATTATGAAAAAACCGGCATCCAGCTGTTACAATAGCCCCCATTTAAACCTGTACAAGAAGTTAAAAAATGGACGTAATCCAGCGTATTGCCGAAGAATTATCTGTTAATATCAAACAAGTCAGCGCAGCGGTGGCGTTGCTGGATGAAGGCGCTACGGTTCCCTTTATTTCCCGTTACCGAAAGGAAGTGACAGGTGGTTTGGATGATACACAATTAAGGCAATTGGAAGAACGTTTACGTTATTTACGCGAACTCAACGACCGGCGAAAAACCATTCTGGATAGTATTCGTTCGCAAGACAAACTGACACCTGAGCTTGAAAAAGCCATTATCGAGGCTGAGACCAAAACCCTGTTGGAAGATTTGTATTTGCCTTATAAACCCAAACGGCGCACCAAAGCCCAAATTGCCCGTGAAGCAGGACTTGAGCCCTTGGCGGATGCCGTCCTGGATGACCGCAGCTTAATGCCCGAGCAAATCGCCGCTAACTATATTGATGCAGAAAAAGGCGTACCCGATACCGCTGCCGCTCTGGATGGTGCGAGGCAAATTATCATGGAACGGATTTCTGAAGATGCTGAATTACTGGCTGAACTGCGCGAACGGGTCTGGCAAAAAGGACTTATTCACGCTACTGTCGTCACGGGAAAAGAACAGGTGGCCGAAAAATTTAAGGATTATTTTGATTATCAGGAAGCCATCAACAAAATTCCATCGCACCGCGCATTGGCACTGTTTCGGGGGCGTAATGAAGACTTATTGTCGTTAACGCTCAAACCCGGCGCGGAAGATAAAGAAGAACATCTGCTGTGCGCCCGGTTTGTGGCTCGACATCTTGCTATTAAGGACACTGCAAAACCCGCTGAAGCCTGGTTGGCAGAAACAGCCCGTCTTGCGTGGAAAATCAAGCTGTTCACCCGTATTGATCTGGATTTAAAACTCAGGTTGCGCGAGGCGGCAGAACTGGAAGCGATTCGTGTTTTTGCCAGTAATTTACGAGATTTGCTATTGGCGGCACCGGCAGGTCCCAAAGCCACGATGGGACTGGATCCCGGCATACGCACCGGTGTTAAGATTGCCATTGTTGATCCTACCGGAAAACTGCTGGCCACCGAGACTATTTACCCGCACCCGCCTCGCAAACAATGGGATGAGTCGATAGCCACCTTGGCAAAGCTAATCAAAAAACACAGCGTTGATCTGGTTAGCATAGGTAATGGTACGGGCTCCAGAGAGACCGATCAACTGGTTGCGGATGTTATCAAGCAGCACAGCGAACTGAAGTTTATTAAAATAACCGTTTCAGAAGCGGGTGCATCGGTTTATTCGGCGTCTGAATTTGCGGCTAAAGAATTCCCTGATTTGGATGTGTCACTGCGCGGTGCAGTTTCTATTGCCAGACGCTTGCAAGACCCGTTGGCAGAGCTGGTTAAAATTGATCCTAAATCTATCGGAGTAGGTCAGTATCAGCATGATGTCAATCAGTTTCAATTAGCGAGAGGACTTGATGTTGTCGTTGAGGATTGTGTTAATGCGGTCGGTGTGGATGTCAACACGGCATCCGTGTCACTGTTAAAACAGGTCTCCGGTTTGTCAGCCAGTGTCAGTGAAAATATTGTGGCTTTTCGTGATCAAAACGGGCCTTTTGTTAATCGCAAACAATTAAAAAAAGTGCCCCGATTGGGCGATAAAGCCTATGAACAGGCCGCAGGATTTCTCCGCGTCATGAATGGCGACAACCCGCTGGACGCCTCGGCCGTGCATCCCGAAGCGTATCCCGTGGTTGAAGCGATCATCGCCAGCACCGGTAAATCTATCCGTGATCTGATTGGTCAAAGCGGTTTTTTGCGTACACTTAATGCGGCAAACTATACCAATGAACACTTTGGATTACCGACGGTTACTGATATTCTACAAGAACTGGAAAAGCCCGGACGTGATCCCAGGCCGGAATTTAAAAGCGTAGAATTTAAAGCGGGCATTGAAAAAATATCCGACCTTCAACCCGGCATGAGGCTGGATGGCGTAGTGACCAACGTCGCCAACTTTGGTGCATTTGTTGATATTGGTGTGCATCAGGATGGCTTGGTACATATCTCGCATTTATCAGATACTTTTATCAAAGATCCCAGAGACGCGGTAAAAACCGGTGATATGGTGAAAGTGAAAGTACTGGAAGTGGATGTTGAGCGCAAGCGTATTTCCTTGTCCATGAAAACCAATACCGATGCCGTTGAAGCAAAGCCTGAACGAAATAACCCAAAACAGGTCAACAAGCCCAAGCCGCAGGCACCCTCCCAGAATTTAATGGCTAACGCCTTTGCAAAGGCGTTAAAAAAATAAAGTACAATAGGCGCTTTAACGCACGTTTTACTAAACATACCCGCAGGATTTGATATGACTAAATTCAATCGTTTTTATGTTGTTGTTATTTTCACTTCCCTGTTTATGGCCTATACACCCCTATCTCAGGCAGGTATGGAACAACTCGGTAACGGTAATCCGGTGGGTGAAAATAATCGCTATGCGCCTGTCACCACTGCTGATGATTCGCTACAGCCATTAAGCTATGGTGAAAAAATCGGTAACAAGGCACTTAACGGGTTTGCCAATCTGATTACAAGTCCGCTGGAAATCCCCAAAAATATTATTAACACCATGAATCAAAGCAACTTCTTTTATGGGGTATTTGGAGGATTTATTAAAGGCCTGGTTAATAATTTGGGGCGAGCCGGTTGCGGTGTTGCTGATTTACTGACCTTTCCGCTACCTACCCAACCGATCGCACACCCCTTGTATATCTGGGACAATTTTGATGTGGACACCACTTACGGTGACGTGATGCGACTGGAGAAAACCAAAAAAACAGATCAGCCTGTTATCCAAACGCCTGTCCCATTACCGACTCCAACCGCTGTGACAACACCGTCAAAGGCAGTGGTAGTTGATCGCTCAAATCAGTACCATCAAGAAACCAACAAAAACCTGGATGCGCTATTTAACAATCAAATGCAGAAATAAGCCTGTTGCGCAGGTTCATAATCTTTAGATGGAAGTCCTGGAAGCGAAGTCCTATCTTCGTAAAACCGTAAACTTGGGAACTAGCAAAAAATATGATAACGCATGGTCTTACTACTTTTTATTCCAACACATCGGTTTAATAGTAAATATTTTAAGGTGGCAGCCTTAGCGTTTGACCCCGTTGATTTGCTCTAAAACCTTTTCGATGGTAGCGATAAGCTCTTCGGTCTTGACCGGCTTGGCCAGGAAGAGATGACCACCAATTTGACTGCCGGTTGGGACGGTCTCGTCGTGGGTAACAATGGCCGTCAGGAAGACATGAGGGATGTTGCACAATTGCAGGTCTTCCTGAAGTGCTGCGGCGATGTCGCCACCGCTCATGTCGGGCATCATCACATCCAAGAAGATCAAATCCGGCCGGAATTGGCGGGCGGCCTCGATGGCTTTCGCGCCTTGATTTTCGGTTCGTACCACGTAACGGCCGGTGCGTTCCAGATTGGCCTTGATTAGACGGGTCAAACTGGGTTCGTCGTCAACCACTAGAATCTTCTTCATGGATCAGGCTCCTGATTCGGTTTTGAATAAAAGGACAACGGAGGCACCACCGCCACCGCGATTGCTTAGGCTGATGGTGCCTTGGTGCAGTTCCACAATGGCGCGGGAAACGGACAGGCCAAGACCGGTACCTTCTCCCGCCGGTTTGGTGGTGAAAAACGGGTCGAACACCTTGCCCAACTTGGTCGGGTCTATGCCTGGCCCGGTGTCTTCTACTTTCAGTCTGATCAAGTGCTCCGAGGCCGTGAACTTGGCCTTGTCATGGGATGGCAGATCGATTAACTGCTTTAACTTGCCGGCCTCACTAGTCACGGTTAACTTGCCGTCGCGCCCCATGGCCTGGATGGCATTCATGAACAGGTTGATGAAAACCTGTTCGAGTTTGTTGGGGTCGGCATTGATCTTGGGCAAATCCGGCGCAAGACATTGCTGAACGGTAATATTGTACTGGATCAATTCATGATGTACCAGTTTAAGGGAAGCTTTCAGCACTTCGTTGATATCGGTTGGGCGCATGTCCAGTTTTTTTTCCCGGGCGAAGTCCAGTAGTCCCTTGATCACAGTGTCGGCACGCTGGATGGCGTCTTCCATGTCCGCAATGACCGCGTACCCCTCGCCCTCCTTGGGAATATCTGCGGCCAAGTAATCCAAGCCCATTTGGATGATGGCCAAGGGGTTTTTGACCTCGTGGGCGATCCCCGCCGCCAGCCTGCCGACGGATTCTAGTTTCGCCGATTGTACCAGCCTCAGATGGGCTTCTTCCAGTGCCAAGGTACGCGAGCGAACCTTATGCGCCAAGGCCCGGTTCCATGCGAGGGTGGCTATGATTATG